>OBWS01000490.1_pt1 | contig 22298 bp, 18 predicted proteins | sample 1495291 | NCBI WGS metagenome assembly OBWS01 (sample SAMEA2580090, study PRJEB22360) | human gut metagenome | biome: human gut; feature: human-associated habitat; material: faeces | place: Denmark | collected 2008/2010 | reverse complement strand
GTGGATGGTGCTACCCGCCTATATGCTGAGGTAATTATTATTAATAAAATCACCCCAAAAAAAATTGTTACTGAAGGAGTTGCTACTAAACAAAGTACTGCTGAAAAATTATTGCCAACGCAATTATTGAATGATCCAGAATAAGCTAAGGTTGAAGGGGCTGGAACGCCCCTTCAACCTTAGCAGTAGCGTGGGATGATTTCACAATTAGAAAGACCTGCATGATGAGCTAGAGAAGAGGCTGGTGATGCAAGGCGTCGTGCACGACGCGGATCACCGAGATGGGCATCGCCAACCAGACTGCTAATTAGCCCATGAATAACAATCAGAAAGGACCATAACAGACCCGATAAAATGAAATAATAGAGACGATCAACGGGTGAAGAAAAAGTTCAAAAATTCGCTGTGGAGCAGGAAGGGAATTACCGAATGGAAAGCGTAGCCACACGCAACAACTGAAAGCAGTTTGGCAGAAACAAAAAATCCCCGGACTCGGGGATTTATGTACAAGAGGCAGCCCTTAGGATGAGGGTATAAACGTACAGGAAAGGTTAAAAATCCGCTGGCGCTTTAAACGTCATACTATTGCCATACGCCGGATGGGTAATCGTCAGCATCTCTGCATGTAGCAACAAACGCGGTGCCATTGCTCTCGCTTCTGGTGATGCATAAAAACGATCGCCGAGAATCGGATGACCCAGCGCCAGCATATGCACACGCAGCTGATGCGAACGCCCGGTAATCGGTTTTAACACCACTCTTGCCGTGTTATCCGCCGCATATTCCACCACTTCATACTCCGTCTGCGCAGGTTTACCTGTTTCGTAACAGACTTTCTGTTTCGGGCGGTTTGGCCAGTCGCAAATCAGCGGCAGATCCACCAGACCTTCTGCGGGGGATGGATGCCCCCAGACGCGGGCCACATACTGCTTTTTCGGCTCGCGCTCGCGGAACTGGCGTTTTAACTCCCGCTCCGCGGCTTTGGTCAGCGCCACTACAATCACGCCGCTGGTAGCCATATCCAGACGATGCACCGATTCTGCCTGCGGATAATCACGCTGAATGCGCGTCATCACGCTGTCTTTGTGCTCTTCCAGACGACCCGGCACAGACAACAAACCGCTCGGCTTGTTGACCACCATAATATGGTCATCCTGATACAGGATAACCAACCAGGGTTCCTGCGGTGGATTGTAGTTTTCCATCCCCATTTTCGGCTCCGTTACTGATGCGTTACAACGATCAAACGCAGGGCATCCAGACGCCAGCCTGCCTGATCCAGGCTTTCCATTACCTGCTGACGGTTGCTCTCAATGGCGGTCAGTTCGTCGTCACGAATGTTCGGGTTCACTGCACGCAGAGCTTCCAGACGAGACAGCTCGGCAGACAGTTTTTCGTCGGCTTCGTTACGTGCGGCATCAATCAGTGCACGGGCAGATTTCTCGATCTGTGCTTCCCCCAGCTGAAGGATAGCGTGAACATCCTGCTGCACGGCGTTAACCAGTTTGCTGCCGGTGTGACGGTTAACCGCGTTAAGCTGACGGTTAAAGGTTTCAAACTCCACCTGCGCCGCCAGGTTGTTGCCGTTTTTATCCAGCAGCATACGTACCGGCGTCGGTGGCAGGAAGCGGTTGAGCTGCAACTGCTTCGGAGCCTGGGCTTCGACCACGTAAATCAGTTCCACCAACAGCGTACCTACCGGCAACGCTTTGTTTTTCAACAGTGAAATCGTGCTGCTACCGGTATCGCCAGAAAGGATCAGATCCAGACCGTTGCGGATCAGCGGATGCTCCCAGGTAATAAACTGCGCATCTTCACGCGCCAGCGCCACTTCACGGTCGAAGGTGATGGTGATGCCATCTTCCGACAAGCCTGGGAAGTCCGGCACCAGCATATGATCGGACGGGGTCAGCACGATCATGTTGTCGCCGCGATCGTCCTGATTGATACCGATAATATCGAACAGATTCATGGCGAAGGCGATCAGGTTGGTATCGTCATCCTGCTCTTCAATGCTTTCTGCCAGTGCCTGGGCTTTTTCGCCACCGTTGGAATGGATTTCCAGCAGGCGGTCACGACCCTGTTCCAGCTGTGCTTTCAGCGCTTCATGTTGCTCGCGGCAGTTTTTGATCAGATCGTCAAAGCCTTCGGTTTGATCCGGTGAAGCCAGATAGTTAATCAGATCGTTGTATACACTATCGTAAATAGTGCGTCCGGTCGGGCAGGTGTGCTCGAATGCATCCAGACCTTCGTGATACCAGCGCACCAGCACCGACTGAGCGGTTTTCTCCAGATAAGGCACATGGATCTGAATATCGTGCGCCTGGCCGATACGATCCAGACGACCAATACGCTGCTCCAGCAGATCCGGGTTGAATGGCAGGTCAAACATCACCATGTGGCTGGCGAACTGGAAGTTACGTCCTTCAGAACCGATTTCCGAGCACAGCAGTACCTGTGCGCCGGTGTCTTCTTCAGCAAACCAGGCGGCAGCGCGGTCACGCTCAATAATCGACATGCCTTCGTGGAACACCGCAGCGCGGATACCTTCACGTTCGCGCAGTACTTGCTCCAGTTGCAGCGCAGTGGCAGCTTTGGCGCAGATCACCAGCACTTTCTGAGAGCGATGGCTGGTCAGGTAGCCCATCAGCCACTCAACGCGCGGATCGAAGTTCCACCAGGTGGCGTTATCACCTTCAAATTCCTGATAAATACGCTCCGGGTAGAGCATATCGCGAGCGCGATCTTCCGCACTTTTGCGTGCGCCCATAATGCCGGAGACTTTAATAGCCGTCTGATACTGCGTCGGCAGCGGCAGCTTGATGGTGTGCAGCTCGCGTTTCGGGAAGCCTTTCACACCGTTACGCGTGTTACGGAACAGCACGCGGCTGGTGCCGTGGCGATCCATCAGCATGGAAACCAGTTCCTGACGGGCGCTCTTTGCATCTTCGCTGTCGCTGTTTGCTGCTTGCAACAGCGGCTCGATATCCTGCTCGCCGATCATCTCACCGAGCATGTTCAGTTCATCATTGCTCAGTTTGTTACCTGCCAGCAGCATGGCAACGGCGTCCGCAACCGGACGATAATTTTTCTGTTCTTCAACGAATTGCGCAAAATCGTGGAAACGGTTCGGGTCCAGCAGACGCAGACGGGCGAAGTGGCTTTCCATCCCCAGTTGTTCCGGGGTTGCGGTCAGCAGCAGAACGCCGGGCACGTGCTCTGCCAGTTGTTCAATGGCCTGATATTCGCGGCTCGGCGCATCTTCGCTCCACACCAGGTGATGGGCTTCATCGACCACCAGCAGATCCCATTCGGCTTCACAGAGATGTTCCAGACGCTGTTTGCTACGACGGGCAAAATCCAGCGAGCAAATCACCAGCTGTTCGGTGTCGAACGGGTTGTAAGCATCGTGCTGAGCTTCGGCATAACGCTCATCATCAAACAGAGCAAAGCGCAGGTTGAAACGGCGCAGCATTTCTACCAGCCACTGATGCTGTAAGGTTTCCGGGACGATAATCAGCACACGTTCAGCAGCGCCAGAGAGCAGTTGCTGATGCAGGATCATCCCGGCTTCAATGGTTTTCCCTAAACCGACTTCGTCAGCGAGCAGGACGCGCGGCGCGTGGCGGCGACCAACATCATGAGCGATGTTGAGCTGGTGCGGGATCAGGCTGGTACGCTGACCGCGCAGGCCGCTGTACGGCATACGGAACTGTTCGCTGGAATACTTACGCGCGCGATAACGCAGCGCAAAGCGGTCCATACGGTCAATCTGCCCGGCAAACAGACGGTCTTGCGGTTTGCTGAACACCAGTTTGCTATCAAGGAAAACTTCACGCAGGGCTACGCCGGACTCTTCAGTATCCAGGCGAGTACCGATATAGGTCAGCAAGCCATTTTCTTCTTTTACTTCTTCGACTTGCATCTGCCAGCCGTCATGGCTGGTAATAGTATCACCAGGGTTGAACATCACGCGGGTCACGGGGGAATCACTGCGTGCGTACAGACGGTTTTCACCAGTAGATGGGAAAAGTAAAGTGACAGTTCGCGCATCCACCGCGACAACGGTTCCAAGTCCCAATTCGCTTTCTGTATCGCTGATCCAGCGTTGACCAAGTGTAAAAGGCATATGTGTTCGGCTCTATATCTTTAATTGCAGGCAATAACCACCCGCTACCGTGCTTATGAGGTAGTGGTGTTATTCAGGTCCAGGAATGGAAAGGGCGCTATGGTACTGGATGGCAAAGCATTCGTCACGCATCAAAATGGTATCTGGCGAACTCTTTTTTTGCTCAAAATAGCCCAAGTTGCCCGGTCATAAGTGTAGCAAAATTATCCTCAATAAAAGGGAGTATTCCCTCCGCCACGGGTTGTAGCTGGCGGGTCAGATAGTGTTCGTAATCCAGCGGTGAACGTTGGTAGTCCAGCGGCTCCGGGCCGTTGGTGGTCCATACGTACTTAATGGTGCCGCGGTTCTGATATTGCAAGGGGCGACCGCGCTTTTGGTTTTCTTCATCGGCAAGGCGAGCGGCGCGTACATGAGGCGGAACATTACGCTGATATTCGCTCAGCGGACGGCGAAGGCGTTTACGGTAAACCAGCCGCGCATCCAGTTCACCCGCCATCAGTTTGTCGATGGTTTCGCGGACGTACTCCTGATATGGCTCGTTGCGGAAGATACGCAGGTACAGCTCCTGCTGAAACTGCTGGGCCAGCGGCGTCCAGTCGGTGCGCACGGTTTCCAGCCCTTTAAACACCATCCGCTGTTTATCGCCCTCCTGAATCAGCCCGGCATAACGCTTTTTACTACCGGTATCGGCTCCGCGAATGGTTGGCATCAGAAAACGGCAGAAATGGGTTTCATACTCCAGTTCTAATGCGCTGGTCAGCCGTTGTTTTTGCAGCGTTTCTGCCCACCAGGCGTTAACGTGCTGCACCAGTGCACGACCAATTTTCGCCGCTTCTTCTTCCGAATGTGCGCCTTTCAACCAGACAAACGTTGAGTCGGTATCGCCGTAGATCACGTCGTAGCCCTGCGCTTCAATCAATGCTTTGGTTTGCCGCATGATCTGATGACCACGCATGGTGATCGACGACGCCAGGCGCGGATCGAAGAAGCGGCAGGCGGTGGTGCCAAGCACGCCATAAAAGGCATTCATAATGATCTTCAGCGCCTGCGAAAGCGGCTTATTACCCTGACGTTTGGCTTCATCGCGCCCGTGCCAGATGTTAGTCACAATCTCCGGCAGGCAATGTTTCTCCCGCGAGAACCAGGCGTCGAGAAAACCTTCGGTGCTGTGCTCTGGATCAGGCTGCGCCATGCCTTCCACCAGCCCGACGGGATCAATCAGAAAGGTGCGGATGATCGACGGGTACAGGCTTTTGTAGTCCAGCACCAGTACCGAATCATAAAGCCCTGGCCGCGAATCCATCACATAGCCGCCAGGGCTGGCGTGTGGCGGCACTTCGCCGAGATTAGGCGCGACATAACCAGCGCGATGCATTCGGGGAAAATAGAGATGACCAAACGCTGCCACCGACCCCCCGTGGCGGTCTACCGGCAGGCCGTTAACCGTCGCTCGTTCGAGTAAAAACGGCATGATTTCAGTTTTGTGGAAGATCTGCGTCACCAGTTCGCAATCTTTCAGGTTATAAGTTGCCAGCGCAGGTTTATCTTCGGCGAAACGGCGGTCAATTTCGTCCATTCGATCCCACGGGTTATCGATAGATTTTCCTTCGCCTAATAGCTCCTGAGCGACAGTTTCCAGCGAGAATGAAGAGAAATTCCAGAACGCGGATTTCAGCGCCTCGATACCGTCGATAATCAGTCGCCCTTTGGCTTGGGCAAAAAAGACGCCGTTTTTGAAGCCGTGTTCGCGCCACTCCAGCTCGCTGTTATCACGCCCAAGACGCAGTGGAATACGATAACGCTCGGCATGTTTTTGCAGCATTCGCAGATCAAACTGCACCACGTTCCAGCCGATGATCACATCAGGATCGTGAGTCGCAAACCAGGCGTTGAGTTTTTCCAGTAGCTGCGGGCGGCTGGCGACGTATTCCAGTTCGAAATCGAGCGCGGAGGCGTCGCCATTCTCTGGCCCCAGCATATAAACGATGCGCTGCCCGCAACTTTCCAGGCCGATGCAGTACAGCTCACCGTGGCGGGTGGTTTCAATATCAATAGAAACCCACCTTAGCGGCGGACGATAGTCGGGATGCGGTTTCAGACGGGCATTAACAATAGTGCCATTGCGCATATCACCCTCGACCCACACCGGTGAGGTGATAAACCGCTCCATCAGATAGCGTTCTGGCGGGCGCACATCGGCCTCGTAGACGGTAACGCCAGCTTCACGCAGGCGCTTTTCGTAATTCATCAACTGGCGATGGGCGCGACAGTAAAGGCCATACACCGGTTGGCGGTGAAAATCTTTTAACGCCAGCGGCGTCAAGCGAAAGCCTTGTTCACCCTGCAAAATATGCTGAGCGCGGGGAACCTGATCGGCGGGAATAAACGCCACGGACTCTTGCGGTGCAAGCGTAACCTGCAACGGCCCGTTGTCCGTCGCCAGCCAGAAGGAGACCTCTGTCCCTTGCGGGGTGTCCCGCCAGTGTCGGGGTAAGATAAAACCTGCCTGCGCCACGCTAAAAATCCAATAAAAAACCAGGCTTGATTATAGCCTGGTTTCGTTTGATTGGCTGTGGTTTTATACAGTCATTACTGCCCGTAATATGCCTTCGCACCATGCTTACGTAAATAATGTTTATCCAGCAACGTTTGCTGCATATCCGGTAACTGCGGAGCAAGCTGGCGGCAGAAAATCCCCATATAAGCGACTTCTTCCAGCACGATGGCGTTGTGCACCGCATCTTCGGCATTTTTGCCCCATGCAAACGGGCCGTGAGAATGGACCAGAACGCCGGGCATTTGTGCTGCGTCGATCCCCTGTTTTTCGAAGGTTTCGACGATCACTTTTCCTGTTTCCCATTCATATTCGCCGTTGATTTCCGCATCGGTCATTTTGCGGGTGCAGGGAATGGTGCCGTAGAAATAGTCGGCGTGGGTGGTACCGGTTGCCGGAATTGACTGGCCCGCCTGCGCCCAGATGGTGGCGTGGCGCGAGTGTGTGTGCACAATGCCGCCAATGGACGGGAATGCCTGATAGAGCAGCCGGTGAGTTGGCGTGTCGGAGGAGGGCTTTTTCGTTCCTTCAACCACTTCACCGGTTTCGATGCTGACCACGACCATATCGTCAGCGGTCATGACGTTGTAATCGACGCCGGAAGGTTTGATCACAAAGACGCCGCGCTCGCGATCAACGGCGCTGACGTTGCCCCATGTGAGCGTGACCAGGTTATGTTTTGGCAGCGCCAAATTGGCTTCTAATACCTGGCGTTTGAGATCTTCTAACATGTTGACTCCTGAGAGGTCGTTTCCCCTCGCCCCGGCCCTCTCCCCAAAGGGGCGAGGGGGAAAACAATGCCGGATGCGCTTTGCTTACCCGGCCTACAAAATCGCAGCGTGTAGGCCTGATAAGACGCGCCAGCGTCGCATCAGGCGTTACACACCTGATGCAGCTACTTAGCGACGAAATCCGTAATACACTTCGTTCCAGCGCAGCGCGTCTTTAAACGCGGGCAGGCGGGTGTCGTTATCAATCACCGTGATTTCAATGTCGTGCATCTCGGCAAACTGGCGCATATCGTTGAGGTTCAGCGCATGGCTGAAAACAGTATGGTGCGCGCCACCAGCAAGGATCCATGCTTCGGAAGCAGTTGGCAGATCCGGTTGCGCTTTCCACAGCGCATTCGCCACCGGCAGTTTCGGCAGGGAGTGCGGTGTTTTCACAGTGTCGATGCAGTTAACCAGCAGACGGTAACGATCGCCGAGATCAATCAGGCTGGCGACAATCGCCGGACCAGTTTGGGTATTGAAGATCAGGCGGGCAGGATCGTCTTTACCGCCAATACCGAGGTGTTGAACGTCGAGGATCGGTTTCTCTTCTACGGCGATCGACGGACAGACTTCCAGCATATGGGAGCCGAGCACCAGATCATTACCTTTCTCGAAGTGATAGGTGTAGTCCTCCATAAAGGAGGTGCCGCCCTGCAGACCGGTTGACATCACCTTCATGATGCGAAGCAGGGCGGCAGTTTTCCAGTCGCCTTCGCCCGCAAAGCCGTAACCCTGCTGCATCAGACGCTGTACGGCCAGACCAGGAAGCTGTTTCAGACCGTGCAAATCTTCAAAGGTGGTGGTGAACGCGTGGAAGCCACCTTGTTCCAGGAAACGCTTCATCCCCAGCTCAATACGCGCCGCTTCCAGCACGTTCTGGCGTTTTTCGCCGTGGATTTGTGTGGCAGGCGTCATGGTGTAGCTGCTTTCATACTCATCGACCAGCGCGTTAACATCGCCATCGCTGATGGAGTTCACCACCTGCACCAGATCGCCAACCGCCCAGGTATTGACGGAGAAACCGAACTTGATCTGTGCGGCAACTTTATCACCATCGGTGACCGCTACTTCACGCATGTTATCGCCAAAACGGCAGACTTTCAGATGACGGGTATCCTGTTTAGATACCGCCTGACGCATCCAGGAGCCGATACGCTCATGGGCTTGTTTATCCTGCCAGTGACCGGTAACCACGGCATGTTGCTGACGCATACGCGCGCCAATGAAGCCGAACTCGCGACCGCCATGTGCAGTCTGGTTCAGGTTCATAAAGTCCATATCGATGCTATCCCACGGCAGCGCCGCGTTGAACTGGGTGTGGAATTGCAGCAACGGTTTGTTGAGCATGGTCAGGCCGTTGATCCACATTTTGGCCGGGGAGAAAGTGTGTAGCCACACTACCAAGCCGGCGCAACGATCGTCGTAATTCGCGTCACGGCAAATAGCGGTGATTTCATCCGGCGTGGTGCCCAGCGGTTTCAGCACCAGTTTGCAGGGCAGTTTCGCTTCCGTATTCAGCGCATTAACGACGTGCTCGGCATGTTGGGTGACCTGACGCAGGGTTTCCGGGCCATACAGATGCTGGCTGCCAATTACAAACCACACTTCATAATTATCAAAAATCGTCATTGTCGTGTCCTTATAGAGTCGGAACGGCCTGGGCAGCCTGTGCCGGGGCGGAAGTTGGAAGATAGTGTTGTTCGGCGCTCATCGCCCATTGCTGATAGCGGCGATAAAGCTGTTCAAAGCGTTGTGCCTGTTCGCTGCGCGGTTGCAGGGTTTTCTCTACCGCACTGGCCATTTTTTGCTGGGCTGAGGGGATGTCTGCGTGCACTTTCGCGGCGACGGCAGCAAAAATCGCCGCACCGAGCGCACAGCATTGGTCAGAGGCAACAATTTGCAGCGGGCGATTCAGCACGTCGCAGCAGGCCTGCATAATGACCTGGTTTTTCCGCGCGATGCCGCCCAGCGCCATCACGTTATTGACGGCGATCCCCTGATCGGTAAAGCACTCCATGATTGCGCGTGCGCCAAAGGCGGTGGCAGCAATCAAACCGCCGAACAGCAGCGGAGCGTCGGTAGCGAGGTTCAGATCGGTAATCACCCCTTTCAGGCGTTGGTTAGCGTTTGGCGTGCGGCGGCCGTTAAACCAGTCGAGCACCACCGGCAGGTGATCCAGAGACGGATTTTGAGCCCATGCTTCGGTCAGCGCCGGAAGCAGTTGTTTCTGGCTGGCGTTGATTTGCTCTTTCAGTTCCGGATGCTGGGCGGCAAGCTGTTCCAGCGGCCAGCCGAGTACGCGACCAAACCAGGCGTAGATATCACCAAACGCCGATTGGCCTGCTTCCAGACCGATAAATCCAGGCACCACGCTGCCATCAACCTGACCGCAAATACCTTTCACTGCCCGCTCGCCAACGCTCTGTTTGTCGGCAATCAGAATGTCGCAGGTGGAAGTACCGATAACTTTTACCAGAGCGTTAGGCTGTGCGCCTGCACCAACTGCGCCCATATGGCAGTCAAACGCGCCGCCGGAAATCACCACGCTTTCAGGCAGGCCGAGACGCTGCGCCCATTCCGGGCATAAGGTGCCCACCGGAATATCGGCAGTCCAGGTATCAGTGAACAGCGGGGAAGGCAAATGGCGATTGAGGATCGGGTCCAGCTCATCAAAGAAACTGGCTGGCGGCAGGCCGCCCCAGCTTTCGTGCCATAGCGACTTATGCCCGGCGCTGCAACGTCCGCGACGAATATCCTGCGGGCGCGTGGTACCGGAAAGCAGAGCTGGCACCCAGTCGCACAGCTCAATCCACGATGCGGCAGATTGCGCCACGGCGCTGTCCTGGCGAGTTACATGCAGTATTTTTGCCCAGAACCATTCGCTGGAATAAATACCGCCAATATAGCGGGAGTAGTCAACGTTGCCCGGCGTGTGACATAAGCGGGTAATCTCTTCCGCTTCTTCAACCGCGGTGTGGTCTTTCCACAATACGAACATCGCGTTCGGGTTTTCGGCAAACTCCGGGCGCAGCGCCAGGACGTTACCGTCCGCGTCAATCGGTGCGGGCGTCGAGCCGGTTGTGTCAACGCCAATCCCGACCACAGCTGCGCGCTGCTCGGCGCTAAGCTCTGCAAGCACGGTTTTCAGCGCCGCTTCCATTGACTCAATGTAGTCACGCGGATGATGACGGAACTGGTTATTTGGGGCATCACAAAATTGCCCTTTCTGCCAACGGGGATACCACTCTACGCTGGTGGCGATCTCTTCACCGGTGGCGCAGTCCACCGCCAAAGCTCGCACAGAATCACTGCCAAAATCGAGGCCAATTGCAATCGCCATCGTTTCACTCCATCCAAAAAAACGGGTATGGAGAAACAGTAGAGAGTTGCGAAAAAAAGCGTCAGGTAGGATCCGCTAATCTTATGGATAAAAATGCTATGGCATAGCAAAGTGTGACGCCGTGCAAATAATCAATGTGGACTTTTCTGCCGTGATTATAGACACTTTTGTTACGCGTTTTTGTCATGGCTTTGGTCCCGCTTTGTTACAGAATGCTTTTAATAAGCGGGGTTACCGGTTGGATTAGCGAGAAGAGCCAGTAAAAGACGCAGTGACGGCAATGTCTGATGCAATATGGACAATTGGTTTCTTCTCTGAATGGCGGGAGTATGAAAAGTATGGCTGAAGCGCAAAATGATCCCCTGCTGCCGGGATACTCGTTTAACGCCCATCTGGTGGCGGGTTTAACGCCGATTGAGGCCAACGGTTATCTCGATTTTTTTATCGACCGACCACTGGGAATGAAGGGTTATATTCTCAATCTCACCATACGCGGCCAGGGGGTGGTGAAAAATCAGGGACGAGAATTTGTCTGCCGACCGGGTGATATTTTGCTGTTCCCGCCAGGAGAGATTCATCACTACGGTCGTCATCCGGAGGCTCGCGAATGGTATCACCAGTGGGTTTACTTTCGTCCGCGCGCCTACTGGCATGAATGGCTTAACTGGCCGTCAATATTTGCCAATACGGGTTTCTTTCGCCCGGATGAAGCGCACCAGCCGCATTTCAGCGACCTGTTTGGGCAAATCATTAACGCCGGGCAAGGGGAAGGGCGCTATTCGGAGCTGCTGGCGATAAATCTGCTTGAGCAATTGTTACTGCGGCGCATGGAAGCGATTAACGAGTCGCTCCATCCACCGATGGATAATCGGGTACGCGAGGCTTGTCAGTACATCAGCGATCACCTAGCAGACAGCAATTTTGATATCGCCAGCGTCGCACAGCATGTTTGCCTGTCGCCGTCGCGTCTGTCGCATCTGTTCCGCCAGCAGTTAGGAATTAGCGTCTTAAGCTGGCGCGAGGACCAACGCATTAGTCAGGCGAAGCTGCTTTTGAGCACCACCCGGATGCCTATTGCTACCGTCGGTCGCAATGTTGGTTTTGACGATCAACTCTATTTCTCGCGAGTATTTAAAAAATGCACCGGGGCCAGTCCGAGCGAGTTCCGTGCCGGTTGTGAAGAAAAAGTGAATGATGTAGCCGTCAAGTTGTCATAATTGGTAACGAATCAGACAATTGACGACTTGACGGAGTAGCATAGGGTTTGCAGAATCCCTGCTTCGTCCATTTGACAGGCACATTATGCAAGCATTGCTGGAACACTTTATTACCCAATCCACCGTGTATTCATTGATGGCGGTGGTGTTGGTGGCCTTTCTGGAGTCGCTGGCGCTGGTCGGTTTGATTCTACCCGGTACGGTGCTGATGGCGGGGCTGGGGGCGCTGATTGGCAGCGGCGAGTTAAGTTTCTGGCACGCCTGGCTGGCAGGGATCGTCGGTTGCCTGCTGGGCGACTGGATCTCCTTCTGGCTGGGCTGGCGTTTTAAAAAGCCATTGCATCGCTGGTCATTTCTGAAGAAAAACAAAGCACTACTTGATAAAACTGAACATGCGTTGCATCAACACAGCATGTTCACCATTCTGGTCGGTCGTTTTGTTGGCCCGACGCGTCCGCTGGTGCCAATGGTGGCGGGAATGCTGGATCTCCCGGTGGCAAAATTTATTACGCCGAATATTATCGGCTGCCTGCTGTGGCCACCGTTTTACTTCCTGCCGGGGATTCTGGCGGGTGCGGCGATCGATATTCCAGCCGGAATGCAGAGCGGCGAGTTTAAATGGTTGCTGCTGGCGACGGCGGTATTTTTGTGGGTTGGTGGCTGGCTGTGCTGGCGGTTATGGCGCAGCGGTAAAGCAACCGATCGTTTAAGTCATTATTTGTCGCGCGGTCGTTTGTTGTGGCTGACGCCGTTGATTTCTGCCGTCGGTGTAGTGGCGCTGGTGGTGTTAATTCGCCACCCGTTGATGCCGATGTATATCGATATTTTGCGTAAAGTGGTTGGGGGTTAGGGGATAGCCTTGTGCGGGTTGCCTGATGCGACGCTTGCCGCGTCTTATCAGGCCTACAAAACGCACTGTCCGTAGGTCGGATAAGGCGTTCACGCCGCATCCGACAGTGCATACTAACCCGTAATCCCCAATAGTGCCGAAGCACTCGCCTTACCGCTCAACAACTCATCGGTCATACCCTGCCAGGCGATGCGCCCGTCGGCGACCACCACCGAGCGTGTGGCGATCCGCGCCGCATCTTCCACACTGTGCGACACCATCAATAACGTCATTTTTTGCTGCTGGCAGCTCGTGCTCACCAGCGTCAACATCTCCTGACGTAACGCCGGATCGAGCGCAGAGAACGGTTCATCGAGCAATAAAATCGGCTGTTCGCGCACCAGACAACGCGCTAACGCCACGCGCTGTCGTTGACCGCCAGAAAGCTCGCCCGGTAATCGCGCCATTAAATTATCAATCCCCATCTGGCGGGCGATAGCGTGCATTTTCTCCTGCTGTGCCGTGTTCAGCTTCAATCCTGGATTAAGCCCCAACCCGATGTTCTGCGCGACCGTCAGGTGACTGAACAGGTTGTTCTCCTGAAACAGCATCGACACCGGACGGCGTGACGGCGGCGTAGTGGTGTGATCAACGCCGTCGATAGTCAGCGAACCGCTGGCTGGCGTCAGAAAACCGGCGATCAAATTCAGCAGGGTACTTTTACCCGCGCCGCTTGGCCCGAGGATCGCCACCTGCTCGCCGCGTTCCACCGTTAAGCTAAAACGCATCGGCAAATGGTGGTAAAGCCAGGTGATATCAGTCAGTTTTAACATTTCGCCCCGGTAGTTTTTCAATCACAGTAAACAGCAGAAAACAGAGTAGCAGCAGAATTAACGCGGTGACCGCGCCGTCCTGGCTGCGATAGGAGCCAATTTGCTGGTAGAGATAAAACGGCAGGGTACGGAAATCATCGTTACCGAACAACGCCACCACGCCAAAATCACCAATCGATAGCACACAAGCAAAGGCCAGTGCCTGCGCCAGTGGGCGTTTCAGGGCGCGCAGCTCCACCACTTTTAAGCGTGACCAGCCTTCAATGCCCAGCGACTGACACAACATACTGTAACGCGCGGTGATATCGCGCATCGGGTTTTCCAGCACCTTCAGCGCATAAGGGATCGCCATTAACGCATTGGTGAAAATCACAATGCCGTCAGCAGATTGCGGCAGGCCGATAGTGTTGTTGAGCAGTAAAAAGAAGCCCGTAGCCAGCACAATCCCCGGCATGGCGAGGATCAACATGCCGCTCATCTCCAGCGCCTGACCCGCCAGCATTTTTTGCCGCACCCGCAGTTCGCGACTGCTCCATAGCAGCATCATGGTCAGCACTACGCATAATACGCCTGCCGCCAGCGCAATACGCAACGAGGTCCACAGCGCCTGCCACAGCACCGGTTGTGCCAGCACTTCCGGCAACTGGCGATTTACCCCATCGACGATCACCGCCAGTAACGGTGGTAGCAACAGCAGCAGCGCCAGCACAATTAACACCGTGTCGCAAATGCGGCTATGCAGACGATCGTCCGGGTCGCGCCAGCCTTGCAGCAGAGTAGTGCCGGGCGCAATGGCCTTACTCAATCGCTGACTCAACAGCACTAGCCCGAGGCAACACACCATCTGGATCAACGCCAGCATCGCCGCGCGGGCAGGATCGTAGTCGTAACTCAGCGCCTGATAAATAGCCAGCTCGATAGTGGTCGCCTGCGGACCGCCGCCCAGCGACAGCACGGTGGCGAAGCTGGCGAAACAGAGCATAAAGATAAGCGCAGCAACTGGCGGGATTTGTCGCCGTAACCACGGCCATTCGACGAAGCGGAAAAAATGCCAGCCGCGCATCCCAAGCTGGGCGGCAAGCTGACGTTGTTCGCCGGGAATGTTTTCCAGTGCCTGGAGTAATAAGCGGCTCGCCATCGGCAGATTAAAAAACACATGGGCCAGCAAAATGCCTTGCAGGCCGTAGGGCGAAAAGGTCCACTCCAGACCGAGCGATTGGCAGAGCGATGCCAGCCAGCCCTGGCGACCATAGACGCTAAGAATGCCGAAAACAGCAACCAGCACCGGGAGGATCAAGGTCATGGCACACAGACGCAACAGCGCCAGCCGTCCTGGAAAGCGCCTGCGGTAGAGGGCGCGGGCAAGGAATATCGCGGGCACGACAGAGAGCAGCGCCGAGAGAAACGCCTGCCAGAAGGAGAAGCGCACCACATGCCACAGATAGCTGTCCTGCCAGACTGCCACCCAGTCACCCTGCGGCGCGTTCCACCACAGGGCGAGAAACGCCGCCAGTGCAACCGCCACCACAAGCGTAGCGGCGCTTACACCTGGAATTAACCAGCCGGGAATTAATGGCTGACGGCGCGTTGCCATTCGCTAATCCATGCCTGACGTTGTGCCGCCACTTCGGCTGGCGTGAACTCCAGCGTGGTTGCCGGTTTGGTCAATTGTTCAAACCCGGCAGGCAGCGTGACATTTGCCACCGGATACATCCAGTTGCCGGTTGGGATCGCATTCTGGAAAGCCGGAGAAACCATAAACTGGAGGAATTTTTGCGCCAGCTCTGGCTGCTTGCTGGCAGCGGTGCGGGCGGCGACTTCCACTTGCAAATAGTGACCTTCGCTGAAGTTCGCGGTGGCGTAGTTATCTTTCTTCTCTTCGAGAATGTGATAAGCCGGAGAGGTGGTGTAACTCAGGACCAGATCGCTTTCACCTTTTAAAAACAGGCCGTAGGCTTCGCTCCAGCCTTTGGTGACCGTGACCGTTTTCTTCGCCAGTTTCTGCCAGGCTTGTGGGGCGTCATCGCCATAGACTTTTTGCATCCACAACAGCAGACCCAGTCCCGGCGTGCTGGTGCGCGGATCCTGATAAATCACCCGCCAGTTTTGATCGCTCTCAACCAGTTCTTTCAGGCTTTGCGGCGGATTTTTCAGTTTGTTCTTGTCATAGACGAAGGCGAAATAGCCATAGTCAAACGGCACAAAGGTGTCATTTTTCCAGCCGCCGGGAACGTTAACGGCTTCCCTGCCACACCGCTTTTAGCAAACAACCCGGTTTTGCTGGCGGCGTCCAGCAGGTTGTTATCCAGCCCCAGCACCACATCGGCTTTGCTGTTTTTGCCTTCCATCCGTAGACGGTTGAGCAGCGAAACGCCATCTTCCAGCGCCACCAGTTTCAGTTCGCAATTACAGTCTGCTTCAAAGGCTTTTTTGACCACCGGACCAGGTCCCCAGTCAGCGGCAAAGGAATCGTAGGTATAAACAGTCAGAACGGATTTAGCGAAAACAGGCGCTGTGCACAGCAACAGCAGGGGAAGACATTTTTTTAACACTTTGCACCTCAAAAAAGAGTGGCAAAGGACTTGAGAAGGAGCCTCAAATCCCTTCGCCGGCGTTATCCGGATCAGGTTCGACGGGTATTTTCTCAGCGCACGCGGCTGCGTGGCACCCCGTTGAGAACGGCGTTAGTGTAGTGATTTTGTTATCAACCAGCAATCCATAGAGAAGGTGTATTAAAAAAGCCAATATTCGTTCAGCTATCAAGGACGTATTTGCATAGCTGAAGGGTGTCGATCCGAAAGAATCCCTTAGCTTCAGTCAGAATCGGTAACGTAACAGTTTATTGCGTGAATGAGCGATTTTTGACAGTATTCTTATTCAGGACGCTTATTCTGAGTTTTTAACTCAGAGTGGAGCTATCAGCATGAAAGTAAGAAACCCAGAACAGATTAGTATCCCTGCAAGTAATACCACTAAAGATCCAGGCCTTACTCATTCTCAGATTATCAGGATGGTTAACCTGGTCAAAAAGACCGAGAATATGAATATCTTTGAAGAGCTATGGGAGACGTTACGCAATCTCTTCCGGTCAGATAAACATTCCCAGACTGCGGCAAGGCAAATTCTGAAGGATGCATTTTATTTCCAGAATTGTGATGACTACTCAAAATACTTTACCGGGGCTGTAGATGGGGATGCGCGTGATAAGTTTACCCACTGGCTGATAAATTTTAATAAACTCAAAGAACATGCAATAGATCCGGAAAATATGGCCGCGAAGGCCTCACTCTCGTCAGGAGATACGTTAAGAGTCAGTTTTTTTATTGGAGATGAGGCGATACTTACTCTGGATTTGCAGCTGAAAGAGAGCACCAGTACCGGGTGCATTGATCTGAGTCATGCTTACTTTAACGGGGTTGTCATTTGTGGTATTGACCGTCTCGAGGTTGACCTGAGCAATGCTGAAACGAACAATAGCCGTTGGTATGACTGACCTGCGCGAGGTTAACCTGAAAAAGCTGACCTTTCCGGCCAGAACACGGCTAGGCTGCGCCGTTATTGATTAACTCAGAATATGAAAGAGGGGCTGGAATGCCCCTTCTTTAATCTTATTTGCGACTCTAATCAGACGATGCATAAAACAGAGAAAATATAAAAGTAATGTATTTTATTCATTCCGTCTGAATATAAAAAACGCGCTCATGACCGCCAAAAGGCACAAGCTACTCTGGATCCGGCGGCGCAAACCACGCTGATTTAAAATCGAACCAGCCGAGGGTGTTCATACGCAGACCGCGCATACTGCGTTGCCCCTGAATGATCAGCCAGTGGTGGATAAGTGGCACCATTGCTTTACTGGCGACCAGTTGCTGGCACCAGTTCGCCAGATTCATTTCGCCATTGCGCCAGCGGGCGGCGTCGGCTTGCCAGTCGATCGGAATACAGTGTTGGAGCAGCGGCACCTCGCACAGGTGCGCGAACAGCGAAAAATCCAGCGGCAGCGTAAAGTTGGCGCTGTTAAGCCAGATATCGCTCTCGATCTCTCCTTCATGCCACTGATCGTAGCTGATCTCTTTGATTTCCAGCGTGACCTGGTGACTTGCCAGAATCTGCTGCATGATCCCGGCAATCACTCGATGCTCAATATGATCCTGATAAAAGGTCAGGGTGAGGCTTTCCAGCCCGGCGGGTTTTTCGCAATGTGTCGGACGAGCATGGTGCCAACGTGGGAGCAGTCCATAAGCCGGGAACCACAGTTGCTGGTACTGTTCCTCAGCGAAATAGACCAGATTAGTTGGAGAAAGCACATAGCTTACCCAGTCCCTGACTTGCTGATTCGCCCCGCGATGGGTGCGGTTGTCGAACAGTAAATAGTAGCAACCTTCCTCCAGGCGGCTTTCAATCTCTTTTTCCTCGCCCTGTGGACCTTTTAGCATCAGCCCTCCGGCTGGCTCGTCGGCAATTTCCGGTAGAACCCAGACGTTAACTTCGTCGATTAATGCCCGGTAACCGAAGAAGTCATCGAATGCCTGAATTTTCAGTTGATTGGTGCTGTTGCGGATCACCCCATACGGACCGGTGCCGATGGGATGGCTGGCAAAGTTACTGATGGTTTCCCATTCGCGCGGCAGGATCATCGCCGGAACTTGTCCCAGCAGTAACGGCAACCAGCGGTCCGGCTGCGTGAGGTGGATATCCAGCGTCCAGGGCGTCGGCGATACAATTTCAGCAATATGCGAATAGAGCGGCAGCGTATTGATCCGTTTTAAAGAGGCGATCACATCGTCCATTTCCAGTTCACGACCATGATGAAAATGGACTCCTGGACGCAAAAAGAAACGCCAGTGAAGCGGTGATATTTGCTGCCAGTGGTGGGCTATGTCCGCTTCCAGTTCCCCATTTTCCTCATTTATGCGCGTTAGCGAACTGAAGATTTGCCGGGCGATATGGGTTTCGGAACGACGCAATGCGCTGCCAGGTAGCAGATTACGCAACGGACGATAGTAGAGCACGCGCAGGATGTGCCGCCCCTGGCGGAAGCTGCGGCCCAGATGAGAAACCAGCATTTGCCGCACAGTCGCTTTGTCGCCAACCAACTGCACTAGTTGGTCGATACGATCCTGCTCCAGCAGGTCTTCCGCCCGCTGTTGCTGAAGTGCCAGCCCGGTATAGAGGAAGGTCAGACGCGAGCGTTTACCGCGCCCGACTTCCGCTTCCCACGTCAGCCAGCCGCGATCCTGCATGGTGTTGAGCAGGGTACGCATATGACGACGCGAGCAGCTCAATAACGCTGCCAGTTCGTTGAGCGTCGTGTCCTGCGATTTACCCTCGCAGCATTGCCACAGGCGGATGAACTGTTGTTGCAGACGAGCAGATGGCATAAAAGGGGAACTCCTGCGCAAAAGTCAGCAATTTTATTTTCCCTATATTAAGTCAATAATTCCTAACGATGAAGCAAGGAGGTGCCCCATGCGTCAGTTTTATCAGCACTATTTTACCGCGACAGCGAAGTTGTGCTGGTTGCGTTGGTTAAGCGTCCCACAACGATTAACCATGCTTGAAGAACTGATGCAGTGGGAGGGGAGTCATTCTGGCTACTGATTTGCGGACATCATGTGTGACTGAGTATTGGTGTTAATCGCCACGCCAGCAGTGATTATCTGCTGGCTTTTTTCTTTTTGGCGATTGAGTGCCGGACGGTTTACAAACTAACGCATAAATTCCGGTTGCTTCTCTTCATAAGACGCAATAGCGTCGTCGTGCTGCAGGGTCAGGCCAATGCTGTCCAGACCATTCATCATGCAGTGGCGGCGGAAGGCATCAATGGTAAATCGATAAGTTTTCTCTCCCGCTTTCACCTCTTGCGCTTCCAGGTCCACGTCGAAATAAATCCCCGGATTGGCCTGCACCAGCGCAAACAGTTCGTCCACTTCTGCGTCGCTTAATTTCACCGGCAGCAGCTGGTTGTTAAAGCTGTTGCCGTAGAAGATGTCAGCAAAACTCGGGGCAATCACCACTTTAAAACCGTAATCGGTCAATGCCCACGGCGCGTGCTCACGCGAGGAACCGCAGCCGAAGTTTTCCCGCGCCAGCAAAATGGAAGCGCCCTGATACTGCGGGAAGTTCAGCACGAAGTCCGGGTTTGGCTGTTGGCCTTTTTCATCCAGAAAACGCCAGTCGTTAAACAGATGCGCGCCAAAACCTGTACGGGTCACTTTCTGCAAAAACTGTTTCGGGATGATTGCATCGGTATCGACATTGGCGGCATCCAGCGGAACCACCAGGCCTGTGTGTTTGATAAATTTCTCTGCCATGGTGTGCTCCTTATTTAATGTTGCGAATGTCGGCGAAATGTCCGGTCACAGCAGCAGCGGCAGCCATTGCCGGGCTGACCAGATGGGTGCGCCCTCCACGCCCCTGGCGGCCTTCAAAGTTACGGTTGCTGGTGGAGGCACAACGCTCACCCGGATTCAGGCGATCGTTGTTCATCGCCAGACACATTGAGCAACCTGGCAAGCGCCATTCAAAACCGGCTTCAATAAAGATTTTGTCCAGACCTTCCGCTTCCGCCTGGGCTTTTACCGGGCCAGAGCCGGGAACCACCAGTGCCTGCACGCCTGGCGCGACTTTCCGCCCTTTGGCGATTTCAGCCGCCGCGCGTAAATCTTCAATACGCGAGTTAGTGCAGGAACCGATAAACACTTTGTCGATAGCCACTTCTGTCAGCGGAATACCCGGTTTCAGCCCCATATAGGCCAGCGCTTTTTCTGCCGACGCGCGTTCAACCGGATCGGCAAACGAAGCCGGATCGGGAATATTGTCGTTCACGGAAATCACCTGACCTGGATTGGTGCCCCAGGTGACCTGCGGTGAAATTTCTTCTGCCTGCAAAGTCACAACGGTATCGAAAGTTGCGCCTTCGTCGGTTTGCAGGGTTTTCCAGTAGGCAACGGCGTTGTCGAAATCTTTGCCTTTCGGCGCATGCAGACGGCCTTTGACATAGTTAAAGGTAGTTTCGTCCGGTGCAACCAGACCGGCTTTCGCGCCCATTTCGATTGCCATATTGCACAGGGTCATACGACCTTCCATGCTTAAATCACGGATTGCTTCGCCGCAAAACTCCACCACATGCCCGGTGCCGCCTGCGCTGCCAGTTTTACCGATAATTGCCAGCACGATATCTTTTGCGGTAATGCCCGGCGCGGCTTTGCCCTGGACTTCAATTTTCATGGTCTTCGCACGACCCTGTTTCAGGGTTTGCGTTGCCAGTACGTGTTCAACTTCGGAAGTGCCGATACCAAAGGCCAGTGCGCCAAACGCGCCGTGGGTGGCGGTATGCGAGTCGCCGCAGACAATAGTCATCCCCGGCAATGTGACGCCCTGTTCCGGCCCCATTACATGGACGATCCCCTGATACGGGTGATTCAGGTCATACAGCTCGACGCCAAACTCTTTGCAGTTTTTGATCAGCTCCTGCATCTGGATGCGCGCCATTTCACCGCAGGCATTAATGTCTTTCGTCTGGGTAGAGACGTTGTGATCCATGGTGGCGAAGGTTTTGCCCGGCTGACGTACCGGGCGACCGTGGGCGCGCAGACCATCGAACGCCTGCGGTGAGGTCACTTCATGCACCAGGTGGCGGTCGATATATAACAGCGGGGTTTCGTTTTCGGCTTCGTACACTACGTGAGCGTCGAACAATTTTTCGTATAACGTCTTAGCCATGATTACACCCCTTCTACCACATAGCGGGCAATGATATCGCCCATTTCATTGGTACTAACGGCGGCAGCGCCACGGGCTAAATCTCCGGTGCGAATGCCTTCTTCTAATGCGCGGTTAATGGCGCGTTCAATGGCGGAAGCCGCATCATCGGCATCCAGGCTGTAACGCAGCAGCAGTGCCAGCGACAGGATTTGTGCAATCGGGTTGGCGATGTTTTTGCCTGCGATATCTGGTGCGGAGCCGCCTGCCGGTTCATACAGACCAAAACCTTGTTCGTTCAGGCTGGCGGAAGGCAACATCCCCATTGAGCCAGTGATCATTGCGCACTCGTCAGACAGAATGTCGCCAAACAGGTTGGAGCACAGCAGGACGTCAAACTGTGATGGATCTTTAATCAGCTGCATGGTGGCGTTGTCGATGTACATATGCGCCAGTTCGACATCCGGGTATTCCGTGGCGATCTCGTTAACGATCTCCCGCCATAAAATAGAGGATTGCAGCACGTTGGCTTTGTCGATAGACGTCACTTTATGGCGACGTTTACGAGCAGATTCAAACGCGATGCGGGCGATACGTTCAATCTCAAAACGGTGATACACCTCGGTATCAAACGCTTTTTCATATTGTCCGCTACCTTCGCGGCCTTTTGGCTGACCGAAATAGATGCCGCCGGTCAGTTCGCGCACACACAGGATGTCGAAGCCGTTAGCGGCAATGTCAGCACGCAGCGGACAGAATGCTTCCAGCCCCTGATACAGTTTTGCCGGACGCAGATTGCTGAATAATTTGAAGTGTTTACGCAAAGGCAACAGTGCGCCGCGTTCTGGTTGCTGGTCTGGCGGCAAATGTTCCCACTTCGGACCACCTACCGAGCCAAACAGCACGGCATCGGCTTGCT
>OBWS01000480.1_pt1 | contig 22549 bp, 20 predicted proteins | sample 1495291 | NCBI WGS metagenome assembly OBWS01 (sample SAMEA2580090, study PRJEB22360) | human gut metagenome | biome: human gut; feature: human-associated habitat; material: faeces | place: Denmark | collected 2008/2010 | reverse complement strand
TCCCGATGATTTCTACTTGACCGATATCGAAACCGAGTTGCCCGAGCCGCTCGGCTCGCGCACCTACGCGCCAAATTTCATCGGCCGGAATACGTTCGGATCCGGTTAGATCATTCCAGAGGTCGTGGTAGCGTTTCTCCAGGTAGTCGCCAACAATAGTGACGTCAAAGTCTTCATGTACCAGCCCTCCGGCCTGCAAATCCATCAGTTCTCCGATAATGTTCATGGCACCTAACGAAACATCATATTCGCGGGAACGGTCGGAAATGTTGTCATAAAAGCGTCCGGTTTCCGCATCTACCAGGTAGGCTGCATAGGTGCCGGCGTCCCGGCGGAACAGGGTGTTAGATAGGGAAACGTCTCCCCAGTAAAAGCCCTTTAGATGCAGGTGAACCAGCAGGGCAACCAGGGAATCAAGTACCCGATTGAGTTTGTCTTTAGATAATTGTTTGGATAGTAACACCCGGTAGGGCAGGGAATACTGCAGGTGGTGGGTAACGAGGGCGGCCGGTAATTCTTCACCGTTTTTATCGATTCTTCCCGCTACCACCGCGGCCACGGATACGGTAGGTAGTTCTTTGCTTTGTAGCTGACGCAGCATTTGGTATTCATGCAGGGCGTGCTCTTCGGAAATCTCTTTTACCGCATATATTGCGCCCCCCGCCTTAATGAAACGCACTACGTGCCGAGAAATACCCCGCGGAAGAGCAGCTAGTAGTTTATTCGGCCAATCTTCCAAAGGTAGCGACCAGGGGAGAGTAGGGACTAAAGAATAGAACGAGGAGGTACCAGAGGTAGTTACCCGAATTTTCTGTTTGCTTGGCATTTTTCCTCCTCCTCGTGATTGCTAGGACAATTCTGGCATAGGTAGTTGGGTAAGTGCGAACGCAGTTAGCTAAACTCAGATAAAGAGAGTTTGAAAACAGTTAGGGAGACAGTGCTCGAACAGGAAATCGGCGGATACAAGGTGCTTAAGGCCTTGGGCGCAGGGGGGATGGCTTCGGTTTATCAAGCTGAATCTTCCGATGGGCGCGAAGTCGCGCTGAAGTTCTTGCACCCGCAGATTGCTAACGATCCCAATGCTCGCAAGCGTCTGCAACGCGAGGCAGATGCGATTAACCGCGTTAGCTCCTCTGGGGTAGCGAAAGTTTTTGAGGTAAACACCGCCGGGCAAACCCCGTATGTGGCTATGGAACTGATTCGGGGGATCACGATTGCCGAGGACGTCAGCGCCAATGGTACTTGGGATTTGCCTGACTTGATTGACTTGGCGCAATGGTTAGCAAAAATATTGGAGGAGCTACACCGTGCCGGGGTAGTGCATCGCGATATTAAACCAGCTAATATCATGATTGCGAAGCAAGGGCCGGTTTTGATCGATTTTGGGATTTCCCAAACCCCGGGGGCGGAACGTTTAACTGCAACGGGGCTGGTTACCGGAACTCCGGGATATATTTCTCCGCAACTTATTCAGGGCGAGGATGCGCGGGAGCGCGACGACTGGTGGGCTTGGTTGTGTGTGTTGCTGTACTGTGCGAGTGGGCATCCGCCCTTCGGGTCTGGCCCGGTGGAAGTGGTGCTGGGGCGGATTAGTACCGGTAAACCTGACTTGTCGGGTCTGCCGGAGTCTTTGCAACGGGTTTTTGCGGCTGGTTTTCAGGTTGATCCGGCGCACAGAGCCGCCCCCCAGCAGCTTATAGCAGCTTTGCAGGCAGTAAATGAGGGTAACGACCCGGCACCTTATTTGCCGGCAGGTTTTCCAGCGGGCGCGTCCCTTGGTACTGAAGGAGTGGAGGCCGCCTCTGTTTCTGGACCCGAGATGTTTCCTCCCGAGCAGGAAACCCGACGTTATCCTCCTGCGGTGCCAGCGATTAGGGGGGAAGCCGATAGATTCTGGGAAGCAAATGGCGGTTATGTGAACAACTTAGCTGCAGGCAGCGTGAATGAAGAGCCGGGAGTTGCCCATTTTCGCGTCCCCGACACTGGGCAGGCGGATGAGGTACCAGATTCAGCTGCGCAGTGGGAGCCACGCTATATCCCCAATAAGTTACCTAACGCCTGGTTGTCTTGTTTGGCCTTAATGCTGTCCTTATCGCTGGCTACCGAAGTATTTGCGCTAAAAAATAATTTGCATGCACCGCTGACAGTATCCCTGAGTACGGTAGTTCTGACTGCCTTAGTGGCCTTTTGCGGTCTGTTTGGGGCGTTTAGGGCGCGGATGCGAGATGCGCAACTGGCTTCGGGAATGGTTACTCCGCCCAGTGCGGCGCTCAAAGCCCAACCATTATGGGCGCCGCTACATGGAGTAATAGTGGTGACCATACTGGTGGGGGTGGGCGTGACCCTAATAGGAGAGTACGGGTATGTGCTCTTATTGGAACCTGCACAGCGGATTTTGCCCGAGGGCTGGCGCGAACAACAGGCGGTTTATCGGGTGCTGCTCTACCTGGCGTATTCGCTGTTTGCCACGATAGTGGCGTTTTTTTCCCGTTCCTTCAGAGTGGGGTTTGGCTCTATGGTGCGCCTGATCGGGGGAGCTGGTGCCCGTCTGTTTTGGGGGGTAGTGGCACTGGCAGTCAGCATCGGCGCCGAATATATGGTGGTAAATTTCCTTTGGTAGCCTGATTAGCCCGGGTTGCGGTGATCAAAGCCCGGATAGGGTGGGAGCTAAGCCCGTCCTCGTTTATGCTTGTAACAGAAAATCTGGAAAGTCGCAGGAAAGTAGCAGCGGAATAGTAATGGCACAGAAAAAAGGTAAAATGCAGGCCGCTCAGGCCAAAAGCTCGTCGAAGAATGAAAAAAATCGGCAACAAAAAGTTTGGAAACAGGTAGAGGCGCAACGGGAAGCCGCGCGGCGCACGCAAACCCGTAAACGCGCCATAATCGCGATAGTCGCGGTGCTGGTGGTAGCGGCGGTCGCCCTCGCCGGATACCTGGTTGCCCAGAGCGGAAATGATAAAGCTAATGGGGATGTGCTTTCTGGTCAGCGCCCAGAAAAAATCGCTGCCCTGTCGGGTAAGGAAGCAGTTAATGCGGCGCAGGGGATTTTGGTTGGTAAACCGGGGGTCTATAAAGCCGAATCCGGAGTACCTACTATTGAGATGTGGTATTCCTATGGATGCCCGTCTTGCCTGGGGTTAGAGCACCAGTTGGGGGAGCAGATTATGGCTTTGGCTACCGAAGGTAAAGCCAATCTGGTGCTACATACGGTGATGACTCACGCCTTGCCCTGGACAGTGATTGCTGGCGACGCTTCCATGCTGGTAGCTATGGAGCAGCCAGACAAAGCGCTGGCCTTCCATCAAGCGTTGGTTGATACTGGATATAAGGTGATGTTTGCCAAAGGAGAGGAAGCCGGCTGGAAAGATCAAGGAAATTCCACGCTGATGGCGGATCCGAACAAGTCACTGGAGAAGATCAAGGAAGTTGCCAAGAAGGTCGGGGTTAAAGACGAAATTATTAGCTCCTTTAAGGCCGAGACCCAATCTGCACTACTTGAGAAGTGGCAAAAGCAATGGGCAGATGCTGCGGGTAAGCAAACCCAACAGGTCGGCACTCCGATGTTTGCCTCCAATGGAAAGGTGGTCGAAAAGCCGTACAAGAATGACGGTACTTTGGACGAGGACGCGCTACTGGGTAAATAGCAGCGGTTTTGTTCATTGATAAAAGACATGGCAAACTAAAGGCGTCGTCTTTTTCGAAGACGCTAGGGTAGTGCTGATTGAAGCGCTTCCTAAGGCCGACTTAGCTCAGTTGGTAGAGCAGCTGTCTTGTAAACAGCAGGTCATCGGTTCGAGCCCGATAGTCGGCTCCACTTAGAGGTGGTTGTTTTGTTTGCTGGGTCAGGTTATGATTCTGGTATTTTTCCCATTTAGAGAAAACCACTTTCGGGCAAGCTGCCTGTCTCGCCTGGGATTTAGTACCTGTCTGAGAAATAGTTCAATATCGGGACATTTTTGTCTATCAGGTAGTTCCCGATACCGGTTTCTATGTGACCGCGTTTCAAATCTTCTGGTATTGATTTAAGAGGAAACGCTTGCACGAAGCTTCTGTCCCACGATTGCTTGAGCTTATAAATGATGATTCCTGACGTGGTTCGTTTACAAAAATGGTTTTCTTCGTCCTTTGGAATGTCAAAATTGATGTCGTTACTTGTCGCTACCACTCCCAGGAAACCTCGGTCGGTGAATTTCATCCATACCAAGTCCTCACAGTTTCCTCCCGAGTCACATATTGGTGAGTACTCCCTAGCCATTTCTCATTATTCAGTCGAGTGGGAGAGGTAGCGCAGCAAGAATGATTCATATGCATAAGAGCGGCGGATAGCGATAATCACTCATAGTGACTTAGAACGCGTCAAGGTCGTGGTGCTTATATCAGCATCGGAGAATGTTCATTTTTGAAGATTGTTTGGGACAAATCGTAGCTTACGGGCGTTGGCGATTATTGCTCGATTTTAAAAAGCTTCGGTCTCCTACGCGGTAAAAATTGGGTTAAACAGCAGAAACGTAAAGAATAAACTCTACAACTTAACGTTGCTTAACTCCCAGTCCTGATGTGATTATGAGCATAAGCGTCCCAAAAGGTCTCAGCAAAGAAGCGAGCCTTGGACGTTACAAGGAGAAATGCATGAGGGTTAATGAGAACCGTAGTAGGGCTACCCGCGGATCGGCATCTGATATCGCCCAGGTGTTGGGAGTGTCGAAGGCAGCGGTCTCCTATGCATTAAATGGGAAGCCCGGAATCTCTGATGAAACCCGGCGGTCAATAATCGAATTGGCACGTGCTTACGGCATAGAAGTACCAGAACGTGCTACAAATATGCACACTATCCCCTCGTTGGTAGGTTTGGTACTTGCGGATCTTTCCAACCCGTTTTACCAGGAGCTAGGCGTTGCTGTGGCAGAGGTCGCTCGGTCACATAATCTAAACACGCTGTTAGCTCATACCGGCGACCGTCCTAAAGATCTGCTCTCGACCGTGCAAACCATGACTCAGCATGGAGTTAATGGAATCATTCTTACCGCAACGCAAGATGGTGATGCTTCGGTAGCTCGTCTATTGCGCAATGCAAACCTGCCTTATGTACAGGTATCACGCAAAATGCCAACAGTACGTGCAGCTTTTGTGGGAATAGATAACAAGAACGCGGCAAAAGATATGGCTCTACATATGGTGAGCCACGGATATAAGAAGATAGCGCTGGCTATTGGTCCCCGGAGCTCTTCGGCTTCAAACGAGCGTCATGTTGGGTATCTTGAAGGTCTAATCGAAAGCGGATTGTCCACCCCTACCGAGTGGATTGTGCGTACCGATCTGGGAACTGGGGGCGGGTATAACGCCGCAAAACATTTTCGTTCGCTTAAACGTGGGTTACCAGAGGCAATTCTGTGTGGCTCAGATGCCATTGCTTTCGGAATAATAGAGGATTTTAACGCTCATGGTATTAGCGTTCCTGACGACGTCGCTGTGGGAGGTTTTGATGGTGTTACCCCAGCGGTATGGCCAGGATTTTCACTTACCACTATCGTGCAACCAATTCGTGCGATGGCGGATCAAGCTGTGGTGCAGCTAGAAAACCTGATGCGTAACGAGCGTGTCAAGCAAACGGACATCGTATGTCCATATGAACTACATATCGGCAATTCTTGCCGCTGTCAACCTATTTAATCTAATGAAAGGTATAAGAATAATGGATTCGATATCGCTAAACGGCAGGGTTGCGGTAGTAACCGGAGCCTCGCAGGGGATTGGTAAAGGCATCGCGCTAAAACTTGCGCAGCGCGGAGCCACCGTGGTTGTTGTAGATATTAATGGCGAGGCTGCCAAGGTGGTGGCTGAACAGTGTGGAGGCAAGTCACAATCCATTGCATTGAATGTTGCCGATCGTGAAGCTGTGGATGCTGCCATAGAGCAGGTGATTGCGGAACTGGGCAAGATTGACATCCTGGTAAATAACGCCGGAATCAACCGTGACGGCATGCTTCATAAGATGACCGATGACATGTGGGATGTGGTGCTCGCAGTAGATCTTTCTGCCGTTTTCTACTTGTGTCGCAAGGTAGGAGCCCATATGCGTGAAAACCAGTATGGGCGCATTTGTAACGTGGCCTCCGAATCTTGGCAAGGAAACGTGGGGCAAACTAACTACGCGGCAGCAAAAGGTGGCGTTGTCTCCCTAACCCGCTCTATATCCAAGGAGCTGGGGTTCAAGAATGTGACTGCCAATGCAATTGCTCCCGGTTTTATTGAAACGGATATGACCTGCAAGCTTAAGGAGATTCCTTCACGTGCTGGATTCGAGAACCTCTATGAAGAGCAAGTCGCAAAGGTGTCCCTCAAGCGTGCCGGAAAACCAGAGGATGTAGCCAATCTGGTTGCGTTCCTGGTATCTGACGATGCCTCCTACCTGACCGGTGAAACCATTCGCATCGGAGGGGGATACAAGCTATGAGCTTTAAACAAGTGACGCCCGAAGAAGTAGCATCACTGATTCCGAACGGGGCTACTGTAGCTGCCGATGGCTTCACCATGATGAGCGTAGCTGATGAAATCTATGCGCATATCGAACAGTCATTCTTAGAAAAAGGTACCCCGAATAATTTGACATTCGTACATGCAGCTGGGCAGTCGAACCGAGTGGATGGGCTAGCTCGCCTGGCACACCCAAAATTACTAAAACGCGTAGTGGGTCCACACTGGGGACTAAACCCGCCTATGGCAAACCTATTGGGTGAAGACGAGGTAGAAGCTATTTGCTTACCTCAAGGTCAAATATCCACGCTGTATCGCACGATAGCAGCCGGTAGGCCGGGTCAGCTTTCTACTGTGGGATTAGGTACTTTCATTGATCCACGGCTGGATGGAGGGCGAATAAACGATTCTGCCCGCACAGTAACAGCTCCTGACGAGTATGTGGAACTGGTGGAAATAGATGGTAAGGAATATCTGTTCTACAAGTCTTTCCCGATTGACGTGGCGATTATACGGGGAACGAAGATAGATCCAGATGGAAACATATCGCAAGAAGACGACGTGACAATTCTGGATTCACTGGCAATTGCGCAATCTGTTCATAATAATGGCGGAATCGTAATTGCCCAGGTGAAACAGATTGTAGAGCGTGGTGACATTCCGGCTCGTCTGGTGAATGTTCCCGGTGTGCTGGTGGATTACGTTATGGTGACTTCTGATCCAGCGAAATACCACAAGCAAACTAACTCCGCGATTGAGGTAAATATGGATCTGATCACGGGGTATGCCTCTTCTGAGGAACTGGCAAAGTCCATCCTTGCCCACGAGGTGGAACCAGTTCGGGTACGCATTGGGGAGAGGGGCGCAAAGCTGGTACGCGACGGAGACATTATTAATCTGGGTACCGGTCTCCCCGGTGACTCCATAGGTCGGGCGCTCGCGGTGAGCGGTAAGCTCGCCAAGGTTACCTTAACGGTGGAGTCCGGCACCTACGGAGGTGTCCCGCTAGGGGGAGTGGACTTTGGGTGTGCAATTCATCCGGCAGCTATTATCAGCCATCCGCAACAGTTCGATTTTTACAACGGTGGCGGCGTGGACATCACCTACATGGGTGTGGGGCAAGTAGATGGTAAAGGCAATATTAACGTTTCGGCTTTCGGTGGCAAAGCCATCGGCTGCGGTGGCTTCATGGACATTGTGGACGGTGCGAAACGAATCTGCTTCCTGATGATTGCCGATTCGAAACATCCCAAGTGGGTAGATGAAGTGGACCAATTAACTTTCTACGGTGCTGCCGCCCTAGATAAAGGGCAAGAAGTCTACTTGGCTTCTGAACATTACATGGTGCAACTAACCACCGAAGGCTGGAAGATTCTCGAGGTTGATGACAATGACGCTGCTCGCCAAGCAGCGGCGCTTATTAATACGACGCGTTAAGTAAAACACTGGATTCCGCGAAGGCGGGAGCGGTTCTATTAAGAAAGGTAAACAATTGGAAAAAATAGTCATTATTGAGGGCGCAAGGACTGCAATCGGTACATTTGCTGGTTCCCTGTCCACTACGCCTAATCACGTCATGGGGGCAACCGCGATGAAAGCGGCGGTGGAACGTTCTGGCGTTCCCATGGATGCAATTGATGAAGTAGTAGTTGGCTGCGTGGGACAAGTAGGCGGGGATGCCTTCTTGGCACGCCGAATTTCCTTAGAGGCGGGAGTACGCGAAGAGTCCACTGCTTTTACAGTAAATAGGTTATGTGGATCGGGGTTGCAGGCAGTTCAATCTGCTGCGCTTGAACTGCGTGCTGGAGATTCGAAATTCGTAGTTGCCGGTGGTTCCGAAAATATGTCGAATCAGCCCTTTATGGATTTTCAGGCGCGTAACGGCTGGCGCACTGGAAACCATACCTTGGTTGATGGAACCATGTCGCTAGTAACCGATCCTTTTGGTGGTTACCCGATGGGTGTTACCGCAGAAAATGTAGCGGATAAATTCGATATTTCCCGCACGGATCAGGATGCTTTTGCAGCACGTTCACAAAGGTTAGCCGCAAAAGCTCAAGCTGACGGCATGTTCCAAGATGAGATTGTGGACATCACAGTTAAGGAACGTAAGTCAGAGCGTGTGTTTAACACCGATGAGCATTTGCGCCCCACCTCCAACGAGGAGAAATTGGCCAAACTACGTCCTGCTTTCCGCAAAGGCGGATCCGTTACCGCCGGTAATTCCTCCGGCATTAACGATGCGGCTGCCATGCTGGTGATGACCACTGAATCTATTGCCAAGGCGGAAGGTTTAAAGCCGATTGGTGAGCTGGTTAGTTTTGCAAAGGCAGGTTTGGCTCCCGAAATTATGGGCTTTGCTCCAGCATTGGCGATTCCGCGGGCGCTCGAGAAGGCTGGGCTGTCCCTGGCCGATATCGACTGGATCGAGCTCAACGAGGCCTTCGCCGCTCAGGCACTGGCCGTGATCCGGGATCAGGATCTGGATATGGATAAGACCAACCCGCTGGGCGGCGCTATTGCGCTTGGCCACCCGGTTGGAGCTACCGGTTCCATCCTGACCCTACGCACCCTGTACAACCTGCGCCGCACGAACACCGAATTTGGCATGGTAACCATGTGCATTGGTGGCGGTCAAGGGGTAGCAGCAGTATTCCGTGCATTATAAAGGAGTTCCTAATGAAAATATCAAAGGTGATAGATCTAAAACCCAATCTGGGTGAAGGCCCTATATGGGATGTTAAAAACCAAGAGCTGTGGTGGATTGATTCTCAAGATGGAAGGTTGTTCCGCCACAACGAAGACACTAGCAATCTACGAGTTTGGGACGTACGGGAAAAAATTGGTTCCATGGCGTTGTATCAAGATGGAAAGTCGGTTCTGCTAGCGCTGCAAACTGGACTTTACAAGTACAATCTGGAGGCTGATAAAGCTGAATTAATTTCAGATCCAGAACCTGAATATCCAAAGAATCGGCTCAACGACGGAAAGGTAGATTTCCGCGGACGTTTTGTTTTCGGATCGATGGATACCATGGAAGAAGCCCCCACTGGTCGTCTGTATTCCTATGAAGAGGGCAAAGAACTACGGGTGCTTGACGAAGGAATCATTTGTTCGAATGGTCCTTGCTGGTCACCTGATGGATCAATCTTCTATTTTGCAGATACCTGGACCGGGGACATCTGGACGTACGACTACGATTTGGAAACTGGTGACGTTTCTAACCGACGAGTGTTTGCGACCGTGGATCAGTCGGATGGGGGAGCATGCGATGGAATGACCGTTGACGCTGAAGGATTCGTTTGGCAAGCACACGTGTATGCGGGAAAGCTGAATCGTTACGATCCCGATGGAAAACTGGAACGCCAAATTGAAATGCCGGTAAAGAAGGTTACCTGTCCGGTATTTGGTGGGGCGAATTTAGATCGGCTTTTTGTCACCACCATGGCACGCCCTCCGCTTCCCCGTTTCCCCGAAGACGGTGCTGCGCGCGGAACCTTGTATGTGATTGATGATCTTGGAATTAAAGGCTACGAGACTCCTCGGTTTGGGAAATAAGGAGAAGAAATGAAACATAATCGAATCAGCCGCGGTTCTGCGCCTCTTAGCCTTATCCCGAAAGGATCTTGGGTTGCCCTTGGCGTAACCTGGATTATTTGGGCTATTAACGCTTTTGATCGCGAAGTAATACTTCGCCTTGGTCCAGTGATATCTCAGCACTTCAAGCTAAGTCCGGAACAATGGGGAACAATCACTGCGATTATTATGTTCTCACTCGCGATATTACCCATTGTTGCTTCGCGTATGAGCGACAAACACGGTGTGGGGTGGAAGAGAGCAGCTTTCCAGGTGCCTCTGGTAATCGGCTATAACCTTATCTCAGCCTTCACTGGAATAAAAGCGATTGCACATAGTCTAACTGTATTTATTGCCCTGCGTATCGGAGTAAATCTGGGCGCAGGCGCAGGCGAACCTATCGGTATTTCTAACACTACAGAATGGTGGCCAAAGGAACGTCGCGGATTCGCGTTAGGCGTACATCACACGGGTTACCCAATTGGAGCGTTGTTCTCCGGTTTGGCTGTAGCTTGGATTTTAAAAACATTCGGCGATGAAAACTGGATGTATGTATTCTTCATAGGTCTAATCGTGTCCGTACCAGTGATGCTTTTCTGGCACTGGTATTCTACTCGTGACCGTATCGTTGCTACTTACAAAGAAATCGAAGCTAACGGTATGACTGTTCCGATAGATCCGGAGCAGGAAGCAATCCACGCAGATGCCGAAGGTGCTGTTGGTAAGTGCTTACGCAATAGCATTGTGATGTTGACTTCCGGAACCACTATGCTTACGCAAATTGTTTACATGGGCATTAATTATGTATTGCCACTGTATCTTGCCAACATTATGGGTCTCGATTTCTCTCGGGCAGCTGCCTACTCAATCGTATTTACGATTACAGGTGCTTTGGGGCAGATTTTCTGGCCCTCACTGTCTGATTATCTGGGACGCCGCACGACAATTGTGTTATGTGGTATTTGGATGGCTGTTGGTGTTGGAGGTTTCTACTTTGTGCGTAGCATGGCGTTCTACATCTTCTTGCAGCTTTTCTTCGGTCTAGTAGCGAACGCTGTATGGCCGGTGTACTACGCTGCGGCAACGGATAATGCCCCCGATGGCGCTCACGGTACCGCAAACGGGTTCATAACTACCGCAATGTTCATTGGAGGGGGTCTTGCACCGCTGCTGATGGGATGGCTTATTGCTCTAGGGGGAGGCTGGGAGGCCGCCGCTGGATACAATTTTACCTTCCTCTTCATGGCGGCATGTGCAATCTTAGGTGTGCTTCTCCAGCTCTTTATCCCTAAGGGTGCCTTGGAGTCTCACCATCAGGATGCCTAATCATTCCCGATGAGTAATAGCATCTAGGTACTAACAATCGCTGGTGGGGTAGCCAAACTTACCAGTCACCCCACCAGCGATAAAGATCGGAGAAACAATGAAATTTATTCTAGCGCCAGATTCATTCAAGGGAACCATGACCGCAGCTACTGTCGCAGCCACCATGAGTGCCGGGGTTCGTGATGTGTTTCCTGATGCCGAATGTATCGAGGTTCCCATGGCTGATGGTGGCGAGGGGACCACCCGATCCTTAGTTGATGCGCTAGGCGGTGAAATGCGTACTGCCGAAGTTAGCGATGCGCTAGGGCGCCCTAGAACCGCGCACTTTGGGTGGATTGCAGCAAAAAAACTCGCGGTTGTCGAAATTGCTGAAGCTGCCGGTATCGAGCATTTAGCCGTAGAAGAGTTAGATCCTCATCAAGCCACTACCGTGGGAGTAGGACAGCTTCTCAAACACATACTTGACCTTTCTCCCACTCAGGTGATTATCGGTTTAGGTGGGTCTGCTACCAATGATGGTGGATGGGGGATGGCATATGAACTAGGTGCCATTGTTAAGAATGGTTCTGGTAATCCGATTGAAAGTCGCGCGCTAGCCTTGGCCGATGCGGCTAGCCTTGATGTTAGCAACATCAGTAAACGATGGCAGGAAATAGAGGTAACCCTGGCATGCGATGTTGATAACCCGCTAACGGGAGAACGAGGCGCCACCGCAATTTTTGGTCCACAAAAAGGGGTGCAGCCTGAAGAAATCTCCATATTCGATGCGGCTTTAGCACAATGGGGAAACCTGCTAGATGAAACCTGTGGTCGCACTATTAGTAAAAATCCTGGCGCGGGAGCCGCGGGTGGTCTAGGTGCAGCGCTTATGGCTTTGCTGGGAGCCAAACCGCAGCCTGGGATAGATGTGGTAATCAGTGCCGTCAGTTTAAAGGAGCAATTGGTGGGGGCAGATTTCGTATTTACCGGAGAAGGCTCCATGGATTCTCAAACAAAATTTGGAAAAACCCCGTGGGGGGTTATGCTCGCTGCTCGCAAACAGGGGCTTCCCGCTATTGCGTTTACCGGTAATTTAGGACGCGACGTTGAGTCGCTGCATGAAAATGGCTTTGCCGCCATTGTCCCCACAGTTCGCGAGGTGGGTAGCCTAAAAGATGCTCTCGCAAAAGCTCAACCGACGTTACGTGAGTCGGTGCGGATGACCTGCCGAATACTTGCCGTAGCGTGGCATCCGAAAAATCCTGAACAACCTAATTAATTCTGGCTTGGGCTAGCAACATCTAATGGTAGTAACGCCACTTCTTTTGATATCCAGACCGTAAAAATAAGGAGTAAAAATGATTTCCGGACAAGCCCTTTGGCCGAAAAATATGGTGCAAGATTTGCAGCCAGTTGAGGTATATGGGCGAACGGTTCAAACCTATGTACCTGGTCCTGCTTCACTTTATGAAACTCTAGAAAATACCGCGCAACGGTTCGCCAGTAAGGTGGCAATTATTGCTGAGGACGGTAACCGTTTCACTTTCTCTGAAGTCAAGCAGCTAACCGACCAGTTCGCGGCCTATTTGCACACAGAATACAAAATTGGTCCCGGAAACCGGATAGGGGTATTGCTGGACAACGGAATCGACTTTATTACCTCTTTCTACGCTAGCAACCGGCTAGGCGCCATCATAGTGCCGCTCCCTGGTAAATTCCGTCGGGCAGAAATCGATGCTTTGGTGGCTCGCGCCAACTTAGATTTAGTTATTTGTCATCCTGAGCAAGCTGCTTGGTTTGAGGATAAGCCAGTAGTTGCCACCTCCTCTAACACCTGTGCTTGCGGGTTACCTTTGAATAGTGAGAAGGGGGAGTTAGACCCGAAAACAGTGCTGGCAGAGGTTCCACTTCCGGGAATCGAGCAGGATTCCATCCTGCTATTTACTTCGGGAACCACGTCTCTGTCTAAAGGTGTGCTGCTGACAAATATGAACGCAGTACATGCTGTACGTTCTTATGAAAGGGTACTTGAGTTAACCAGCGATGACACTACTATTATCGCTGTTCCCATCTACCATGTAACCGGAATGATTGCCATCATTGGATTATTTATTTATCTGGGAGGTTCAATTCATATCCAAAAACGTATGGAAGGGAGACCGTTCGTTAAAGAAATTTTCACTTCTGAGGTTAGCTTTGTGCACGCCTCGCCCACAGTTTTCGCGTTGATGCTGGAAGAGCGTGAGCGTTTTCCCGAGCTGTCATCGGTGCAGAAAATGGCGTGCGGCGCGGCTCATATGCCGGTATCGCGAATTAAAGAATTACACGAATGGATGCCACAAATGCAGTTCCGTACGGTGTATGGGCTAACCGAAAGTTGCTCTCCTGCTTTCGTGTTCCCCTGTGATGCGGCTGGCTCTCCTTACTTAGGATCCTCTGGATTACCTATCCCCGGACTAGAAGTGAAGATATGTGATGATTCTGGGGTGGAATTGCCCGTTGGCGAGGTGGGCGAAATAAAAATGCGCGGAGCTAACATTGCTAGGCGCTATGACGAAATCGAAATTGATGCCTTGACTGCCGATGGTTGGCTAGCCACCGGTGATGTAGGGCGGGCTAATTCTCAGGGGTATATATACCTGATGGATCGCAAGAAAGACATGATTAACCGCGGTGGTGAAAAAATCTGGTGTATCGATGTGGAAGAAGAACTGCGTAGGCTAAACGTGATTGCAGATGCATCTGTGGTTGGAGTTCCCGATCCAGTCTATGGTGAAGTTGCTGCTGCTGCCGTGGTACTTGCGGATGGGGCAAACACCAGTGAAACACAACTGAAACAAGAACTAAATAAGCGGTTGGCGCGCTACCAGGTTCCGGTATACTTCCGCCAGGTTTCTGCCATTCCGCTGACCGCTGGTTCGAAGGTGGATAAGAGCGCGGTACGAGCATTGTTTGTTTCTCTCTAAACTGATTTATTCTCTAGGTTTTCATGGAAACTGCCAAACTGTGAGTGAATTTTGCCGCCGCCCTGTTCCAAGATAACTATGGGGCTTTGGTATTACAGAGTTTTCACACCCCTGCCGATTCAAGATTTACTGCGCACAGTAGGTGTCGAGATTTAACTGTCGAACTTTTCGAAGCCGAATTTGCTATAAACCAATGATTCCAAGGTCTCGGGTTCTAGGGATTTTTCTATGCCAGCCGTGTTGGGGCTGGTTTCTTTTCTCTCCAGGACGTTGGTGTGACGGGTGGGTTTAGCTAACCATGGCTTTAGATACCCGGGTTTTCGTCCTCGGGAAGGAGGGGTAAAACTGTTGCGCCCCCAAAGCGGATGGTACTACACTTGTAATACAACGTAGGCAGGAGAGATGATGGGGACGATTAGTTTACGGGTTCCAGATAAAGAGCTGGATTTATATAAGGATTACGCGCAGATTCATAACCGTAGTTTATCGGCGGTTATTCGTGCAACCATGATGGAACGCATTGAGGACGAATACGATTTACAGACGATCGCGCGTTATGAAAAGCAGAAGGGTGCCGGTGAGGTCGAGCTGTACTCCCACGATGATGTATGGGCGGAATTGGGGGTATGAAGCGGTATTCGCTCTACTACACGAAAGAAGCCAAGAAAGCCCTGAAAAAACTGGATAAGCCGGTTTTGGTGATGATTAAAGCGTGGGTAGAAAAGAACCTAGTCAATACCGCTGAGCCAAGAAAGTATGGGAAACCATTAAAGGGCAAATTCTCTGGTTACTGGCGTTACCGGGTGGGAAACTATCGCCTCATTACTGAAATTCGGAACCGCGAACTGATTATTGTTCTGGTGGACTTGGGGCATCGTAAAGACGTTTACCGTTAATAAGTTATGGTCAGGGCTGCAGTTATCCGGGGACAAGGTAGCTAGGGGAGGGTGAGAAGAACGTGAGTATGAAAAATCCGGTGTATCCCGGGGCGGTAATCCGGGAGGATTGTTTGGAAAAACTTAGGGTTGATCTTTTCCGCTACGGAGTTTAGTGCTATTGAGTGGAGAGGGTCATTTTTAGCCCCAGGGCTTTCATGATTTTCGTGATGGACGCAAAGGAGGGGTTGCCCTCTTTGGATAATGATTTGTAGAGGGATTCGCGGTTTAGCTGAGTTTCTTTAGCGAGCTGAGTCATGCCGTGTGCGCGGGCAATATCACGTAGAACCACTTGCACTGTTTTGGTGTCACCGTCTTCGAGTGCGATAGCTAGATAGTCATTTATCGCTTCGTCAGTGTCAAGGTATTTGCTCGCGTCAAACGCAGAAAAAGTCACCTCGTTCATGATTGTTCCTTCCTTATCTGTTTTGCGAGTTCCTGAGCGGTTTTAATATCTCTGATTTGGCTAGATTTGTCCCCTCCTGCCAACAGAAAAACCGTTACCGCTCCCAATTGTGTGTAGTAAATCCGATAGCCGGCACCGAAATGAAATCTCATTTCGCTGACCTTTTCGCCCACTGTTTTGATGTCACCAAGCATCTTGCCGTGTGCTTCACATCTAGCTATCGCATGCAAGATACGACGCTGAGCGTGCTTATCTTTCAGTTTGCCTAACCAGGCGTCAAACAAGCTGCTGGAAATAATCTCCACACCCCGAGTGTAGCCTAAAAGCTACATTAGTCAAGAGTTGGCGTCGATTTTGTCTCGGTGCCGTGGGGCGCGACGCATAAGGAAAGTCGGGTTCAAGCGTTGCTTCTTAAGGTTTAAGTGCAGCTAGAGGCGAGACTAGGATATCGTCCTCACGTCGATATGCCGCTTGGGTACCGGTGAGCACGAGTAAAAACGCCGGTTCGCCCTCGTGATTGGTGTTGATTCGTTGTGCGAGTTTCTTTAGGTGTTCGGCTGCTTGGTTAATTGATTGTTTCCCCAGTTTTACTTCTACTAGAGCCCAGCGCCCATCGTCTAACATCAAAACAGCGTCGGCTTCTAGCCCGGTTTTATCGGGCGTTGTGCAAGTTGGACCGTTTTGGTTGTGCAAGTTGGCGTTTTTTTGAACACTGCTGTTGTTCAAAATGCGTCTATCTTCCGCGCCTGTCGGTCGCGAGGTCTACTTGACGGAGCAGCAGAAGCTCTGAGCTGCGTCATGCCTTATGTTTACTCCTTGCGGGCTGTAAAGCTATGCGATACACTTAGGTGGTGATTCTCAGTTTTAAGCACGCAGGATTGCAACGGTTTTACGAGTCTGGATCAAAGTCCGGTATCAATCCTGCCCACGCAGATAAACTTGCGCGGATGCTTTCGGTGCTGGATCAAGTGCATGATCCGGCGCCGCTGCTGGCCTTTCCAGGTTACCGCGCGCACAAACTGACGGGATCGCTTGCGGGTTATTGGTCGCTGCGAGTCAGTGGGAACTGGCGGTTGATCTTTCGATTCGTGGGTGAAGATGTGGAACTTGTTGATTATCTTGACTATCACTGAGGAGGGTTAGAGAGGATGGGTATGAAAAATCCGGTGTATCCCGGGGCGGTAATCCGGGAGGATTTCTTGAAGGAGCTTGGCATTTCGGTGAGCGACGCCAGTCGTAAGTTGGGGGTGTCTCGAGTTACCCTTTCGCGGGTTCTGAATGGGAAAGCGGCGTTAACCCCAAACCTGGCTTTGCGCCTGGAGCTTGCGGGAATCGGTAATGCCCGTCTATGGCTGGATATGCAGACTGCCTACGAGCTGGCTCAGGCTCGCAGCAAAGAGACTCCCCGTGTAGAGCCGCTCGTCGCCCTCTAGCTTTTAAGGGACTCACTTATTGATGGGTGCTATCTGCTGAGAATCTGGCGCTGCAATAGCGGGATTGCCTTGAAGCGATAACTGCTGGTATTTACCGGTAAATGCGGCGCCTATGCCCAATCTTTAGGGCATGTGGGGACAATAAAATCACCGCAAGCAAGATTTCTTGACGCACGCGAGCTTGTCAAGTAAACTTGCATTATGAGGCTTAAGGCGAGCGCTTTCAAACATGGATACACGCAAGCTGAAATCACCCACGCTATCCGCAACGCCTGGCGCATCCTCGACCTTGACTAGGGAGTAACCCTGTTTCTGGGCCCTACCCCCGATGGACACATAATCGAAGTCCTTACCAACCGGGACGGAGACTGCTTTCACGCCATGACCGCTAGAACCAAATTCTTTCAGTAAGGAGCACTCATGATTACCGACACTAAACTCACCGACGAAGAATACGCCGCCAAGTTCACTCAAACCGCCCCGGAAGAAACCATGAAATCTGCCAAGGGAATCTGGGACGCTGACGCCTTTCGCGATATCCAGGTAGCTAGAGACCGTAAAGAACGAGCCGAAATGGAACTCACCCAAGCAGTCGCTAAAGCCCGGCAAGCTGGAATGACCTGGCAAGCAATCGGTGGACTGCTCGGAATGAGCAGACAGGGAGCCCAGTCCTACTACCGGTCGAGGATCGCGTAACACATGTATCAAGTCCCCTCAGATAAGTGCGCTGTCGATGCCAACCAGGGCTTATCGCCCGGGGGTCAGAGGCTCTTGCTTTGTTCCTCGCGGCTTTCCGGATTGGGTAGCGTTTTTCCAAATCTTTCCGTGCTGGTGGCAGCGGTAGTGTGAGGGTGACGTTGTCGCCCTCCAGGTGCAAAATCGCCCTCCCGCGCGAGACTTAGAGGCGGATTAAATGGTGCTTTAGTTGCCTGGGGAGGGCGAAGGGATATTTGCGCCCGTTGTAGAACCGCAGTGGCTGCCCTGTAAAACCGCAACAGATACACTGCAAAACCGCAACGGATTGACTGTAAAACCGCAATGAAATGCCGCCTAAATCTCAATAACGTGCTAAAATCGTTTCATGGTTGCCGATATGATTCCGCGAAATGCAAGAGTGTTAGCTGAAGAAATTTTAAGTGACACTCCAGTGCTGACAGTATCGGGTGCTCGCCAGGTGGGCAAGAGCACCCTAGTAACTCAACTGCTACAAAATCGGAGTCATCGCTTACTCAACTTGGATAACGCCGCGACCTTACAGGCCGCACAGGCGGATCCTGACGGTTTTGTGCGCCAGTTCCCGGAAGGAACCGTGGCAATCGACGAAATCCAACGAGTGCCAGCACTTTTTCGTGCAATCAAGGCAGCAGTTGATGAAAATCGTCGGCCTGGACGGTTCATTATCACCGGGTCTTCAAACCTGATGAATCTGAAAGGAGCGGAGGAATCGCTAGCAGGGCGGGCGGAAACTCTACTTTTACGCGGTTTTAGCCGGGGAGAACGCGTGGGTTTTAAAGAAGATTTTGCGGCAAATGCCTGGAATTCGCACCCTCTAATACCAGCGTCCGACCTGGAACGCGGTGACTATTTAAGCCTGGTTACCGAATCCTCTTTCCCCGAAATCGCCGAGGCTACTCCTCGGCGGCGTGACCGCTGGGTTCAAGCGTATGTGGAACGGGTATTAACCAAGGATGCTACCGAATTGTACGGGATTCAGTATCCGGATCGACTGCGCCTCTTGCTGAGAAAAATTGCCTCGCAGGGATCCTCAGAATTTGTTGCGGCGCACGTTGGCAGGGAGCTGAACATTCCAGAGCGCAGCCTTCCCGGGTATCTTAATGCTTTAAAGGACGTGTTCTTGATTGATGTATTACCAGCTTGGGGTACTAATCTAACCAGGCGAGTGATTTCGAAGCCAAAAGTTTTCCTGCAAGATCCTGCGATGGCTGCCAGCTTGGTAGGGGTAGATGCCGAGTCTCTAGAAATGCAGATTTCCAGTTCCTTTACCGGTGGGCTACTGGAATCTTTCGTAGCCACTGAACTTTTGAAACAACGAGAGTGGTCAGCGGTACCTTTTAACTTGTTCCACTTCCGGGACTCTACCGGGAAAGAGGTCGATTTGGTTATGGAGTCACGCAGTCGCGAGGTAGTAGGGGTAGAGGTCAAGGCGGCAGTCAGTTTGCAGGGCAAAGATTTTTCTGGATTGCGTCACTTACAAAAGTTAGCCGGTAATAAGTTTCGCTGTGGAATCCTGCTGTATGCCGGAAAAGAATCCCTACCGATGGGACCGGGGCTGTGGGCAATGCCTATCTCGACACTGTGGAGCGTTTAGCCGCCTGGGGAGGGCGATTAAAGTGCCGGTGAAAGTGACTAAACCTGACCAGCCCCAGTGATACCCGGTAGTACCGGTAACGGTTAAATTCAGTCCGGGAAGAAAACTAAGTAGCGGCTACCTAGGGATTTCCCTTAGATAGCCGCTACTTTTGCGAGAGTCCGGGAGTCACTTTAGCGGTCTTTACCGGTGAAGGCTAAGACCTAAATGACTTACCGTATCCGCGTGTCTATTTATTGCTTGGCGACGCGGCGGCGCATCATGACTACTCCGCTTGCTAGCGCCAAGATCCCTAGCCCCAAGGCGACGCTGATTTCAGAGCCGGTAGGAGGCAGCGGGGGAGTCTTGCTGTGCGGGGGCGGAGGGGTGTCTCCTGGTGGAGGCGGGGTAGTGGTGCTAGGTGGGGTAGTTTGCGATGGAGGCGGGGGAGTGATGTCCGAGGGCGGAACCGTACACTTGTTAGTAATCAAGAACCCTCCGGTAGCATCTCCCATAATTTCACTGCGGTATCCTTTTACCTCTACCTCGGAAATGGTGTATTCAGCGAGTTTACCGTCAATATACTTTGGCAGGTCGGTGAATTTGCCTTCCCAAGAGTTAGCGGCAGTTAGCAGTAGTTTCTTCCCAGTGTCCTGCCCGTTTGCTAGCAGCTTTACCTCGATTTGGGTGGCCGCGGCGCAAGTGCCATCCGGGTTTGCCCACTTCTTGGTTACTTCCACCTCGGTGGTCATTTTGTTGACTACCGAGACTGTGTAGGTATTGGTGGCTTCGTCTTTGGACTCATCGGTTACTGCCAACTGGTAGCCATCTAGCTGTTTGCCGTTTCCGTCATGTTCTCTGAAGGTGATCGGTAGTTTCTTCCCGGTCTTGGCATCAATCAGGGTATCGGGATCGGGGAAGTTTTCGACCGCGGCTGTCCAGTTGTTTTCTTTGCTCAGTTCTACCTGGTCAACCTGGAAACCGCCAACCAAAATATCAAGGTTAATCTTCGTGGGACGCTGCTGTGGGTCATCGCCTTCCCATGCCTTCTTGACCTGGAGTTTCCACCTGTCTGGGGTGCCGAAGAACAGCTGACCATTATTGGCTATCCCTCCGCCACTGATGCCTACACCAGTAGCAGTATTATTTTCGATCACTACTTGGGCGAGTTTCTCAGCGAGTTTCTTAGAATCTTCACTGGGAACCGACTTGAAAGCTTTGTTTTCATTGATCGCCGTGTCATAAGGCATCAGTTTGCCCTCGCCGCTATCTTTATAGCGAGGCTCGCGTGGAGGATCCCAGTCGAGGTGTTTTCCATAAATAGATCCATCCTGATACCAGAGGCGCTGCCCGCCTCCTAGCATCCGAGGGCTAATGGAAACGGGTTTCCCCTCCGGAGGCTCGCCAGCAGAATGCTCAGTGACGCTGGCAAAGTCGTCACCGGCTCCCTTGTACTCCTTGCTCTTCTCCACATCGGCTGTCCTATTTTCGAAAAGAGCTGCTCCCTGAGTGATGTTCAAGGTGGTGTGGCCAGTAGGGCAATTCCAAACCCCGCCACCTTGTACACTGGGTGGGTGATTTCCAGCTCCGATAAGTATCAAATTCTTAAAGGAATTTTTCTAACCAACGCATTATTAATTGTTAGTTTTGTGGAACTATCGTTGTAGATGGCACCACCACCGTAAAAGCCTGCGGATTTGTTCTCCGAGAAATAAGCGGCGTTAATTGTCGCTTCCGCTTTACCACCAAAGGCGATAGCGCCTCCGGAGGAACCCGCAGTATTGCCGGTGAACGATCCGCCATTGATGGTAATGTTGCCGCCATCTGCGTAGATAGCTCCGCCTGGACCGTTCGCATGGAAAGAATAGTCATTTCCTAAAGCACTGTTGTTTTTGAAAGTACCGCCCGAAATCTGAGTCTTGGATCTATCTAAATAAAGGGCGCCGCCTTGACCGCCGTATTCGTGGCTAGCCTGATTATCATGTAGGTTTACACCATTCACCGTCAGTGTACTGTTTGCGGCAAATAGCGCGCCTCCGCGCTCGGTGAAGTTGTGATGGATATTTCCGCCGGAGATGTTCACATTGGCGTTTTCACTAAAGAAGGCACCGCCAAAGCCGTTAAGTCTTGAATGCTGAACGCTGTTCTCAGCAAATTCGCCGTCCTTAATGATTAGGGAGGCAGGTTTTTCTTTACTACCCCAAACTCCCAGAGCTCCGCCTTTCTGGAGGCCTTGATTTGCCTTAATGGTTCCACCATTGATAGTGGCCGTCCCGTTATAGACGGTGATGGGGGCGAGTTTTTGGATATCGACACCTTCGGGAGTAGTAGCGTTAGCTACCTTCTTTTCTGGAGTGGTGTTCTTAGAGAAGTCGGCGGTGTCACTCATGGTGAAAGTGCCACCATTAACAAAGATGACCGGGCCGGCAGGGTCGGAATCGTGAATAGAACCGGCGCTAAAGTTTAGGTCTCCGTTTACCGTGAACTGCGTTTTGGTGAAGGAGGGGCCCGCCAGGTTCAGTTTCCCGCCGGATTTAACTTCCACTGCCGGTAAGTTAGAGCCGGTTATTGTGCCCGCCCCCTTAAGGGTTAGCTCTGCGCCCTCGGAAACTACCAGTGGTTTTGCCTGCTCATCCAAGGTGAGGTTCCCGGTAACCGTCAGCTCATGCTGCCCGGAAGTGAGGGAATTGGCTTTAGCTACCAGGTCGTCCCAGGTGGTTACGTCTTCGGCTGCTGCCGGATTGGTTGACCCTAGCGCCACAATCACTGCAAGGGTGGCGAGAGTAGCTAGGAACTGAAAAACGGAGGAAACTTTTTTCTTCATTAGCATGGTTTCATTTTATGTTGATGAGGTGGGGAATACAACCGCTAAAAATAACCACTAGCACCTATATTACGGTCTGCGATGTCCTTAATATCAGGTGTCTTAGTCTTTCTCAGGCAGTCAAGAGAAAAGACAAGCGGAGACTGATAGTGCCACCTAAAAATTGGGTACCAGCGGCGCAAGCGCCCGCGAATTTAGTACAATCATTAATGGATATTCACTTGCAGGTAAGTTGCTTCGTCAGTAAGCGATAGCTGGTGCGCCGACTATGGTTGCAGGCACAGCGGCTCGCCCCGGAAGCCCGGGAAAGAACCAGGCAAGA
>OBWS01000475.1_pt1 | contig 22627 bp, 21 predicted proteins | sample 1495291 | NCBI WGS metagenome assembly OBWS01 (sample SAMEA2580090, study PRJEB22360) | human gut metagenome | biome: human gut; feature: human-associated habitat; material: faeces | place: Denmark | collected 2008/2010 | reverse complement strand
AATATTGCCATTTTAATAATCTTACTTTATAATATATTGTATACTTTTGTGTGTTACATAAACTGACGAATGAGAGGTGTAAATAGATGTCAGTCAGTTATAAAAAGCTTTGGAAACTCCTAATAGATAAAGATATGAAGAAAAAAGATTTGAGAGCTGCAACGGGATTGAGTACGACTACACTTGCTAAGCTTGGTAAGAATGAAAATGTCAGTACAGATATCCTCGTGAAGATATGTAAAGCTTTAGAATGCGATATCGGCGATATTATGGAGGTCGTGGAAGACGATGAATCTTCCAAAAGTAATGATTAACTTCACTAAAAAATAAGATTGAGCACAAGGAGATTAGATATAATGGATCAACAAACTTATAATTCACTAAAATCATTTATTTGGGGGATTGCAAATGACTGTTTAGTAGATGTATATGACGTAGGTGATTACCGAAAAATTATTTTACCAATGCTAGTTATTCGTCGATTTGATGCTGTGCTTGAACCTAAGCACGATGCGGTTATGGCAATGAAAGAAAAGTTGGAAGCAAAAGGCAGTATAGCGGATATCGACCCTGTACTATGTAGAGTTGCGGGGCAGGCCTTCTGTAATAAATCTGAATATACTTTGAAAGACTTAAAATCTCGTACTAATCAACAGCAATTAAAAAAGGACTTTATTAATTATTTGGATGGCTTTTCTAAAAATGTACAGGAGATTATAGACAAATTTCATTTCAGAAATCAAATTAATAGATTATCTGAGCAAGACCGACTCGGATTACTGATTGAGAAATTTGTTGATCCGAGAATTAATCTTAGTAATCAGCCTGTTTTAAACGACGATGGAAGTATTCGTTTGCCTGCTCTTGATAACCATACAATGGGTACTCTTTTTGAAGAGGTTATCCGTATGTTTAATGAGGAAACTAACATAACAGATGCAGGGCGACATTTTACTCCTAGAGACATTGTAGAACTAATGGCTGATCTCGCATTTATCCCAGTACAGGACCAAATTCAAAGCACAACATATCGTATATACGACGGTGCCTGCGGTACTGGTGGTATGTTAACAGTGGGTGAACAGCGTATACAAGAATTGGCAGAAAAAGCAGGGAAAAAAGTTTCCATAAAACTATTTGGTCAAGAAAATGCTGATGAAACTTATGCAATTGCTCGGGCTGATATGCTAGTAAAAGGTGAAGGCAGTCAAGCTGATAATATATTTTTTGGCTCTACCATTTCTAATGATGGTTTTCCTCGTGAAGAATTTGATTTTATGCTTTCCAATCCGCCCTTTGGAACATCGTGGAAAGCAGAACTCAAAGCATGGGGGGATATAAAAAAGGATGATATTACAGACCCAAGATTTATTATTAATTATGACGGCAATCCTAACTATTCGCTATTCTGTCTCCTCAACCTCAATAAAAAATCTAATCTGTCAACTCAACCCTATCACTTTCAGGGCAGTTGATATGTTTCCTCGAAGAATAAAAATAAGGGTTCCCTGACTTTACCGTGTCCCCGGCAAAGTCGCCGAGAGAATATGCAATGTCAGGAAACCCTTTATTTATCAGTGTTTTGAATAGTCCTATTTCTCAACCCTTGACATCAATACCACGCACTCAACGTGGCTCGATACGATAGGCTGAATGTCTTTGCTATTTTTACGAGCAAGGGAATATATCCACAGCCTTTTTCGTTGTTGAACTGTTTGCGGAAATATGTCAATTACCCACATTTTCATTGATTACGAAAGTGAAATCTTCTGCTTTAATCGTTGACAACTCCGCACTATCCGGATTCGCCGTATTTATCACACGTCTTGCATGATTCATAACCAAATCATCGTATAGATTTCTTACTAATCTTCCATTTGCAAAATTTCCGTCTTTTGCCGATGTCTGCTGTTCAAAATACAAATGAATTTTTTCTTTTGCTTCTTCATCCAGACTATAGTCATTGCTCTTGCACATGGAAATAAGTATCTTATCCAGCTCATTTGGACTATAATCATCAAATTCTATGAATGTATTGAATCTGGACTTCAAACCTGGATTAGATTCAAAAAACTTATTCATAGGCTCTGTATAGCCTGCAACAATCACAACCAGATCTTCTCGGTAATCCTCTAAAGCCTTGGTCAGTTCTGTTAGACATTCCCTACCATAGGAATCTGAGTGGTCATTTTCTGTGATGCTATAAGCTTCATCAATAAACAAGACGCCACCTTTGGCCTGTTCGATTACTTTTTTTACCTTAAGTGCTGTCTGTCCCTGATATCCAGCAATCAAATCAGTTCTTGAAACCTCAACAAAATGTCCCTTTGAAAGCAACCCTATACGTTTATAAATTCGACCTACGATGCGAGCCACTGTCGTTTTTCCTGTTCCTGGATTCCCGGTAAATGCAAGATGCAATGTGTTCTTTGCAGAATAGAGATTTTTCTCCCGACGCATTTTCTGAACTTTCTGATACACAATTAAGTCTTGAACTTTATTCTTTACTTTTTCTAAGCCTACAAGTGCATTCAGTTCATCCAATAAATCTTGGAGTGTTCTTGTGTCCTCATCCACTTCATCGGTTGGTTTACAAATTCCTTGGATTGTAGAATAGCCATAAAATTCAATCAAACTGGAGTTGACCAGTTGCGCCATCTTTTTAGCCTCAATCTTATACCTAGGATTATCAACCGTTTCAGAAATTTTTCTAAGAAGTGCAATTGTAGCAGCTTTGCTACTATCTTCAACAATCACGGTAGCCAGTTTTGTTATTTCCCCACAAGCATCAGTGACTGCATCTAACTTAGAAGCATTATTGATTAGTGCCTGTCCGTACTTGTCCATTATATCACCTTCATAAGAAGCAAAATCAGTTCAACAATTGCAAGTCCTGCTGAACCTCCAGCAATCCAATACGCATATTTAACTTTTTGGGTTAAGGTTTCAATAGCTACATTGGCTGCCTGTACCGCTTCCGCAATATTCTCATTTACTTCTTCCTTATTTTTCTGAATAGTATCAGTAAGTTCCGCATCTCTTTTTTCACATTCAATAAGTTTAGACGTATGTTCTTCGACATCGTTCCACATACCATCGACATCATCCAAATGAGAGATTCCACTCAATTTGTCCTTGTATTTCTTTAAGAGGCTAATTTCATTTGTATTTGAAGTGATGCTCTCACACATTTTACTATCGGTCTGCTCCAACTCGTTCAATTTGTCAGTGTGAGCCTTACCTTCTTGTTCCACTCTGTTTATACGAAGTTGATGGTCTTCTGTCTGCTTCCAAATCTCATCAACTTCCATCAAGTGATTAAGTGCAGATACTTCTTCCCTGAAAGCCTCTAATTTAGTAATTAGATTTCTGCTATCCACTGCATATTTTTCTGCATCAGCCAAATTTTTAGACAGGGTAGCAATAGACTCAGTGTGGTTCTCACTTGTTGTGGCAAGATTATCTAGTTCGCTTTGCTGCGTTTGGATATTTCCATTTATTTTTTCGATATTTTTCTTACAAATATCTATATCATCCCACATATTGTCAACGTCTTGTAGGTGAGTATAGCCCTCCAAAACAGCAACGAAGGAATCTATTTCTTCTAAATGCTTTTCCATTTGCAGAATATCCGCCTCAATACTTTGCAAACTGTTTTCGACGGTTACAAAGTTCTCCTTTGTTTTGTTTATGTCCTCCCACATAGAATCCACATCATCAAGATGTGCTATATTTTTTAATTGTTCTGCAAAAGAAGCCGTTTCCTTTATTACAGGAATCTGGCTATCTAGCAAATTCGCAGTGGATTCAAGTTTTTCAGACAAATCAGAGAAAAACTCCTTAAATGATTTCGCTTCATTGCGTAGAGTAAGAATATCTCTGTTTACCTGATCTGACAAAGCCTTATTTTTATTATTAGCTGTTGCAATATCTTCTGTTGCTTTCTTTGAAAACTTTGTAATGCTCTCTGACACTACTCTGATTTCGTTTTGTATGGTCTTGCAATCATTCCATATTTTATCAATATCAGTTAGGTGCTTGTAGCCCTCCAGTTTTTCTTTGAAAACTTTTAACGCAGTAACAATCTTTGAGATATTTGCTACGTTCTTTTCTATTTCCGTCTGATGTGCATCCAATTTACTTTGCTGATTCGCAAGTTTTTCATTATGCTGTTTCAACGTTCCTTGCTGCACTCTAACATCATTGCTAGTTTTTTCTATAGCTTTAACATTGGCAACAATGCTTGTGATATAGTCCTTATCAAGTACATCAAGTGCATTATAAACTTCTCGGAACTCTTTAATTACCTTGTTGTTTGTTGTATTAACAGCAATAAAATGCTCCTGAATAGTTTCGAGTCTTCTGTTCAACTCATATCCGGTTACTTTATGGTCACCAAGACCTAAAAAGCCACCATCAGTTCGAACTTTATCAATTTCAAGTTCAGCCTCTGTTTTCTCTGAAAATTCCTTCAAACGATTTTTGGCCACATCAAAGCTATGTCTTTTAATAGCTATCTCATTCATAATCTACACTCCTACTTTAACAGGTCATCCAATTCATCAGAAATCGAATCAATCTCTTTCATAACCGAAACAGATTCGCTATCGATAACAACCTCTTTGTTTTCATCTTTTTCATTCGTATCATTTTCGTCTGAAAAATCTTCCACAAAATCTTCCATGATGTTGCTGTATGCATCTTTCATTATAGAACTAGCTTCAGAGTGTCTTTCATAAACAGCCTGTGCACTTTCACTCTTAGCTTGATACATTTCCTCTACAACACCGGTATTCTGAGAATTTTCTTCCCCTTGAGTGTTAGTTTCAAAATTAACCTTTTTATCTACCGTCTGGGATGCAGTAGTGTTTGACTTACTTTTTTTACATAACCAGTAAACAACACCTGCCGCTAATCCGACTACTGAAGCATAAATGAACAATTTTTTCATCATCGTTTTCCTCCTTACTTCAACCCATCAAGCAAATCATCTAAATCATTGCTTGTCTTATCAATTTCATTGTTGGTGATTACATCTTCTTCATCTATTACTGTTGAGTATTCATTTTCGGAAAAATCTTCTACGAAATCCTCCATGATGTTTCCATATGCATCCTTCATAATAGACGATGCCTCTCGATGTCTTCCCGAAATATTAGATTGGGCATTTTCTTTATCTCTATCGAGCAAAACTTCGTTTACAATCTGAATTTGATGCTGTTTAGCGATAATCTGATTTCCCTTTTCTATTGTGGCCGCTTGTGCGTCTGATTTTTGCTTTTTAGCAATGAACTTGTCAATAAGATTAATGATAATAGCACCCACAAGTCCGCTCACCAAACTTGCCAAAAACATACCTATTACATTTGCCAAGGTACCTAACAACGGTAATTCTATCTGCATCCCCGGAACTGATAACAAAAGTTTCTCAAACAATTCTCCAAGGAAAATTGCACCACCCGCAACTAACCCTGCGGTGATTATTTTACCGACTTGGGCCACCTTAATGCTAAAAGGCTTGTTCTTGTTTTCTTTATCATTAAGATACCTTACAGCTTCCATTACAGATGAAACGCCTTGTTTAATAAGACTTGCCAGTTTCTTGAATGTACTTACTATAGGTCCAAAAATTTCAGTCACAATGGTACCAACTACACTAGATGCCCCAGTTTGCAAAACATTAGTTATCTTCTCAAAAAACGACTTAATTGCTTTTTTCATCTCTTCCAAGAAACTCTTAAATGATTTTGCCTGACTTTTTAAGAATCTTACAAAACCATTCATGACTTCTTTAAGTAACGAAAATAAGGCCGATACCGCCATTTGCTTCAAGGCATCTTTGCCAGCTTTCTTTGCCGTTTCCTTAGCTACACCTTTCGCAATATCCTTATTTATAGCCTTCCTTGCTTCTTTATCGGCTTTTTTCATCAACTCATCATCAGCATCAAGCTTATCCTGTAACCGCTTGTTATTCTTTTCCTTTGCCTTCTGCTTTTCCACGTCAGACATATTTGATTCATCAATTTTTTTGTTGGCGCGTTCGTTTTGTTCTCTGAGGTCTTTTTCCCTTTGTTCTCTACCACTAATATACTCGTCAACACTCTTTGCACCTTTGCTTTTATTTAAGGATTCGTTTGTAGGTTTGAGATTTTCATCTTTATTAGCAAGGTCTTCTGTATTTATCCCAGCTTGTTTTCTACGTGCATTTTCATATAACTCTTTTCTGGCAACCACATGGTCTAAATTTGCATTATCGTTTTGATTGATATTTTTGCCTGTGTATTCATCTTTTAAATTGCCAGATTGCTGTTGTTCTTTCATAGCCTTATTGGCTTCTTTATATTTAGGGTCTTGCATGACCTTTTTACCGACATCTTCATAGGTTTCACCTTGATGCTCTCTATCATACTTTTGATTTAAGGTTTCATTGGTCATATCCAACCCGATCTGATTACCGAACTGTTTCCAAACTTCATCGAGTATTACCTTTCCCAACGCATCTGGATTTCCTATTTTTTCTTTTTCTTCTTTCAGAAATTCCAAATTTGAGAATTCCTCTTCTAATTGGCTCTGAAGTTTTTCTTCTAATTCATCGAAATCAAACGATTCCGTAAACTCATCGTTTAAAATATCCTCATCATTAAGGATGGCATTTTCCTTTGCCATAACTTTCATCCTTTCGCATTACTTCAAAAGACGGTGTATATAGTTTTCAACACCGATTATGCACTTTTACGCGTCCTAAAAAACGGACACAAAATCCGATTACCCCTCACGTTTCACATAAGTCAATTCAATATCGTATCCAAGTGCCTCCAACATCTGCACAAAGGTCTTGTTCACAACACCGTCTTGCTTTTTAATGATGCGATTTACATACTGACCCGTAGTCCCGATTGTCTCCGCAAGCTGTGCCTGCGTGAGTCCATGCTCTATACATTTTACTTTTACATCTACTTCTATATTGTTCTTAATCATATATTCGCCGCTCCTATTCGTAACTCTTGTTAATTCTAACACAAATAAGATAATTTATTATACCACAAAATCCAACAAAATACAATTCCTTTGCCTAAAATGTTACAGAAAAGCAACAGAAAAAACACCCTGCATTGCTGCAAGGTGCATTCCATAAAATATTATCTTCTCACATCCACGCTTGTGCCGGATTTGAACTCCACGGTAACCCTCTCATCGTAGACCGTTATTTTTTCAATCAGCCTGCGAACCAACTGCTCATCATACTCCGTAATGTTCTGTTGCTGTTCAGCAAGGAACTGCTGCATTTCGCTGATTCGTTTTTTCATCCCTTCACGCTCCGCACTTTCCACCTGTGCATTCTGTTTTGCATCACGAAGGCTGTAAATCTCATCCACAATACTGTCGTAGTTTCCTTTAGCATTTGCGACATTAAGAAGTTCTTTCTGCAATTCTTCCAATCTCGCATCAATCTCATCAAGGGGGACACCGTCCGTTCCCGCAATCACTGCCTCTACATTACGCTGCAGGGCTTCGTTCATACTATCCTTTTTGCCAAGTACCATATTAATGGCTCGAACTATGAGGTTCTGCAATTCCGATTCATGGATAGCATCGGCATCGCAGGTTCTCGGACCGTGTTCCATCCTGGTGCAGCAACGCCATACGGTGGATTGTTTTCCTCGGTTGTTCCAGACAACTCTGCGGTAGATATCACCGCATTTATGACAGTATACAATACTTGATAATGCGTATTTGCTGCTGTAAACACGCTTTTTTCGATTCTTTCCACTGTGAAGATTGGCTCGTCTGACCATCTCTTCCTGCACCTGCATATAAAGGTCGCGGGGGATAATGGCATCGTGGCTATTCTCCACATAATACTGCGGAACCAAACCGTTATTCGCTACACGCTTTTTTTCAAGGAAATCCACCGTGTAGGTTTTCTGAAGAAGGGCATCACCAATATATTTTTCGTTCTTTAGGATTTTATGCAAGGTTTCCGGTCGCCATTTCTGCTTTCCGGCACCCGTTAAAATTCCATCAGCCTCAAGACCACGGCAAATCTGCTGCAAGCTTGCTCCCTCAAGATATTCTCTGTAAATACGCCTAACCACAACTGCCTCGTCGGGGTCAATAATCAACTGACCCTTTTCGTCCTTGGTGTACCCAAGGAAACGGTTGTGGTTCACGGTAATCTGCCCCTGTTGGTATCGATACTGAAATCCCAACTTTACATTTTGGGACAATGACTGGCTTTCCTGCTGTGCAAGGCTCGCCATGATGGTAAGCAGAACCTCGCCCTTGGCATCCATCGTATTGATGTTTTCTTTCTCGAAGTAAACAGGTATATTTTTTTCCTTAAGCTGCCTGATGTATTTCAGGCAATCCAGTGTATTTCGTGCAAATCGACTGATGGACTTGGTAACAATCATATCGATTTTGCCCGCCATAGCCTCCTCAATCATACGGTTAAACTCTTCACGCTTTTTTGTGTTCGTGCCGGATATTCCATCGTCAGCGAAAATTCCGGCAAACTCCCATTCAGGGTTCTTTCGTATATAATCCGTGTAATGCTCCACTTGTGCCTCGTAACTTGTAGCCTGCTCGTCACTATCAGTGGAAACTCGACAATAGGCAGCCACACGCAGTTTCGGTATTTCTGTTTCTTTTGCAGTGTTACCGACACGCCTACGTGCCGGAATCACTGTTATGTTTTTAGTTGTTTCCATTCAAATTTATCTCACTTTCTATCAGACTGTAGGCATATTCCGCTTGCTCGTATGGGTCATAAATAACCTTTGTTTGTCGACCCATTGTAAAATGCAGGGGAACGGCAGGTGTTTCCTTGGTCTTTAATTCTCTGACCCTTCCAAGCTGCCCCGCCCTGGACTGTCGTTCTTCCTCTGCCTTATCGAATAATTCCCGATCTATGATGGCCGGGTAATAATCATCTCCAAGGTAATGGCGGTTCCTAAGCATACGCCCGGCACTGCCATGAAATAACTGCAATCCCACTGTTTTGGCTGCAACCGTCAGTGCCTTGCCGGAAATGTATTCTTTGAAGAATCTTCTGACCTGTTCTGCTTGAGCCTCATCCACAACAGCTTTTCCGTCTGCGATGCTATATCCGTATGGAATATGTGCTGTCATTTACATCACCAACCTTTCTGCTAAATTCAATCCGCATTTAAGGTGGAAAACAATCTTTGCTCTTGACTCCACTGTGATACTTTCCACAAAAGCAATAAAGCTGTCATCCTCAAACGCTGTCAGCATCTCACCCTTGGAGGTGAATTCCATAAGCTTTTGTAGTTCCTTCATCCTGGTCTTGTCACCACCAACGAAACTCATTAATTTATCCTTTTCACCAAGGAGCCGTTGTTCCTCCGCAAGAAGAACATTGTTTTCTTTGTTGAAAACGGCAGGCTCCAAGACCCCTGTTGCCATCAAATTGGTAAGAATCTGTTTTCTTTCGGTGTTGCCTTCAATACGGAGTTCTAACTCTTGAATACGCAGCAGCCTGTCCTTATCGTCAGTACCCCGCAAGGCTCTAAGGAGCGGTTTTAGAATGGTGCCATGCCCATATATCAATTTGTTCATCATAGTCAGAAAAGCCAATTTTATGCTCTCATCGGAAATATAAAGCATGGAGCATTCCTCTTTACTTTCCAGGTGCGTTGCACAAGTCCAAGCCACATAATTTCCACTTGGCTTGTAATGTTGCCTTCGCTTGAAGGTGCCACCACATTCTCCACACTTGATTTTGCCGGAGAAACAATATCGGTTTTGGTAACGATAGGTATCTGTGCCATTGCCTTTTTCCATTGCTCTTTGGTCGAGAACCGCACGAGCCTTGTCAAATTCCTCATGGCTGATAATAGGCTCGTGGTGGTTTTGACAAAGGAAACGGTCACGCTCTCCATGATTGATGTGACGATTGAAACTGCTGTCACTATAAGTTTTTTGAAAAATCACATCACCCGTATATTTCTCGTTAGTAAGAATGGCATTTACAGCTCCCGCACCCCACTTGCCGTTCTTTTTTGTTTTAACTCCTCTGGCATTCAGGTCTTTTGCTATGGCGTGAGTGCTTTTGCCTGTAAGGCAGGCGGCAAAGATGTCTTTTACGACTTCTGCCTGCTCCGGCACAATAACCATTGTTCCGTTATTGTTTTCATATCCGTATGGGGGATAGGCGATAATGAAGGTGCCGTTCTGAAAGCGTTTCTGCACTGACCATTTGCTGTTTTCGGAAATGGAAACCGACTCGCTTTCCGCAAGACTGCTTAATATGGAAAGCATCAGTTCACTTTCCATTGAGCCGGTGTTGATATTCTCCTTTTCAAAGAAAATGGAAATGCCAAGGTCTGTCAGCTTTCGCACCATTTCCAGACAGTCCGTAGTGTTACGTGCAAATCGGCTGATGGACTTGGTAATAATGAACTCAATCTTGCCATCCTCACAATCAGCAATCATAGAAAGAAGTCCGCCACGGACATCCTTTTTCGTACCTGTGATACCCTCGTCATAATAAAGACCCACATATTCCCATTCATCATTGGCACGAATATATTTTTCATAATGCGCCTTTTGTGCTTCAAGGCTGATAAGCTGCTCATCACTGGCTGTGGATACACGGCAATATGCTGCAACTTTCAGTTTTTTCTTTTGAACCAGGGGTTCATTTGCCCCGATTTTCGTTATCTTTTTCATCAACTCACCTCACTTTCGGGGTAGTGACATATTCCCGTACTATCGTAGAAATAGCAAGTCATTTAGCCCATAATCTCTGCCAAAAACGGGGAGAAAGTTTTGCGATTTACAGCCGATATTTTGTGGTATTCATCCACAGAAATCATGCCGAACATAAACATGGTTTCAAGTGTTTTCTGTGCCATGTAAAAGTCGTATTCACGTTGCAATTCCTCCTGTGTAATCTCGTGTGCCACGGTATTGGGTATTTTAAAGTTTTCGATTCTCTGTACTTCCATATAGACTCCTCCAATCCGGGAATGGTAGAAATGTTCCCTTTGTCTATAAGCGAAAAGACAGGCTGAATCGAACCCCCCTAAAGGCAAAAAAATAATGCCCTTCAAGGAAAAATCCTCAAAGGGCATCATGTTAGTTCGGAATCTTAAGTTTCCAACCACTGTAAATTACATTGGAGGTCAGTCCGTTCAGATTTTTAATTTCAGTGTATCTGCTGCCTTTGCCAAGGTACTGCTCGGCAATATCCCAAAGGGTGTCACCCTTGACCACAGTATGGATGCGATAATCCGGCTCGGAACTTTCGTCCACGGGATAGATGACCGTACCATCATCTGCAAAAACATAAGTGCCGTGGTTCTTATCTGCGGCCGCCTTCGCATTAGAAAGAATACGATATGCACCCACTTGAGATTTGCTGTCCTTCCATGTCTTACGCACACGGTAATAACCAGATGTTAGCTTTTCAGGATAGGTAACCGCAGGCTCGGCAGTGTCCTCTGTTTCCTCTTTGGTATCAGCAACAAGCAGAGCCTTTACCTCTGCACGGAAGGTATCCATGCTCTTGCCGTGTTTCGGAAACCAGTGCATCACATCTCCGTGGTTGGATGCAATGCCCTGCTTGTAACCCTCGGAATGGCAGATGATGTTCTGTTCGGTCAGACCATACTCCTTGCAGAGATAGGCACAAAGTTCAACGGCCTCACGGTACACCTTCTTGAAATAGGCATAATCCGTAAGACCGTCCTCGCAGATTTCAAAACCAATATGGGTATTGTTTGCACTGCCCCCGGCGTGCCATCCACGGTGATTCCAAGGGAGCGTCTGATAGGTAGCGATGGTGCCGTCAGCCAGCTTGCCGATAAAGGCATGAACGCAGACCTCTCTGCCGCCGGGATGATAAGTATTCCAGTGATTTCCGTACTGATTCTTGCCAAGCAGACCATCATCGGGACCGACATAGCGTTTCAGATTCGGGTTGTTGGCACCAGTGGAATGAACCATGATGCCTTTGACCGTGATTTTTTTGCCCGCTTTATAACAGGCGTTTTCCGTTAAAATAAGTTTGTGTAAGTTCATATTACTTCCCCTCGCTTTCCTTATCATCTGCACGGTTATGGAGCTGCTCTAAGATATCCCTCATCTTCTCCGGAATTGGCAGTCCAAGGTGGGATGCGTTTTCCAAAAGGCTCACACCCTCATTGGAAAGATAGAAGAAAATAACCGCCGTTCTGAGTACACTGCCGTCACCGATGACATTGGCGTCCAGAATGTGTGCAATACCCACCAAAGTAAAAATCAGCACCTTGCGGCAGATGCCTTTGAAGCCAACGGAACTGGACAAGTCCTTGTCCACAATGGCACACATAACTCCCGTGATGTAGTCCACTACCACGAACGCCACCAGTGCATACAGAAGACCGTCAAAGCCTCCAAGGAACCAGCCGAGCCACCCGCCAATGGCAGCAAAGATGATTTGAATGGTGTTCCATAAATCCTTCATAGTAAAATCCTCACTTTCATAAATTTTTATATACAAAAAGGGCACCTACCATATTGGCAGATACCCTTAAAGCCGTTATTCAGTTTGCTTGGGCAGCCACTCCCATACTCGCATATCTTCCTGTCCGAGGGACCACATACACATCCCTCGCAACTTCCATCGGTATGCTGCCTGGTTCGCCCAATAGATCAGGCTATCCACATCCTGGTAATACAGAATGGAAAAGCCGTCTGAATCCCCAAGGAACAGTCTGGAAATCCAAATGTTGATGTCCCTTGGGATAATTTTCGTATTGTAGTCATAACCACACTCAAGAGGCATGATGTGGGAATGATAAAATTCGTAGTCCAAAGAAATCTCCTCGCTGCGCGTGGAGTATTCCTCCACATCGGAAGTCAGCGTAAATACCTGAAACTCCTCATTCCATGTACAATTGCTTCTCTCAATCCTGCCGTAGGTAGTTTCTGTTCCGTCCGGCATCACCACATCGAATCTTTCATAAGGTTCATACGTCCATGCATCACCCAAACGGAGCAACTGACAGTTTACCTTGTTATCGGAGCGTATGCCTGCGTAACCGCTGACATCACTGACCGTTGCCGTAAATCGCAGCGTGTTGGATGCAGAGGAATACACTCGTACCTTATTTCTGCGTTTTCGCATTTCAATGGTGTAGACATTCGGATTACTGCGAAGGTCTGCCTTTGATGTCTTGGAAAAATTGGTAGCATAACTACCTTTTAGCGTAGAACCCTCATACAACTCAACACGCTGACTGTCATAGTTATAACAGCAAAATAATGAGCCAAGGAAAATTCCCGCTTTACCACCACCGTCTTCCGGGAAGATAATCTGTGCCCTCATATGAATGTCAGAAAAACCGCTATAATTCCAAGCAAGCTGTCCGTAACCCTCAAGCTGTGAATACGGTCGGTTTGCCGTGCTGTCCGGGTCTTGCCACACATTCCACTCACCAGAGAGAACTGTCCAGTAGCTTTCCGGTATTTTTTCTTCATCACGGAAGTCCTCATACCAAACAAGTGCCGAGTCAGGCTTTCGGCGGAGCATCTCAAGTGTCAGCTTGAAACCTGTCGCAGGACCCACCATATCTCCGTTCACGTCCTTAAACTTTCGTGGTGCAAGGGTGTATTCTGCTTTTCCCACCGTAGGCTCTTCAGAAAAATCAGTGCAGACACGGAAACCATAAAACTGCACACCGTTTACACCGACAGAAATGGTCAGCGTATGCTCTCCCACAGAAAGGCTCACTCCCTTGGCAAGTGTCGCCCAGAAGGTTGTCCTCCAATATGGCCACCACAATCTGCTCTCTGAAAAGTGAACCATGCTACCGTCAAGAGATGCATAAATGCTGTTTTTATCCCAGAGCGGGTAACACAGGCGAACCGCCACATCATAAGTTCCGGCTTCATCAATCGTAAATTTGTAGGTGGCTGTACCCTCATCACCCAAAGTGACCAGTGTTTTCGATACCGAAACCACACCGCCGTAGCTGTCCGGCTCGGCATCATGGTCAATGATGATATCTCCAAATTCCGTATGCTGCTGTTTTGCATAGGCCGTCAGATATCGTCTGCGGTTATAGGTTTCGGTCATCAGCGGATAAGAATAATCCGTTGCATCTCTTCCTTCCATATAATCGTACACATGAGGCAATGCCCACGGACCCATATCGTAATCATCCCAATAGGAAACTATTGGAATGAACGGCTGCGGAGGTGCATCATCGGTAAAGTTGTAAACGCCCTGCATCCAGTATTTCGCAGCATAATAGGTGTGGGATGTACCTCGGTAATATTTGCCCAAGTTCTCCGGAGTGTCATAAATCTGCCAGTTCCAACCGTAGGCAGGCATACCGAGGAATACCTTATCGGGATTCATAACTTTCGTTGCATAATCGTAAATTCCCTCAAGCCAGCTCCTCGGAGAAACAGGACCGGGAGCAGAACCCGCCCATGCCATACCATAACTCATAATGGAAGCCGTATCACAGTATTTATCCAAATCACCATATACGCACCAGTTTTCGCCACCAACCGAGCCGTTAACCGAGGTCATACCCGGCAGACAAATGTTCATCTCCTTGGTAGAATCGTAGGCTTTTACAGTTTCGTAGATATGTTTGAACATAGCTGTGGACGCCGCATGGGTAGAATAATCATCACCCTTTTCCAGGTCGATATCCACGCCATTGCACCACGGATACTTTTTCATAATGCGGACAAGTTCTGAACAGAAAGTGTCCTGTGCACCATTCGTATTGTTACGTAGAGCCTTAAAGATGGAATTTGCACCATCGTTAGCAACGGTCAGCAACCATCGGATATGCGGCCATTTGTTAATATAAGTCAGCATATTGCTGATGGGAACACCACTCTCCGTAATCGTTCCCGTGGCATCCACTTTAAAAGAAAACAGACCGATGGTGTCGATACGGTCACCATAATCACGCAAAGCCTCATACATTCTGGAATTGCCCATGAATGTCCACACCATAATGCGTTTGCCTTTGAGTTTATCCATTAAACCGACACACCTCCATCCGTCATTTCCTGTAATTCAAAAAGCACCCTGGCAGACTTACCGTCCTCCAAGGTAACCTTATGCTTGGAATCCCAAGCAGCACTGTATTGATAAAATCCCTCTTTCGTCTCTGTGACACCGTTCTTAGTGCATTCCCTCACCGAAGCAAGAAGTGCCAGATCATCTTCTGCTGCCAGTGCATTTGGGAATTTTACTTTCTGTCCACCCACACCTTGGGAGAGCTGCACCGAGCCTGCCGCCATATCGGATTTCGGATAAATATGAATATCCAAGCCGCCGGAGGTTTCTCCAAGATTGCAGACAATCACGGTTTCCGCAGAACGCACCACGCCGTTGAACCACACCTTGGAGCCTTCCGCAAGTCGGCTCTCTGTGTGTGGCACATATCCTGTCAAGGCAGGTCCTTCCTGTAACTGCAGGTCGGTAAACCAAATCGTGCCGGAGCAGTTCGTGATGGTAGGTTTCACGGTAACGCTCACAACACGCATATCCTGCTTTTTGTTGATGACCTCTGCCAAACGGATAAATACCGGATTAGCCATCAAGCACCCACTTGATTTCGCAGGGATGACCTACCCATCCCGTGGCAACCGAACCTGGCTGCAGCAAAAGGTCTGTAATATATAAAGTGCCTGTGCAGTTGGTAATGCACACACGCACGGTAATGGATTTCACTTTGGAGAAGTAATTTTCAGGTGTTATCTTCTCCGATGTTTTAGAAAAATAAGCCATAAGCACCTCCATCAGTAAAGGTCAATGAATCGGGTTTCGGTGCTGCCGTCCTCATATTCAATAACCACTTCAATTCCGACCTGTGCATCATCAGACAGTTTTTTCAAATCCTCCGATGCAATCTGCGCCGACAGTGTATAACTGCTGCGGTTGGAAGGGTAAACGGTCTGATACAGGCTTTTTGTCATTCCTGCAACACCCTCTGCCTTGAAAGATGCCGTGCCGGATGCACCGTTTTCTCCATCCGCCTCAAACCCGGAACTGACCCAATAGGCAAGACCATCATCCCCACGGGAATTTCGCAGATGATTGAACGGCACAAGTTCTCGAATATCATTGTTGGATACCATTCCTGTACCTTCCAATGCATCGGCAATGGTATCAATGGAACTGACCGAACTCCCCAGATTCTTAAGCGTAGTGGAAAGTTCCAGAACCGTATTCCAAGGCTCCTGCAGATTGTACTCTCGGCGCACAATACGGGTAGTGACCGATAACCCTAAGTCCTTATCTTCCACACGCACATAGTCACCCAAGTTCCATGCCTCATGTTCATAACCCGTCAGAACAGACAAGTCCATCGCATTCAGCACATAGGACACTGCAGGCTTACAGTATTCTGCAAGACGCATAGCCGTGTATTCCTTCATCTGATAGGGATTGGTAAAGGAAGAACAGTCCAGGGTGGTTATGCGTACTTCTTTGGAATAAGTAAAATCCTCAAGATACGCTTTCCCATTATTGATATCAGCAAAGGTCATGCCGTTGGCACCGACCGCATAAAGCCTTGTTACAAGGGAGCGGGTGTCCACCACTCGCTCGATGCTTTTCATATTCTTTTTATAGGCAAACAGGGCACCGCTGTCCTTGCCGTTGACCGTAAGCAGATGCACCAGTCGGTTCGGACAATCGAAAACAAGGTCGCCGCCGTGTAGATTGGCAACGCTACGGAGAATGGAAAGCGCGTTTTTCTCCGTGGAAGTCCATGTACGCTTTGAGGTAACATTGACCGTTCCCACGCTCCACTCCGTATCGGCAAGGGCATACGCCATAGCAGCCTTCGCCGTTTCCGCATCAAACTTCTTTTCTTCCTTACGAACAGAAAAAGTAAGGTCATAAAACTCCGCCTCGGCATACACCTGCGTGACTGTATTTCCAGTAGTGTCCTTCACATCTGTGATGGTACGGATTTTATAAATATCATCAACGATCTGGATTTTCTTCTCGTTTTCAAGATATTTACGCTTACTGTCACGGAACGGAATGGAAAAAGTCAGCGTGTCCTCGCCATTGATTTCGCCCGTAACGATGATGTCATAAGCATTCTCCAAAATGGCCTCCCACGCTCCGTTATCATCAAGCACCACAGGACGGGCATAGCCGATTTTCTCATAAGGTGCTTTCGGAATGTCATAAAGACGGATATCGATGAGTTTCGGTGTCTTGGAAGTATCCGAAGTGGTCAGCGTTACCTTAAAACGGATATAGTTTCTGTTTGTAGATTGCAGCTTACCGTCCGTTCCGACTAAAACCCAATCGCTCCAATCCACAAGGTCATCACTTGTGGATGTTTCCACCGATGCCACTGCCGTTGTGCCTGCGATATATTCACTGGTATAAGACACTCTGCCTGCGCCGGATAGATTGCACTCCACAGCTTTGGTATAGAGGATACCGCTTTCCGGGTAAACTCCATCCGTTGCTTTCAGTGTAACGCCGTCCGTCACTGAAAAGGCATCTACATCAGAGGAAATGTCTGCACCGTTGCACAAAATGGTGGCATTGAAATAATCCACCAAATCATCTGCGGTCAGTGGAGAATCGCAGTCTAAGAACCACTCATCAAAACCACCTGCGTAATAATAAGTTGTGGCGTGCATACCGATAACCAAATCTGCTACACACGAACGGTTCAGTTCCCCGGTAAAAGTCAGAGTTTCAGACTTCCATACCTCTCCTGTGGAACGGTCACCAACCACATAGGTAAATGCCTTATTATTCGGTTCAATCACTCCGGCTATGAAATACCACACACCATTCTTTAATGAAAAAGTCGGTGTTACAGTTTTATCCAGAATAAGGCTGCCCGAAGAATTATAAAGCATAATTCTCGGCTTACCGGAATATAAGGACAGATAGAAAATCGGCTGTCCTGGACCGTAACGGGTATTAAAAATTGGACAGAACGTGTTACCTACAGAATAGGTGGTAGGACACATCCATCCGCCTACGATGATACGCTCCCCAAGGTTGGCAAATATACTGCCGTCATTGGTCACCTGCAGATGAGTCTTTTCAGAAGTCGGATTATTGATATTAAAACGAATCTGCCTGCCTTTCGGACTTTTCGACAGATTTGCCGTAGTACCAGACCAGTTCACAATAGTAAAATTCCGTCCGCAGCCGGAAGAATCGACAAGAGCCGTATCATTATCCGGTGCAGACTCATTGAAACGCCATAAGCCGGAGACGGCATACTCTGTGGGAAACTCACCCGTGAAATCTGTCTGCTTATTCAGAATTGTTTTCAAAGACATACCGTCACCTCCATCTGCTCTTGGCACCAATCTGTAATTCCGTCAGCGTGGCATTGCTTACTTCCACGGTGACCGTGTTATCTCCGACAGCCAGTGTCGGAAAGTTCAACTCCTGCAAATACGGCAGGCCGTTACGGAGCGTTTCTCCGTTTTCATCCACCACATAGGCGGTCATTTTATCAGTATCCACAATGAGGGTTTCTCCCTCGGAAAGTGTGGCATTTACGATTTTCAGTTCCGAGCCGTTTGTGGTAATACTGATATAATTGCTTGCTCCTGCTGTTATCACACCCTTGATGCGATACACAGGTAAGGACTCAATATTTCCGATAGTCCTTGTAATGGTATGGACTCCTTCTTCCACAATGGAGAAAGTTTCATCTGTAATGGCATATCCGAACGGGTCAGGGCAGAAAAACTTCAATTCAAAACTGCCCGCCGAGCGGATGAGCCTTTCGCAGTCCACCGCATCATTCAGACGTGCCATGAAATATCTGTCCGGCACATCATCAAGCACAAGCTGACGCAATCCCTGCACAGGGTCAAGCCATGCAGCCACATCATCCAAGGCAGATACCAATGCCGTAAAGCTGTGTTTCGGATAGACATTGCACTGTACCTTTATTTCTCGGTAGTCAAAGTCAGCACCGAAATCCGCTACACCGTATTTACCAGGTACGGTGGTGGTAAAGTTTCGAAGTTTACCACACACCTGCCAGGAAGTCAGACGGGCTTTGATGCCCATGCTTGCCGATGTAATATCGTTAAAAATAAACCCCATAGGTCAAAACCCTCCCTTATGCCGTAGTGAAGTGACCCTGTGCACGGGAGCCACTCTGAATCAAGTTGTAAAGTTCCTGGGAAATCTTGCGGATGTCCTCTTCGTTTCGGACAATCATCTGCTGAATGGTAATCAGCGCACCGTAACCCGTTCCCATACCGGAAACCGTGTCATTTCGGTTGACCGAACCATTTACATTGAAGTCCGTAGGCAGTGCCGTAGTCATATCATCGGCAAGGCTCTGCATCACGTCATTGATGTCCTGGCTCATGCCTTCAGCGGCTGCAACCGCATCCTTACCACTGGTATTGATAGCACCTGCCAAGCCTTCCACCAACATCTCGCCAATCCATGCCATCTCATCTGAAGGCGAATGGATACCGAAGAAATCGCAGATGCCGTCCCAGATGGAAGAAATCCAACCGGACACCTTGTTCCAAAGCCAGGACGCAAGGGACTGGATACCCTGCCACAAACCTTTGACAAGGTTGACGCCGACCTGTGCCATTTGGGAAACACCTTTACTCAAGGCATTCACAATTCCTGTAATAATCTGAGGCACAGCCTTTACGATTGTTGCAATAATGGTCGGCAGATTCTTAATCAGTGATGTCAGCAAGCTGATACCCGCCTGTACAATCTGCGGAATATTGTTGATGACCGCATTGACGATGCCGGAGATGATTTCCGGGATGGCAGCCACAATGGTTGTGATGATTTCCGGCAGTGCCTCAATCAGTGCCACCAACAGGTCAATGCCTGCCTGGATAATCTGCGGAATCGAACCAAGCACCGCCGTGATAATGCCATCAATAATCTGCGGTATTGCCTCCACAATTGCCACAATGATTTCCGGCAATGCAGAAACCAACGAAGTCAGTAACTGAATGCCCGCGTCTATGATTTGAGGGATTGCCCCAATCACAAAATCCACAATGGCAAGTATGATGGACGGCAGTGCCTCAATCAGCACAGGAATGGCGGTAAGCAAACCTTCTGCAAGACCCATGATAAGCTGAAGTGCGGCATCCAAAATCATCGGAAGGTTGGAAATCAGGCCTTCAACGATTGTAATGATTGCCTGTACTGCTGCGGGGATAAGTTCCGGCAGTGCCGAGCCGATGCCCTCCACAAGAGAGACCACTATCTGAACGGCGGCATCCACCAAAAGCGGAAGGTTCTCAATCAATGTATTCACAATGGTCATTAACGCTTCAACCACCGCAGGTATTAACTGCGGTATCAGCGTCAGCAGCGTTGTCAGCACTTGAGAGAACAGGTCAACCACAGTATCCAACAAGGTAGGGAGCAGTTCGCCCACAGTGGTAAGCAGAGCATTCAGAGCCGTAGGCAATGCCGATATGATATTCTCAATGACAGGGGTAATATTGGTCAGCACATCTTGGAACGCATCCACTACATTGTTGCAGAGCATTTCGATGTCTGCATCCGCATTACCGAAACCTACAATAAGGTTATCGATGGCAGCCTTCATGGAGTTCAAAGAACCCTCAATGGTGTGTTCCGCCTCGGCTGCCGTTGCACCCGCCACACCCATGCTCTCTTGAATCACATGGATAGCAGAAACCACATCAGCATAGGAACTGATGTCATACTCAATACCGGAAATAGCCTGTGCATCTGCAAGCAGACGCTCCATTTCGGTTTTGGTACCGCCATAGCCGAGTTTCAAGTTGTCCAGCATCGTATAGTTCTGCTTGGCAAAACCCTGGTATGCGTTCTGAATAAGTCCGATATCCGTACCCATCTTATTGGCATTATCTGCCATATCGGTAATGGCCATATCCGCATACTTTACTGCCGCCTCGGTATCTCCTCCAAGGGAAGAAATAAGGGAGGCAGAAAACGATGTGACCGTGGACATATAATCGTTTGCCGACATACCCGCCGTTTTATAGGCGTTGTTTGCATATTCCTGTAACGCAGCAGAGGAATCCTTGAACAGCGTATCGACACCGCCGACCAACTGCTCATATTCTGCATAGGATTCAACTACTGCTTTTCCAAGGGAAACTGCGGCGGCAGCGGCAGGCGGCGCCCCCGCCCCCCCAAAATGACCGTAACCACCGCTCCCATTGCCACACCGACACCTTTTAGGACAGAACCAAGGCTTTCAAATTTGCCTTTGTTCTTTTCAGCGGAATCTCCGGCATCGTCCAGTTCCTCGCTCATATCGTCGGCACTGTCAGCAACATCATCCATTTCACGCTCGACATCATCAAGCGCCGCATTGTTACGGTCGAGTTCACGCTCCATATCGTTGAGCGCCGCCGTAGCATTATTAAGCTGAATCTGCCACTGCTGTGTCCTGCGGTCATTTTCTCCGAAGGACTCGGAGGCATTGGCAAGGGCAGAACGAAGGGTTTCGATTTTCTGTTTCTGTGCTTCGATTTCCTTATTCAGAACCTGATTTCTTGCGGTCAGTGCCTGCACGGAATTATCGTTTTTGTCGAACTGAGAAGTAACAACCTTCATTTCCGACCCCAGAACCTTAAAGGACTGGTTGATTTCGGACAACGCTTTCTTAAATTCTTTTTCGCCCTCAAGGCCAATCTTCAGACCGAAATCATCCGCCATCAAACCACCTCCTTAAATTCCGTCCGGAATGATATCGTCAATGAAATATTCTCGTTTCGGTTTTGCTGCACCCGTGTACTGCTTGTGGCATTCCCACAGGTCGAGCAATAAGCCAAACGGCATCAGCCATACCTCATCCATTGACAGGTGAAGCTGACTTATGCCGTAATATAAAAGTCGAGTAAATAACTCCTCGTCACTTACTCGACCGCTGCGTTTTTTGAGTTGTCCTCACTTTGGATGTTACGCTTGGTGCCCTTATACAGAGCCTCCGTAATGGCAGCTTTGTAATCTGCCAAATCCAAAGGCGTGGTCAGAAGTTCCACCATCTCCTCGGTAAGGACTTCTTTCTTGTCATCCTTATTTTTCAGATTGTGGACAAGGATGGACTGGTTTGCCAGAAGCGTAATCAGCCACACGATTTCACCGATTGCCATTTCGAAGTTCTCGGATTTCATCAGCTTGTCGCCAAGGTTCTCCAGACCACCGTAGCGTCCTGCGATTTCCTTGGTAGCCTTGGTAGTGAGGAGCAGCATATACTCGTCACCACCGATATTGATAATTGCAGAGCGTTCTTTATCCATGTGTCATATCCCCCTTACTCAGCCGTTTCCGTAGCATAGGAAGGTTCATACACTTCCGTATACCAGTTTGTGATGATTTCCGAAGTCACGGCAACATCACCCTCCGTGACCTCTGCCTTCCAGGGATGCTTGCCCTTGCCGTCCACCTTGTTACGGCGAAGAATCGTACCCTCGATGGTAGGCGTAGAGAATGTAATGCTGTCACCCTTGGTAGCAAGGTTGGTGGCGGGGATACCGAACTTCACACGGTAGAGCCAATAATACTTGTATTTGCCGTTGGATTTCTTTGCACGGAAACCAACAGCCACAGGCTCGCCGCCGTCCTCGCTTGCAGACACCACAACACCATTTGCATCGATGG
>OBWS01000451.1_pt1 | contig 23316 bp, 17 predicted proteins | sample 1495291 | NCBI WGS metagenome assembly OBWS01 (sample SAMEA2580090, study PRJEB22360) | human gut metagenome | biome: human gut; feature: human-associated habitat; material: faeces | place: Denmark | collected 2008/2010 | reverse complement strand
ACACTAAACCACCCCAACACGCCCGGCAAAAGACACACAAAATGTTACTTAGCCCTGGGAACATCTACCTGTTCCAGCCGAATATCGTCAACCCCATACATAACTACTGCAGTCATTTTTTCTGCCATATCTGCCTCCTATCAGTCTAAACAAGCTTCTTTGCTTGCTAACTAAACGCTAGTTGTTTAGGTAGCTCATACGGCAAATAAAGAAAAAACTGCACCATTGGTGCAGTGAAAAATAAAAAGGGTGGCCGACGCGCTCGCCGGCCACCCCTAAAAGAAAGCTTACTTTTCGCGCTTGCGCTTGCCATAACGGGCTTCGAAGCGGGCAACCCGTCCACCGGTATCCATAATCTTCTGCTTGCCGGTATAGAAGGGATGGCAAGCGGAGCACACGTCTACCCGCATAGTGCCGGAGGTAATAGTAGAACGGGTTTCAAAGGTGTTCCCACAGGTACAAGTAACCGTGGTGGGAACATATTCGGGATGAATTCCCTGTTTCATGGTTTCTCCTTGAGGTTCTCAGGGCGCCGGGTCCAAATGCAGGTTACATAAGGTGAACCGGAACCGGATTTGATTATGCCACTTTGCATATTGGTAACGCCAGTTCTCAGCCAAAATGTGGTGGGGGTGACCTTTTGATTTTTCTGCATTCCGCCAGTGTTCACTATCCGAAAAACATTTCTGATAACAATCTCATAACAGCAGGAGTCTTGTAAGACTATTACTGCTGGTCAAGAAAGATAAAAACCGGCTCTACCTGCACTGTGAGCAGACTTACCCAACCTGGCCATGTTGGAAGTCATTAAAGGCCGTTAGGATGAAGGTGTTATTTGACCGAGCCGTTTTGGAAGCACAGATACCAATGTCGAAGAAAGCAAAAATTACCATTGCCGTGTTAGTTACCGCGCTGGTGGCGCTGGTGGCGGCATTCGCTATTTATGTGACCTACTACGCGATAGGGAAAAAGGCACTGCCGGGAACCACGGTAGGGGAAGTCAAAGTGTCGGGAATGACCAGTTCCCAGATCCAAAAGCAACTGGAAGCCGCCCAAACCGACTACAAGGCAACTTTCTCAGGCCAGGGAATCGCAGAGAAATCATTTACCCCGCAAGAAATCGGCTACCGGTTAGATGCGAAAGCTACTGCAAAGAACGCCACGGAACGAGACAGTGCTTTCAGCTACGTCAGCAGGCTATTTACTTCCCGTCAGGTAGATATCGTTCACGAAATCGATCCGGCAGTAACCAATAAACTTTCGCAGGATCTATCCAAAGATATTCCAGAAGCTAAACCTGCTACCGAGCCGGTTGTGAAACCTAATGCAGAAGGAACCGGGTTTGAAGTGATTCCTGGCAAGGACGGGTTCGGCGCGGATACCCATACGCTGGTTGCAGCCGCTAACAAGGTTATGGATACTCAAAAGGATCAACTCTCCTCCCTGGAGGTGAGCCCAGTTAAACCACTAGCTAGCCAAGAAATGGCACAACAAATGGCGGATGCCGCCGCTAAGCTAACGGAAAACAAAGTTACGATTGCTGCGGGAGAAAAGACCTTCACCGCTGATCAAAAAGCAAAAGTTAGTTTTGTAAAAATCCCTGCAATCAGTAAAACCGCTAAACCTGAAGCAAATCAGCAGACTGTCGGAGACTGGGTCAATAAGAATAAAGGGGAAGTTGAAGTTAAGAAGGTTGACGGAAAACGATTCGTCAATAGCGCTGGCAAAGTTCTGAAAACCGAGACCGAGCCTAAAGATGGCGTGACGGTCAGTAATGTGGAAAAACTTACCCAAGAAATAACTAAGAATTTTGCCGCTGGAAAAGACAGTTCCCTCAGCTACGAAACCCAGGTTGAAAAAGCTAGCGTCAAAGACAAAACCATTGCTGACGGCGCCGAAAAATTAGCCTACATGGCGGCGCCGGGGGAAAAATGGATTGATATTAACCTGTCGAACTACACCGTAACTGGATATGAAGGCGCTTCAGTAGTGAAAGGCCCGACCTCTATGGTTCCCGGAGCTCCTGCTACCCCCACCATTAAAGGTAACTTCGCTATCGAACGTAAATATCGCTCCAAAACCATGCGGGGATTCAATACTGACGGCAGTCGCTATGTTTCTCCGAACGTCCCCTACGCCATGTTCTTCTCCGGAGGCTACGCGCTGCACGGAGCTCCTTGGCGCGGATCCTTCGGCTGGGGAGGCCCGGGAGGATCTCACGGTTGCGTGAATATGCCGGTTGGCGGGGCTCGTGATTTCTACGATTGGGCACCGATCGGAACCCCGGTGATATCCCACTCTTAGCGGGATATCAGCCAGGAAATAATCTGGTTTCCGCTGGCGCGCAGGCCGTCGTGATGCAAATCCTCTTTCTCCAAGATATTGGCTCCCATAATCCTGCCGGTATTTAGCGACAGGTCGCGAGGAACGAAAATGTCGTCCCGGTAAACCACCGCATGTACCGGAACTTGGTTTTCCGCCAATCTCTGCGGGTCATAGAGTACCGGCCACTCGGTTTCTGCCGCCAAATCATCTGCCAGTTCCGCTAGGGACTTGAGCGCGGGATCGCTGGCGAACACCCAGCGACCAAAATGCTCCCCGGTCAGGTAATAAGGTTTGCTCTTATCAAGGGGATCGGCGTTTTGCGCGAACCCGGGAGCTTTTTCGCGGATCCGATCTGCCGCCCAGGCGGTGGGCTCCACTTCGCTTTGCGGGACGGCGTTCCCGTAAATAGTTTCATGCAAGAGGGCGTAGAGCGGATCTAAGGAAAAGCTGACTCGTCCTCCTACCTGTCCTAAAAATTCTTGGGTGAGGTGACGCTTGCCTCCGGTCTGTACAAACGGCGCCTCGAAAAGGTAGCGCAGATTTTCCAGGCCGAGCGTACGTCCCAGTTCCAGGCCTACCTGCCTAATCCGATTGGGGGTTAGTTTTTCTCCATTTGGCAGGTATTCATCATGTTCTAGCACGTGGGCACAGGTTTGCCGGACTGCTTCTTCCATACCGGGCAGGGCGTAGAACTCTTGGCAACGCCGGGCGGTGGCCGCGAAAGTTTGCTCGTAAATCCGGTTTACCTTGGTCAGTCCCGGCAATCCCCCGGTGATATAGGCTTTTTCGATAGCCTCGGGAAAGCGAGACAGATAGGCGGTAATAATAAAGCCGCCGAAACTTTGCCCCATTACTGTCCACTTTTTTATGCCTAGGGCGTGGCGCAGTGCTTCGGCGTCCCCTACAATCTGGTCGGCGCGCATCAGTCGCAACCAGGCTCCGGCGCGGTTTCCTAGCGCAGGAATAGTGACATTATCGAGCGGGGTGGAACGCCCAGTTCCCCGCTGGTCAAGCATGATTATCCGGTATTTTTCCAGGGCGGCGCCGAACCAGGGAGATGCCCAGTCTGCCGGACGAGATCCTTTACACCCCGGGCCGCCTTGGAAATAAATCAGATAGGGGCGGCTTTCATTATCAGCAAGGGCGATTTCGCGGGCATAAATCTGGATATTGGTTGTCTTGATTTCCGCATCTACCCAGAGGGGTAGGAACTGGCTTTCTGGCGTAGAGGTGATCGAGTTTTCCGGCGACTTTGCAGAGGTTTGTTCGTCGGGAGCGACCGCAAAAAGCTCGCTCTGCACCCCGGTTTCCTGGGAATCTGCCTCTCGTTCCAGATTTACTACCGGATTTTTCGCCGAATCCGGGAACAGGTTTAACGCTACTTCCGGATGGTAGAGGGGGACAGTGAGGACGTGCTCGCGAATCAGGTAACGCCCTTGGCGATACTCTTTAGGGTTAGGCTCTTGTTCTAATCTCGGGTAAAGAGGACGCGCGAGAACAGATGTCGGGGCGGCCGGTTTTTGCTGGCCGTTAGTTTCGCGGGGTTCTTTTCGCCTCCGTTCTTGGACGGAACTAGCAGCACTACCACCCGCTGTATCGGAAGCTAGCTCACCGGCAATCTGTTTACTGGTATACCAGCCTGGCCCGAAATCCGCCTGTCGAGGAGTCCCCGCCTGGTATGCCTTCGCAATTGCCTGCGCATGGGAGTCTGCCTGTTCATTGAGGGGATGCCCGGCGTGTCCCTTTACCCATTCGAAGCTAACTTTTCCCCTTCTGGCAGGGTCAGATAATAGCTGATCTAGGCGTTTGACCAGTTCCAGATTGGCTACCGGTTTGCCACCGCCAGTTTTCCACCCCTTTTTCTTCCAGCCGAACCGCCATTTCGTCAAAATATTAATCACGTATTGGGAGTCCGCCTGGATCAATAAATCATCGTCCATTCCGGCAGTTTCGGTGAGTAAATCGGCTACTGCCATTAGTTCTGCCTGATTATTTGTTCCCAGCGTAAAACCACCAGATCGCCAACAATCAGGAGACAGATACCAACACCAGCCGCCGGCACCGGGATTTCCGAGGGAGGAACCATCTGTTGCTGCGATAATCATCTTCGTTCTCCTAACTGCACACCTGGAAAATCAAAATAACCTGGGGACGCCTCCCGGCGTCCCCAGGTTATCAGTACACAATCAGATTAACCGCTATAGCCAAGCAATTATTTACTTAGCCCGATACTGCAAACACCGCATTTAAAACTAACGATTATCTAGTCTCTAGCTAGACTATCCAGCCTAATGCCAGAAATGGCGAGTACCGGTCAAGTAGAGAGTTATGCCTGCTTCTTGACAGGCTTTGATGGTGTCTTCGTCGCGAATAGACCCACCGGGCTGCACAATGGCTTTCACGCCTGCCTCAATCAGGGATTGCGGACCGTCAGCGAAGGGGAAGAAAGCATCGGAGGCAGCCACCGAGCCGCGCGCCCGCTCGGGAGCAACCTCGCCTTCCGCTACCTGCCCCAAGGTATTTGCCCGTTGAATCGCCAGAGCACAAGAATCTACGCGGTTCACTTGCCCCATACCGATACCTACAGTGGCCTGATCCTTTGCCAGCAAAATAGCATTAGACTTCACTGCCCGCACACTCTTCCAGGCAAAAACCAGATCTGCCAGCGTGGCTTCATCAGCTGCTGCGCCCGCCGCCAAAGTCCAGTTTGCGGGATTGTCGCCCTCGGCCTGCAAACGGTCACGAGTTTGTGCCAGCACTCCCCCGCTAATCTGCCGGAACTCCCATTCCACCGGGGCATCCGCGTCAATCCGCAAAATCCGCAGATTCTTCTTAGTCTGCAGCAGCTCCAGCGCCTCTGCTTCATAGTCAGGAGCAATGATAACCTCAGTGAAAATCGGTTTCACCTGCTGCGCCATCTTTAGTGTCACTTCACGGTTACAGGCAATCACCCCACCATAGGCCGATAGCGGATCACAGCCGTGCGCAAGCAGGTGTGCTCTCGCTACGTCCTCGGCAACTGCAATCCCGCAGGGGTTGGCGTGTTTGATTACCGCCACGCAAGGCTGGCTATGGTCGGTAGCCGCGCGCCAAGCCGCATCGGCATCGGTGTAGTTGTTGTAGCTCATAGGTTTGCCGCCCAGCTGTTCTGCCTGCGCCAGGCCCCCCTCTTCATCGGTGAAGCGATAGACGGCGGCCTCTTGATGGGGATTTTCCCCATAACGCAAGCTGTGTAGTTCCTTTAGCTGTGGTTTCCACTGTTCCAAGTTAGGCAGGGCGCTGCTAGCAGTAGTCTCACTCTCTCCTTTTAGTTGCTTCGCAAACCAGGAAGAAATCTGAGTGTCATAAATCGCGGTGTGGTTAAAGGCGCGCGCTGCGAGTTCCCGGCGCTCCTCGGCAGTGAAGCCCCCGCGCTGCAGAGCAGCAGCTAAATCGTCGTAGGAACTGGGATCGACAATCACCGCTACACCGGCGTGATTCTTGGCGGCCGCCCGAATCATCGATGGCCCCCCGATATCAATTTTTTCGATGCAATCAGCAAACCCCGCGCCGGAAGCTACCGTGTCCGCGAAGGGGTAAAGATTGCAAACCACAAGGTCAATAGGAGTTACTTTTAGTTCTTTGAGCTGGGCAAGGTGGGTAGGAAGCTCCCGGTTAGCAAGAATCCCCGCGTGAATCAGGGGGTGCAGGGTTTTTACCCGTCCGTCGAGACATTCGGGAAACCCGGTTACCTGGGAAACTTCGGTTACCTCTACCCCAGCATCAGCAATTACTTGTGCAGTAGAACCGGTGGAAACAATCTCTACCCCGGCGGCCTGCAGGCTTTTTGCCAGTTTATCGAGGCCGGTTTTATCGTAGACGCTGACCAGGGCACGTTTGATGGGTTTAATTTCGCTCATGACGCGGGATCCTTTTGTTGCATTCTTTGTCCAGCCCAGGCGAGCGACTGTCCTATTACGTTCCCCAGTGGTAATCCACTTTTTTCGCCAGTCACGTTAAATCCAGTCTATCCTGCTAACTCCAGCTGCGAAAGTTAATCCTCGGTGGGGATTTCGATGGCTTGGGTGGAAGTGTCGTCAGCGCCGCGCCGCGGTTTGCCCGCACGCAAGCGACCTCGTTTAAAAATTGAACGTTTTATTGCTGGCCGCGTCATTTCTGCTTCCGGCAGGCGCTGGGCAGAAAGTTTGATTTTTTCCAATTCCTGCTGTTCTTTCGCAATAACTTCATCGGTTTTGCGCTCTGCCCAATCGGTGGCCAGATCTTTTATTTCCTCGGTGTCTACCGGGAGGGCTCCCCGCGAACGCGCAAACTTTTCTTCCGGGCTCTGCGGAGGAGCAGCTGGCTTACTCGCCCGGTCAGCCTGCGATTTTTCGGTGGTTTCGCGGCCGTCTTCGGTATCTTCGTCAGTATTTTCAGGATTTGTTTCCGCCGCGTCCTCGCTGTCGCTTTCTTCATCAGCGGGGGCAGGTTGCGAGTCTGTTACCGGAAGTTCTGGCGATTGCGATCCTTGTTCAGTTCCCGGCGATTCTTTCGCAGTTGGGGACACCTCCGGTGTTTTCTCCCCTGCTGCTTCTGTCCCTTTTTCGTCCGCTCCAGCTGCTTCCGGGACGCCAACTGCCACATCCTCATCCGTCACTCCAGCCTCGGCGTTAACGGAATTTCGGGACTGGAATTCTTTGGCTTTTTCTTTCGCGGCTGCCAAGCCTTGCCGCCCAGCTCGCTCGCTCGCCCTCTTGAGTTTAAAGAAATTATCTGCCAGGTAAGCGCGAGCATGAGGGTGGGTAACCGTTGCTACCAGTAGGATCGGTATCCATACCAAGATGAACCCCATCGCCGCGGTGGTCAATGGCTCTGGCCCCCACATAGACATGCGTCCCGCGCCGATGGAACCGGAAGCTAAGAAGCAGAACCAAGTAGTTAAAACCGTAAACGAAAGCGTAGCGACTAGGAAAGAAGCCACGTGGGAAAAGAAATCTACCCGCGCCATGGAAGTGTAGAACAGGTATCCGCACAGCAAACTGAGCGCTACGATTAGCGCCAATACCCAATTTCCGGGAGTTTGTGCAGGTAATGCCCCCAAGATGGGGACTGCAGGAATCGGACCGGTTTTTACCTCCGTTAGCGAACGGATAGTGCCGGTACCTTGTTGAAATCCCGGCCCTAGAATCCAGGCCAGCGCCCAGGTTTGCACAGTAGGCAGATAAAGCAGTTGTGCCAGCCAGATTAGAAGCCCTGCCCCTAGGGAAAGACCATACAGGTCTAAGATATTCTTTACTGCCGGGAAATGGGTGAACACTTGGGCAACTACCAGTATCAAGGTTACGATCCCAAATAGTTTGAATACTTTCCAACCAGCCCTTAGCCCCGAAATAACCCAGCCGGGTACGGTCCAAGTGCTATTGGCGCCGTCCCAACTGCGTTCATCACGGTCAATACCGAGGCGTCGGTTTTCCAGATCCTGATTGTAGGCATGATCTGGTTTACTCACGCGGAGAATAAACTGTCGGCTCCAGCTGGTAAACCGTTCATATTCAACCTTTAAACGCGCTTGTGGATGTCGGAGGGACGGTTTTTCCCTATCGGGACGCTGATCGCGATCGAAGAGATAAAAAGCGTAGATCACCGTAGCGAAACCGTGGAGTAGCGCCCAAAAGAATAGTGCCCCTAGGCTGTAGGTTCCGCGTACGACTAGCCCCACCAGCACGGCAACTATCGCTTGTGCAAAAGGGTAAAACCACAGTACTGCCCGGCTTTCAAGGACAAAGGTGCGCGCTAGATGCCCTCCTAGCCAAAGATAGGCTATCCACAATCCCAGGGGGATCACTGATAACGTGGCGGCTTGTCCTAGACCAGCAGGGAGAGGAACTGCGAATCCATGAGCCCAGATACTGGCTCCTACCGCCAAGGAATCCGTCCAAACAGTGTCGGCCATCCAGGGGTTGGACGAGGTGGAAAAATAAACTCCGGCACTGACACTCAAGAAAATGAGCCAGGGAATTAGGCAGGTGAGAAGGGCAGCGGCCACCATCCGAGTGATTCCGCGGGGAATTCTCACCGTGAGGGTGCGCCGAGTTTTTTGGGAGCTAGCTTTCGGCTTTAAGTCAGCGGCATCACCGGTTGCTTTCCCCCCAGTTGGGGTTTCCTTACGAATTAACCGGAGCTTGTCCCCCAATCCGCGACTCCCGACTGTATTCGCGCTGCTGCCTGGACGTTTCTTGTCTTTAAAGGCCGATTGTTTGGCTTGCCCCTGGCTTCGCGCTGTAACTTGCTGCTGAGAGTTTTTAGTGGCCTGGGCAGTTGTCCCCTTTTGGGTAGGCGCAACTTGTTTCCTGGCTCCTGCAGATTGGAGAGGATTTTTTGGAACATTAGGCCGGCGCATCCCTACTATTGTCCACTTTTTCACTCTCTTGCCACTTAGGCGCACCGCGGTCAGCTATGCCTGACGGTAAATAGTCTACTGGGGGGCGGTGCCATGCACCGCCCCCCAGCGACATTTATAGGTATCTAGATTTTAGCAATCCGCCTGTCAACAGCAGGCAACCTGGCTATCTGGCGCTGACTGTCAGTTAGCTCAGAGCCTTAAATGCCTCCCGCGCCAGCTCGGCTGTTTGGGAAGGAGTCTTCCCGACTTTTACGCCATGGGCTTCCAGAGCTTCCTGCTTAGCTTGGGCAGTCCCGGCGGAACCGGAGACGATAGCGCCTGCGTGTCCCATAGTTTTACCTTTAGGAGCAGTAAAGCCCGCTACATAGGCGATCACCGGTTTGGTGACATTAGCGGCGATATAGTCGGCGGCACGTTCTTCTGCATCGCCTCCGATTTCACCGATCATCACGATTACCTTGGTGTCGGGGTCTTTTTCGAAGGCCTCGAGCGCATCGATATGGGTGGTGCCAACTACCGGGTCACCGCCGATCCCCATACAGGTGGTGAAGCCAATATCGCGCAGCTCAAACATCATTTGGTAGGTCAAAGTACCGGATTTGGATACCAGCCCGATAGGGCCGGAGCCAGTGATATCGGCGGGGGTAATCCCCACATTAGACTGTCCCGGCGTAATAATCCCCGGGCAGTTCGGACCGATAATCCGGCAGCCCTTCTCCAGGGCGGCATTTACGAACTCGGTGGAATCTTGTACCGGAATCCCCTCGGTAATCACTACAATCAGCGGCATTCCCGCCTCTACGGCCTCTAAAACCGCGCCCTTAGCAAAACGCGGGGGAACGAACACTACCGAAACATTCGCGCCCTCTTTTTCCATGGCTTCTTTCACGGTGCCAAAAACCGGCACCGAAACTGTTCCAGCTTTTACTCCCTTCTTTTCGGCGGCCTCACCTAGGGGGACGATATCGAAATCAACCGTTTGCCCGGCTTTCTTGGGGTTGGTACCCCCTACCACGTTGGTACCGGCCCCTAGCATTAATCGGGTGTGTTTGCGCCCCTCGGAACCGGTCATGCCCTGTACGACAATCCGGGCTGAGGAATCAAGGAATACTGACATATTTGCTTCTCCTTATTCTTTTACCGATTCTTAACAGCCAGCTGCGAGTTTAGCTGCCTGGGCGGCGCCAGCGTCCATAGTTTCTACCATGGTCACCTGCTCTAGGTTCGCTTCTTCCAAAATCTTGCGACCAGCTTCTACTGAGTTGCCATCTAGGCGTACCACCAGTGGCTTAGTGGCTTTATCACCCAAGATTTCAATTGCTTTAACGATTCCGGAAGCCACCTGATCACAGGCAGTGATTCCGCCGAATACGTTTACGAATACCGACTTGACCTGGGGATCACCCAGAATCACGTCCAGCCCATCAGCCATTACCTGCGCGGAGGCTCCGCCCCCAATATCGAGGAAGTTCGCTGGTTTTACCCCGTATTCTTCGCCGGCGTAAGCGACCACGTCCAAAGTTGACATCACCAAACCAGCGCCATTACCGATGATTCCCACCTGACCTTCTAGGTGTACATAGTTCAAGCCTTTTTCTTTCGCTTTGGCTTCCAGGGGATCTTCTGTGCGTTTATCCACCAGTTCCTCATGACCGGGATGACGGAAACGGGCGTTATCATCCAAGGTAACTTTCCCATCCAAGGCAATAATTTCGCCCTCTTCACTGGACACCAAGGGGTTTACCTCTACTAGCGTGGCATCCTCACCCTGATATACGTCCCAGAGCTCTTCTAGCACCGGCACGGCTTTACTGATGACTTCTTCATCCTCAAAACCGGCCTCTTTAAGAATCTTGCGGGCGACCTCTCCGTCAATGCCAGTAACCGGCAAGGGTACCTTCGCCAAGGCTTCTGGGCGTTCTTTGGCCAGTTGCTCAATCTCCATACCGCCTTCTTTGGAGCACATGGCCAGGTGGCGACGATTTGAACGGTCAAGCAGAATCGAGAAATAGTATTCAGAAGCGATATCGGCACCAGCGGCAACTAACACCCGGTGCACGGTATGTCCCTTAATATCCATACCCAGGATTTCTTCGGCTTTTTCGCGTGCTTCCTGGGGACTGCGAGCTAGTTTAACCCCGCCGGCTTTCCCACGGCCACCCGTCTTGACTTGAGCTTTTACCACCACCAGGGGCTGGGCGAGTTTCTCGGCAGCTTTTTGAGCTTCTTCAGGAGTTTCGGCCACGATTCCGGCTAACACGGGAACCCCGTGCGCCTCAAATAGGTCGCGAGCCTGGTATTCGTAAAGGTCCACTTGCACGTCCTCTCATTAAGTACCTTGACATCAAGATATAGGACTATAGTACCGCATATTCCCACTTATTACGTCACGAGAAAGTGTTCTCCATCACTTGAAAGCTCGACTTAATCGTAAACAAGCAAGATTCAGCTAATCAAAAACCATAGTAATCCCCACGAGAACCTAAAGAGGAAGCGTCCTCCCTCCCGCGCAAACTACTGTCGCTTTTGGGGCGAAACTCCCCAATAATTTCGGTTCACGATACGATGAGTACTCACCTAGAAGCTGTTGGACGGAAAACCTAGAAGTGGATTGGAACTAGCTATGCTCTTGTGGGATCACGCCGCCCCGCTGATTGGGTGCTACTTCTTGGCGGCGTTGCTCATCCCCTTCCTAGTTAAGTATTTTAGGCAACGCACATTTTACTTTGCTGCCCTCATACCCCTTAGCGTCCTCGTCTGGACGCTATCTCACACCCGGGAAGCGTTCGGCACTGGATCTCAGGAAATAGCGGAGTTTTATCAATGGTCAAGCGCGCTAGATCTGGAAATAGGGTTTCGACTCACTGGTTTATCTTGGCTAATGCTTATAGTAATTAACTTGGTCGGCTCGCTAATCCTGGTGTACTGCGCACAGTATTTCTCCAAGGATTCTCCCCGGCTTGGCCAATTCATTGCCGCTTTCCTGGGTTTTGCAGCCTCGATGTCTGGTCTGGTCTTGGCAGATCACACCATGACCCTCTACTTCTTCTGGGAAATTACTACTTTCAGTTCCTTTATTTTGATCGGTCACGAAGCTGAGGAACGCGCCTCCCGCGCCGCTGCCCGCCAAGCAATCTTAGTGACCACCACCGGTTCTTTAAGTATGTTCGCGGGGTTTGTGATCCTGGGGATCATGCCGGGGGGCTCCTTTAGGATTAGCGACCTCTTAACCGTTTTGTCCTCCCCGACTGCCCTGGGCACTCAGGTAGAACCGGTTGCGGCTGGCTGTGGATTAGCCTTGATTTTATTTGCGGCAGTTACTAAGTCGGCGATTTTCCCGACTCACTTCTGGCTCCCCTCCGCGATGGCCGCTCCCACTCCGGTTTCGGCGTTCCTACACGCGGCCGCCATGGTAAAAGCGGGGATCTACCTAATCGCCCGGTTTGCGCCCGCATTTGCCCTCTTCCCCGCACTTACCTGGGCAATCATTATTTTAGGGGCAACGACAATGCTGCTAGGAGGCTACGCGGCGTTGCGACAAACCGACCTTAAACTAGTGTTGGCTTTTGGAACTGTATCCCAACTGGGATTCCTGACAATGCTTATCGGTTCGGGCAGCCCCCAGCTTTACCTGGCTGGTTTGTGTGTTCTGACTGCCCATTCCACCTTTAAATCCGGATTATTCCTGACTACTGGGACGATAGAAAAACAAACCGGCACCCGCGAGTTCCCCAGCCTGTGCGGCTTGGGAGAGCGTTCTCGTACCTTGGCTACCTGCGCCTTAGCGGGCATACTGTCTATGTCCGGAATCCCGATTACCAGCGGATATTTGGGGAAAGAACATGCGATTACCACCCTGGTGGGTTCGGCAGGCAACCGGCAATCGGCGATAGTTTTCGCAGCGCTGATTGTGGGCTCCGCATTAACCTTTGCCTATTCACTACGCTATTTTTGGGGTGCTTTCAGTCATAAGCATGACCGTAAAGGAACTTGTCCTCATCGGCAAAAATTGCGCGCAACCGGCAAGATGCTCACGGCGATCCCGGGGATACTTACCGGGCTTTCGGTAATTCTCGGATTCTTGCCGAGCGTCCTTGACCATTTTTTGCGGCCAACCGCGATCCAAAGTTATCAGCAAGATCCGGGGAATCTACATCTTTGGTCGGGAGTATTGCCTGCCTTAGTAACTGTCTTTATCTTGGCGGCTGGTTTTGGCTTGTTTTGGAAGCGGGCACGGCTGGCACGACTGCAGCGACGGTTTGCTTTTTCGCCGCGATGGAGTGCCCAGGGGCTGTATTCGCGGGCTATCCGTGCTTTGGAGCAGGGGGCTGCTTGGGTTACAGGTAAGGTACAAACCGGTTCTCTTCCGGCTGACCTTTCAGTGATATTTACGGTTTCGGCAGTGGCAACTGGGGTATGCCTGCTGGGAATTAACGATATGCACAGCTGGCATTTCGCAGATTCCTTCGGGCAAGCATTCATTTGTTTCGCTCTGATCGGTATGGCTGCCATCTGTGTTGTTGCCCAGCGCCGCCTGAATGCAGTACTGGCGCTGTCGGCTTGCGGAGCCGCTGTGGCCGCCATTTACGTACTGCAGGGGGCTCCGGACTTAGCGCTTACCCAGTTGGTGGTAGAAGCGGTCACTCTTACATTGTTTTTACTGGTTTTGCGACGCCTACCAGCCCGGTTTTCACGCCGAGTGAGCCGCTGGGCTCCCGGCTATCGGGTTTTAATAGCCGCTGCCTGCGGAGTAGGCATCGTGCTATTGGGGCTTTCCACGTCCTCTGCCCGCATTCATGAACCAGTCTCGAACCTGGTCACTACCGAAGGAAGTATTTTTGCCGGGGGACAAAACCTGGTCAATATCTTGTTGGTAGACGTTAGAGCCTGGGATACTGTGGGTGAACTTTCGGTACTCCTAGTTGCCGCTACCGGGGTTACTGCCCTGATCTACCTGCGTGGGCTATCTAGCGCCCTGGCTAGTTCCCATCGTGCACGCCGGCGCCGACTATTGATGAGGGCGCGGCGGCGTCGGGGGCATTTACGTAAGATTTCCGCTGGCCCCCAACAAACTTGGCTGGCGGTTGCTACGTTAATTAGTCCGCGCCGCCGCTCGATTTTGCTGGAAGTTTCTACCCGGATCTTGTACCACACTTTACTGCTGGTATCGGTATGGCTATTGTTTATCGGCCATAACAACCCCGGCGGAGGCTTTATTGGAGGCATGGTTGCCGGGATTGGGATTACGATCCGTTATTTTGCGGGAGGACGCTTTGAACTTTTAGAGGCGGTTCCGGCCAGACCGGGCGGGATTATTGCGTTCGGCATGACCACCGCGGTAGTTAGCGCCTTGATTCCGCTAGCGTTTGGCTACACCATTTTACAAAGCGTGGAGGCGCATCTTGATTTAGGGATTTTGGGGGAACTGCATTTTACATCGGCAATGGGGCTAGATATTGGGGTGTATTTGCTGGTTATCGGGGTAGTACTGGATTTATTGCAATCTCTGGGTTCGGAGATTGACCGCCAGGGCGAATCTGCGGGGCATCAGCTGCCCGAAGCCGATATTACCGGCCGGCTAGATCCGGTGGATCATGCCGTTGGCTTACCCGATGATGAAGAGGAAACTGTGGACGCGCCCTCGGAAGAAAAAGAAAAGAACCTGGTGCAAAGCGTGTCCGTTTCTAAGGTGCAGGAGGCAAAGCAATGAGCGTTTCTCTCTGCCTGTTACTAGCGGCCGGATTTCTGGTTGCCTGCGGGGTTTACCTGGTCACCGAACGTACTTTAACCCGGATCGTTATTGGATTAGGGCTACTGGGTAATGGGATTAATTTATTCCTGCTGTCCCAGGGAGGACGCGCTGGTACGGCTCCAATCCTGGGTACTGCCCTGTCAAAAATGTCGGATCCTTTGCCGCAGGGAATGATTCTAACTGCGATAGTGCTGTCGATGGCCACTACAGCATTCGGATTGGCACTTGCCTACCGTTCCTGGAGGCTATCGGGACATGACGAGGTCACCGATGACCTGGAAGATCGGCGCTTAGCGAAGAAAGTTGGCGACACCGAACGCTTCCTACGCCTGGATCTGGATGAGCTAGATAAGAAACGTGGCCGTAAACGGAGGGAACTGTGAACTTTCTTTTAGCGTTACCGGTTCTTCTCCCCCTGCTAGCCGCGGCTTTAACTTTGGGATTAGGGCGGCACTACCGGATACAGTCGGCGGTTGCCTTTGTGACGCTGTCGCTTTCTTTAATTTTTGCCCTGGCGATTCTAGGGTTAACTGATAAAGCGACGCTGGTTTTAGATGTGGGATCTTGGGCGGCTCCGATTGGAATCTCCCTGGTAGCTGACCGTCTCGCGGCGATAATGCTATGTACTTCCTTAGTGGTAATGGTGGCGGTACTGGCTTATTCGCTCTCAGAAGGTACCGTCCATGAATCGCAAGATATTCCAACTCCGATTTTCCACCCCACCTACTTAGTGTTATGCGCCGGAGTAAATAACGCATTCCTCACCGGAGACATGTTTAATCTGTACGTGGGGGTAGAAATCCTGCTTACCTCCTCGTTTGTGTTGATTACTTTGGGAGGTACCCGGGATCGCATCCGCTCGGGCACGGTTTATGTGGCAGTTTCGATGGTGGGGTCAGTGATTTTCTTGGTAGCACTTGCCAGCCTTTACGGCGCTTGTGGCACCATGAACATGGCACAGCTTTCTATGCGGCTAACTGAAATCGATCCGGCAGTCGCCATGCTGATCCAAACATTATTCCTGGTAGCCTTTGGTTTGAAGGCGGCAGTGTTCCCGCTTTCCGCTTGGTTACCAGACTCGTACCCCACCGCTCCCGCCCCGATAACCGCAGTATTTGCGGGTTTGCTAACCAAAGTTGGGGTTTATGCGATTATCCGGATGCAGGTACTTATTTTCCCGACCTCCCCGGTAGATGTGGTACTGGCGATAGTCGGGATTTTCACTATGATCGTAGGAATCTTGGGGGCGGTTGCCCAGGACGATATTAAACGGTTGCTTTCTTTTACCTTGGTTTCCCATATCGGTTTTATGATCTGGGGAATTTCTTTGGCTAACACCCTGGGAATCGCTTCGGCAGTGTTTTACGCTGTCCACCATATTCTGGTGCAAACCACCTTGTTCTTGGTGGCAGGCATGATGGAGAAAATCGGCGGTTCGACCTCGCTGCGCCGCTTGCACTCCTTAGCTAAGATTTCACCGCTACTAGCGATCTGGTATTTGATTCCGGCTTTCAACCTGGTGGGTTTCCCACCTTTGACTGGTTTTTTGGGCAAACTGGGGCTAGCTGAGGCGACGGCGGCCCGCAATACTCCCCTGGCCTGGGCACTGCTGGCTGCGGGACTAGTTGCCTCCCTACTGACGCTCTATGTGGTGGTCAAGATTTGGCTACAAACTTTCTGGCAGGGACGTGAATCTGCGCAAGAAAGTGGTGGCGAAGAAGAGGAAGCCGTAGATACTTTGAATCCTGCTGCCCGCATTCCCCGGGGAGTCTGGGCGGCAACCGGTTTCCTAACTGCGGTAACGATTGGCCTGTCGGTATTTGCCGGGCCGGTCTACACTTTCACCGAACGCGCCACTATCTCTATGACACGCGCTGAATATCAACGCGCGGTTTTGGGAGAAGACGGACGCGGGCACGGAATCTCGAAGCTTTCTTCGGGGAATTGGGAAGATTTAATAGACAAAGACAGGGCGGACACCACTGCCGCTAAAACCAGTACCCAGAGCTTTATTTTTGATGCTTTATCACTGTCCCCACGAAAATCATATGGATCTCTACCAGTGAGGGGAGGTAGCAATGATTAGCGACAGCCGCGATTACAGGGCTCAGCAAACTATAGCTGCAACTCCTGCCCCGACTAAGGGGCCTCAGTTACCAGAAAGATCTGGCGCGAGCCAAAAGAATAGGAAGCACCAGGGTGAGATTACCCCCGTCAACGCTGCGCCTTCGCGCCCAAGTCTGAAACAGCGGTTAAGGAATCTACCGCGGCGCTGCTCCCTAGGGATGAGCATCTGGTTGTTCGTGGTCTGGATGCTGCTGATTCGTGACCTGTCCGCTGTTTCTATCGGCGGTGGCCTGCTGATCGCGGTGGGTTTGCAAATGTTTTTCCCGATGCCGCATGTTAACCCGGTAAAAAGATTCCGTCCCTTGCAGGTTGCTTGGCTGGCGCTCCGCTTCGGTTGGGATCTTTTGGCTTCTGCTCTGCAAGTAGCTTATGTGGTGCTCAGAAACAAACCTGCTCGTCCGCAGATGGTAGAAGTGGAGATGGTGACCCGCTCAGAGTTTTATTTAACCATGGCTTCCGCGATGACCTGCCTGGTGCCAGGTTCTTTAGTAGTGCGGGCTCGGATAAATCCCTCGCGAGTAACTTTGCATGTGCTAGATCGTGACCTATCTAAAGGGGCGCGCGGGGTTGAGAAATCTTTACACGCCCTCGAAATGAGAATTGTGAAAGCTTTGGGCAGTAAGGCAGAGATTCAAGAAGCTCAGGAGCGTTTACAACGCTACGAGCAGTTGGTAGCGGCGGGTAAAATCCCCTATTCTGCGCGGAGCCGGTATGTCATTGATGAGGACGCCCAACTACGACCCGATGGTGAGAGGCAGTAGGCACTATGACTTGGATTTTTGTTTTAAACTGGGCGATGCTCAGTGTCGCTGAACTGCTGGCTTTGTACGTGCTGTGGCGCGGACCAGGAATTTTGAATCGTACCGTGGCCTTGGATCTATTAACCGCGATCACCATCGGGATTATTTGTTTGGTGTCAGTGACCGGGGAGCGCGATGACACTATGCAGGTTTTACTGGTGTTGACTTTGGTGAGTTTCTTGACTGCCACCGCGGTAGCGCGGATTATTGGGCAGCGTTCCGCAGCCGAACGGGCACAAGATGCCGATCCGAACGTGGCTAAGAAACCGGAACCAAAAGCGGACGCTGTTATTGGGAAAGGAGGACGTGATGAGTGAAAGCTGGTCCCACGCCCTCACCTACCTGGGGATGGTGATTCTCACCCTGGGTTCTGCCTTAACTCTGATTGCTGCCATTGGAGTGGTGAAGCTTCCAACTTTGCTGCAACGGCAACACGCTGCCACAAAACCGCAGTTAACCGGGTTTATTTTGACTTGTCTGGGCTTGGTGGCGATTCGACAAACCTGGTCGTGGTTGACGGTAGTGCTGCTAGCGATTGTGCTGCAAACTCTGACGGCACCGATTGGTGCGCACTTGATCGGCAGAACCGCTAAGCAACGTGGCGAAATCAAAGATGCTGGTGAAACGGTTTATCGCCACTTACATTTGCCACTTCCTGGTAAGGATGCGCCTACAGTAACCCGCGACAGATAAATTCATCTACACCCGTAAGCATAACAAAAAGCACTCTCAATGTAGTTTTTATTATGCATTGGATGCTGTATTTGATACCTGAATGCTGTTTTCCCTGACCCTGAAGCAAAAATCACCTTGCTAACATTATCTCGATATACATGTTTACGATATTGCTAATCTCTGACACGGTAGCTATCCTGGGAGTGAGCTGCATTTCTGGAATCGGGGGTGAGTGATGGAGCGTTTTATCGGGCGCGAACGCGAGCTAGAAGCGCTGGAGAGAGCGTGGGGCAGTGATTGTTTCGAGTTCACCGTTGTCTATGGGCGCCGCCGGGTCGGAAAAACTCGTCTGATTAGGGAATATATTGCTGACAAGCCCGCTGTATATTTTATGGCGTTGGAGGCCGATAAGAAGACAAACTTGAACAGTTTTTCCCGTACATTTTCCCAGTTCCAAGCCTTGAACGAGCCAGGTTTAACGGTCTCGCGGGCACATTATGACTCCTTTGAGGATCTGTTTGCCGACATGACAGATGTGGCTCGCCGGACGCCGTTTGTACTAGTAATCGATGAGTTTCCGTACTTGGCGGCGGGTTGGCCGCCGATTTCTTCGTTACTGCAGAAGTTTTGCGATTCTCAATGGGCAGGAACCGGACTGCATCTGATTTTGTGCGGGTCGTCGATGAGTTTCATGGAGCGGCAAGTCCTCTCCGCGAAAAGTCCTCTGTATGGGCGGCGTACCGGTCAGATTCGATTGAGACCTTTTGATTTTTTGGATACCGAGGATTTTCTCTCCCCTCTACCCCGTTTGGATGCCGCAGTTCTTTACGCTGCTACCGGTGGCGTGGCGGAATACCTCGACTTTATTGACACCAGTACCAGCGTTTCCGAGAACCTGGCGAAACTATTCTTTGATCCCAGTGGCCGCCTGGTGGAAGAACCAGGAAACCTACTAAAACAAGAACTGCGAGAGCCAAAACGCTATAGCTCTATTTTGCGCGCGATTTCTGACGGAGCCTCAAAACACAATCAAATCGCTACCAAAACCGGGATTCCTACCGGGGTTCTCACGAACTACCTTGGCGCCTTAATGGATCTGGGTATCGTGGATAAACAAATTCCCTGGAATGCGACAATGAAAATGGGCGGGCGAAAAACCGTTTATCGGATTCAAGACGGCTGTTTCCGTTTTTGGTACCAATTCGTGCAGCCCAACCTGTCGACTATCGAGCTGGGTGCGGGTTTAGCAGCTCTGGAAGCGAACGTTATTCCCGGACTCAACAGTTTCATGGGGCTGGGCTTCGAGCAGATTGTCGCGGATCTTTTCGACCGCGACAATGCCGCTGGAAAGCTAGTCGAGCTGTACCAAAATCGTGCCCGCTGGTGGGGTAGCGACCCGAAAACGCATCAATCCGAAGAAATCGATCTAGTCGCCGGAGGGAATAAATCTACTCTGTTTATCGAAGCTAAGTGGTCCAGTCAACCCGTCGGCATTGATGTCCTGAAAACCCTAGAAAACCGCAGTAAATTAGTCAAACACCACAAGACACCCCGCTATGCTGTCTACGCAAAGTCAGGATTTACCCCCGAATTAGCCCGCCACGCGCAAGGACGCGAGGACGTGAGGCTACACAGTTTCCTAGAAAAATAGCCACGGGTTTGCGAGACCTGGTCAGAGCATTTTTCGTGACTATCTAGAATCGCTATCTGTTCGGGGGGGGGTATGAGCTTAAAAGAATGCGCGCGAAGAAGCATAAAGCTCATCGTATGTCATCGTTTTCATCCATGGAATAGTCACTAACCGTTATATCCATGTTCGCCATGACAAACATAGTCCCACCCAGGCACGATCCCCGCAGGTGCGGGGCATTTCCTTTCCCAAGGTTTACATACACCCGCATAATGGGATCATCCCCGCAGGTACGGGGCATTTAAACAAACCCCAAGAGGTAAATACTTCATCGTGGGATCATCCCCGCAGGTGCGGGGCATTTAGCCAAGATCGAACCAGTCATGGTACCGCCACGGGATCATCCCCGCAGGTGCGGGGCATTTTGGTGAACAGGTTGTTTTGCTGGTTCCGCGTCCGGATCATCCCCGCAGGTGCGGGGCGTTTTGTAAAAAGTGACACTTTTGACACTTCTGGCACGGATCATCCCCGCAGGTGCGGGGCATTTGCGATCACCTTAAACCCTAGGGGCGTGAAACTGGGATCATCCGCAGGTGCGTGGCATTTCTGCGGTTGCCGCGTGTTTTTGGGGAACTTTCGGGATCATCCCCGCAGGTGCGGGGCATTTAAGGCACCGTAAACGGAATACGAAGCCCCCCGGGGATCATCCCCGCAGGTGCGGGGCATTTAGCCGCCGTCGGAGCTGTGGCGCTTAAAAAAGGGGATCATCCCCGCAGGTGCGGGGCATTTCCCTCTATGACCTGGATTTTAGCGCCTCGCCCCGGATCATCCCCGCAGGTGCGGGGCATTTGACCTGGCACCGCCGACTCAAAGGCATCGGCAGGGATCATCCCCGCAGGTGCGGGGCATTTAGCTGTTTTGTAGGTCTGCCATCGTGGTCTTGGGGATCATCCCCGCAGGTGCGGGGCATTTAGAGCAGACGCTTCTCACTAGATCATGAGTGGAGGATCATCCCCGCAGGTGCGGGGCATTTCTGAGGTAAATCTTGGGATATTTTGATCCACCGGGATCATCCCCGCAGGTGCGGGGCATTTGTTAGCGTTTCCATACCTCTAGTTTATTAGGTGGGATCATCCCCGCAGGTGCGGGGCATTTTTGGTTTTTCCTTTTTCTTGGGGAAGTTTTTTGGGATCATCCCCGCAGGTGCGGGGCATTTTGTGACGCGGGCGGCAATTGGTCTGATGTCTGGGGATCATCCCCGCAGGTGCGGGGCATTTCGCTTTTATCTGAAAAAACCCTTGCGTCCCCGGGGATCATCCCCGCAGGTGCGGGGCATTTGGTGTCCATCATGCCGGGCGGCGGCGTGGAATGGGATCATCCCCGCAGGTGCGGGGCATTTACTCGTTGAGCTGGAATATCGATCCGAAATATTCCTTTCTAACGCCATCCTATAGGTAGCTACCTCAGATTTTTAGGGTTTACGTTTACGCATTCTTCTGCGCCTGGCAGCTATCGACCACCCATAGCCTTCATTGTCACTACTTTTCCCTTGTTGCCATCCCGGTTCTCGTCGCTGCCTATCCCCCGCTGAACTATTACTTTTGATTCGCTCAGGATGTTGCAACAATGTCATCCCCTCGAGTTCTATTGGATTCCATTTATGCCCAGCCGAGCGCACAGCATAACCTTGCTCATTATTGGTGCTATATATCAGCAGCGCCTTACCCTGTTTCCGCTCCGCAACCACTAAATCCCACAGGTTCTCCCTCACCCGGGCAGACAATCTCCCCACGAATACTCCCGGTGAAGCCTCTAACAGCCAGCGCGTTAGATATCCGCGCAGCCCCGGAGGGCAGGCCGTTAAGATTAAAACCATCAAAACGGAGCCTCCCTCACCTCAGCTGCATAGTTAGACCCGCCCTCGATATTTCCTTGATAGTAATCCCACAACCGATTACGGTTCTCCTGAACTTCTACCGAAGCATCTCGCTCCCCGGTAAGCAAAAAGATAATATCTTGCGCACATCGTTTTAGCAGTCCCTTTTGAAAGACCTGGTCACGTAGCTTAATCCGCATTCTGGTGGCAACGTCCTGCTCGCCCTCGGAAACAATCTGGAATGCCAGTGGAATCACGAATTCAGCCTTATAGAGGTCAGCAATATCAAACACAAAGGAGCGCGAATGCCCGGTATGCACTATGCCGAGTCCCGGCGAACAACCTAAAGCACAAATAACCGCATGGGCAATCCCATACAGGGTGGCGTTACCAGCAGACAGCGCCTGGTTAACCGGATCACTCGCCTGAAAGTCTTGGGAATCAAAAACTCTACCTGCCCAAGGAACCCCATATTCATCTGCCCAACGCCGGTAGGCCATTTTCATGCGGTGACCTTCCCGCCCCCGCAGCTGTCGCATGGAGAGCCCCTCCACGTCCTCTTCACCGAAACGCATTTGATACATTGCCCTAGCCACTTTGATTCTTTCATTTTGCGAGGACGAGCAACGCGCTTGCAGCTGCAGCAAGGCATTCGAGTCCGCCAAACTGCGCCCGCTGGCATAGAAACGCACCCCGTTTTCACCAACCCAAACCACACTCACCCCACATTCACCTAAAAGACTTATTGCCTGGTGAGAAATCGTGGATCCCGGCCCCAGCAGCAGCGATGAAATCGTTGCCGCTGGGACATGCACCGTTCCCTGCTCATCTCGCAGGGTCAGGGCATTTTCTGCGCGGTGCACTATGCAGCGCTCTGCATAGAGGAATGACCAGCGGTCTTCCACCCGCGGCAGTGATTGCCGCGGGACGGGCTTATTTGCGAGGCCACCGCTCATTACTAACCTACCTAGGAGCTAGAGTTAGCAGACCGCATCCGTACGCCTTCGCTGCTCCTAAACCATTTAGCATGGCGCTGCGCAGCAGCTCAGGATCTTTTACAGTCAGAATTCCTTCGAATGCTACCCGGTTCAAGGTAACTAAAGACCCCGGTTTACCCGATTTTCCTCGCTGAAAACGAATGCGCTCTTTTTCCACGATTGCCACCGCCAAATCAGCTGCTTCGCCAGCGCTCGGATCGGCAGACACCTGAGGAATCTCGAACCCCCAACCCTCTGATCTAGACGCTAACCAATTAATGCGGTCGTCATCCCTAACGATTGGAATCCGCTTAGAGCGCTTCTCCCCTTCAGCTTTCACTGCTCGAGTAGGAGTTGCCACTAGCCTAAAGTTCCAACTGCTTCCCTCCGCGAGTTGCTCTAAGAAATGCTGATAGCTTTTCACTCCGCACGAGGACGCTATTTCTGGCCACCCAGCTTCTTCAGCAAGTTGGGTTAAATCTGGTCGCACCGGAGACTGAATATAAAGGTAGTAGCCTTTTTGGTGTCGATCCAAACGCCAGAGAATCCGCGGTGGTTCCCCTCCCTCCCATTGGGATTCATGGAAACAGTTCTGCAAGATGGCAGCGTGCATCCGTTCCATGGAGGCGAGTAACCTGGCGGCTCCCCTCCTCCGGGGATTTAAGGCACACCGTGCAAGATAATATTCGCTCACCACATACCTCCCGGATTGTGGGTGGTTAAGAACGATGGCTCGGTTTCGGCAGGGGCCCAAACCGGGGCTGGTATCAAA
>OBWS01000447.1_pt1 | contig 23693 bp, 22 predicted proteins | sample 1495291 | NCBI WGS metagenome assembly OBWS01 (sample SAMEA2580090, study PRJEB22360) | human gut metagenome | biome: human gut; feature: human-associated habitat; material: faeces | place: Denmark | collected 2008/2010 | reverse complement strand
GGCACCGTCCTCCACCTTGACCTTGGGGGGGCCCCGCCAGTTCTCGTCGCAGCCCCTGGTGCTGCTGATTGCCGGCGTCGCGATGTCCTTTCTCTGCCTGATTCCCGGAATGCCGTTGCCCCAGATTCTGATCGTCTCCGGTACGATGATTGTGCTTGGGATTGTGCTTCTCAGACACGCCCGGCGGGCAGAGCAGGAGCAGGAGCTGGCTGCGGCGGGTGCGGGGCCGGACGCGGCGATTGGCGCTGAAGTGGAGGATGAAACTGCTTATTACAAGAATATTGATAATATATATGGTCTTTTGCAGATCGACCTGATTGAGATGGAGTTCGGGTACAGCATTATCCCGCTGGTGGATGAAAACAGCGGCAGCAGCTTCATCGACCGTCTGGTCACGTTCCGCAAGCAGTTTGCCGTTGAGATGGGCATGGTGATTCCGGCGGTTCGTCTGCGGGATAACGGAATGCTCAACCCCAATCAGTATGTGATCAAGGTCAAGGGGGAGGTCGTCAGCGAGGGCGAGGTGCTCATCGACTATTACCTGGCGCTGGATCCCGGCAACCTGACCGGCACGATCGACGGCATCGAGACCATCGAGCCCGCCTACGGAATCCCCAGCAAGTGGATCACCCCCGAAAAGAAGGAGCTGGCGGAGATTTACGGCTACACGGTAATCGATCCCCTCTCCGTTGTCGTCACCCATTTGTCGGAAACAATCCGCAAGCACGCCTATGAGGTTCTCACCCGGCAGGATGCCATTCAGCTTCTGGAATCCGCGAAGAAGGCCGATCCCGCTTTGGTGGACGACGTGGTGCCGAATCTGGTGTCTTACAGCCGCCTGCAAAAGGTGCTGTGCGCTCTGCTCAAGGAGGGCGTGCCGATCCGCGATATGGAAACGATCCTCAGCACGCTTTCCGATTATGCTGCCACCGTGCGCGAGACGGAGGTTCTGACCGAATATGTGCGTCAGGCGCTAAAGAGAACCATCACCCGCAAATGGTCCGACGGCGGCCAGATCCGCGTCATTACGCTGGACAGCGAGGTCGAGCGTGTCATCGCGAATTCCATCAACCGCAACGATCAGGGCTCGTACCTCTCAATGGATCCCCAGACAACGCAGACGATCATTACAAAGCTGCTTGACAGCATCAAGAAGGTGAAGGCTGTCATCAATGTGCCGATCATTCTGACCTCGCCCGTGGTACGCATTTATTTCAGCAAGCTGCTCGAGCAGTTTTATCCCGGCGCGGTGGTGCTCTCTTTCAGCGAACTGAATTCCGACGTGCAGATACAGGCCGTGGCGAATATTACTCTGGAGCAGTGAGCCGGTGTTTGTCAGGTGAGAAAGCCCCAACCAAGGAGGTGAAACAGCTGGATGGAACGAGTGGTCACGAAGCAGAAAACGACGGAAGACCTGTGGGAGGAATACCTTCAGAACAAAGAGGAAGACATTCGCAACACGCTTGTCATCCGTTACGGGTATATCGTCAAATGCATTGCCCTGAAAACAGTGGGGGCCTACCAGCATTTCACTTATATGGATGATCTGGTTAATGAAGGGCTGATTGCCCTGCTGGATGCGGTGGAAAAATTCGACCCGGAAAAAAAGGTCAAATTCGAGACCTACGCCTCCATCAAGGTGCGCGGCGCGATGATTGACTACATACGCAAGCAGGATTGCTTTCCGCGGCGCCTGAAGCGGATCGCCAAAAACATCAGCGATGCGGAAAACACGCTCAGCTACGAGCTGGGCCGTTACCCTACGGAAAGCGAGATGGCGGAGCATCTGAATGTTTCCGTTGAGGAATACCAGAAAATGCAGGCGGAAACCTGTGCGCTCTCCATGCTTTCTTTTGAAGAGATGATCTACGAAAAAGGCGTGGAGGATGTGCGGTTCAGCGTATCCAATGATTCTATTCAGGGGCCGGAGCAGGTTGTGGCCGAAAAGGAGCTGCAGGTTGTTCTGGCGGAATACATCGAGAAGCTGAATGAAAAAGAAAAAATGGTCATTTCTCTTTATTATAAGGAACAGATGAAGATCAAAGAAATCTCGGCGGTCATGGGAATCAGCGACTCCCGCGTATCGCAGATTCACTCAAACGGGTTAAAAAAGCTCAAGCGGTTTTTAACGGAATACAATTCGTAAAGGAGACGATTCCTATGGTCAGAGGGTTTTACACACTGGGCTCCGGCATGCTGACCCAGTCCAGAAAGCTGACGGCGGTCAGCAATAATATTGCCAATGTGGAAACAAACGGATATAAACGAAACGTGGTTACTTCCTCCACCTTCGGCAACCTGATGATTCACCGCCTGAACAAACAGAGCGATGCGCCGATTGGTGAGATGAGCATGATGACAGCGGCGGACAGAACAAACGTGATCCATTCCGAGGGAAGCCTGAAGGAAACCGGCCGCACGCTGGATTTTGCAATTGAGGGTGAGGGCTTTTTCGCGGTTCAGAAAAACAACGGATTGGTATATACCCGCAACGGCAGCTTTAATCTGGATGATGAGGGCTACCTCATCAGCAAAGACCTTGGCGGCCGCGTCATGGGCGCAAACGGCCCCATCCGCGTGGGGACAGACCAGTTTGAAGCGGACGCGCAGGGGAATATCCGTGTCGGCGGCACACAGGTTGGGGCTTTGGCTGTTTATCAGTTTGCGGATTACAATGATCTGAAGTCCGCCGGGCAGGAATCCTTTACCGCGGCGGGGGGCGCACAGCAGATGCGGTTCCCTCAGCTCAAATGGAAGTATGTGGAAGGCTCGAACGTAGACGCCGCCCAGGAAATGACCGACGCCATTGCAATGCAGAGAGGGCTTCAAACCTGCACGCAGGCGCTGAAAATGTACGATCAGATTTTATCCCGCGCCGTAACGGAGATCGGCAAGCTGTAAAGAGCGGCTGCGCCGAAAGCGCCGCTTTTGGCGCCAAAGGAATAAAAGGGCTTATTCAGAACAGGGGAGGGTTATTATGATCAATTCTTTTTATACGGCGGCCACCGGTACCATTCAGACGCAGAAGGGAATGGATGTAACGGCCAACAATATCGCGAATGTTTCCACCACCGGCTTTCAGGCGCAGAAGGGTGGCTTTGCCGATCTGGTGTATACCAATATCCACGCGGCGGAGGGAACGGATTCCGACCTCGTTGCCGGCCACGGGACAAAGCTTGCAAAAACAGATACCCTCTTTGCCGCCAGTGCGCTGAACAATACCTCACGCTTGCTCGACTATGCCCTGCCGCAGGCGTATCAGTTTTTCGCCATTCGCTCCGGGGATACGGTAAAGTACACACGCAACGGCAATTTTCATCTTTCCATGCAGGGGAACGCCAATTACCTGGTATCTTCTGACGGCGGCTATGTGCTGGGGGCAAACGGCCAGCCGATTCAGGTGGCGGATGAGAGCAAAGCGGCCCCGGTGGGGGTGTTTACCTTCTCCAATTGCAACGGCCTGCAAAGGGAGGGCGGTACTTATTTTGTAGAGACGGCGGCTTCTGGTCGGGCTCAAACGGTAAGGGACGCGGAGGTGCGGCAGGGCTACCTGGAAAATTCCTCCGTGAGCCTGCCGGATGAAATGGCCGCAATACTGGAAACGCAGCGCGCTTTCCAGCTTAACTCCAAAATGGTGCAGATTTCAGATGAAATTATGCAGACTGTCAATGGTCTGAGGTGATTTTATAGTCAATTCACTTAAAAAGCGGTTTTTCAGCACGACGGCAGTTTTTTTCCAGCACCGAGGACAGGGGAAGAAATCAATCGCTTTTTCAAGTGATATTACTATATACTGTCAGAAAAGGGTGATGATTGTGTTTCCCAAGAGTTTGGCAAAGTTTTGGAACAAGAAAGAGAAGACGGATCAGGATGCGGTTCGATCCACAGAGGGCATAAAGAAACAGCCGGAGGCCCCCGACGGAGCCATACCGGCTCCCGAACCGGAACATGCTGCGGAATCGGAACAGGCGGCAGAACAGGAGCAGACCTCCGAACCGAAGGAGATGAGCGCGCGGGATCACATCCGGGAGCTGGAGCAGCTCCTCGGCATGGAGACGGAAAAACAGGAAAAGCAGGTTCCGGTGCAACAAGCAGAGGAAGGAGCTCCGGCGGCGGGCGACCAGACCACGGAGGAGTCTTCCGAACCGCCGATCCTCGATTTGAAGGTTTCTTCCAACGGCATGCGCGCTGTTTTAGAGGTGACACTTCATTCTCTGAACCAGAAGGTAACCCCCGAAGAGATTCTGGCTTTTTTGGAGAAGAACAAGATTTGCTACGGGATTCTGGAGGAGGAGATCCGCGAGTATTGCAGGCAGGCCAATTTTTCGCAGTCTCTGGTGTGCGCGGTCGGTAAGCAGGTGCTGGACGAGAACGACGGCCGCATCGAATACCATTTTGAAACCGATAAGGTGCTTCGTCCCATCCAGCGCAAAGACGGTTCCCTGGATTACCGGGAGCTTGGGCTGGTCAAAAACATTTCAAAGGGCGATTCTCTTTGCGCGCTGATCATGCCGAAGCCGGGAAGTGACGGCATGGATGTGTACGGCAAGGTTGTGCCCTACCGCAAAGGAACGGTTCCCGCTCTGCCCGTGGGCGTGAATACGCAGCTTTCTGAGGATGGCCAAACCCTGATTTCTACGGTGGACGGCACAATTGAAATTCTGCCGAACGCGATCAATGTCAATGAAATCTTCATTGTCAAAGGGGATGTCGGCAGGGATTCCGGTAACGTTTCCGCCAAGTGTTCCGTTTTGATTCAGGGCGACGTAAAGAGCGGCTTTTCCGTCAGCGCGGGCGGCGATATCACGGTTCGAGGAATTGTGGAGCACGCAAACCTCGAGGCTGGCGGCAACATCGTGATTTCTCAGGGAATGAACGGCGGGGGAAGAGGCAGACTGAAGGCCGGCGGCAATATCTCCGGCAAATTTTTTGAGAATGCAATTCTGGATGCACAGCATGAAATCTATGCCAGCATTATCATGAGCAGCAGTGTTCGCGCCGGCGGATCACTGATTCTGAACAAGGATATCGCAACGCTGGCCGGCGGCGAGTGCACGGTGGGCTGCGGCGTTTATGCAAAAAATATTGGGAACCCGTCCGGCAGCGTCACCAAGGTAAGAATCGAATCCCGGGAACTGAACTCCCTTTTGACGGAGACCTCAAAAAAGCTGAAGAACCCAGAGGTTCTGCTCCATGAGCTGGACAATGCCCGCCGGGAAATGCGGGAGTTTGAAGACCAGTTCGAGCGGCTGCATGAGCAGTTTCTTCAGCAGCACCCGGAAGACGACGGCTCACAATTCGAGCAGGTGAACAAGGCGGCCGAAAAGAAGCGGATTCAGTTCTCTAAAAAGATCGAAGAGCTGGAAGAACAGCATCAGCTTTCAGAAGCTTCTCTGAATTCGTTTCTGAGCTTTTCCATCATCGCCAAGGGCATGGCGTACCCGGGGACGAAGATAGAAATTGCCGGCTATACCTACAACGTGGTCAAAGAAACAAGCTGCGCAAAATTTTATCTTTCATATGGCAAAATTGAGTGGCGGCCTGCAACACCGGCCGATACGCCGGATACTGTTAAGCATTAAACCCATGAAAAACAGATACAGATTCCGCTTCCAGGGCGGCACAGTGTTCCTGAGGCGGCGAAAGGAGTTGGAATTTTATGTTGAGCATTGACGAACTAAATGAAATACATCTGGACGTACTAAGAGAAATCGGAAATATCGGCGCTGGAAATGCAGCAACATCGCTCTCTCAAATGCTGAACGCCGAAGTCAACATGTCTGTGCCGAAGGTGCGGATTCTGGATATCAGCGACGCGGCCACCGCGCTCGGCGGCCCGGAAAACCCCGTGATTGGGATTCTGACTAAGATCTCGGGGGAAATCGACGGTCTGATGATGTTTATCGTCGGGCAGTCCTTTGCGGGGGCTGTGCTGGAAAGCCTGCTCGGCGAAAAGCAGGTCAGCTATGCCGCTTTAACAGAGATGCAGCTTTCCGCCATTTCCGAGATCGGCAACATCATGATTTCCGCCTATCTCGGCTCCATCAGCACCTTGTCTCAAATGTCCATCAAATCCTCTGTTCCGGCTATCGCGGTAGATATGGTCGGCGCCCTGCTGAGTGTTCCTGCTATTGAGATGCGCACTGTTTCAGATAAAATCATCTTCATTCAGGAGGATTTTCTCAGCTCTGCGGATGATATTACATCCAATATGATGCTGATTCCGAGCATGGAATCGCTGGATAGATTAATGCAGAAATTAGGGATCCAATTATGAGCAATATGATAACCATCGGCATTTCCGATATGAAAGTGGTGAAGGGCAGTGAGCAGCTTGTCACATATGCGTTAGGTTCCTGCGTAGGCATTTGCCTGTATGATCCTCTGCGCAAAGTTGGCGGTCTGGGCCATATCATGCTGCCCAAATTCCCTGTGGGGAACCCGAAAGAAAACAAATATCGGTTTGCCGATACCTGTATTACTGAAATGCTTCGGGAAATGGAACGGCTGGGCGCCTGTCGCGCCCAGCTCACGGCCAAGATTGCCGGAGGCGCCAAGATGTTCGAGGTTTCGGGAGACTCGGCCTTCGGCAATATCGGCCAGCGGAACGTAATGGCTGTTCGCGCCATGCTGGCCTATGCGAAAATTCCCATCAAAGCGCAGGATACCGGCCTAAACTACGGCAGAACCTTATATTTTACAACGGACGACGGCGTGATGACGATCAAATCCTTTGCCAATGGAGTGAAGGTGTACTAACCCCGGCGAAAAAAGCTTTCTATAAAATCCTGCAGCCTGGATTTTAAAGAAAGCTCTTTTCCTTTTGGGAGCATTTTGATATGCCTTGATTCCATTTTAGGCCGAATCAGCTTTAAAATCAGGTCCTGAAGCACGCATGTATTCGTGCAAAATTGCGCCCCGCAAAAAGATGGCATAGAATTGCAGAGTCGGGTTTTAGAGCTTCCGGCTTACGGAGAGAGTGAAGCTGTCGGAAAATGAGGGAAGTGCTGACACGATGCCGCCGCTCCCCGTGCGGTGCCGGCATGGCTGCTGTCAATTGAGCCGGCCTTTCCTGCACTTTTGGCACAAGAAGAAATCATTTTCTTTTTCGGAGCGAAAGCGGGGAGTAGAGGGTGCGGTTGAAATAGAGACAACAAAAAAGAGGAAACGGAAGATCCGTTTCCTCAGTCTGTCTCTTTTCAGATCAGTCGCTGCTGAAGGGCAGCAAAGCGATATGACGGGAGCGTTTGATCGCAACAGTCAGTTCGCGCTGATGATGTGCGCAGGTGCCGGTGACTCTGCGGGGCAGAATCTTCGCGCGCTCTGAAATAAAGCGGCGCAGCTTCGCTACATCCTTATAATCGATCGAATCGATTCTTTCCACGCAAAAACTGCAAACCTTTTTGCGTCCTTTTCGTCCGCCGCGGCGATTGTCGCGCTCGGGCCGATCGTTTCTATCAGCCATGCCAAAAGCCTCCTTTTCTCAATTCAAAAATAAAGTAAATACGTGAGAAAATCAGAACGGCAGATCGTCATCTGTCGGGATCTCCTCAAAATCACCTGTGTTTCCGCTGGTGTAGGCGGGGGCAGAGGGCATCGGCGCATCGGTACGGCTGTAAGAACCAGAGCCATATCCGGAGCCGGCAGTTCCGCCATCGCGCTTGGATTCCGCAAAATGCACGTTATCCGCCACGATTTCAAAAGCCTTGCGCTTGTTTCCGTCCTTGTCCTGATAGCTGCGGGTTTGAATCGAGCCCTGAACTGCAATTAACTGTCCTTTGCGGAAGTACTTGCATACAAACTCCGCGGTAGAACGCCATGCGACGATATCGATAAAATCCGCCTGACGCTCCGCGCCGGACTTCACATAAGATCGATCCACCGCAATCGTGAAGCTGGTGACGGCAATGTCACTGGTAGTGTGACGAAGCTCAGGGTCAGCAACCAGCCTGCCCATTAATACAGCCACGTTGAGCATTTCGATCACTCTCTTTCAGCAGTTTCCGTTTTCGGGACTTCAACAGCCTTTTTCGGCTTCTCTTTCTTTACTTCTTTTTTGACAATGAGAGAACGAAGAACTCCGTCGGTAATCTTGTAGATACGATCCAGCTCCGCAATGAACTCGGGAGCGCTGGTGAAGCTGATCAGGGTGTAGTAGCCCTCGGTCTGCTTCTCAATGGGATACGCAAAACGGCGTTTGCCCCACTCGTCCACAGCGTCGATCACAGCGTTCTTTTCGATCAGCGTCTTAAACTTCTGAACATTTGTCTGAACTGCCTCTTCACCCTGTGTTGTAGACAGAATGAATACGGTTTCGTAAGAATTTTTTACATCTGGCATTTTGATTGCACCTCCTTCTGGACTTTGGCCCCAGCAGGACGCTGGAGCAAGGAATATGAAAAGCACCGCCCGGTTGGGGCAGGCTTAACAGACTAATTATATCAGCGTGACCAGGGTGAGTCAAGCTATTTTTTTACTTCACAGGAATTTACTGGAAAATGTCTCTCTTCTCAGTAGAAAAACCGAGAAAATCAAACGCCGATTCCCGGGCGATGAGGCATAGCCCACTCTTTATAAGGTACCCGCAATATCTTTGATATACTTGCGAAAGCCTTCTCCAACCTCCGGATGCTCCAGCGCCACCTCCACCGTAGCCTGCAGGATGCCGAGCTTATTGCCCATATCGTAGCGCTTGCCGGTGAACTCCACCGCGGTCATTCCCACGGTTTGCGCCAGTACGCGCATTGCGTCGGTCAGCTGAATCTCTCCGCCGCTTCCGGGCGGGGTGCGGTCGAGAATGTCGAAAATCTCCGGCGGCAGCACGCAGCGCCCCAGAATGGAATAGTACGAGAACACCTTGTCGGGAGAGGGCTTTTCGACCATGTCGGTGCAGCGGAACAGGCGGTCGCGAATCGGCTCCACCTTCAGCGAGCTGTACCGGCCGATCACCTCGGGAGATACCTGGTTTACCCCCAGAACACCCTTGCCGAATTCCTCATAAGCGCGAATTAGCTGGCCGCAGGCCGGGTCTTTTCCAATGATTACGTCATCGCCGTACAGTACGGCGAACGGTTCGTCGCCGATAAAGGAACGCGCGCAGTTTACCGCGTGGCCAAGGCCGCGGGTTTCCTTCTGGCGAACAAAATAAATATTGGCCAAGCGGGAGATTTCCACAATACTGTTGAGGGCGGCTTTCTTCTCGTCGCCGCCCTTTGCCAGGTGGGCTTCCAGCTCCGGGGCGCGGTCAAAATGGTCTTCAATCAGACCTTTGCCGCGATTGGTAATGATTAAAATATCGGTAATGCCGGAATGAACGGCTTCTTCCACAATATACTGAATCGCGGGCTTATCCACGATGGGAAGCATTTCTTTCGGCATGGATTTTGAGACAGGGAGAACACGTGTGCCAAGCCCCGCGGCGGGGATAACAGCCTTTGTTATTTTCAAAGAATTCCCTCCTACTGGTTAGAAAGATATTTTTATAAAAAGAAATTTGGCAGATAAACAATAATAGAATAGCAGATGAGAAGGCATAGAGCCAAAGAAACATTTACGCCGCCATTTTCCTGCAGCGCTTTGTCGTACTCGGCCGCGATGGGGTTTTCTTTTTTCAGCCTGCGGATGCTCTCCACACAGTGCCGGTAATACAGACGGTTGCCGGCGAAACCGCAGTACATCATAATTCCCGCCTGAATCAAAAGCGTAAGCAGCGGGGTGAACAGCAGAAAAATGCTGCCCGGGTCCAGCAGGTACACAAGCTCGGTGACCTTCATCAGCTCTTCATAGGAAGGGTATACGCTGGTGCTCACTCCCGCCTGCTCGTACAGCTTCATCAGCAGGGGAGAGGAATAGTTCAGAGACACAAACGTGTTGATGACGAACAGAACCGCCATCCACGCGGTGATAATCGTGCCGATCCGGTACATTTTTCGGTACAGCATCCATCCGCCTGAGAACAAAAAGGCCGAAAAACTGAAATGCCCGCGGTTTGTCCTCTTTTTATGGAAGAAAACCGAAAGGAAATAAGAGGAATTGTTCTGAACAAATTTCGCGATTTCCCCGGCAGTGATATCGTCCTCAATCGGTTCGTCGGCCCGGATGGTAATGGGCGAAAAGGGGTTCGGCGCACTCTGGTACGGCGAATCGCCCTGCGCAGAGTCGAAAGGCGCATTGGGCGGGATGGGGCTGCCCGGATTCTGATACCCCGAATTCTGGTACGGATTCCGGTAGCCGGGCGGGTCGTTCCGGAAAGGCGCCTGGCCCTGATGAGATGGCGGAGCCGCGTCCGGCCGGTTCAGTGAAGAGCCGCACCGGCTGCAGAACAGCGCGTCCGAGGGATTATTTCTGCCGCAAACCGGGCATACAATTTCTGAATCCTTTTTCGGGGCGGCAGAATCCTCCGCGGGAGGAGTCCAGTATGTTCCGGTGCCGTGCGTATCTGAAAACAGGCATTTGCCCTCTTTTTCATAACAGTGCCGATGGTAAGGCGCCCCGCAATCCGGGCAGACAACAATGTCGTCGTCCGCCTGAAAGGGAATGCCGCAGACCGGGCATTTGATGCCAGTATACTTCATGCTTGAAAGCCTCCTGTAATAGATCGCCGGTGATCTCCTCCCCGGCGATGAGGATCTTTATATCCTGAATACAATTATTGTACCTAATTCTGCCGAAAACTGCAATCATTTCTTGCATAAGTTTTCAGTACGTTCACAGACTGACCAGGGGTGAAAAGATGGTTTTTCTTTACATTTGACCAAAAATATCTTATAATATTTTATTATTGTGCAGAAACATAACTTTGATATGTGAGCAAGCCAATAACAAAAAGGATTTGATTGATGAAGACAGCAATTTTCTTTTCCGCCGCAGGCGGAAAAGAAAAGGAACGGTCTATTTAAAAGTTGAATTATGATTAGAGGATGGTACGGATGCTGCAATTTGAGGAATTAAGGCTGGCGCTGGAAAAGCTCAGGCCGGACATTAACGACCTGGCGGATGCGCTTGGGCTGCAGGGCATGAAGGAAGAGATTTCGCAGCTGGACGAGCGGGCCGCGATGCCCGGTTTTTGGGACGACATGGAGCGTTCCCAGAAAATCCTTCAGCGTTCCAGCATGCTGAAGAATAAAATCGCCAATTATGAAAAGCTGTGTGCTTCTCTGGAGGATGCGCTGGCTCTGGTGGAGCTGGCGGATGAAGCTGAGGATCTCTCTTTGCTGCCGGAGGCACAGCAGGAATACCAGAAAATACAGGCGGAGCTGGAAGCGATTCGCCTGACGACCCTGCTCAAGGGCGAATACGACGCCAAGAATGCGATTCTCACCTTTCACGCGGGCGCGGGCGGAACAGAGGCGCAGGACTGGGCCTCGATGCTGTACCGCATGTACTGCCGCTGGGCGGAGCGCCACGGCTTTCAGGTTAAAACACTGGATTATCTGGATGGAGAAGAAGCCGGCCTGAAGAGCGCCTCTATTTTGATTGAGGGCATAAACGCATACGGCTTTCTGAAAAGTGAGGCGGGCGTTCACCGTTTGGTGCGCGTGTCTCCTTTCGACGCGTCCGGCCGCCGCCACACGTCTTTTGCTTCACTTGAGGTGATGCCGGAAATCGACAGCGACACCTCTGTGGAGATCAGCCCGGACGATATTGAAATGCAGGTATACCGCGCGAGCGGCGCGGGCGGACAGAAGGTTAACAAAACCTCCTCGGCCGTGCGCCTGACGCATAAGCCCACCGGCATCGTCGTATCCTGCCAGGTGGAGCGCAGCCAATACCAGAACCGCGACGTCGCGATGAAAATGCTGATTTCAAAGCTCGTTGAGATCAAAGAGCGCGAGCATTTGGAAAAGATTGAGGATATTAAGGGCGATCAGAAGGAAATTGCCTGGGGCAGTCAGATTCGCTCTTATGTATTTATGCCCTACACGCTGGTCAAGGATCACCGCACCGGCTTTGAAATGGGCAATATCTCCGCCGTGATGGACGGCGATCTGGACGGTTTTATCAACGCATATCTCAAGGCGCAGAATCTCGGCACATTGGGAGAAAACATCGAGTAAACAGGGGGCCGTGTCTTGTCTTTTGTGAAATCTAAGATGAATTCCCTGAAGAAGAACCAGTTTTTAAAAAACGTAGCGGTTCTCACCGGCGGCACAGCCGTGGCGCAGGTATTGCTGCCTTTTGCATTTATGCCGATTTTGGGGCGGCTTTACGGGCCGGAGCTTCAGGGTATTTATGGTATCTATGTGTACATCACCAGTATTACGCAGCAAATCGCCTGCTTCCGTTATGATTACGCCATTGTCGTGGCGGATAGTGATGAGGAGGCAGGCGGTGCCTTTGTACTCAGTGCTTTGCTGGCAACAATGTTTTCGGTGTTGTTAGGGTTGATCATGTGGCCGTTTATTCCGCAGATCGGCGCGCGTTTTCACCTGACGGGTGGTGCGGAAAACACCTTGTGGATGGTTCCGCTTACAACCTTAATTTGTGGACTAACCACTGCGCTGAACTATTTTAATGTAAGGCACGAAAAGTATAAAGTCATTACGACTGCCAATATCATTCGTGTTTCCGTGATGATCGCGACCCAGTTGATCTTGGCCTTTCTTGGCGCCGGGTATTGGGGCATGATCATCGGGCAGTTTTTATCTTATTTCTTCGGAAACTTCCGCATGGTGATGACCCTCAAAGGGCGGATTCACCGCAGGATGTTCCGCCTGCCTTTTCTAAAGAAGGTTGCGCGCAAAAATGTGGCTTACCCCAAATACATGCTGCCCAGCGCTATGGCCAACAGCTTTGCCATGAATATGACCGGTCTGTTTGTCCAGATGCAGTTCGGCGGTGTGATGAACGGTTATTACAGCCAGATTAACCGTCTGCTGGGTCAGCCGCTCCAGTTGGTTTCCAGCGCGGTGTCGCAGGTGTTTCTGCGCGGCGCCTCGGTGGACAAGCACAACGGGGAAAAGCTGAGCAAGACCTTTTCTACGGTGGCCAAATGGTTGACCATTTTGTCCGTGATTCCCTTCGGCATCCTTTTACTGTGGGGGGACCCCCTCATTCCCTTGTTCCTCGGTTCGGAGTGGAAACCGATTCCGCAATACCTGAAATACCTGATCCCGCTGTTCATGGTGCGATTTGTGGTTACGCCTTTGACCAACAGCGCGATTGCACTCGGGCGGCAGAAGGCTACGATGGTCTGGCAGTTTTTCCTGCTGGCTACCGTAACCATTCCGTCGCTGCTTACCTTTGTGATCCCCATGACGTTTGAACAGTATCTGCTGGCCGCATCCTTGCCGATGGCAGGCGCTTATCTGGTTTTCTACCGTTTCTGCCAGACGATCGTCAGAAACGCAAAATAAGTGAAAAATGGAGAGGTAACTGAAATGCAACAAAAACAGAGTAAGCTGCGTTTGAAAGAGCGCTTCAAACAGATGACAGGCTACATGAAAAGCAACAAGCCCTTCTCCTACACACTGGCCTTGCTGCTGGTTTCCCTGTTTTTTCTGGGAGTCAACACGTATCAGAATGTCTACAGCGTTCTGATGAATGACGACGTGATCAATGAGGACGCCGTTAAGATTGAATTCCACGATAAAAGCCTGGAACGCGAGGTACGCAATCTGCTCGAGCGCCCAAAGGACGACATTTACGATGTGGATGTGGAGAAGATCAGCATTCTGACGATTCAAAATGTGCCGGTGAAGGATATAGAGGATCTGAAATACTTTAAGGGCCTCTCCAAGCTGACGATTTCTTCCGCAAAGATCACCGACGTCAGCCCTTTAAAAGATATTCCCTATCTGAAGGAGCTCGACCTCTCCAATAATCAGATTGCAGACGTTACCCCCCTGGGGAACATCAAAACCTTGCAGCGCCTGACACTGGCGGGCAACTATATTCGCAATATGTCTCCGCTGTACTCGCTGAAAAACCTGACGGAGCTGAATTTGTCCGGCAACTCGATCATCGGCGTTACAGCGGACATTACAAAGCTGACGAATCTGAAAAGCCTGAACCTGTCGCGCAACCGCATTACCGACAACAGCGTATTTTCGGGGATGCCGCAGCTGAATATTCTGAACCTTACCTCCAACCGCATCATGGTGGCAAAGCCCCTTGTCGGTATGGATCAACTGTACGAGTATTCTCTGGAAAGCAACTCTTTGACCACAATCGGCGATCTGGGCGATCTGCCCGTGCTGGAGAAGCTTAGCGTGGCCTCCAACTGCTTAACGGATATCAGCTTTGCCTCGAAATACCCTTGGCTGCTGGAGCTGACAATCAGCCTGAACAATATTTCTTCTCTGGAGCCGCTGAAGAACAATACCGAGCTTCAGGTGCTGAAAATGCAGTACACCGACATCAAGGATGTTTCCGTTCTGGAAAAGCTGCCGCAATTCAACTCCATTTTTCTGGATCCCGAATTCGACCGTTCCAAAATTCGCTTCCTGCAGGGCCGTTTCCGCAATGGCGACCTGCTGACAAAACAGTATTTGCTGAACGAAAAATATGGCTTTGAGGAGACCGACGAATGATCTGGAAAGAGCTTATCGTTGTCCTTGGCCTTTTGATTTCGCTGATCTTGTTTAAAAAGGCATCGGCAACGCTGAATATTGGAAAAATCAATCTGCTTTCTTATACGATGTACCTGTTTTTGCTGCAGACGTATATCGGTGCCGCCATGGTGTATCTGGGGGACCACAATCACTACACGATGAAGTACATTACGGTCGACAGCAGCTTTGACCTGATGTTCTACAGCGTTCTGCTTTCCGCAATTTTGTTCCCGCTGACCATCATCGTGCTGTACCAGTGCTTTCATATCGATATCAAGCAGCGCTACAAGAGCTACTTGAAAAAGTCGGTTGAGGTAAAGCATGAGCGGCTGGCCTTTTACGTCATTTCGGTCGTCGGATTTCTCTGCTGCGTGCTGCTTCTGATCTATATCATCAAGATCGGCTATTTCCCCCTGCTGCGGCTGGTGCGCACCCCGGCCGGCTTTGAGTTCGGCGTGGAGCGCCAGCGGATTTCGCAGATTGTGATCGTCAACAGCTACGTCAAAAACCTTTTGCTGGGGCTGTTTCTGCCGCTGCTGTCGTATATCGCGTTTGCCTATGCGGTGGCGCTCAAAAAATTCTGGTGGTGGGCTCTTACCGCTGTGCTGGTGGGCTCGGCCATCGTTTCCGCTACCATCAATTTTGAAAAATCCCCGGTGCTGTTCTACCTGTTTGTGCTGCTCCTGATTCTCATGTACGAGCGCGGGGGCATCTCCCGCAGGGTAGTGTTCGGCTTTGGCGCCGCCATGGCTCTGTTTATCGTATTCATTTACGGGCGCATGGGGTACAGCTTTACCTCTGGCGACAGCAACTTTTATAACGGCCCGATCGGCCGCACGCTGTTTACCCAGGTGGGCACGCTGACGATGCATTTTGACCTGTTCCCGACGATCTTCCCGTTTCTGCATGGCCGCAGCCTGTCGCCGACGGCGATGCATCTTCTGGGCATCGATGGCAGCCATGTCCGTTCCGCCAAGCTGGTGATGGATTTTTACGGCTCCGAGAAGGTGTACGACGGAACCGGCGGCGTGATGAACGCGTTCTATATCGGCGAGGCCTACGCGAATTTCGGTTTTTGGGGAATGGTTCTCTCCATCGTGTATATGGGCGTTGTGTTGGGCGTATTGTTCTACGCGTTCACCCGTTTGCGCAAAACCCCGTTTCAGCTGGCGATGACCGCAATGCTCACCAGCCGCCTGGCGCTGGCCACACAGGGTGGGTTTGTGGACTTCATTTACAATTTTCAAACCTATCTTCTGCTGTTCTTTTTGGTGGCAGGGCATTTCGCCCCCCGGATTTGGGAACGCCTGTCGCCCCGTGCGCCGGCGGGCCTGATCAAGCTGCTGGATCGTCTTGAGGGAAAAGAAAAGAAGGCGGCGGGAAAATCATGACGATTTTATACCTCACTTATATCGATTTTGGGGATTTTCAGTCCGGCTCGTCCGTGCGCCCGCAGATGATGTATGAGGCGTTTCTGTCTCTCGGCTGCGAGGTCAAGCTCTTGCAGGCGCAGCAGAACCGCCGCGAGCAGCGCCGCCATGCGGTGGAGGAGATCAACCGCTGGCTCGATACAAACCGGCCCGACTTTTGTTATGTCGAGAGTCCCTCCGGCCCGATTTTCCATAGCTTTGACCGAAAGCTCCTCCGCCGGGTACACAAAATGGGAATTCCGGTGGGGTATTTTTACCGGGACGCCGCTTTCCGTTTTGACGAGGTGTTTATTTCCGGCAGAAAGAGCCTCAAGCAGCACGTGATTGCGTGGATGTCGGAGCGCGACGTGCGGTTTCTCAAAAAGAATACGGATTTGGTTTACCTGCCGACGGAGAGCATGGCGCAGTATTTTGATTTTCCGCATGTAGCATTTCTGCCGCCGGCCTGTATGGGCAGCCGCGGCGATAAGCTGGGGAAGCTTCCCGGCAAGCGCAGCATTTATGTGGGCGGAGTCTCAAAGCGCTACGGTACGGACACCTTGCTGAAAGCCTTTGACCTGCTCAATGGGGATGGGGACGAGTTCCCGCTCACGCTGGTCTGCCGTCCGCAGGGCGTCGCCTATATTGACGAGAAGGTTCGGAACAAGCCCTGGCTCAGGCTGGTGCATGCTTCCGGCGCGAAAGAGCTGGCCCCGCTGTATGCGCAGGCGGATTTGGCCTTGTATCCCATTGAAAAGAATGCATATAATGATTTTGCGTTCTCCGTCAAGCTGATGGAATACCTGGAATACGGCCTGCCGATGGTGGCGGTAAACTGTACGGAAACCGAAAAGTTTATCCAGAAATATTCGCTGGGGCTCGTGTGCAAAAACGATCCCACGGATTTTGCAGAGAAAGTATCCGAGCTGCTCAGAGATACCGAGCTGTACGCCCGCTGTGCGAAAAACGCCGCACAGGCGGTGCAGGGAAACCTCTGGACAGACCGGGCAAAAACCGTCCTTGCAGATTTGGGCGGCAGTCAGGGGGAGAAGCAGGCATGAAAATAGCGTTTGTGTCGGCGGCCAGCTCCAGCCATACGGTCAAGTGGGTGAACGCCCTGTGTAAAAGAGGGCATAAGGTACGGCTGTATTCGCTGCCGGAGCATGAAAACCGCCAGAAAAACCTGAATCCCGAGGTAGAAGTGGTATATCTCGGCAAGAGCGGCTTTGCCGGGTATTTTCTGAACGGCGGCGAGCTTCGCCGTGATCTGACGGACTTTGCGCCGGATGTCATCAATGCCCACTATGCCAGCGGCTACGGCACGCTGGTTCGCATGGCGCGTTCGCACCCGCTGGTGCTGTCTGTGTGGGGCAGCGACGTGTATGAATTTCCGCTGAAAAGCCCGGTGCATAAGCTTTTGGTAGCCGGCAACCTCAAGGCCGCGGATGTCGTGGCTTCTACCAGCGAGGTGATGGCCGGTCAGGTACGCCGCGTCTTTGGAGAGCGGCGCAAAATCTGGATCACCCCCTTCGGCGTGGACTGTTCGCAGTTTTCTCCGCAGCCGCAGGAGCATGACGGCTTTTGCGTCGGCGCGGTGAAAGCACTGGAGGATGTTTACGGCATGGACGACCTGATCCGCGCGTTTGCGCTGTTTGTGCAGAAAGCGCCGCCGGGCTCGTATTCCCTGAAGATTTACGGGAAAGGCAGCCGGCAGGAGTCGCTGCAGCAGCTGATCGATTCACTTGGACTTTCTGAGTGCGCGAGCCTGTGCGGGGTGATTCCCAATCCGCAGGTGCCGAAGGTGCTGAGCAGCATGGACGCGGTTTGTCTGCCGAGTCGTTCCGAGAGCTTCGGCGTTTCGGCTGTGGAGGCGATGGCCTGCGGGGTTCCCGTGGTGGCCAGCAATGTGGACGGCTTTTTAGAGACTGTGGAGGACGGCGTTACCGGCTTTCTGACCCCCTGCGGGGATGTGGAAGCACTGGCGGAGCATCTGCTCCGGCTTTGCCGAGATCCCTCTCTGCGCAGCCGGATGGGCGCGGCGGGCCGCGAGCGGGTGCTTCGTCTGTTCGACTTTAAAAAGAATGTGGAGCAGATGGAGCAGGTTTACGAAGCCGCGATTGCAGAACATAAAAAAGGTTCGTAAGGCTGTAAATGCCTTTTTGAAAAGCAATGACTGTTAAAAACCGCGTCTCCGCGAAATGGTGAACCATTTCGCGGAGACGCGGTTTTCAGAGTTGCTCCAATTTCTCTGCCCTTTCCGTGATCTCTCCGGCCAATTACGAGTGCAAGATGAGAATGGGAGAGCTTCAATGCAATGCTGTTCTGGAGCTTCTCAAGGCACCGGCTATGCCTTTCGTCGGCTGAAAAAGCGCTTCACGGAAAGGTAAAGCGCTTTTATCTCATTCTCTGTGGCTTTGGAATTTACCTGAAAGCTCTGCCTGCTGCAGGATGTGCCCTTCCATTTTGTGGAGGAGGTCTTGTTTTGTGCCGTTTGCGGCTAAATCAATTCGGCAGTCCAAAATAAAAACGGTAAAGACATAGGTGTGAATCGATTTTAGGGGGGGCTTCGGTCCCTTGTACCGATTCCTACCATAAGCGACCCCCTGTGTGGCGCCGCCCAGGCAGTCAACTGCTTCGCCGTGCGGGATTCCTTCCGGAATCGTGGCCTGCACCGGCAGATTCCAGATTACCCAATGGTTATAGTTCGGGAAAAAAGGATGAGATGCATCATCAAGAGTAATTGCAATGGATTTCGCGTTCGGGGCAATGCCCTCTATTGTAAAATCCGGTGAAACATCTTCTCCGCGGCCTGTGTAGCGGGCGGGAATCCAGCCGCCTTCTTCAAATGCGCCGCTTTTAATTTTGAGTATTTCCATGCTGCAATCCTCCATGATATCATCTGAGAAAAATTGAAAGACAGGTTTAAAAAAGAGTTTTATACTCAAAAGCTCGTCCGGTATAACGGGATCACGTTGATCACCGGCACCTCATACGGATGCACTCTTTTGATCGCGTCGACGGTAGGGTCGACGTTGTCGCGCAGGCAAGTAACCTCCACCTTCAGCTCAGGCTCTGAACTGACGGCCTTTTCTTTTCCAATGTAGGGGCTGCTTCCTTCCAGCGGACGCCAGCAGCCCGTCACCTCACTGTAAGAAAGGCAGCTGTCGTAATTGCCAATGTGGCCCGCGTCCACGCCTTGCAATGCTTTCTGCAGGGCGGTAAAATGAGTTTTCGGGATAAAGATTTCGATTTTGCAATATTGAAAATGCTTCACAGCCATCTCTCCGGTTTCTTTGACAGGATTGAGGATTTTTACCGGCTTCCGCCGCCACCGCCGCCGGAGAAGCCACCCCCGCCAACAGAGCCCGCGGCGCCGCCGATGCCGCTCACATTGGGTGCGGCAGTACTCGAAATATGATTCGTCATCGTCATAAAGTATACCATACGGTAAGAATTGTAGCCGTACAGCTCTGAAAAGGTATCAAAGTAAGCGGGATCAAGAGCTTCCATGCTTTTCAGCACCTGCTCGCCAATGTCGAACAGAGCGGCGAACACAAGATAATCTCCCCAAAGCTCCCGCGGGGCAGGCCCGTCTTTCTGCTGCACCTTCATTCCGATCAGGTATTTCTGGAAGCCTATCATTCGGACAGCCTGCTCAAAACCGGAGGCGGTGAAGCGGACAACATCGTTTTTATCTTTAGCCGCCACCCCCAGAAGAATCAATTCCTTTTCCCCTTCGCTTTTGGCCTCTACGGCCCACTCCGTAAGCCTTTCATACAGCTTTTCCGCCCGCTTTTCTATCACAGAGCTCCAAAGGATTCCATCCGGATCGGCGCGCGCGGCCAGAATGGCGTACAGCGATTGCTCCACTGCGGCAGAAGGCGTTTGCTCCGGACGGAAGACGATGACCTCTTCCGGTTCCTTTTTGCCCTGTGGATTTTTGCGCTCTTCAATGCTGATATACCCTGCCTTCTGCCAGCGGATGAGGTAAGCGCCCATCAGCTTATCGCAGGAAATTCCTTTGCGCAGCAATTCCATTGCGGCGTACACGGCAGGGATACTGCCGCCAAAGGGAACCGACCACGCAGGTTCGATTTGGTTTCTCGCAGCCAGCCTTACCGCTGTGCCGTCCGCAAGCTTGTATCTTGAGTGAAAAAAGGCAAACGACGCGCCGCCGCCGATGAGTAACACGGCGAAAACCGCGCCCAGAATATAGAGCGCGATCGGCGATTCCTCGTTTTCCGCGTTTTTCTGCAGGTCTTCAAAAGACATATCCGCCCTGGCGGCCTGCGGGAACAGCCCTCTCTCAAAGCGGCACAGCAGATTTACATAGTCTCCGCCGTCCAAAGATTCGGAGGAAGCGGCGGTCAGTATTCCGCTGCCGGCGATCTGCACATCACCGGGAAAGCCGTATCCCCAAATCCGGGCGTTATTCTCTGTTAGGGAGGTGTTTGCCATCCGGATTTTAACCGAGATCGCTTCCGGGGCGCTGGAAAGATCGGACACAAACTGATGATAGAATCCGGCGTAGTCGCCGTAATCCTTTACCAGCCCATCCAGAACATACTGGATGGTGTATTGATGATCTCCATACGTGCCGATTCCCCAGCAAAGCTCGTAGCCGTCGGTCGTTTTCAGAATGCCGCAGGTGCCGGCCTTTTCTTCTCTGGAACGGTCCGCGTCCCAGGTGCTCAGGGTTTGATACTGCGTGCCGGATTCGTCCTTTACCGTAAAAGAATGAACGCTCATGTTGTCCATGTGGTTCAGAACCTTGTAGTATTCCGTGCCGCTGTACACGCCGCGAACGCTCCAGACCTCCGTTATCACGGCGGAGCCGTCGCTTTGCAGAGCGGCTTCCACACGAATCGACGGAATCGCATCCTCTGCTGCAAAAACCGGAACCGCGCCGAAAAGAAAGAGTATCGTAAAAATCGCGGATAGCAGAAGTGTTTTCTTACGGTTTACTTTCATAAGCTTCTCCTGTGTTGTATTATATTTTTTATTTTTATAGAGAAACTGCCCAAGGCGCCGGCCTGCCGTGAAAATGACTACTGGAAAACAGGTATTCCATAACCTTGTACTTTTCTTATGTTTATCGGCGCAAGTCAATCAAAATCAAAATGTTCTGCAATCGTATCATAATCCCATTGCCACTGATCCGCCGCAAATGGCTTGAGCAATGTAAACGTTTCGGAATCCAATAATTTGTTCATGCCGGGATTGGCAATCAGAATAGAAATATTGCTCAGCCAGGTTTCATCCTTTGATTCAGCAGCCAATTTTGCGGCAAGCTCCAACGGCTTTACAAGCAATTCGGTGGAAATGCGCTGAAGACGATCCAGAATTCGTTCGGCCCCAGGCCAGTTTAAATCCTGCAGCCAGTTGAGCAAATCCGCCAGATACGGTTTGATTTCTTCATCACTCAGTATTAAAAAGGAATCGAGGCGTTTTCCCAGCTGTCAAAATGATCGGTTGGCTGCAGTAGGTACTGATGATCCGTTTCTTGCAATGCCGCGATAAATCCGGATTTTGTTTGATCCGCTGTGCTGTTCCAGGATAAATCTTTTAATATGTCCTCTTGTTTTTGATTCATGTATCGATCTCCTGTTCGTTGCACCTATCTGAAACTGGTAAGTCTGATTTTAGAATACCATGAAGTTTGTATGTCTGTAAGCCAAAAAGCGTTACCGCTCCGTTCTTCAGCCGCGCTTCATCCGTTTTTGCTGGCGCACGTCCTTGCCCAGAAACGTCAGGCGCACGTAGCTCCCGATGATCCGGGAAACAAAACGCTCGGAATAGCGCTTTTGCAGCTCGTACAAAGAAAGATTGGTGCTGATGATCGTGGGCCGCCCGGCCATCAGGCGCGTATTGACAATATTGTATATGGCGGCGTCGATGAACGAGGTGGAAAACTCGGTTCCAAGGTCGTCAAGAAGCAAAAGATCGCAGCCAAGCAGCAGCGCGTTGGTATCCTCATCCTCTTCCGCGCGGCCAAAGCGTTCCCGCTCCAGGCTGGTAGCCATATTCTGTGCGGAGAGATAAATCACTCCAAAGCCTTTTCCCACGGCTTCGCGCGCGATGGCCAGGGACAAATGGGTTTTGCCCAGCCCGGTTCCGCCCTGCAGAATCAAGCTGGGGGATTTCAGAGAAAAGTCGCGCGCGTAGGTGCGGCAGAAATGAAAGATATTCTCCATCTGCTTTTTCGGCGCGAGTTCCCCTTCGTTCAGCGGCGTTTCGGGGTAGTGCTCCAAAGAGAAATCCTCAAAAGAGCAAAGGGAAAGCGGCGTCATTTCGTTCAGGCGCTGGTAAGCGGTCTTGCGCAGAAGATCGCGCAGGCAGCTGCACATTCTGCCGTCTACATACCCGGTGTCTCCGCATTTTTTGCACTGATAATGGGGGCTCAGGTAGTCCCGCTCCAAACCTGCCTGGCGCAGCATCTGATGAAGCTCCTGCTGTAACGAAAGATTTTTCTCCTTCAGGCGAGTCAGCTCCGTTACGGTGTCGCTGCCGGTCAGCACGGCCTTGGCCGCGCCGATGGCCGTTGCGGCCAGCTGCCGCTCAATCTCCTGCGCACGGGGATACATGGCGTAAAAGGCTCTGCGGCGCTCGTCCGCGGCCTCGGTTTCGCGCATACGACGGTCATTCAGAATACCAAGGGCGATTTGGTAAATATCCTTTCCATAGGCCATCGACGCATCATTCCTTTCCCAATAGATCGGGAACCTGAGCGCTCATGCGCTCATATTCCTCAATGTCATAAGTGGTTTGCTGCGGCTTGGACTGTTTCTGTACCGCGGCTTTTTCTTTTTGCTCCATCGCGGCCTGCTGGGGCGTTGTGATGCCCTCCCGCTGCCAGCGCTCCAGAATCTTGTTCATGTAGCTCAGGCTCAGCTTGCCGATGGCGTCCACGCTGCGGTCATAGGCCTCGCGCACCATTTGGGGAGAAAATTTCCACTCCAGCAGCCAGCGGTTGGAATACCGCTCCTCCCGCGCGCTCGGGGCGCGGGGAGAGAGGCGCAGGGCCTGTTCGATTTTTCTCCATGCCTTATTGATTTCATCCAGCCGGCGCAGTTTTTCTTCTGCCTGCCCGTGGGTGGAGATGCCCTCTTCCGCCCAGTCGCGGGCCACCGCCTCTATGTAGCTGGTGTTGTCCTTGCCCTTGCTCTTGACGAACTGCAGGAGCATCAGGGTAACGTCTACGGGCAGGCCGTAATCGTCGTGAATTGCCAGCAGAGTAGAAGAAAGCCCTGGGGATAGAGGGCGCCCCAAAAGCTGCTGAGCCTCCTGCATCAAAAAGCGGATTTCCGCCGACTGATTGATTCGTTCCGCAATAAACAGGCCGTCCGGCTTGGGGATGCGGCGCGGCGGGGCAGGGGGGAGGCTTTCGGCAATGGGAGCGGCGGCCAGCGGAAGCCCCGGCTGTAAGGGGGGCTCCGCGGCAGAGGGCTGTGCCGCCTGCTCCGGAACCTCCTGTGCTACAAGACCGGCCTGCACCCAGTACTGCATCGCGTCCTGCACGTCGGCGGCTGTGATGCCCAGTGCGGCGGCGATCGTTTCATGCGTAAAGGATTCTTCCGCGTGGCGGAGCGCCCACAAAAGAACCTTCAGCTGATTTGGGCTGGCCATTTTAATATGGGAATCGACCAGTGCGCTGGGAACAGCAAAAACCGATTTCCATGCACCGGGATGAATAGAAAATACCATGGTGTACTCCTTTGTACGATGGAACCCG
>OBWS01000442.1_pt1 | contig 23953 bp, 40 predicted proteins | sample 1495291 | NCBI WGS metagenome assembly OBWS01 (sample SAMEA2580090, study PRJEB22360) | human gut metagenome | biome: human gut; feature: human-associated habitat; material: faeces | place: Denmark | collected 2008/2010 | reverse complement strand
TACGGTAGCAAATCGCCTGCTGCTGATCGAAAACAAGGGCCTCCGCGCGTTCGACGGCAATCTCTCCGATTACCAGAGCCAAGCGAAAGTTCCGCGGCCAAAACCGGACGCTGCACAGCGGATGGTGCTGGAAACACGCCTGGCCCGCATTGTATCCGAGCTCTCGATGCCCGGTGTAAACCGCGAAGCACTGGATGAGGAGTACCGTTCTGTTCTGGAAGAACTGAAACGCTTATCAGAGAATACACTTTAAAACAGCAAAAAATCCGCCGGTTCTTCTATTTTGCACGTCCTATTATTGACCTTATGGTAATCATAAAACGATTGCCTGCTTCATTAACCAAAAATTTTATGAAAAAAAAGCCCTCCCGGCTCCGGAGGGCTTTCTCTATTCATAAAACCGATCGAAACAGTTCGATCAGATCAGCTCAATGATCGCCATTTCGGCTGCGTCGCCGCGGCGCGGCCCGATCTTTGTGATGCGGGTATATCCGCCCTTACGGTCGGCATATTTGGGGGCAATCTCAGAAAACAGCTTGTGGGTCACATCTTCCTTTGTAATAAAGGAAAGTGCCATACGCTGGTTATGCAGATTGTTCTCCTGCGCCAGGGTAATCAGTTTCTCCGTCAGGGAGCGAACCTCTTTGGCGCGGGTTACTGTGGTCTCGATTTTGCCGTTTTCAAGCAAAAACGTAACCATGCCTCTCAGCATCGCAGTTCTATGAGCAGTATCTCTTCCGAGCTTTCTGGTTCCAGGCATCGAAATATCACTCCTTTTACCTTAGGTTGCAAGTTATTTGCTAATCCGTTATTCGTCGTCCTTACGCAGGCTAAAGCCGAGGGAAGCCATCTTCCACACAACTTCCTCCAAAGACTTGCGGCCCAGGTTGCGAACCTTCATCATGTCTTCCTCAGACTTGTTGATCAGGTCCTCTACCGTATTGATGCCGGCGCGCTTGAGGCAGTTAAAGGAGCGTACGGAAAGATCCAGCTCTTCGATGGTCATTTCCAGTACCTTTTCCTTGCCCTTCTCGTCCTTTTCCACCATGATCTCGGTGCTGCTGCCCTTATCGGACAGATCCACAAACAGATTCAGGTGTTCGGTCAGCACCTTGGCGGCCAAAGAGACAGCCTCCTGCGCGCTGATCACGCCGTTCGTCCACACATCCATGGTCAGCTTGTCGTAATCGATACTCTGACCTACGCGGGTATTTTCGACATTGTAATTCACTTTTAAAACCGGGGTGTAAATAGAATCGACCGGAAGTTCACCAATCACGCTGCTGTTGCTGCCGCCGCGCATGTTCGCCTTGTTGCGTTCGGCGGGAACATAGCCGCGGCCCTTATCCAGAGTCAGCTCCATATACAGCTTGGCGCCATCGGACAGAGTGGCGATATGCATATCGGGATTCAGGATCTCCACTTCACTGTCGCATTTGATGGAATTCGCTGTCACTTCGCCGGGGCCCTCCGCGCTGATCTCAACGGTTTTGGGACCGTCGCAGTGCAGCCTCGCAGTCAATCCCTTGATATTCAGTACGATCTCGGTGACATCCTCTTTCACGCCGGGAATTGTGGAAAACTCGTGCAGAACACCGTCTATCTTAATCGAGGTAACAGCTACGCCCGGCAGGCTGGAGAGCAACACGCGCCGCAGGCTGTTGCCAAGGGTGGTGCCAAAGCCTCTCTCGAGCGGCTCCACAACAAATATGCCGTGGGTTCCGTCACTGGATAACTCTTCTGTTTCGATTTTTGGCTTTTCGATCTCAATCATCAGCGAACCTCCTTCACACATAAGCAAATTGCTTTGCCGTCATGTACACTGGCCTTGCGCAAAGGCATTACTTGGAGTACAACTCAACGATGAGAGTTTCGTCAACTGCCAGCTCAATGTCCTCACGCTCGGGGAATGCCAGAACCTTGGCTTCCAGAGTGTTGCGGTTGAGATCCACCCATTTCGGTACAGGACGGGAAGCGTTCGCCTCCAGCACAGCCTTGATCTTGTCGCTGCTGCGGCTGGAATCTTTGATGGAAATAACCTCACCCGGTTTTGTCAGGTAAGAGGGGATATCGACTCGCTTGCCATTGACGGTGAAGTGACCGTGAACGACCAGCTGGCGCGCTTCCGCGCGGGAGCTGCCCCAGCCCAAACGGTACACAACGTTGTCCAGGCGGCTCTCGAGAATTCCGAGCAGCAAATCGCCGGTTTTGCCTTCCATGCGGGTAGCCATGTCATAGTAGCCTCTGAACTGGCTCTCCAGAACGCCGTAAAAGCGCTTGGTCATCTGCTTTGCACGCAGCTGCAGACCGTATTCAGAAGTCTTCTTGCGTCCCTGGCCGTGCTGGCCCGGGGCATACGCTCTGCGGCCAACTCCGCACTTGTCTGTGTAGCAGCGCTCGCCCTTCAAAAAGAGCTTCTGGCCTTCGCGGCGGCACAGCTTGCACACAGCCTCTGTATATCTTGCCATAATAAGGTTGCACCTCCTAATAAATCGGTTTTGGTACTAAACGCGTCTTCTCTTGGGCGGGCGGCATCCGTTGTGGGGGATGGGGGTCACATCTTTAATCATGCTGACCTCAAGCCCGGCGCCCTGCAGCGCGCGGATCGCGGCTTCACGGCCGGCGCCCGGTCCCTTCACGAAAACCTCTACCGATTTCATACCATGCTCCATCGCGACCTTGGCGGCTGTTTCCGCTGCGGACTGCGCGGCAAAGGGAGTGGACTTTCTGGAGCCTCTGAAGCCCAGCTCACCGGAGCTGGCCCAGGAAATTGCATTGCCCTGCACATCGGTAATGGTAACAATTGTATTGTTGAAAGTAGACTGAATGTGAGCAGCACCGCGCTCGATGTTCTTGCGTTCGCGGCGTCTGCGGACTGCGGTAGTTTTCTTACCGCCTTTTTGTGCTGCCATCTGAGTAATCCCTCCTGACTTCGCTTATTTCTTCTTGTTTGCCATGGTTTTTCTGGGGCCCTTGCGGGTGCGGGCATTCGTCTTGGAACGCTGGCCGCGAACGGGCAGGCCCTTGCGGTGACGGATTCCGCGGTAGCAGCCGATTTCGATCAACCGTTTGATGTCGAACGCCACGTCGCGGCGCAGGTCGCCTTCCACGCGGCAGTTGTGGTCGATATACTCTCTCAGCTTTGCAGTGTCGTCTTCAGACAGATCGCGAACGCGGGTGTCCGGATTGACACCGGTTGCCTTCAGAATATCATTAGCGGTTTTGCGGCCAATTCCAAAAATATAGGTAAGCCCAATTTCAATGCGTTTGTCTCTGGGCAAATCGATACCTGATATACGCGCCATACTGGTTGCACCTCCATAAGATCAAATTACGCCATCAGCCCTGGCGCTGTTTATGCTTGGGATTCTCACAAATAACCATGATCTTTCCCTTGCGCTTAATGATTTTGCACTTCTCGCAAATTTTCTTTACAGAAGGTCTGACTTTCATTCTGTGCGCCCTCCTTGATGAAGTCGTTAAACAAATCGGATTTCACTGGTTTTATTTGGAACGCCAGGTGATACGTCCGCGCGTGAGGTCATAGGGCGACAGCTCTACGGTAACCTTATCGCCGGGCAGAATGCGGATAAAATTCATGCGCAGCTTACCGGAAATATGCGCCAGTATCGTGTGGCCGTTCGGCAGCTCTACGTTAAACATCGCGTTCGGCAGAGCTTCTGTTACGGTACCCTCAATTTCGATCACATCTTGTTTTGACATAAATCAGCATAACCTCCTCTTGCAGAAATCAGCTGTCCTGGGAAAATTGCCGCAGGGCGCAGCGGATTTCACGGTTGGTGTTCATCGAGCGAAGCAAGGTGTTTGTCGCGGCAAGGTGAATCGGGTTCTTGCGTTTGGGCCTTTCCAGCGGGCGGCGTTTTCCGTCGCAGACAACAATCTCGCAGCCGGAGGCCTCCAGCACCACTAAAAACTCACCCTTGTCGCGCCCTCTTAGTGACCGGACAACAAGCCCTCTAACAAAATCCATCCTGATTCCCCTTACACTGTTTTCCCGTTCAAAAATAATGAATTGAAGCTTCTCTTCTCGCCCCGCCTGCGGCGGGGGAAAAACGCGATCCATCGCTCTGTTCGGAAAACAGCATTAATCCGGTACGGTCAAAATGACAGGACCATCCGCGGTGATGGCAATCGAATGCTCATAGTGAGCGGCCAGCTTGCCGTCTGTTGTAACGGTGGTCCAGCCGTCAGATAATGTTTTGACGGTATGCACTCCGGCATTCACCATTGGCTCAATGGCTATCGTCATGCCAGGTAACAATCGCACGCCCCGGCCGGGCGCTCCAAAATTCGGTACGCTGGGATCTTCGTGCAGCTTCGCGCCTACTCCGTGGCCGACAAAATCGCGTACCACCGAGTAACCGCGCGCTTCGACATACGTTTGCACCGCATGGCCGATATCGCCCACCCGGCCCCCTGCCTTTGCGGCGCGGATGCCCTCGTAAAGGCTCTCCCGGGTCGTGTCCATCAGGCGCTGCGCTTCGGGGGAAACATCGCCGCACGCAAACGTGTAGGCGTTGTCGCCCGTAAAGCCCTCATAAAACGCGCCGATGTCAATGCTGACAATATCGCCGTGCCTGAGGATCAAATCCTTGCTGGGTATGCCGTGGATAACCACATTGTTCACCGAAATGCAGGCACTGGCCGGAAACCCGCCGTATCCCAGAAAGGAAGGCTTCGCACCCTCGCTTTCGATATAGCGGCGGGCAATGCGGTCGATCTCCCAGGTGGAAACACCGGGCTCGACCGCCTGGCCTGCCAGTTTTAATGCATTGGCTGAAATTCTTCCCGCTACCCGCATCGCTGCGAGCTCGCGGCTGGTTTTAAGCACAATCATAGCTGCGCCTCTTCCAATATGGCAAGAGTTTTGCGGGTGGTATCCGCAATGTGCTCTTCCCCTTCTACAATGAACAGTCTGCCCTGCCTGCGGTAATATTCCTTCAGCGGTTCCGTCTGCTCATGGTAAACTATCAGCCGTTCCTTCACTGTTTCGGGCTGGTCATCCTTACGCTGAGAAAGGGTGCCGCCGCACTTGTCGCAAACGCCGTCGACCGCGCTCGATTTATACCGCACGTGGTAGATTGCGCCGCAGCTGTCGCAGACACGGCGTCCGGATATTCTGGCGACAATGTCCTCGTCGGCCACCTCAATATCGATGACCTTATCGATCGCAAATCCCATCTTATCCAGAGCCTCGGCCTGAACTATGGTTCTCGGGAAACCGTCCAGGATAAATCCGTTTGCACAGTCGTCCTTTGCCAGTCTTTCCCTGATGATGCCGATCACGATCTCATCGGGAACCAGCTGGCCGGCTTCCATGTAGGACTTTGCTTTCCGGCCCATTTCAGTACCGCTTTTCAGCGCTTCTCGAATTATTTCTCCCGTAGAAATGGCGGGAATAGACAAACGCTCGCAGATCACTTCAGCCTGCGTTCCTTTGCCGGCGCCCGGAGCGCCAAGAAGTATGATTTTCATAATCCTTTTCCCTCTCTCCCCAAGTTGTTTTCAAAAGCCTGCCTGTCAATCAAGAAAGCCCTTGTAATGGCGCATCATCATCTGAGACTCCATCTGTTTGACTGTATCCAGAGCGACGCCTACCAAAATGATAAGAGAGGTACCGCCCAGAGACATGTTGTGCATTCCTGTCACCGCACCAAAAATGATGGGCAGCAGCGCAACCACAGCCAGGAACAAAGCGCCAATCAGGGTAAGCTTGGAAAGGATTCTAGAAATAAAATCGGAGGTCGGCTTTCCGGGGCGGACACCCGGAATCGTACCGTTGCTTTGACGAAGATTATTGGCCATTTCAATCGGATTATACTGAATGGTAACATAGAAATACGCAAACATGACAATCAGAAGGAAATACACGACCGAATACATCCAGCCTGTGGTGGAGAAGGCATCCAGAAAGCCTTTCCAGAAGCCGCTCTTCGGGTTGGTGAACAGCTGGATGGTGCTGGGGATGGCAAGAATCGAGCTCGCGAAGATGATCGGCATAACGCCGGACATCGCAACCTTGATCGGAATATGGCTGGACTGACCGCCGTACATTTTGCGGCCCACCATGCGCTTGGCATACTGGATCGGGATCCGGCGCTCGGAGTTGTTCATCAGAACAATAACCCAGATGACCGCCAGGAACAAAACGACGAAGATCGGAACAAACGCATAATACTTGCCGTAGGTGGAAGGATCCTGGTTGGCAATTTGCAGGTATTTGCCCAGCGTGTTCAGAATATGCGGCATACGCGCCACAATACCGGAGAACAGGAGGATCGAAATACCGTTGCCGATACCGTACTTGTTGACCTGCTCACCCATCCACATCATCAGTGCCGTACCGGCGGTGAAGGTGAAGATGATAACCACAGCGGAGAAAGCCTGTTCCCAGCCCCTGTTGAACATGGTGATGGGGGTTCCCTCAAAAGAGCTGTTGTGCAGATAGAAGTAGTAAGCGGTACCCTGAATCAGACCCAGCACAACGGTGACGTAACGGGTAATGGCGGCAATCTTCTTGCGGCCCTCTTCGCCCTCTTTGGCCAGGCGCTCCAGAGGAGGCAGGGCCACAGTCAGCAGCTGCAGAATAATGGAGCTGTTGATGTAGGGCGTAACGCTCATGGCAAACAGGGTGGCATTTGCGAACGCGCCGCCGGAGAGCATATCCAAATACCCCAGCGCGTTGCCCGACTCGCCAACCTGGCTCATTAAGCCCTGCAGGGCTTCTACGTTCAGGAAGGGCACCGTAATCACGGCGCCGAACCGGAACACAACGATTATGAACAGTGTAAACAGAATTTTTTTGCGCAGATCAGGAATGGCCCAGGCGTTCTTCATTGTAGAAAACAACTCAGATCACCTCTGCCTTCCCACCGGCAGCCTCAATCTTCTGCTTTGCCGCTTCAGAGAAGGACGTTGCCTTTACTGTCAAGCTTTTGGTCAGCTTGCCGTTTGAAAGAATCTTCACTCCGTCAAAGGAATTTCTCACGATGCCGGCATCCAGCAGCGCCTGAATATCGACCACCGCGCCGTTCTCAAAGGATTCCAACGTACCGACGTTGACCGCAACGATGTTCTTCGCAAAAATATTGACAAAGCCTCTTTTGGGAATTCTTCTCTGCAAAGGCATCTGGCCGCCTTCAAAACCCGCGCGGAACCCGCGGCCGGCTCTGGCCTTCTGGCCTTTATGGCCCTTGCCGGAGGTTTTGCCCCAGCCGGAGCCGTGTCCTCTGCCGATTCTGCGGGCCGTTTGGGTAGACCCGGGTACTGCAGATAAGTCATGCAACTTCATTTACTCGCACCTCCTTGCTTACGCGTTGCTTACCTCGATGAGGTGGATAATCTTTGCCACCTTGCCTTTGGTCTGAGGATTATCGGGCTGCGTAGTGCAGTCGCCGATCTTATGCAAACCAAGGGACTGAGCGGTCGCAATCTGGTCCTTGTGGCTGCCGATCAGGCTTTTTACCAACTTGATGTGAATCTGTGCCATATTGCTGCCCCCCTTGTTACAGAATCTCTTTTGCCGATTTACCGCGGATCGCAGCAACCTCATCGGCAGTGCGCAGCTGAGCGAGACCCTCAATGGTCGCCCGAACCACGTTGCACGGGTTGTTGGAGCGCAGTGCCTTGGTACGAATGTCTTTAATACCGGCGGATTCCACCACCGCACGAACCGCACCGCCAGCGATAACGCCGGTACCGGGAGCGGCGGGCTTCATCAGCACGCGGCCTGCGCCGTATGCGCCGATGACTTCGTGAGGAATGGTGCTGCCGCGCAGAGAAACCTTGATCAGGTTCTTCTTGGCGTCCTCAATCCCCTTGCGGATGGAATCCGGGACCTCTCCTGCCTTACCAATACCGAAACCGACTGTTCCGTTGCCGTCACCGACAACGACCAGAGCGGCAAACTTGAAGATACGCCCGCCCTTTACGGTTTTGGATACGCGGTTGATGGCAACCACGCGCTCTTTCAGATCCAAAGTAGATGCGTCAATTCTAGCCAAAAGTATTCCTCCTTCTCTCAGAACTTGAGGCCGCCCTCGCGGGCGCCTTCGGCCAGCTCTTTGACGCGGCCGTGGAAAATATAACCGCCGCGGTCGAACACGACCTCGGTGATCCCCTTCTCAGCCGCGCGCTTGGCGATCAGCTCGCCAACCTTTTTTGCGGCTTCCTTGTTTCCGCCATTGCCAGTAAACTCTTTGTCCAGCGTGGAAGCTGCCGCGAGAGTAACTCCCGCAACATCGTCGATAATCTGGGCGTAGATGTTCTTGGCGGAGCGGAATACATTCAGGCGCGGGCGCTCTGCAGTGCCCGTAACCTTGCCGCGCACACGGCGGTGGCGGTTCAGTCTGGCTTTATTTGTATCAGCCTTGTTCACCATATTGATTCACTCTCCTTCAGTTACTTCTTCGAGCCCTTACCGGCCTTGCCTTCCTTACGGCGGACAAATTCACCAGCATAACGAATTCCCTTGCCCTTATACGGCTCCGGCGGACGTTTCTCGCGGACTTCCGCGGCAAACTGGCCAACCTTCTGCTTGTCGATCCCGTGAATGATGATCTTGTTGGGCGTGGGAGCTTCGATCTGGATCTCGTCTGTCTCAGACACGATCACCTGATGGGAATAGCCCAGGTTCATGACCAGGTCCTTGCCCTGCTTCTGCACACGGTAACCAACACCCAAAACGTCGAGCTCCTTCTTAAAGCCCTCCGTCACGCCGACCACCATATTGTGCACCAGCGTGCGGGTCAGGCCGTGCAGCGCACGGTTTTCCTTCTCGTCGTTCGGGCGGGTCACGATGAGCTCGCTGCCCTCCTGAGAGATCGTCATGTTCGGGTGGAACTGCTGTGTCAGAGTTCCCTTTGCTCCCTTAACAGTAACAACGTTGCCGTCGATTTTCACCTCGACGCCAGCGGGAATATTTATGGGTTTTCTTCCAATTCGCGACATAATAGCACCCCCTTGTTTACCAAATAAACGCCAGAACTTCGCCGCCTACATTCTCTTTGCGCGCCTGACGATCCGTCATGACGCCCCTTGAGGTAGAAATGACCGCGATGCCGAGGCCCTTGAGAACCTTGGGCAGATCTTCTGCGTTGGAATAAATGCGCAGGCCGGGTTTCGACACTCTGCGCAGGCCTTTGATGACGGGGGTCTTGCCCTCGCCGTACTTCAGATTCACTTTCAGAATCCCCTGTTTGCCGTCCTCGATCACCGTGTAGTTCTTTACATATCCCTCTTCAACCAGAATCTTTACAATAGACTCTTTCATGTTGCTCTTGGGGATCTCAACGGAATCGTGCTTGGCAGCATTCGCGTTGCGAATACGGGTGAGCAAATCAGCGATTGTATCTGTAATCTGCATACCGTTCCCTCCTTTGCTTTACCAGCTGGCTTTTTTCACGCCCGGGATCTCACCCTTATGGGCAAGCTCGCGGAAGCATATGCGGCAAATCCCGAACTTGCGGAGATAAGCATGCGGCCGGCCGCAGATTTTGCAGCGGTTATGCTCTCTGGAGGAAAATTTCGCCGTCCTCAGCTGTTTGATTTTCATTGATGTTTTGGCCACAATAATCCCTCCTTATCTCGCAAACGGAGCGCCCATCAGCGTCAGCAGCTCGCGGGCCTCTTCGTCGGTTTTTGCGGTGGTTACGAAGCAGATATCCATTCCGCGCACCTTGTCGATTTTGTCGTACTCAATCTCGGGGAAAATCAACTGCTCCTTGATGCCCATGTTGTAGTTGCCACGCCCGTCAAAGGAATTCGGATTAATCCCTCTGAAGTCTCTTACGCGGGGCAGCGCGACGTTGAAGAAACGGTCGATAAACTCATACATGTTCTCGCCTCTGAGCGTAACCTTCACGCCGATGTTCATGCCCTCACGCAGCTTAAAGTTCGCAACGGATTTCTTCGCCTTGCAAACCTGGGGCTTCTGGCCGGTAATCGCTGCAATGTCGGTCATGATGGCGTCGATCACCTTGGAATTGTCACGGGCTTCGCCGGCGCCTACATTGATGACGATTTTTTCGAGCTTGGGGATCTCCATCACGCTCTTGTAGCTGAATTTCTTCATGAGCGCGGGCGAGACCTCCTGCTTGTAAAACTCCTTCAGTCTGGCCATGTCGTATTCTTCCTCCCTTACAGCGACTCGCCGCATTTTACGCAAACGCGGTCTTTGGTGCCGTCCTCATAGAGCTTATGCGCAACACGAGTGGGCTTTCCGCAGCGAGGGCAAACGATCTGAACCTTGCAGGCGTACAGAGCGCCCTCGGCCTTTACGAGTCCGCCCGGGGCACCCATTTTACGGGGCTTTACATGCTTTGTTACCATGTTGCGGCCCTCGACGATCACTTTTCCCTCTTTGGGGCTCACCGCCAGAACCTTCCCCTGCTTGCCGCGCTCTTTGCCGCTCAAAATGATGACGGTGTCACCAGTTTTTACATGAACTTTATTATTCATTAGTGAACACCTCCATTACAGTACTTCCGGGGCAAGGCTTAAGATTTTCAGGTAATCTTTGTCGCGCAGCTCTCTGGCAACGGGCCCAAAGATACGCGTGCCCCTGGGGTTTTTATCATCCTTAATCAGAACCGCCGCGTTCTCGTCGAAGCGGATATACGTTCCGTCGTGGCGGCGAACGCCAAAAGCGGTGCGAACAATAACCGCTTTAACAACGTCGCCTTTTTTAACAACGCCGCCGGGTGCTGCCTTTTTGACCGAAGCTACCACAACGTCGCCAATATTGGCATACCTTCTGCCGGTGCCGCCCAGCACGCGAATGCACATAAGCTCTTTCGCGCCGGTGTTGTCGGCAACCTTGAGGTAAGTCTGCTGTTGTATCACAGTGCGTTCCTCCTTCGCTGAAAGCTACTTATTTGGCTTTCTCAATAATCTCGACAAGACGCCATCTTTTTTCTTTGGAAAGGGGACGGGTCTCCATCACACGCACGCGGTCACCGATGTTGCACTCGTTGTTTTCGTCATGAACCTTCAGTTTCACAGTACGCTTGATAATCTTGTTGTAAAGCGGATGCTTCACGCTGTCCTGAATAGCGACAACGGCGGTTTTGTCCATCCGGTTACTGACGACCTTGCCGACGTTGGTTTTTCTCATATTTCTGTCACTCACAGCTTAATCCTCCCTTCCCATTACGCTTTCGCGCTGTCCTTCAGCTCATTCCCTCGCAGCACGGTCTTAATGCGGGCAATGTCTTTCTTGACAGCGGAAATTCGCATCGGGTTGTCAAGCTGATTAATGGCAAGCTGAAAACGCAGGTTGAAAAGCTCTTCTTTCAGGTCCTTCAGCTTGCTCTGCAGCTCTTCGGTTGTCAACTCTCTAATCTCTGCGGCCTTCATGATTGCTCACCACCCGTTTCTTCCTTCTTGACAAACTTGCATTTAATCGGCAGCTTGTTTGCGGCAAGGCGCATTGCCTCTCTGGCGGTTGCCTCGGCAACGCCGCCGATTTCGAACATCACTCTGCCGGGCTTTACAACGGCCACCCAGTACTCGGGCGCGCCCTTACCGGAACCCATGCGGGTTTCCGCCGGCTTTTTGGTGACGGGCTTATCGGGGAAAATCTTAATCCATACTTTACCGAATCTCTTTGTGTAACGGGTCATGGCGATACGGGCGGCCTCGATCTGGTTCGAGGTGATCCAGGCCGGCTCAAGAGCCTGAAGGCCAAAATCGCCGTATGCGACCGTACTGCCGCGATATGCCTTACCGGTCATACGACCGCGGTGCACTCTGCGGTATTTTACGCGTTTAGGCAGCAACATTACTTATTGCCTCCTTCCCTCTTGGGCTTGCGGTTATCGTGAAGAACCTCGCCTCTGTAGATCCACACCTTCACGCCAATGCGGCCGTAGGTGGTAGCAGCCTCGGCAAAACCGTAGTCGATGTCTGCGCGGATGGTCTGCAGCGGGATGGTACCCTCATGGTAGTGCTCGGTACGGGCGATTTCAGCGCCGCCCAAACGGCCGGAAACCTGAGTCTTAATGCCCTTTGCGCCGAGCTTCATGGCGCGGCCCATGCACTGCTTCATCGCACGGCGGAACGAAATTCTCTTTTCGAGCTGCTGGGCAATGTTCTCCGCAACGAGCTGTGCGTTCAGGTCGGGGGATTTCACCTCGACGATATTGATGGATACCGGCTTGTTCAGCATCGCTTCGCACTGCACGCGGAGCTTCTCGATCTCTGCGCCGCCCTTGCCGATGACCATGCCGGGCTTTGCGCAGTGAATGTGAACGCGAACCCTGGAAGCGTCGCGCTCGATCTCGATTTTCGGAACACCCGCGGAAGCGAGCTGCTTCTTGAGTGTTTTACGCAGCTTGTAATCCTCGACCAGGGTGTCGCCAAAGACATTGTCCTTCGCGAACCAGCGGGAATCCCAATCTTTAATTACGCCCACACGAAAGCCGTGGGGATTGATTTTCTGGCCCATAGTTTACCTCCTCCGCTATTCTTTTTCCTTGAGCACGAGGGTAACGTGCGAAGTTCTTTTCAAAATTCTGAACGCGCGACCCTGCGCTCTGGGGCGAATGCGCTTGAGGATCGGGCCAGGGCTGACGAAGCACTCGGCGACGTACAGTCTGGTAACGTCCATGTTATGGTTATTCTCAGCATTTGCAATGGCCGACTTCAGCAGTTTCTGAAGGTCTTCACATGCGGCCTTTGGGGTATGCTTCAGGATAGCCATAGCAAGGTCTGTCTCCTTGCCCCGGATCAAATCCAGCACAATCGATACCTTGCGGGGAGAAATACGGGCGTATTTCAAATAAGCCCTTGCTTCCATTGTATACACTCCTTTCGGCCTTTATCGGGTAGTTTTGGATCCGGCGTGACCTTTAAAGGTTCTGGTGGGGGCAAACTCACCGAGCTTGTGCCCAACCATATCTTCGGTAACATAAACCGGAACATGCTTGCGGCCGTCGTGGACGGCAATCGTATGACCGACGAAATCCGGGAAAATAATCGAAGCTCTGCTCCAGGTCTTGACGATTTTCTTTTCGCCGGCCGCGTTCATCTCTTGAATCCTCTTCAGCAGAACGGGCTGAACATAAGGACCCTTTTTCACACTTCTGCTCATCAGTTAAGCTCCTTTCTGTCCGCCTTACTTACTATTTCTGCGCTTCACGATAAACTTATCGGAGCGGTTCTTCTTAGAACGGGTCTTGTAGCCCAGTGCGGGTTTACCCCAAGGGGTTACAGGGCCGGGGCGGCCGACGGGAGACTTACCTTCACCACCGCCGTGGGGGTGATCGTTCGGGTTCATGACAGATCCGCGAACGGTAGGACGCCAGCCCATGTGGCGCTTGCGACCGGCCTTGCCGATCTTTACGTTCTCATGGTCGAGGTTGCTGACCTGGCCGATGGTGGCCATGCACAGCTGAGAAACGTTGCGCAGCTCGCCGGAGGGCAAACGCAGCAGCGCCATGCCGTTTTCCTTCGCCATCAGCTGAGCCTGGTTGCCGGCCGCACGGGCCAGCTGGCCGCCCTTGCCGGGGTACAGCTCAACGTTGTGGATGAAGGTACCGGTCGGGATTGCGGAAAGAGGCAGCGCGTTGCCGGGCTTGATGTCGGCGGCGGCGCCGGAAACGATCGTGTCACCGACCTTCAGGCCGTGGGGAGCGATGATGTAGCTCTTCTGGCCGTCCTCATATTGAACGAGCGCGATGAAAGCGGAGCGGTTCGGATCATACTCCAGGGTAAGAACCTTTGCCGGGGCGTCTGCTCTCTGGCGCTTGAAATCGATCACGCGGTACTTCTTGCGGTTTCCGCCTCCGCGGTGGCGAACCGTAATTCTGCCATAGCTGTTGCGGCCGGACTTTTTATTCAGCGGCTCCAGCAGGCTCTTCTCAGGGCCCTTTTTGGAAAGCTGAGAATAATCTGTCACCGACATGTTGCGGCGGCCCGCGGTAGTCGGTTTATAATTGATAATAGGCATTCGGTTTCACACTCCTTGTTATGGCTTTGCGGGGATCAGCCAAATCCCCATACTTTGCCCCTGCCTCAGGATCGGCAGGATTCTGTATACACATTGTAATATCGACGCGCGATATTACATCATACCCTCGAAGAATTCGATCGGCTTGCTGTCCTCAGTGAGGGAGACAACCGCTTTTTTCCACGCGGCGGTATAGCCCTGGGTTCTGCCCTGGCGGCGCAGATGTCCGCGGACATGCAGGGTGTTCACCTTTGCGACCTTCACCTTAAAAAGCTCCTCGACAGCGCGCGCAATATCAATCTTGGTGGCATTGCGGGCAACCTCGAAGGTGTACTTTTTAAAGCCAATGGCGCCCATGCTCTTTTCCGTAATGATCGGGCGGATGACGATCTCATGTGCAGTCATTATGCATACACCTCCTCGATCTTGGCTACGGCATCCCTGAGCACGATGAACTTGTCGGCATTGAGGATGTCATAGACATTCAGAGTGTTCACGGTGGCGGTTTTCACGCCCTGCAGGTTTGCGGCGGAAGCGATGACCTTCTTATTCTCCTCAGGGAGAACGATCAGGGCCTTCTTCTCAGCGCCGAGCGCCTTGAGCATGGAAACGATCACCTTTGTTTTGTATTCGTCCATTGCAATCTGGTCCAGAACAACGATCTCGTTGTCGATGACCTTGCTGGAAAAAGCAGATTTCATGGCAAGACGGCGAACCTTCTTGTTCACGGTATATCTGTAGTCGCGGGGCTTCGGGGCAAACACGACGCCGCCGTGTCTCCACTGGGGAGCGCGGATGGAGCCCTGTCTTGCGTGGCCGGTACCCTTCTGGCGCCGGGGTTTTCTGCCGCCGCCGGCAACCTCCGAGCGGGTCAGCGCGGACTGTGTGCCCTGCCGCTGATTTGCCAGATAGTTTTTCACCAGCTCATGCATTACTGCGACATTGGGTTCAATTCCAAATACGGCTTCAGAAAGCTCGATTTGTCCAACTTCCTTACCAGCCATATCAAGTACTGCTACTTTCGGCATTCTAATTCCTCCTTCCCTTACGCCTTCACGCTGTCGCGGATGACAACAACGCCGCCGTTAGGACCAGGGATAGCCCCTTTGATAGCGATCAAATTGTTTTCAGCATCTACCTTGACAACGGTCAAATTCTGAACGGTAACCTTTTCAGCACCCATGTGCCCGGCGGCCTTCAGGCCCTTGAACACTCTGGAAGGACTGGAGTTTGCGCCCAGAGAACCGCGGTGTCTGGCAACAGGGCCGGTACCGTGGGATTCCTTCAGTCTCTGGAAGTTCCAGCGCTTGATCGCGCCGGCGTAGCCCTTACCTTTGCTGGTGCCGGAAACATCGACCTTGTCCCCTTTTTCAAAGACATCGGCCTTGATCAGGTCGCCTACGTTATAGGCGTCTGTGTCGGAGAGTCTGAACTCTCTCAGAGTTCTCTTGGGAGCTACATCCGCTTTCGCGAAATGACCCTTCAGGGGCTTGTTCAAACGGTTCAGCTTTCTGTCGCCGAAACCGACCTGAATTGCCGCATAACCGTCGTTTTCAACCGTCTTCTTCTGCGAAACAACGCAGGGACCGGCTTCCACAACAGTGACAGGGACAACGTTCCCCTTTTCATCGAAGATCTGCGTCATGCCGATCTTCTTGCCAATGATTGCCTTTTGCATGTTTTTTACCTCCTATGCAGGTTATTGGTTGGTGTTTCACCAACGTGACCCCAGCCGCTCGGTTGGTCGATCAGAGTTTGATCTCAATCTCGACGCCCGCGGGAAGTTCCAGGCCCATCATCGCCTCTACTGTTTTGTTAGAGGGTCTGAGGATGTCGATCAGTCTTTTGTGGGTTCTCATCTCGAACTGCTCACGGCTGTCTTTATACTTGTGAACAGCGCGCAGGATGGTGACAACCTGCTTCTCTGTCGGCAGCGGAACCGGGCCGGAAACTCTGGCGCCTGTACGCTTTGCCGTTGCCACGATCTTCTCTGCGGACTGATCCACCAGCTGATGATCGTACCCCTTGATTCTGATCCTGATTTTTTCTTTGACTGCCACGTTGAATCGCCTCCTTGTAAATAGTTGGCGGGCGGCGTTTTTAAAACCTAACACTGCTCCGGGTGTTTCTCCCTAGAACACTAAAAACCGGATTGACTTCGGAAACGAAGTTAATCCGGGAAAGGCACAAAAAACGTCTGGGCAAAACGGCGCACTCATGGCTCTGTTCTGTCCCAAAATATCTGTCGCCCGGTTTAAAATCGGACATACTCCACGGAAAAACCGGCAAATCTGCCGCAACCTCCCGCTTCATCGCATATCTGTCGCAGTCACGCTTCATTATAATACCACATTCTTCATGGGAACGCAAGAATTATTTTCTCTTTTCTGCAAGAATTATTAAAATAATTCTTGTTGAGATCACACAAAAATCAGTGGGAAACCACGGCGTTCTCCAAATCGTCTTCCGGGGGCTGATACGGCGCGTACCCCTCCGGGTTTGCCTCCACCTTTAAATAAGGCTTCATCTCGAAATACGGCACCACAATCTGGTATACATCGCCCAGCGCGTAGGGCACCGGCAGCGAAAAGCCGATTCCGTCCGGCGTCATATACACGGAGGTTTCCGCCTTGTTCTGCGCGATGATCTCGGAGGGGAGCGCGTTTGCAATCTCTGCCGGGGCGTTGTCGCGCACGGCTTCCCAGATCACTTCATACAGATCCTCCTCATCTTTGAGAAGGTCGGACGCGGCCAGCACCTTGCCGGATCGCAAATCGAAATTGACGGCTCTGGTGTGTTTGCCCGGGTGGGCTGCATCGGAACGCCCGAAGGAAATGGTAAACAGAACGCTGACAAAATCGCCGCTCTGACGCGTCAGCTCGTAATCCGTGCGAATCGTCACCTGAATCACCTGCTTGCCCGAAGCGTCGCGCTCCTCGGCATAGCCGTTTTCCTCCACGTCGCGCAGCGCCGCTTCCTTTACAGCGGCGTTAAGCGCCTCCGAGTGCTTCATCCCAAGAAACACCGGATATGCTACCGTATAGTTTTTCCCATTATTTTGAAATTGATACAGCTCGCGGCGCACCGCTGCGGTTGAAACCTGATCCGAGCTTTCCGGCTCGGAGGATTCGGGAGCCGAGAGCTCCGGCTGAGAGGATTCCGGCGCCGAAGCTTCCTCGGAGGAAGAAGGCGCCACGCTTTGCCCGCCGCGCTCCGCGCAGCCTGTCGGCAGTAAGAACAGCAGCGCCGCCACACACGCCGCAACCAGTCGTTTCATTTCAGCTCCCCCTTTTTTTAGAAGCAGTTTGTTTGTGCCGGATCACAGCTCCCCGGACAGAAATCATTTGATTGGCGAAAAACAACGATGCCCTGTAAAACAGACCCCCGGGCCCCCGCAGAGAACGCTCACTGGCCAAAATGGCAGTCGGACCATCCAGAAGATCGAGGTCTTCCGGCGAATCGATTTCTTTGGCAAGCAGTACGGGTCGCGGGAAGCATTGCCGATATTGGCCCCACCCGCGCACCGCCGCGGCAGAAGAAACCACCAGCGCCGCCGTTGCACACACCGCAAGCAATCTTTTCATGGCCGGCTCACCTTTCCGGCAGATCGCTCTTTCCCGCTGCTCCCGCACCGCCAGGCACCCAGAGAAGAAAAGGCGTTTGCAAAGAGAAAGACCAGATGAAAAACAGCCCTTGTCACTCCCTGCCCTCTGCCGTCAGTCACAACGATCGAGGTAGGGCCGTCCGCCGCACCAATTACGCCAACAGCACAGGCGTCGCGCCCGGCCCAGCGACCGAGCCGCCACCCAGCCAGCGCAGCAGCCGCCATTGATACAGCCGTTAACGCTATCAGAACTTCCCAAAGCTTTTTCATAGGTTTCTCCTTTCTTTGCCCCTTATTCTCCGTTTAATGGAAAAAAGGGAAAGGGATGGCTGGCATCCTCTTTCCCCTTTTCGCATCGTTACCCATTGGTTTTGTCCGCCGCGGCGGCAAATGGCCTCAGTAGGCCTTGCCCCAGTAAACCATCGCTTTGGCTTTTTGCCCACAGCAGACACAGGTCTCCGTAATCTGTTCCTGCTCAAAAGGCATACAGCGGGAGGAAACTCCGGCCAAATCCTTCAGTTTTTCCTCACACTCGGCACTGCCGCACCACATCGCTTTGATAAAACCGGGCTTCTGGTCCGCCACCTCGCGGAATTCGTCCAATGTTTTGACGGCGTAGGTCATGTTCTCGCGGCGCTCAAGCGCCGCTTCGTACATGCCCCTGCGAACCGCTTCCAGCTGATCCAGCACCGCCTGCTCGAGACCGGCCAGAGAAACAAAGCTCTTTTCTCGGTCGGTTCTGCGAACCAGCACGCATTGATCCTTCTCGATATCCTTGGGGCCGATCTCCAAACGAACCGGAACCCCTTTCATTTCATACTGAGCAAACTTCCAGCCAGGCGACTGATCACTGTCGTCGACCAGAACACGGCAGACCTTTTTAAGCCTTTGCTCAAGCTCCCTCGCCTTTTCCAGAACGCCTTCCTTATGCTGCGCCACCGGCACAATCACAACCTGAATCGGCGCGATTGCGGGGGGCAGAACCAGGCCGTCGTTATCCCCGTGGGTCATAATGATTCCGCCGATAATGCGGGTGCTCATCCCCCAGGAGGTCTGGTAGGGGTGGCAGGCGGAATTATCCCTGCCCTGAAACGTGATGTCAAACGCCCTTGCGAATCCGTCGCCGAAATAATGGCTGGTACCGGATTGCAGCGCCTTGCCGTCGTGCATCATGGCCTCAATGGTATAAGTCATTTCCGCGCCGGAAAACTTTTCCTTGTCGGTCTTTCTCCCCTTGATCACGGGAATCGAAAGCTCGTTCTCGCAAAGCTCCGCGTACACCCGCAGCATCTGCTCGGTTTCGGCCTTGGCCTCTTCCGCCGTTTCGTGCATGGTGTGCCCCTCCTGCCAGTGGAACTCCACCGAGCGAAGGAACGGGCGGGTGGTTTTTTCCCACCGCACCACAGAACACCACTGGTTGTAGAGCTTTGGAAGATCGCGCCAGGACTGAATTTTGCGCGCGTAATAATCACAGAACAGGGTTTCGGAGGTAGGGCGCACGCAAAGGCGCTCGGGCAGCTCCTCGTTGCCGCCGTGGGTAACCCACGCGACCTCGGGTGCGAAGCCCTCTACGTGATCCTTTTCCTTCTGCAGCAGGCTTTCGGGAATAAACAGCGGCATCGCCACGTTCTGATGCCCCAGCTCCTTAAAGCGTTTGTCGAGAAGATCGCGGATGTTCTCCCAAATGGCCCAGCCGTACGGTTCAATCACCATGCAGCCGCGCACGCTGGAATAATCCATCAGCTCCGCTTTTTTCACAATATCTGTGTACCATCTGGCAAAGTCTTCCTCCATGGGAGTAATGGCTTCTACCAGCTTTTTTTGTCCGGCCATGATTTGCTTGCTCCTTAATTACTGCTTTTCTTTTTTGCCGCCGGTCACCTTATCCAGGCCAACGATCAGCGCATAGATCAGCACCATTACGATAAAAATACCCAGCATTCCCTTGCCCATGAGCTCAAGGGAATGGTCGATAGCGTCAGACTCCACAGGGCCTATAACGCTTTGAAAGGCAATTGCCAATGTAGTCAAATTCATAATAGAAGCCCTCCTTTAAGCCAAAAATACTTTCGCCAGAGACAGAATAATGCCGCCGGCTACAACGGAACCGATCTGGCCGGCAACGTTTGCGCCAACCGCGTGCATCAGCAGGTGGTTCTGGTTGTCCTCTTTCAGCGCCATCTTCTGAATCACGCGGGAGGACATCGGGAACGCGGAGATACCGGCGCCGCCGACCATGGGGTTGATCTTTTTGCCCTGGGGCAGGAAGATGTTCAGGATCTTCGCGAACACAACGCCGCCGATGGTGTCAAAGATAAACGCAAACAGGCCGAGAGCCATAACGATCAGCGTACCGATGTTCAGGAAGCGGTCTGCCTGCATGGTGAACGCGATGGTGATGCCCAGGAAGATGGTAATCAGGTTGGCCAGCGGGCCCTGCGCTGTCTGCGACAGGCTCTCGAGGCGGCCGCTTTCACGGATCAGGTTACCGAACATCAAGAAGCCTACCAGCGCTACGGAGTCGGGAGCAATCATGCCCGCGATCAGCGTAACCACAATGGGGAACAGAATCTTGGTGGTTTTGGTAACGGACTTCGGGTTGTAGGGCATGCGGATCATGCGCTCTTTCTTGGTTGTTACCAGCTTGATCGCCAGAGGCTGAATCACAGGAACCAAGGCCATGTACGAATACGCTGCAACGGCAATCGCACCCATATAAGCGCTGCCCAGCGTTTGAGAAACGAGGATGGAGGTCGGGCCGTCGGCCGCGCCGATGACGCCGATGCTCATGGCGTCTTTGAGCGGGAAGCCGAGCAGAACCGCCAGCACAACAGTCAGGAAGATACCGAACTGTGCTGCGCCGCCGAACAGAAGCATCCGGGGGTTTGACAGCAGGGGCCCGAAATCGATCATCGCGCCGATACCCACGAACAGCAGAAGCGGGAACGCTTCAGAAGTCTCGATGCCCGTCTGGAACAGCCAGGTAACAATACCCGGCGCTCCCTCTACAGTGGTGTGGCCGGCGGCATCAACAGCAATGTTGCCGAGCACGCCCGGGAGGGGCAGGTTTACGAGAATTGCACCAAAGCCCATAGGGAGCAGCAGTGCAGGTTCAAAATCCTTTTCAATTGCAAGCCAGATGAGCAGCGCTCCAACTACCCACATGACCAGCATTTTCGGGTTGGCGGCCATAGTCTGCACGCCGTCAACTAAAAAGCTGAATTCACTCAACGATTTTTACTCTCCTTTTGAAAATATTTTATTTTCCATGCTAACTCAATCCATTATATCGGCTTCCATTGTGATTTTCAAGTCAAAAGCCCAAAAAATCATAAAAAAACCGCTGTGCAGGGCACAACGGCTTTCATTTTTTGTAGATTATGCAGTTTTAACCATTTTTTTGCTGATTTTATACAGTCTTAAACATGCTCCTCAATGTATTTTACAAGTTCCCCGACTGTTTTAATGTTATCGATCTCCGTATCGGGAATCTCGATTTCAAATTCATCTTCGATCGACATCAGCAGGTCGACCACATCCAGGGAATCCGCGCCCAGGTCATCCACCACGGATGTGTCTAGAGTAATGGAGTCCTCCTCAACATCAAACTGCTCGCTGAGGATCGCCTTTACCTTCTCAAAAACCATCCTTTTTCCTCCTAACCGTATAAAGTAAAAAATGATTGCGCTCGGTTTGCAATCAAGAATATTGTATGCTACAATTTCCCTACCCACATATTATTAGCAATCTTTCTCTTTGTCAATAGGAATTATAACTTTCCTGACTATTTCTTTTCAGAGGGGTTTCCAAATGAAAAAACGTCATTTCGGCCTGATCGGGTTTCCGGTGGGCCACACCATGTCGCCGTTCATCCATGGCGAGCTGTTCCGCACGGCGGGGATCGACGCGGACTACACGGTGCTCTCCGTTTCCCCGGAGGAGCTTGCGCAGCCTGAAGAAAAGGAGCGCCTTCTCGGGCTGGACGGCTTTAATGTGACGATCCCCCACAAGCAGGCGGTCATGGCCCTGCTGGGGAAAATCGACGAAAAAGCGGCGGCGTTTTCCTCGGTGAATACCGTAAAGAACGAGAACGGCTGCCTTTGCGGCTTTACCACCGACGGGGAGGGCTTTCAGAAATCGCTTCGCGCCGCGGGAATCCCCATGGGAGGGAAAAATCTGATTTTGGGCAGCGGCGGCGTTGCGCGCGTGATGGCTTTTGAGCTGGCCGACGCCTCCTATTTCCCCGACCTGACAATCTGCGTGCGGGAAAGCGGCCTTTCCTCCGCCCGCGAGCTGGCAGACACCCTGACCGGGCGCCTGCGCGAAAAGCGGAAGGATTTTCTGGTGCGGGTCTGCCGTTACGACGAGCTCGACCCGGCCGAATCGTATGACCTGGCTGTGAACGGCACGCCGGCGGGCATGCACCCGAACACCCATACTATTCCCCCGCTGCCCGCGGAATTATACCAAAACATTTCCGCCGTTTTCGACGCGGTGTACAATCCGCAGGACACTCTGTTTCTGCAAACGGCCCGACGCGCCGGAGCTGTGGCCGTGGGAGGCATGGATATGCTCGTGTGGCAGGCGGCCGCGGCGCAGCGCATTTGGTACGGCGCGGAGTTTGACCCGCAGCGTGTGGCTGAAATCGGCCGCAGCGCCATTCTGGAAATGAACCGCATGTTCGGCGGGGCAAAGGAGTGACGCAAATGGCCGACAACATTGTTCTGTGCGGCTTCATGGGCAGCGGCAAAACGACGGTCGGGCAGGCGCTGGCGCAGAAAAGCGGGCGGCGCTTTTTTGATCTGGATCAATGCATTGAGCGGCGGCAGGGGGAAACCATCTCTCAAATTTTTGCCGACGAGGGCGAGCAGGCCTTTCGCCGGATGGAGACCGAGGCCGCGCGGGAGCTTTGCTCACAGAAAGGTCTGGTCATCGCCACCGGCGGCGGCGCGGTTTTAAGGGAAGAAAACGTGGACATTCTGCGCCGAAACGGCGTGATCGTGCTGCTGGACGCCTCCCTCGACACACTGGAGCGCCGTCTTGCCGGCGTGAGCGACCGCCCGCTGCTGCAGCGGGCGGACCGACAGGAATTTCTGCGCGCGCTGTACGCCGAAAGAATGCCCTTATACCGCGCCGCGGCGCAGCTCTGCGTGGACGCGAACCAGGACCCCGACACGGTCTCGGAACAAATTTTACAAAAAGCTGAACTTTTTTTCGGCAAAAACACTTGACAAACTTTTTGAGATTGTTTATCATAAACGCAAGTTGAAAACGAAAACCGGAGGAATCTTTACTCATGGACGTTATTCGTAACAGTGTGCGATTTACAGGCTTTGGCTATCCCCGCTTTTATTTTGCGTGGGATTTTTTCGCATGCTCCGAATACTGCCGTGACTGTTTCCGTCGGTCTGAATTTACTTCTTGCGCAGGGCGTACCAAGCGCCGCTAATTTTGCAGGGTAATATTAGAAGGGACGAAGCTGCCTGGCAGCCTCGTCCCTATTTTTTTACCCAAATTCAATACAGGAGGGTACTATTATGATCATCGTATTAAAACCGGAATGCACAAACGATCAGCTGGAACAATTCATTGAGAGGCTCACCAGCCATTACGACCTTCAGGTGAACACCTGGGTAGGCACCCAGAGAACCGTTCTCGGCCTGATCGGCGATACCTCCAGCGTAGATATGGATTATATTGCCGCGCAGGATCTGGTGGAAAGCGTAAAGAGGGTGCAGGAGCCGTACAAGAAGGCAAACCGCAAGTTTCATCCGGACAACACGGTGATCACCCTCCCCGGCGGGCAGAAAATCGGCGACGGCTCGCTCACCCTGATGGCCGGCCCCTGCTCCGTGGAGGGCGAGGAGCAAATCTGCGGCATCGCGGAGCGCGTAAAGACCGCGGGCGCCAAATTCCTGCGCGGCGGCGCGTTCAAGCCCCGCACCTCCCCGTACTCTTTTCAGGGCATGAAGGCCGAGGGGCTTGCGCTTTTGAGCGAGGCAAAGAAAAAGACAGGCCTGCCGATCGTCACCGAGATCATGCGCGTTTCGCACCTTGAGCTGTTCGAGGACGTCGACATCATTCAGGTGGGCGCGCGCAACATGCAGAACTTTGAGCTTCTCAAGGAGCTTGGCAAGATCAAAAAGCCCATCCTGTTAAAGCGCGGCCTTTCCAGCACGATTGAAGAGCTGCTGATGAGCGCAGAATACATCATGGCGGGCGGCAACGAGCAGGTCATCCTCTGCGAGCGCGGCATTCGCACCTTTGAGCCCTACACCCGCAACACGCTGGATATTTCCGCCGTGCCGGTGCTCAAGAAGCTCTCTCACCTGCCGGTCGTTGTAGACCCCAGCCACGCGGGCGGCATCGCCTGGCTGGTG
>OBWS01000429.1_pt1 | contig 24380 bp, 18 predicted proteins | sample 1495291 | NCBI WGS metagenome assembly OBWS01 (sample SAMEA2580090, study PRJEB22360) | human gut metagenome | biome: human gut; feature: human-associated habitat; material: faeces | place: Denmark | collected 2008/2010 | reverse complement strand
ATGGTTCTTCGGTATTCTAACGGCCATCGCCGGCGGTTTCATCAACATCAACGTGCTGTTCGAATTGGTGAACATCGGTACGCTGTCGGCATTCATCATCGTGTCCGCAGGCATTCTGTGGATGCGTAAGACCCAGCCGGACGCACACCGCGGCTTCCGCGCCCCGGGCGTGCCGTTCACGCCGATCTGCGCGATCATTTTCTGCTTCATCCTGATTTGCGGTTTGAATTGGGAAACCTGGGTGCGTTTCGCAATCTGGTTCGCCCTTGGTTTGATCGTGTATTTCGTGTACAGCCGCAAGCATTCCGCATTGAACGAGCCAGGACTGTTCTAAAAACCGACGATACGGTTGCTTTCGATATATCTTTCGTAAGATATATCGAAAGCAACACAATCGGATATAAAAATCCCGTTGAACATCTGAAATACGATATTCAACGGGATTTTTGCTTCTCAATATCGAAGATTATTTGCGATTATTTGTGCTGAAATTTATATTGATTGATATCAATCCATATAAATCCGCAAATCTCACCATTCATGCCGTTGATAAGCGATACGCGTGGTGTCGGACGGCCTGTCAAGCAACTGAATCAAGCCGCAGCGCGCGAAACCATTCGATTCGAGCACATGCTGCATGGCCTTGTTGTTGGGATGCGTATCCGCGCGCACATTGCCGTAATGTTCGATGCACCAGTTGATGCAGTCCTTCGCCGCACCCTTGGCGAGACCCGACGAGGCGATCCGGTGGATGGTCACATACGGATCGTCATCCAGCCAGGCACCATCGATATTCACATACGTCGGGTCGATGCCCGGACACAATGCGAACTGGGCGAGCACACGTTCCTCGCCATCAACCGTATCGACAAGCAACACGGTGCGTTGCGATTCGACATCGTCACGAACCACTTCCTCACGAGGGAACTTATCACCCCACTGCGTGGGATTGCCATTGGAGGCCATCAACTTGCGGGCATGCTCATAAATCTTCAGCATGGTCGGCAAATCAGCCATAGTGGCGCGACGGAACCGCCGTTCAGAGGTAATGACGCTCTCCTCACCCATCTCGTTCACCTTTGCATCACCTTGTCTTCTTCCGAGCGTCAAAAATACCATGCCCACGGCACAGTATTCGCAACATGCCCGAAAAGCAGACTTGCAACCACGCGCGAATCAGACCAGACGGCGCTCAAACGCGTCAGAGCTGATGCCCTTGGCAAGAATATCCTTGCACCATTCCTTCGCCGTGAACAGGCTATGGTCGCGGTAATTGCCGCAGCTTTCGATGGTGGTGGCAGGAACATCATCCCATGTGGCCTCGTATGCGATGAATTCCAACGCCTCCTTCAACGCGCGAGCCACTTCTTCTGTGGAATGCTCACCCCACGTCAACAGGTGGAAACCGGTACGGCAGCCGAACGGGGAACAATCGATATAACCGTCGATACGTTCACGTAACAGCACCGCAATCGTATGTTCGATGGTGTGCAGGCCACCGGTCGGAATCGCATTCTCATTCGGCTGTACCAAACGCAAATCATAATTGGAAATCACATCGCCATTCGGACCGGTCTGCGTGTCGATATAACGCACATACGGAGCCTTCACCTTGGTGTGGTCGAGCTGGAAGCTTTCCACAACCGGCTTGTCTTCTGCCATCATCAATCCTTTCTTCAACAACTGTTCGTCTCTACTGTCGCCGTTTTGCCGGCATACGTCAACCTCACCGCCATACATGTTGCCGATAACGTGTTACGTATCATATAAAACGTATGGTTTTGCAATAATCGATACGCTTATTCCTCAAGCTGACACGTCACCTGATTCATGCAACGAAATCGCGGATCACTTCCATGAACCGTTCGCCATACGCTTCCAATTTGAGCGCACCAACGCCATTGACTTGCGAGAATTGCTCGCCGGTGACCGGCCTGATACGCACCATGTCGCGCAGCGTTTTATCGGAAAAGACGATATACGGGGGTTTACCGAGTTCGCGGGCGATGTCAAGCCGCAACGCACGCAGTTTGGCGAACAATTCCTCGTCTCCGTCGCCCGGCACATACGATCCCATAGTCTGAGAGCCTGCGGACGGCGATTCTGCACGTTTCGCAGCGTGCTTCCGTTCGATCTTCTTGATTTCATAATGAAAATTCGGCGCGACCGTTTCCGCCGCACGTTCACCGAAGCGAACGATCGGCATGGAACCTTCCGAAATGGAAAGAAAACCATCCGTCGCCATCTGGCTGAGCACGTCACGAATCTGCGCCTCCGAAGTCGCGCTCAACATGCCGTACGTCGGCAGATCGGCAGGATGAAGATAGTTCAAATCCTGCGCTTTCGATCCTCGCAGCACTTTGACGATCTTCCCCGAACCGACCTTCTGGTTCACGTCATGCACGCAGCGGCTGATGGCCCGCGCGATATCCGTGACGTCAACGGTTTCAAACGTGTTCCCGCAGTTCGCGCATCCTCCCACGCATGTGCCGTCATCACGGACGGCCGCTCCCCCGGCCTCACCGAAATACCTGGTCATATACTCGTGCAGACAATCCGTGGTACGGCAATAACCGATCATGGCGTTGAGCAGACGCCGTTTCGACGCACGCACGACCTCCTGCTCTTCGGCGGTCAAACGCTCGTTCTCATAATCCGAATCAAGCAGCCTTCGCCTCGTAGCAATATCAGATTCGTTCCACAGCAACGTGCACCGGCTCGGCTCGCCGTCGCGCCCCGCACGACCGGCCTCCTGATAGTACGCTTCGATCGATTCCGGCATATTATGGTGGATCACATAACGCACGTTCGACTTGTCGATGCCCATGCCGAACGCATTCGTGGCAACCACCACAGGCACACGGTCGGTTACGAAATCACGTTGTGCCCGTTCCCTCGTTTCGGCCGGCATACCGCCATGATAGGCGACTGCGACCATGCCAAGTCGCGTCGCATCCTCACCTTTCGTAGCACGCAGCTCGCACACGGCGATATTCAACGATTCGGCAAGCGACTCCACTTCCTTGCGGGTCGCGCAATACACGATGCCGGATTCGTCAGGATGATCCGCAATATATGAAGCCACCCATGAGGCCTTACGTTTCCTTTCCATCCTGATCACATCGAAATACAGGTTGGCCCTGTCGAAGCCGGTGACGGTGACGGACGGATCGCTCAATCCGAGAATTCCGATAATATCGCGACGCACCCGTTCCGTCGCGGTCGCAGTGAACGCGGCAACCGTCGGACGGACCGGCAATGCCTTCAGAAAATCGCCGATACCAAGATATGACGAGCGGAAATCCTGACCCCATTGCGACACGCAATGCGCTTCGTCAACGGCGACCAGAGAAATCGGCACACGACTGGCGAACGTGCGAAAACGTTCGGTTTCCAAACGCTCCGGAGCCACATACAGCAATCTGATCCGTCCCGACAACGCCTGTGCGAACATCAGATCCTGTTCGTCGGGACTTTGCGTGGTATTGATGAACGCGGCTGGAATGCCCACGTCGTTGAGTGCGTCGACCTGATCGCGCATCAACGAGATCAACGGGGAAATGACGATGGTCATGCCCGGAAGAAGCGTGGCAGGAATCTGGTAGCAGATCGACTTGCCAGCGCCGGTGGGCATGACGCCGAGCGCATCATGGCCTTGGATAATCGCATTGACTATGCCTTCTTGACCGGGACGGAAGGCGTCATATCCGAAGTAGGTGCGTAGGGCGTCACGCGCCGACGTAAACTCTGTCATACGCAGCAGTCTAGTATCAAACCGCTTCTACTCGGTGCGGAGGGCGGTGGCGGGATCCTGCTTGGAGGCGCCACGACTTGGGATGAGGCCGCCGATCAGGGTGAGCACTACGCTGAGAATCACCAGAGCGATGGCATTACCGACCGGCAGCACGGCACTGACCTCGGTGGTACCCATGAAGTGGTGCAGCACGCTGTTGATCGGGAAGTTGAGCAGCACGGTGGCACCAACGCCGATCAGACCGGCCAGCAGGCCGATAATGCCGGTTTCCGCGTTGAATACGTTCGACACATTGCGTTTGGATGCGCCCATGGCGCGCAGAATACCGATTTCCTTGGTACGTTCCAGCACGGAAATATAGGTGATAATGCCGATCATGATCGACGAGACCACCAATGACACAGCCACGAAAGCGATCAGCACATAGGTGATGACGTTGATGATGGTGGTTACCGAGTTCATCATCAGACCAACGTAGTCGGTGTAGGTGATCTTGTCTTTTTCCTTGGCGGTCTTATTGTATTCGTCGATGGCGTCGTTGATGGAATTCTTGTCTTCGAAGCTGTCGACGTAAATGTTGATGGAGCTTGGTGCGTCACGGCTGACCACGCCGAAATCAGCGAGATTGTCGTTGTAGGAGCCGGTGGACACGTACTGGTTGTAGATGGCGACCAGCGTGGCCTCGTCGGCGGTGGCGATATAGGCGTCGAATTGGTCGGCGAGCTGCTGTTCGCCCATCTGAGCCATGGCCGCGGCCTGCTGGGAGTCACCTCCGGATGCGCCTGCGGCCGCCATCATGTTCTGCGCCATCTGCGCCTTGCTGCTTACGCCGAGGGATGCGACGTAATCGCGGGCATCCTGAGCTTTGGTGGCATCGTCGGACGGCGAGAACGTCATGCCGTTGAGCACATTGTGATCTTTATCGGACCGCTGTTCGGTGACGATTTCACTGGATTCGGCACGGTCGATCAGCTCATTGGTCAGAGCACGCGTATAGCCCACACCGGAGGAAAGCGGGGTTGCGTCAGCATCCTCTACCGGCTTAACCACGCCCACGATCTTCAGATCGATGGCCTTGTCGGAGTCGATCAGCGCATTAATCTGGTCCACATCGTCGCCCACGTACGTCCAATGGCCGTTATCGCCTTTGACATACTGGTCGCAGGCCGGCAGCAGCTTCAGCGTGCGGTCGATAACGTCGGAATAGTCAATCTTCTTGGTATCGGTTTTCACATCGTCGCCGGAATTGAGCTGGTTCATCATATCGTGGTATTCACTGGCGGATTTGAGGCCTAGCTCATACACAGCGGTTAACGACAATGAATTGTTCTCGTCAAGTACGAGCACAACCTCGTTCTTGTTCTTTGGCCAGGATCCTTCGACTACCTCATAATTGTCGGAAATGACCTTGCCGACGTTCTTTTTGCCATCAGCGCTTGGCATGATCTCATGGAACGAGCTCGGTGCAGCATTCTGGTCGGTTTTACCCGTGAGCATGCTCACGCGCGTCGACGTAAAGGTGGACGAGTCGGCAGACATCAGCGAACCATCCGCCATCTGGTCGGCCATCGATTTGGTGCCGGTTTTGCCCACCGTCACACCATCGGCGTTGACAAGCGTGCCGTCTGGATCGTGTGAGAATACGGAGAACCTCGTATCATACGAATACTGGATTCCCGCGGAACCGATATACCGATTGATGTCACTGTCCTTATTATCAAGGTATTTCTTGAACGCGCTCAGATTGTTTTCGGTAATGCTGCTGGTCATCGAAGCGGTGCCCTTGATGGCGGCATCATCCGGATAAATCGCGTCGCTCTTATGCTTCTTGCCTTGATTGTCCGCACTCTGCTGACCGGAAGTCATCATGCTGGTCAGGTCGAAGGTCTGTTCGTCGATACTGATCGGGTAAGCAGTCATCGTCTCGCGCTGAATATTGTCGATATAAGTGTTCACGCCTGCCGAAACGGACATAATCAATGCGATGCCGATAATGCCGATGGATCCTGCGAATGCCGTAAGGAACGTGCGGCCCTTCTTGGTGCGTAAATTGTTGAAGCTCAATGCCAACGACGTGCCGAACGACATGGATGCGCGGCCCATGGTCTTGTGCACGGGAGCGGTGGCCGTTTCGTTCTGGGCTGGTTCGAACGGGTCGGAGTCGGAACGGATCACACCGTCCTTGAGCTCCACAATGCGCGTGGCATACTGGTAGGCCAGTTCGGGGTTATGTGTCACCATCACCACGAGGCGGTCTTTGGCAACCTCTTTGAGCAGATCCATGATCTGCACGGAAGTATCGGAATCAAGCGCACCGGTCGGCTCGTCGGCGAGCACGATGTCCGGATCGTTCACTAACGCGCGCGCAATGGCCACGCGCTGCATCTGGCCGCCGGAAAGCTGGTTCGGCTTTTTGTTGACATGCTCGCCCAAACCCACTTGTTCAAGCGCCTTGCGCGCACGCTCTCGACGCTCCGAATGCGATACGCCCGAAATGGTTAGGGCAAGTTCCACATTCGACAGAATGGTCTGATGGGGAATGAGATTGTAGCTCTGGAACACGAAACCGATGGTGTGGTTGCGATAGGAGTCCCAATCGCGGCTTTTGTATTGTTTGGTGGAAATGCCGTTGATCACCAGATCGCCGGAATCATAGTGGTCAAGTCCGCCGATGATGTTGAGCAGTGTGGTTTTGCCGGAGCCGGAAGGTCCGAGAATGGCCACGAATTCACTGTCACGCAGGTTAAGGCTGACGTTATCCAGCGCCCGCTGCACGAAGTCGCCGGTTTTATACTGTTTGGAGATGCCTTGAATTTGCAGCATGCCGCCTCGTCTCGATAATCATGGGCGTTCGATTCCACAGAGAATGCGCTGGTAGATGAACACGAACGTTGTCGAAAGTATTATATGGCAAAACCCTCGCCATAAGCAGATTCGAAATAGCATAATATACGCTTTTGGCGAATCCGATGGCGAGGATTTATGCACGTTTTGCCTTTTTGACGGATTACACAAAACCGTAACGAGGCTGCGATCTTATCTCAAACACGACGAAATGCCTGCTCCAAGTCCGCGATCAAATCGTCAGCATCTTCAAGACCGACGGAAAGTCGCACAAGATTGGCGGGCACTTCCAGCGTGGTACCGGCGACGGAAGCATGGGTCATGGCGCCCGGATGCTCAATCAGGGATTCCACGCCGCCCAACGACTCGGCCAGGGTGAACACTTCCGTGGCACCGGCGAACTTCTTTGCCGCTTCGAATCCGGCTGCGATCTGCACGGAGATCATGCCTCCGAAGCCGCCATGCATCTGTCGTGCGGCAATCTCGTGGCCTGGATGGGATTCCAGGCCCGGGTACCATACGCGTTCCACTTCAGGGCGGGTTTCCAACCATTGCGCCACCTTCATGGCGTTACGACTGTGCTGCTTGACGCGCAGATCCAACGTTTTGAGGCCACGAATGTCAAGCCAGGAGTCGAACGGAGATGGCACAGCTCCGGCCGCGTTCTGCAGGAACGCCACTTCATCGCGGATTTCCCTGTCGTTGAGCACCACCGCTCCGCCGACCACGTCGGAATGGCCGCCGATGTATTTGGTGGTGGAATATACGACCACGTCGGCGCCATCCGACAACGGATGCTGCAATACCGGGGATGCGAAGGTGTTGTCCACCACCACTTTGGTGCCATGCGCATGAGCGACCGCTGACGTGGCCGCGATATCAGTGATGTTGAGCAGCGGATTCGACGGGGTTTCCACCCAAATGTACCGGTACTGCTTCTGGCTGAGCGCCACGGAAACGGCCGCCGTGTCGGTGATGTCCACCACGTCAAGACCGACGCCCCACGGCACGAACACCTTGGAAAGCAAACGGTAGGTGCCACCATATACGTCATTGCCCAGCAGAATATTGTCGCCCGGCTTGAGGGTGGCACGCAACAGCACGTCGATGGCGGCCAGTCCGGAAGCGAAACTCAGCGCGTAGTTCGCGCCTTCGACCGCGGCGAGCTGCTCGTCGAAAGAGTTGCGGGTCGGATTGATGGAACGGCTGTAATCATAACCGTTGCGCAGGCCGCCGACACCATCCTGCTTGAACGTGGATGTCATATAAATAGGAGTGACCACGGCTCCGGTGGTCGGATCGGGCTCCTGACCTGCGTGAATGGCGCGGGTGGCGAGTGCGGTGGCGTTCAGGGCTTCGGTGTTGGTCGAGATGGTCATGATGGGAACTCCTTGAAAATATCGAATGGTTTGGGTTGAACGAATGATGGGCATGATCGTGAAACAGCTGATCGGTGGTCTACAGATACCGCTCCGCAAGACTTGGCTTGGACGTGCGTTCCACAACGTCGGCGAATCCGTTGGCACGCATCCAATCGTCGTTGAAGATCTTTTCCATATAGCTGCGACCGGAATCCGGCAGCAACACCACGACCAGCTGGTCTTCGTCCAAATCGTGCTCGCGTGCGTATTTAAGCGCTGCCGTAACGGCCATGCCGGACGAGCCTCCGACCAGCAGACCTTCTTCCGCAGCCAAACGGCGGGTCATTTCGAATGCTTCGGCATCGTTGACCTGCACGATTTCGTCGGGAAGTTCACGGTCGAACGCTTTCGGATAGAAATCCTCGCCCACGCCTTCGATGCTGTACTGATGCACGTCGTTCGGATTGGAATAGATGGATCCTTCCGGGTCGGCGCCGATCACTTGTACTGCGCCGTCGGAAGCTTCCTTCAGGTAGCGTCCGGTGCCGGAAATGGTGCCGCCAGTGCCGATGCCAGCCACGAAATGCGTGACCTGATGGTCGCTGGCTTCCCAGATTTCCGGACCGGTGGTGTGGTAGTGGCTTTCCGGTCCGTTCGGGTTGTCGTATTGGTTCGGGCGGTATCCGCCGGGAATCGCTTTGGCGAGGCGTTCCGCCACCTGGTAGTAGGAGCGCGGATCATCCGGACCAGCATCGGTAGGGGTTACCACCACTTCTGCACCGTATGCGCGGAGTACCGCACGCTTGGCTTCGGAAACCTTGTCTGGCAGGGTGAAGATGGTGCGGTATCCGCGCTGCTGGGCCACGAGGGCAAGTCCTACGCCGGTGTTGCCGGAGGTCGGTTCCACAATCACACCGCCCGGCTTGAGTTCGCCGCTGCGTTCGGCCGCGTCGATGATGCGTTCCGCAATGCGGTCTTTGGAGGAGCCGCCAGGATTGAAATATTCGACTTTGACTGCGATGGTGGCTTTGATGCCGTCGGTCACATGGTTGAGTTTGACGAGCGGAGTGTTGCCGATGAGCTCGGAAAGGGAGTTGTGGATGGTCATGTCGTTTCCTTGCGAAGAGTGATTTCCGTTGGCTTCCGATGAATGATTTCGTTGTTTTGATTTCGAGAAGCTCGCGTTTATCACTTGCAATGATTTGAAACGGGACCTGTGATGGTGTTTTCGCTGCGGTTCATCCACATATGCCGCGTAATACCAACCGCGTAAGGCACTGGTTATGGGATGATTTCTGCGATACTCTGGCATGCAACGCAAGTTGCGTATGCCGAAAAAGAATGCCCTGTCTCAAGTTATGCTTCGATGAACCACGCGCCCCTCGGGCGGTTGGTCAGCGACAGCAACAACAAGAGAAATTGAACATGGCTCACACAATAGCACACGTAACGACATCGGCGTGTCTTACCTGTTCATATAGCGGCAAAAAGCCTGCAATCATGCGGATTTCAACATGATCGCAGGCTTTTTGCGCAGTGTCACAAATCAGAGCGAAGCCGCGTCCAGCAATCGTTTGGTGTAATCGCTGGTCGGATGGTGCAACACGGTTTCCGTAAGTCCGCATTCCTCAACGCAACCGTCGTGCAACACCATAATGCGATCTGCGATATGCTGCACCACTCCCAAATCGTGTGACACCATGATCAGCGCCATATCAGGTTCGCCGCTACGAATCGCAGCGAACGATGCGAGAATCTGCGTTCGTGCGGCCACGTCGACGGCGCTCATCGGCTCGTCGGCAAGCAATACTTTCGGATGATCCGCAATGGCACGTGCGATGGCCACGCGTTGCGCCTGACCGCCAGAGAGGTCCACGGGGAACCGATTTTCATATGCGGCAGGGTCGAGACTCACCATGCGGAAGGCTTCCGACACGCGTTCCGCAATCCGTTCCTGCGACCAATCAGGGTGATGCAACCGCAATGGTTCGGCAACGGATCTGCCGACCCTCCAACGCGGATCCAACGAGCCGAATGGGCTTTGGAACACCAATCCGCAGCTACGCCGCAGTTCGCCGGCGACTTCGCCTTGCACAGGCTTGCCGAAATACGTAATCTCGCCCGTTTCAGCGTGTTCGAGCCCCAGCAATACTCGTGTAAGGGTGGTTTTGCCGGATCCGGATCCGCCGATCACCGCAAGGCACTCCCCCGAACGTACGTCGATATCAACATCGTGCAGCACCTGACGACGCTGTTGTTTCGCACCGTAGTATTTGTTGATGCCGCGACCTTGCAGCATTGTGGTTTTTTCGTTTTCGCCCGTCACAACCGTTCTCCTTATTTGGTTTCGGCATCGATCCGCAACGACAGCGCACGTGCCGAAGTCACCAATTGCGAAGCGACTTTAGTGTGCGGCGACTGCAGGATATCGGCGGTTTGTCCTGATTCGGCAACACGTCCATCAGCAAGTACATAACAGCGTGTGGTTGCATGATTGAGTACCGCGAAATCGTGGGTGATGAAGAGCATGGATGCGCCGGAATCGTCCACCAACGATGCCAGCAGATCGACGATCTGCCGTTGCGTGATCGAATCCAGCGCGGTGGTTGGCTCGTCGGCGATAATCAGGCGCGGCGACGTGACCAATGCGGCCGCGATGCCGACGCGCTGCTGTTGTCCGCCGGAAAGTTCATGCGGATATTTGTTCAGCACATCTTCCGGCAGCCTGACTTTGGCGAACATTGCTTTGACACGGTCCAACCGTTCGTCACGGGTCAGATCGTAATGCAAACGCAGTGGCAGCGCGACCTGCTGCGCCACGGTCATCACCGGATTCAATGCGGCGGAAGGATTCTGGAACACCATGCCCACATAACGGCCACGCAGATCGGCGATCGCTTGATCCGACGCTCCGACGATTTCAGTACCACCCATGTCAATACTGCCGGAAACCTGTGCGGAAAGCGGCAGCAAGCCCATGATGGATTTGGCGATCATGGATTTGCCGGAACCGGACGAACCGATCAAACCGACACGTTCACCGTCGGCGATGTCCATATCGACATCATGCACAATCGGCATTCCATTGATGACGATATTGAGATTACGGATGCTGACGCTCATGCGCGTTCCTCCGATTCAACATGGGTGGCTTCACCTTGCCGCAATGCCGGATTCGTCAGCGGATCGATGGCGTCACGCAACGCATCGCCAAACAGATTCAGCGCTATCACCATCAAGGTGACCACCAATCCCGGCCACACCACAGCCATCGGATAAATGCTGATGAATTTCACGGACGTGGCAAGCGAATGCCCCCAACTGGGCACTCCCGCACCGACGCCAACACCCAGATACGTCAATCCAGCCTCCGCCAAGAGCGACGTGCCCGCACTCATCGACAGCTGAACGCATAACACCGGAACCGTATTCGGCACAATATGCGTGAAAAACACGCGTAACGAACTCGCACCCGACCACAAAGCCGATTCCACATGGTCAGAACGTGCGGCGAGCATGGCCGCGGGGCGTAGAATACGCGCCAAATTCAGCCCGTATGCAAGTCCGCATGCGGCGATGATCACCGCTGCCGACGCGCCGAACGGCACGGAAAGCATCAAGGCGATCAGCACTGTTGGAATGGAAATCAACGCATCCACCACAACCACCGACGTGGAAGCCAATGCGCCATGGCGAGACACCATGGCCGCCACCAGCAGCAGGCCGATGGCCGCGGCAACCACCACGGTAAGCAGCGCGATCGCAAGATTCGTACGGGAACCGGCCATCAGCCAGCTCAACACATCAGCGCCAACACCATCAGTACCCAACATGTGAGCGCCGGACGGCGAGGCCCACGTGTTGAATCCGTCAGTATCAAGCAGCGAATATGGCGTCCACACCAGCGAAATAGCCGACACAACCAGCCATATCGCAAGCATGATCAGCGAATACTTGCCACCAGCGGTACGCCATATGGAGGAAATCACGGTTTTCACAGCGTTTTTCGAAGTAGTTTTCTCAGCAGACTGTTTCATCATGCAAGCACCTCCCCCGACACTAATCCGGCATCTTTCAGACGCGGATCAAGCGCACGATGCACCACATCAACCACTAATCCAAGCAAGAGGAAGAACGCAGCCAACAGGAACAATTCGCTCTGCACTGCAATCAGATCTCGATTGCCAACATCGGTGACCAGCATGGTGCCAAGCCCCGGAAGCGCGAACAGATTCTCAACCACCATTACACCGGTGACCATCTGGGCGAACGTCAAACCGATCACCGACACCAATTGCGGTGTGGCAAGACGCAAAGCGACGCGCAATACCGCCTGTTTGCGGGTCATGCCGCATGCCATGGCCATGTCAACCGCCTGAGACGAGGCCTTGTCCCCCACGGCGGCACGCGTGTAACGCATAATGGACGCGCCTGCGGTAACGCCGGTGGCAAGCGCCGGAAGTATCAAAGAAGCCAACGCCTGCAAGGGCGCACCCCAGCCATTATCGGGAAAACCTTGAGCAGGCAGCAATCCCAACAGTCCTGAACCGCGTGAGAACAGCAGAATCAACAGCAATCCGCCCCATAATGCGGGAATGGCGCCGGCAACAATCGCAATACCGTGACAAAGCCCACGCAAGCGGGCATTACGGGTCAGCACAGCAGCGCAACCAAGCGGCAGGCCGATCGCCAATGCGATCAGCAAACTCACGATGATCAGTGGAAACGTTACCGAAGCACGAGACGCAACCTGTGCCGACACCGCTTTGCCTCCGATGGTGGACACACCAAGATCGCCATGCAGCAATCCCAGCATCCAATCGCCGTATTGCGCCACGTACGATTTGTCCAAGCCAAGTTCGGTACGAAGCGACGCGATACGTTCAGGGGCTGCGTTCGTTCCTGCGATCACCGCAGCCACATCGCCCGGCAGCATGCGCAACAGCACGAACACCAGAAGCGACAGACCGAACAGGGCCACGACGAACAGTCCCAGCCGTTTGACTACAAATCTCATAGTTGAACCACCATTGGTCTATCGCTCGATCCGTGCGTTTGCAGCGATACGCACCTATTCACCGTCATTACCCTACCCAACAATATCGCGCCAACGTGTGGCGGTGCCGCAACGATGCCGCTGCAAACACCGCCACACATCAGTTTTCATCACTTGTTTTCCGCCGATTTTCCATCGTTTTTCGTCGATTCACCGCGCCTTGGTGATCTGCCACAATGGCAGCACCGTCTGGCTCAGCTTGCTGGGGAATCCCTGCACGTTCTTGTGGTATGCCACCGTCACACGATAGCCGAACAGCCAGTCAGCGGGGGCATCCTCGCTTACTGCTTTCGCAGCCTGCTTCAGGTAGTTTGCGCTGGATTCCTCATCGGTGGCGGCGAGCGCCTTGGCATACAGTTCTTGGGCTTGCTTGCCGTCGTAGTGGAAGTAGTAGTCGGGCGTGGTCCACTTGTAGAAGTCGTGGCTTTCGGCGTGGTCCACCAACGAAAGTTCATAGTCGCCGTTGGCGTGCACGTCTTGCAGCCATGTGGAGAATTCCACGTAGTTGATGTTGAGATCAATGCCGATTTTGGCGAGCTGGCTACGCAGTTGGTCGCCGAGTTCCGTGCCGTACGTGTTGGCGTAGGTGAGGGTGAGTTTCAGCGGATTATCGGTGGAATAGCCGGCTTCAGCCATGAGTTCCTTGGCTTTGTTCACATCATACGGGTACAGGTCGGTCAAGTCCTCATAGCCCGGGTCCACGGATGGGATCGGCCCGCCGAGCGCATAGTCGACGTTACCGCGCGAAGCGATGATTTCCTCATGGTTGATGCCGTAACGGATTGCCTGACGCACGCGCTTGTCGGCAAGCTTGCTGTTCGCGCAGTTGAAGGCGAGCACGTATTTGTCGCTGCCGTCCGCCGCGGACACCTGATACGTGTTGGTGTCAAGCGATTTGGCGAGCGTGGCGTTCACCGGGGAAAGCACGTCGACTTCGCCGCTTTTCAGCGCGTTGACGGCTGCGTTATCGTCGGTGAGGAATTTGATGATCACGTTTTCGGTTGCGGCCTTGTGTGCGCTTCCCCAATACTTCGGGTTGGCTTTGAGCGCCATTTTGCTGGCGGAATCGAAGGATTCCACCGTGTACGGGCCCGATCCGACGGCTTCGGTTTTCGCGTTGTATTCGGCGTCCTTATCGAACACCAGGCCGGGGCGTCCGGTCAGGTACCACAGCAGGTTGGAATCGGGGGTGCTGAGCGTGAGCTTCACGGTGTCGCTATCGACCGCTTCGGCTTTTTCGAGGCTTTCGACCTGATTGGCGTTGTAATACTGCTGTTCTTTGAGCTGGTTAATGGACCAGGCCACATCTTCGGCGTCCAACGTGTCTCCGTTGGAGAAGTTCATGTTCTCGTTGAGATGGAACGTATACGTTGTGCCGTCGTTGGAAATATCCCAGCTTTTCGCCAGTCCCGGCTGCACTTTGTTGTCGGAATCGCGCGACAGCAGTCCTTCGTACACATTGCCGATCAGCACCTGTTCGATCGCCGATCCGGACTGGTGGCGAATGTCGAGACTTACGGGGGCGAGTTTCAGTCCAATGGTCACGGTGTTGGAGGTGCCATTTTCCGCGGTATCGCTGGATGCGTTGTTGTTACGGAACACGACGACGCCCACAATGATGGCAACCACTGCGATCACTGCAATGATGGCGATGATCCACTTGTTGGGCCCCTTGGATTTCGGTGATTTGGCACGCGCGTTCAAAGTTGCGTCGGTGCTTGCCGAGTTTGCGGGCTGATTGTTGTGTTGTTCGTTCTTCTGTTCGGTTGCGTCGGCTTCGCCGTACGCACCTGAAGATTGCGACATGATTGCTCCTGTTTGATTATGTGTTTGTTCTGGTTGACCGCCTGTACGGGTCGATCACCAAAGTCTGATTCTACAATCCGCCATGCCCGCAGGATTCATCTGACGGCAATGCCGCAATGCCGCATGCCTCAGCCGGTTCGATATATACTTGACGCAGTTTTCGTAAGTCTTGCCAACGTCAAGGGAAGGACAATATCGGCTATGGCGCATATTCTTCTCGGCGTGACCGGCAGCATCGCCGCATTCAAGGCCTGCCATCTCGCCTCCGACTGGAGCAAGCAGGGACATGAGGTTCGCGTGGCCATGACCGCGGCCGCGCAGGAGTTCGTCACCCCGTTGACGTTCAGCTCGCTCACGCATACGCAGACGCGCACGTCCATGTTCGCAGCACAGCGCAATGACGGCGATGTTGCGCATACGCCATCCGATCCGCTGCATATCAATCACGTGGATGATGCGAAATGGGCGGACATGCTCGTCATCGCTCCTGCGAGCGCCGATATCATTGCGAAAATCGCATGCGGCATTGCCGACGACCAGCTGACAAGTACCGTGCTTGCCTATAGCGAGGGACCGAAAATCCTATGCCCTGCCATGAACGTGCACATGTATGAGAATGCCGTGACGCAACGCAATCTCAATGCCTGCCGTGAACTCGGATGGACCATTGTGGAGCCGGGATCCGGTATGCTTGCCTGCCAGGATGTTGGCAAGGGGCGCATGGAGGAGCCTGCTGCGATCGAAGCTGCCGTAGCTGATCTGCTGCGTGCGAACCAGCCCGCAGAAACGTTGCCATTGCACGGATTGCATGTGCTCGTCACCGCCGGCCCCACACAGGAGCCACTTGATCCCGTGCGCTACCTCACCAATCATTCCACTGGAAAAATGGGCTATGCGATCGCCGAGCAGGCACGCGATATGGGCGCGGATGTGACGCTGGTATCCGGCCCTGTCACATTGAGCGCTCCCCGCGGCATTGATACGGTTCACGCCACCACCGCGCAGCAAATGTTCAACGCGGTGCAAGAGCATTTCACGCAGGCCGATTTGACGATTATGGCCGCTGCCGTCGGCGATTTCCGCCCGATTGAGCAGTCTTCGGAGAAAATCAAGAAGAACGGGCGCGTCAATATCGATCTGCGGCTCACTTCGAATCCCGATATTCTCGCATGGGCAGGCGCGCATAAAACCGCCGGTCAAACCTTGTGCGGTTTCGCCATGGAAACGCAGGATCTTGAATCGAACGCAGCGAAAAAACTCACATCCAAGCATTGTTCCATGCTGGTGGCCAACAATCTCAACACTCCCGGCGCCGGATTCGCGGTGGATACGAATGTGGTGACCGTGCTGAAACCCGGCGAAACCACCGACGAACCGATCATCGAGCATTGGAACAAGATGAGCAAGCAGGAATTGGCGGAACGCATCCTCACCGAATTGGCAGCGTTGCGCAATACCGAATCCGCTGAATCGCAAGCATCGTAACCATCAACCAACATCACAGGAAATAGCGTCAATACAGCAATCGTAAGGAGAATTCGACATGCTTCTGGTCGCAGTCGACATCGGCAACACCAATGTGGTGATCGGCTTTCTCGATGACGGGCATATCGCCGGCACGTATCGCATCACCACGAAGGCGAACCACACGTCGGATGAATATGGCCTGATGATCACGCAATTCCTGCGGCTGAGCGGCTATGCGCCGGGCGATGTGGACGATGTGATCATCACGTCGGTGGTGCCGAAGGTCATGCATTCGTTCCGTGCCAGCATTGTGAAATTCCTCAATATCGATCCGATGATTGTTGGACCGGGAGTCAAAACCGGCATCAATATTCGCATGGACAATCCGCAGAATATGGGCGCGGACTGCATTGCCGACTGTGCGGGAGCCTACTACGAGTATGGCGGGCCGATTCTGGTGGCGGATTTCGGCACGGCCACCACATTCAACTATGTGACCGCCGATGCGTCGGTGATTTGCGGGCTCATCACCACCGGCATTCGCACAGGCGCGGCCGCCTTGTGGGATGCCACGGCCCAGTTGCCGGAAGTGGAGATCACGCGCCCCTCGTCGATTCTGGCGAAAAGCACCAAGCCAGCCATGCAGGCCGGCCTGTATTACAACTTCCTTGGCGGCATCGAACGTACGATCGCGCAATTCCATCGTGAAATCGACGAGGATTTCCGCGTGGTTGCGACGGGCGGATTAAGCCGCGTGTTCGCCGACGATACCGACATGATCGACATTTATGACCCTGATCTGATTTTCAAAGGCATGCTGCATATTTACGAACGCAATATTCGACAATAACTTTTCGTCAACATACAATCTCAATATATAAAAATAATGGCTGTCTTGAATTCAAAAGAAAAACAAGACAGCCATCATTATTTTTACAACTATAGCAAATAATTAACTATTTACTGAATAGTAAAGCCCTGATTGGCTCCATATTCCTTCAAATCCTTCTGCCACAGCGCAATACCGCTTTTCAATTTGAGACGATCAGCGGAATCAGTTTCCTTCAACGCGTCGCCGATGGCGGATTTGTCGGACACTTTGCCACCGGCCGCGATGATATTCAGCCTGTCCTGCTCTTTGCGCAACCGGCTCGACCATTTGTAGGCCTTGCCTACGGTAGTGCGGAAGTCGCTTCGCGCATACACTTCAAACGGCAGATACTGGTAACCGGTCGACACGTTTTCCGCGGCTTGGGAAAGCACGCGATTGTATTCCTGACCGCCGAAATACGGGATTTCAATGCCACGTTCGTCGGTCACGGTGGTTTTGCGCAGGAATTCCCGATCAGACAACGTGATGTTATCGGCGGGGAACGCACCGCCGTCCACACGGGCTTTGATGCCTTCCGCGTTATGGCATGCGTATTCGATGAAACGATATGACGCTTCGGGCTTGCGCGAACGCTGCAACACAGCCAGCGCCGAACCGCCGTTTTCCGACGTGGTATAACTGCCATCCGGCGTGGGCATCTGTGCCACACGCCACAAACCCGCGGTTCCGGGAAGGTTCGACATGAGCAGCGACGGCAGCCAAGCACCGGAGAACATGGAGGCGATCTTCCCCTCCCCCACGGCTTCCTTCCACCCATCGGACCATGTGGTCAGATTGGTGGCGACCAAACCTTCGTCGATCATTTTCTGCCAGAATTCGGTGAAGGTTCTCGTACCCTCATCGTCGGTGAGGTTGATCGTCACGTTTTTGCCGTCGTTGGAGGTGGAGAACGGACGGCCTCCGGCAAGCCAGATCATCGTGTCGTAGAAGCTGGCGTCACCCGAATCGGCTGCGATGTACACGCCGATGCTTTTCAGCTTTTTGGCCGCCTCGTAATAGTCGTCCCACGTGCGAATCTTGGAGGCATCGATGCCTACCTGCTCGAACACGCTGTCGTTGTAGAAGAACGCCATTGGACCGGAATCCATGGGAAGGCCGTACACGCGGCCGTTCAGCTGCACCGAAGCCCACGTACCGGGCGTGTAGAAATCGCCGTAGCCTTCCGTACGCCCGGTGATCGCCACCAGCTGGCCGCTTACCGCGTACTGGCGCAACGCATAGTATTCCAATTGCACCACGTCGGGAATGCCGTAACCGTCTTGAATGGCGTTGTTGAGATTGTCGTAACCGCTTGTGTTCTTCCAAATAACGTGGATGTCGGGGTTTTCCTTTTCGAAGCTGGCAATGACCTGTTTCATGCTCGGCTCCCACGACCACACGGTGATTTCGGTGCGGGAATCGACGTTGGCTCCGCAAGCGGCCGCACTGACTGCCATAATGGCCGCACAGCAGATGGCGATGAGTCGTTTCACCAGTTTCAAGCCGATTCCTTCCGTTTGATGTTCCCACACGAAAACGTACGTACAGACATACGCATTCGAGTGTACGTCAGTCACCCGAAAGCCAGCGTACAATCCTCCAATCTCTTCGATTCAGCCACGCAATCCACTGATAGCTCAAAAAAGCGTCCGCCGATTGACAATCCCTCAATCCACAGACGCTCATATTTACCGATTCCACTATGGAATCATGCAGCTACTTCACGGTGTAGCCCTGCTGAGATGCATAATCCTTGATATTCTTTTCCCAAGCCTGAACACCTTCAGCAAGGGTGACGGACTTGTCGGTATATGCACCACCGGCATCATCGCTATATACGCCACGCGCATAAACCTCGAACGGCAGGAACTTGTAGCCAGTCGAAACATTGGCCGCAGCCTTGGCGAGCTCCTCATTGAACTTCTGACCACCGAAGTATTCGTGCGCATTGCCATCGGAATCAGTCAGAGAGGTCATGTTCAGGAAGTCATCAGAAGCGAGAGTGTCGTTATCGGCAGGGAATGCGCCGCCAGCGACGCGAGTCTTGATGCCTTCGGCATTGTGGCACGCATATTCAGCGAACTTGTATGCAGCTTCGGCCTTGGCCTTGTCATCCGTCTTGACCATCGCCAGCGAAGAACCACCGTTCTCGGAATTGGTTTCAGATCCATCCGGAGTCGGCATCTGAGCAACACGCCACTTCCCCTCACCGTCAGGAGCACCGGAAAGCAAGTTGTACGGCATCCAAGCACCGGTCAGCAGCGAAGCGATAGAGCCGTCATTCAAACTCTTGTTCCAATCATCACTCCAGCCTGCGGTCTTGGTATCGATAAGATCATCATCAATCATCTTCTGCCAGAAATCAACAAAAGTCTTGACCTTGGAATCATTGCTGAGGTTGATGGTGACGGACTGTCCATCGGAACCAGTGGAGAACGGCGTCGCGCCCGCCAGCCATGTCATGGAATCGAAGAAGCCAGCATCACCAGAATCGGACGTAATGTAGGACCCTGTTGCGCGAACCTTCTTGGCAGCATCGTAGAACTCATCCCACGTCCTCACCCGAGTCGGATCGACCCCGGCCTTATCAAACACATCCTTGTTATAGAACCATGCCATCGGTCCGGAATCCATCGGCAGTGCATACACAACACCGCCATTAAGTTTCACAGAAGCCCACGTGCCCGGCGTATAGAAATCCGAGAACTTGCCCGCACCAAACTGACTCAGGTCTTCAATCTCTCCACGAACCTGATATTCGGGAAGTGCATAATACTCAATCTGCACCAAATCTGGCGCACCTTTACCTGCAGAAAGCGCATTGTTCAAAGCCGTGTATTCGGTCTTGTTCGTGCCGGCATTGGTCACCTTAACAGTGATGTCCGGATTGGCCTTTTCAAAATCCTTCACGGTACGCGGCAAAGTGGAATCCCAAGACCATACCGTAATTTCAGTCTTACCACCCTCTGTCACCCCCGAAGAACTCGAATTCGAGGAACTCCCGCAGGCTGCGACACTAGTCAGCATCGCAGCAGCAGCAACCAGAGCGATTGTTTTCTTGGATGCAGTGAACTTCATCGTTCTTCCTTCCTTTAAATATGGCCGACCTCCTACATCGACCAACATTATCGGCTATGAATCATTCATTGACCCTTCCGACAGTCATGGGGATAACACAAAAGTTATGTTTACGCAAACAAATAGGCAAATCGTTGATTTTACAGTATTTCTTGAGTTACCTAGCATATTTTGTTTAGCTACGCAAACACGATATGATTGCATACTAGACGTATGCATATCCGTCGAAGCTCGCGCAACGCAGACATTTCATCAGACCACTCATCGAAAGGAACGGCATGACTTCCGGAACCAGCACAATCACAGTGCAAAAAAACAGCGCAATTGCCGATATACCACCCCGCATTTTCGGATCATTTGTAGAACATCTTGGACGTTGTGTCTACGGAGGCATTTATGAGCCAAGTCACCCCACAGCCGACGAAAACGGATTCCGCCAAGACGTCATCAATCTAGTCAAAGAACTTGGTGTGACCTGCGTGCGTTACCCCGGCGGCAATTTCGTCTCTGCCTACAATTGGGAGGATGGCACAGGGCCACGGGGGCAACGCCCAATACGACGAGATCTCGCATGGCACAGCACCGAAACCAATGAAGTCGGTATCGACGATTTCTACCGATGGAGCAAGAAGACCGGTACCGAAATCATGCTTGCCGTCAATATGGGCACCCGAGGATTGAAGGCCGCACTGGAAGAGTTGGAATACGTCAACGGAGCGCCCGGCACCGAGCTTGCCGATCGCCGCGTACGTAACGGAATCACCGAACCAATGGACATCAAAATGTGGTGCATCGGCAATGAAATGGATGGCCCTTGGCAGGTGGGACATATGAGCCCTGACGAGTATGCCGCAGCCGTGGACCGAGTCGCACACGCCATGAAACTCGCGGAATCAGGCTTGGAACTCGTGGCCTGCGGCTCCTCCAGCGCCCATATGTCAACGTTTGGATCCTGGGAACGCAGCGTGCTTACCAAAGCGTACGACAATCTCGATTTCGTCTCCTGCCATGCCTACTACTACGAACGTGGGGCAAAATCGTTGCAAGATTATCTGGCAAGTTCACAAGACATGCAAACGTTCATCTCCACCGTGGCGGCATGTGCAGACGAAGCCAAAAATGCCCACACAGGCGATCATGATATAGCACTGTCATTTGATGAGTGGGGCGTCTGGTATTCCGACGTCTGGAATCAGCAGGAAGCTGAATGGAAAGCCCAATCAGGCAAGGATCTTCATCATGAGTCATGGCCGAAAGCACCGCGTCTGCTCGAAGATATCTACAATGCAGCCGATGCAGTGGTAGAAGGGTCGCTGATGATCACTCTGCTTAAGCACTGCGACCGAGTGCGTTCTGCCTCGCGCGCGCAGTTGGTCAATGTGATTGCGCCAATCATGGCCGAAAAGAACGGTCCCGCATGGCGTCAAACTGTCTTCTATCCGTTTGCCGAAGCCGCACAACACGCCCATGGCATTGCCTACAGTCCAGTCATCGACTCTCCCAACGTAGAGACTGAATCTTTCGGCTTGGTCAATGCCCTTGATTCAGTAATCACTTGGGACGAAACGAATCATTCCGGTCTTCTGCTTATGGTGAATCGCGACGCATCCGACGCACATAAGGTTACGGCTTCTCTGTCTCAACTGCCGTATTTCGACATATCCGACTTCCATATAGACAAGGCCATTATTCTGCATGACGACAATCCATATCAGCGTAATTCCGCAGACGACCCAACCGCAGTGACACCCCAAGAGCTTCATGCAACAATCGACAATGGATCAGTTCACTGCACTTTGCCAGCAATCAGTTGGGCTGCAGTGGAATTCCACGCCTAGTTTTTATTCGAATAGTATAAATTAAATGGGTGTCGGCAGATTGACAATCATCAACCTGCCGACACCCATAATGTTGCGATTATTTGCTTGCTGTCCGCTTACTGCTTAGTGACGATCACGCCGTTCGGTTTAATCGAGGCCGTTTCGCCGTCCACGTCCGCGAACGAGGAGACCACGACTTCGCCTTCCACCGGAACCCGGACCGTCTCATGCGTGCGGTTGAACGAGAACACGAACCTCGAACCGTCCGCGCCCTCACGTTCGACGTGCAGCACTCGGCCGTCGTTTCCGCCCGCTTCGGCCATGCCGAGCGAATCAAGAATTTCCGGCAGGCTCAACGCGATGCCGTCCCGCCCGAGGCGCGCGCCCACGTACACGCTGCGACCTTCGCCGAACGTGTGCGCGACGATCGCCGGAGCGCCGTCCATGCCGGTCCACGGATCGTCCTTGAACGTTTCCAGCACGGTGGCCGTCCCGTCGACCGAGCCGATCACGTCGGCGATATCGTGCGCGACCGCGCCGTTCGACAACTCGAGGCGATCCGGCACGCCCGTGAAATCGTCGCCCATGGGCATGAATTCCTCCACGCGCACGCCGACCACGTCACGGATCGAGCCCGGATACCCGCCGAGCCACACGTGGTCCTTCTCGTCCGAGATGCCCGTGTAGTAGGTCACGACCAGTCGACCGCCGCCCACGACGTAATCGCGCACCCTGCGGGTCGTTTCCTCGGAAAGCAGGTATACGCTCGGCAATACGACCATCTCATAGTCATCCCAGGCGCCGCGCACCGGCACCACGTCGGCGGTCACACCCTGATCGGCCAAAGCGCGGAACCACGCCAATGGCTCGTCCACGTGATGCACGTGCTGGGTCGGCGTGGCGGTGTGTTCGGTGGCCCATTCAGACTCGTAGTCGAATACCACGGCCACACGGGACTTCGCGAGCCTCGATCCCAGAATGCCCTCGTCGGACAGTTTGTTCAGATCGGCGCCCAGCTCGCACACGTCGCGGAACACGGCGGAATCCTCGCCCGCGTGGGGCACCATCGCGGAATGGAACTTCTCCGCGCCTGCCTTGGACTGCCTCCACTGGAAGTAGCAGACCGCGTCCGCACCCATGGCCACATGAGCCAAAGAGTCGCGCACCAGCTGGCCGGGCTCCTTGCGGTAGTTGATCTCACGCCAGTTGACCGCGCTGGTGGAATGCTCCATCAGGAACCACGGATCCTTGCGTGCGATGCCGTCGACCAGGCTCGCGGAGAACGCGAGCTCGTCCAAGTGGGCCTCGCCCGGAATGAAGTAATGGTCGTTCGACACGAAATCGACCTCGTCGCCCCAATCGTCGTAGTCCAACACCGAACCGGACGCGGACACCATGAAGTTCGTGGTCAGGGGCAGATCCGGCGTGATCTCGGCAAGCGTGTCGCGCTCGGCGATGTAGAACGCCTTCAACGCGTCCGAGCTGAACCGCTTGAAGTCGAGCAGCTTGCCCGGGTTCATGAAGTTGCCGTCGCCGATGAAGCGCGGAGGCACGATCTCACTGAAGTCGTTCATGCGCTGTGCCCAGAACGCCGTGCCCCACGCGTCGTTCACCGCGTCGATGGTGCCGTAGCGTTCCTCGCACCACTGCTGGAACGCATGTTCGGCGTCCTCGGAATAGTCGAAACGGTTGTGGCAGGGGGGCGCCGCTCGTCCCACCCCTCCCGCAAGCTGGGCGGCAGCCGTACTCGTTGCTCACATGCCATGCGACCACGTACGGGTTGCCCTTGTAATGCTCGGCCATCGCACGGCACAGCTTCAGCGCGTACTCGCGGAACACCGGACTCGTGGGCCTCCAATGCTGGCGGGCGCCCGGCTGGCACACGTCGCCGCGGTAGTCTTTCCACAGCACCTCGGGATGCGCCTGGGTGAGCCACATCGGCGGCGACGCGGTGGCGGACGCCAAGTCCACTGCGATACCGGCCTCGCCCAGCTTGTCGATGATGCGGTCGAGCCAGTCGAAATCGTACACGCCCTCGCTCGTCTCGATCTTCGCCCACGAGAAGATGCCGACGGACACGAGGTTCACGCCCGCCTTCTTCATCAGACGGACGTCATCATCCCACACTTCCTCGGGCCACTGGTCCGGGTTGTAGTCACCTCCGTACCAGATGCGTTCCTGCTGTCCAGCCAACGGCTGCGGCCAACGATAGGCTCTACGTTGAGTCATATCCACTCCTTTGTTTTTTTGTCAACTATCCTAACAAATTCATTCCTTGACGGCGCCTGCGGCAAGGCCGGACTGCCAGTACTTCTGCAGGCAC
>OBWS01000418.1_pt1 | contig 24908 bp, 22 predicted proteins | sample 1495291 | NCBI WGS metagenome assembly OBWS01 (sample SAMEA2580090, study PRJEB22360) | human gut metagenome | biome: human gut; feature: human-associated habitat; material: faeces | place: Denmark | collected 2008/2010 | reverse complement strand
GACTGACCGCTCACTTCGAGCCCTAGGCTGCCCGAGAGCGTGTTTGACATGCGCTTTCTAAGCGCCATGCCGCCCGTATAAGTGCGTACATTTTCGACCACTTGTTCGTCATCGCGGTCAAGATACTTGCCGTAAACTCTGGCGGAATAACCTCCGCCGAAAGAATAGACGGCATTGGCCGAAAACTTATTTTCCGAATAATCCTGATCCGTTGTGATGATCGCCGAGGCGGTATCCACGGACTTGTCATAACGACGGAACCCATAGTCTAGATCGAGCTTAAGCTGCGGCAGCGGTGAAGAGGTGAGCGCAACATTAAAGCTTGGAACGCGGGCCTTCACGTTGTATCCCGCCGCACTGAGCCCTGTGGACGAATCCAGAACCGCGTCATCCAATTGGCTCCAGGCATACCCTGCAGCCACATCAAGACGCGACGTTTGTCCAATATCGAATGACGCATCCGCTTTCACGCGGTGAAGGGTATTGGAGGGATCGATTGCGCGGCCTGCAATCGTGGGCTGGCCCTGAGCATTGTTCACAAAATAGAGCAGCGGGCCCGCATCATTTTCAAACTTTGAGAGTTCATAGCCAGTCGAAGCAGGCCATCCGGAACCGATGTATTCGATTGAAGCAGCTGCCTGATGATGCGTGTCATCGAGCTCATAGGCGCGATTGTAGGTATTGCGTTTGAGCAAAACCGAACTCGTTCCCTGTCGATGGTCTGCCCGATAGGCTATGCGCGTATCCACGTTATCCGCGGGCAGCCATCTTGCTCCGACACGATAAACATCGCGGATCGTCTCAAGGTCCAATTTGCCGTCTTTCACGTTCGCGTCTTCCGCGACGACATGGCGAATGCGCTTTGCCTCACCTTCGAGCGCATACTTCCCTGCCTTCTGATATTCCGCCCGCAAACGAGGAATCGGAGAACCCAAGTTGTCGCCTGAAAGGCGCCAGCCTTCAGCGGCAGTTCCGCCAGAGAGATTGACGTCAACATCTGCGCCTCCCTCTGCTTTGCCGTAGCCATTCCAGGATTTAGCCGCCGCTGTGCTTGAACCATTGGCGGCGCTCACTTCGCCGCCCATTCGAATAGCGTTTGCACGATCCGCTTCGGCCGCAGACTGCGCTTCGTCAAGTGTCAACGGAATCTGATCAAAGGCCGAAGCCCCGACTGCGGAGAAAGCTCCTGCCAGCGCAAGCGCCAGACGCGCAGCTTTGAAATGCATTGCGTTCATCATTTTCTCCTCGCGTTAATTCTCAAACTTGCGGCCGTCGATATGGTTGGAACCATGCACCTGCGGATGACAGTTCAGGCAGCCTCTCGCGGCATTGACGGTATCGGTCGGACTGTGATGAGAAGCGGCATGACAGCTCTTGCAAAGCATCGGATCACTCATCTTGAGCATCGCCCCTTTGTTGGAGCCGTGCGGGTTGTGGCAGTTGCCGCAATCCTCTGTGACGGGCTGATGGCCGTGAAGGAAGGGACCGCGCTTGCCGGGGTGGCAGCTGTAGCACGTATCGTTGGTGTTCCCTTTCTTCGTCATCGCTTCGTCGCCGGGCTGCGAGCCATGCGGGTTATGGCAGGACACGCAGTTCATTTGCCCGGAGAGCAGCGGATGTGCAGTCGTTTTAAAGAGATCGGCTTTTTGTTCAGCGTGGCAGGAAATGCAAAGCGCCGTGGACGTCCGATCATTTAAAGCAACATCAGCCTTATGGTTCGAATGGCAGGAAACACACCCCACCTGTGCGTTCTCATGCGCAGAATGTGCCCAGTGCTTTTGCTCCCCTCCTTTGTGGCAGCTCGTGCAAACGGCATTTCTTCGCTCATAAAACCGTTCACGTCTTTCTTAAACGTAAACTGAGGCTTTTCTTTCATCGGGTTCGACATATGCCGCAGCGTTTCGCCGTGACATGTTGAACAGTTTTTGCCTGGTGTGCGGCTGTCTGCAGTCACACCATGACGACTCATGAAGTAGTTTTTCGTGAGGTCCTGATGGCAAGCGGCACAGGGTACGGACTTTGTGAGGCCTTCATCCGCCGTTTGCGCAGCCCAGAGGGGCGCTGCGCAGACAAAAAGACCAAGCGGCAGCAGAACTTTCTGCAAAGCTCGATGCATGATTTCTCCTTTCTAAGGGTCGGTAGACGAAGCTTGTTTTCGGAGTTTTTGACGTATCTCCTGATGTTCTTCTGCTTCGACGGAAGCGATTCTAAAAATTCGCTTCTCAAGCGACGTCAAAGGAATTTGACGTCAACCTTAAGAAAGGTAAAGCACTGCTCAATCTTTTGAATCAGCTCAATTCGCGGCTTTAAGGCGAAATAAACGTATTGTTATTTATGGTTTTTTATCTTTTCCAAAAAACTCAGCAACATTTAAATGCGTGCGTCCGCAACGGCCCTGAGATCTTCAAATGCAACGTGTTCGAGAACAAAACCATAGAAATAAAAATCATGTTTATGAGATAAATAATAATTTACGTACCTATTTATTTTTTACCGCATAACTTTAAGTGAGTTTTCTTTGTTGACACGAAATCGCTAGTGCCTCTGTCTTATTGGTCTCGAGATCCTTATACTTCTTTCCGCCTCACTTCGGGTTTACACTTAAGCGTCTCTGCTGACTCGAGCACCATGACCGTTCGCCTTCTTATCATTGACGATGATCCTGACCACTGCGCCAATCTCTCGGACTTCTGCGAAGACCTTGGCTGGAGAGCTCAAACCGCCTGCAGCGCTCACGAAGCCGAATACTTCCTCCATAAAGAAACCTTCAGTCTGATAGCGCTTGATGTGACGATGCCGGGCATGGACGGCGTTACCTTCTGCCGGCGACTTCGTGAACGCGGCGTGAAGATTCCCATCCTGATGCTCACGGCCAACAATTCCGTTGCAGAACGCATTGACGGGCTCCGTGCCGGTGCGGACGATTATCTCGGCAAACCTTTTTCTTTTAATGAATTTGAGGCACGGGTCTCAGCCATTCTTCGCCGTACAGCCCCTGAAAAACTGATGGTTGAGGATCTGGTTTATGACCTCTCGACGCATCGAGCCACAAGAGCCGGCAATCCGTTGAAAATCAAAGGCATTGCGCAGCGCATCCTGGAAGAACTCATGAAGGCGAGTCCGGAAATTGTGGACCGCGAACATCTCACTGCCGCTATTTGGCCTGACGATGATGTTCCTGACGCGGATAGTTTGCGGGCGAATATCTATCTGCTGCGTCAGGCCGTGGATAAACCGTTCGCAACGGCATTGATCCGCACGCACACAGGGGCGGGCTGGTCCATCGGCCGCTCCCAGCGATAAATCCCTCGATTGAGTTTCAAGCATGGACTTCTCGCACTTGCGTCATCGCTTTCGTCACGCCTCGCTCGGCGCCCGCGTCATTGCCGGCCTGATCATCCTGACGATTTCAATCGCTGCGGTCTACTCTGTCACCCTCTGGTGGAGTTTCACTTGGGTGAAGAACTATGTCGCCGCCGATCTCATGAATTCGCAGCTTACCGCGAAGATCCAAGCACTTGAAAACGGTGTAGCGCCGCAGACCAACCCGGGCGTTACGCTCTACGGCACCAGGCCGGACGTAAAGCCCTTCCCGCAGGCTTGGGAGCTGTTCTCACCCGGACTTCATGAAATAGAGCTCGAACGCCCCTATTTTCTTTATATCGCTGACCGCGGTGCGAACACCTATGCACTTTTAAAGCAGCAAGGTTGCTTCAAGCGGGCGGAAACCGCATATTTTCATCTTATCGGCACGGTTGCTTTACTGGTTGCGTTAGGTGCTTTTGGCGGCGGATGGCTGCTCTACCGCAGCATAATGTCGCCTATCCGCAGACTTGCAGACAACGTCATCCATGCGAGTTCCGCGGATCAATATCTGCCGATCAGCACGCCGCACAATCAGGACGAAGTGACAGTCCTCGCGCGAAGCTGCGATATTGCACTCGAGCGCCTCTATACCGCTCTCGAACGAGAGAAACGCTTCACGGGTGACGTAACGCACGAATTAAAAACCCCCATTCAGACACTCACAGGCAGCCTTGAACTGCTGACGCGCAGCCCCCTAACCGATCGGCAGCGTGCTCAGGCAGAACGCGCCCAGCGTGCACTCAAGGACATGCAGGTGCTAGTTGACACTTTCCTGCAGATTTCTCGTGAAGCCGAACTCATCGGCTCAGTCACACCTGACACCCTGACCCGGATGATCCGACACTTGGAAGAAATCTGGAGACCACAGGCAGAAGCCAAAGGGCTTCAGCTGCAGGTTATTCAGGAAGCGGTCTGTACAGGTTTCTACTCGCCGATTCTTCTGGGAGTCGTTCTTAACAATTTGCTCCGAAACGCTGTCACCTATACAGCATCCGGAACCGTGCAAATTTTTGAAACTGCGCATGGCTTTGTTGTAGAGGATGAAGCGGGCGGCATCTCCCCCGAACGCATTGCGGCTATATTCTCTGCACCCCGCAGATTCGTCGATGCCGACAACAACGGCATTGGTCTTTCATTAGTTCGGCGGATCTGCGCTCGCTGCGGGTGGGCTTTGAGACATGAAAACACTCTGCACGGTTCAAGATTCTCAGTGGTTCTGACGGCCTGACGAGCGATGCCCTTGCAAGGATCGCCCGTCACATCAATGCTGCTAAGGGAAAGCCGTTTCTGCCTCCCGTATGAATGAAGTTCACGCCGAGGCGCTGCGCCGTAAGTCCGTCCGTATCTGGGTTATCTCCAAGAAATACCACCTCACGACGATTTGCTCCCAACATCCGCAAAGCTTCTTCAGCCAGCAGTGTTTCTGGTTTGCCCACTAATACGGGCGAGCATGCCGTTTCCAATTGACAGCTCACCGCGCTCCAAATAGCGCCTGTTTCCATCCGTACATTTTCACCCTCAGGATGAGTGAAGTCTGGATTCGCAAGAATGACCTCTGCGCCGCAGCGAACCGCATTTACGATTCGCTCGAGATGCTCCATCGTGAGTGTGCGGTCGCGGCAGATGAGAATGCCCGCGGCCTCACCCACAGATCTTGCCTCATTGAGCATCTTTTCGGCCAGTTCTCCTATTTCATCACTTGCAAGCCACAGCATGGGAGCGCTTCCGAAACGCTTGAGCGCAATGCCGACCGCATATTCTCCGGCAAGAAAAATACGCTCTTGCGAGATATAGGCTCCTCCATCGGCAAACCGCTTGGCGATCGTTTTGGCAGTCAGGGTTGAATTATTGGACACCAGTGCGCAGGGGCGGCTAGCGAAGAGCTTGGCAGCTCCCACAACCGGGCACCCCGTCGGGTCAAAGAGAACGCCGTCAATATCGCTGATGACAAATCGGGCTTGAGCAAGAACTGCCTTGGCTGATGTGAGCCCATGACTTTGATAAATGGCACTTCGCATGATCAGGCTTAGAAAAAAACGAAAAGCAGTCTGAAGATCCAGTGTTGTGAGATCTCCGGACCGCCTTTCAAGTTGTATGGTCAGCCCCCGAATAGGAACCGAATGCCTTTCGGGTGTTTATGGCCTGACTTACTTCACGAGTTTCGAAACTTCGTCAGCAGCAGCCTTGATGCCTTCGTCTGCCGTGACGCGTTTATTGACGATCGCCTGCAGATCGTCCTTGATGACGTCAATGATTTTGAGCGTATTCGTGCCTGGGAAGGAGTACCACCGCACGATAGTCGGGATTTGTGCCAATGAGGTTTTGAAGTTGGGATTGGCGTTATAGAAATCCTTGAGCGCTTCAGTTCCTTTTTCATGCATCGGCATGTAACCGGACCCCTGAACTTGAATTGCCGTACCGACCGGACCTGCCGCGAACATAGCGTACTCGTAAGCAGCGCGGGCTTTTTTCGGATCCTTGGTAATAATCATGGCGCCGTTGCCGCCGTTGGGCAAAATGCGCTTGCCCGTCGTTCCAACCGGGAAGAGGCTCGTTTTCATTGCAAAGCCTGAGGTCTTATCCTGCACGCCTTTCAACCACGAAGTCGAAGCCGCATAAAAACCCACGCGGCCCGAAATAAAGGCCTGCTCGCCCTGCAGACGAGTCCAGTCCTTCATCACGCCTTGATCGACAAAGCTTCGCAAAATACGCGCTGCGCGCAAGCCCGGTTCATCGGCAAAAGTGACCCGCGTTTCCTTTTCGTCCATCATCGTGCCGCCCTCGCAGAAAAGCAGGGCCTGCCACATCCAGTTGCCTGTCGCTTGATAATCATAGAAAAGACCGGAATACTCCGGACCAAGCGCCTGAACTTTCTTCGCCGCTTCGATAAGAGCAGGCCAAGTTTCAAAACCCTTCGAAGTATCGATGCCTGCTTTTTTAAGCAGCGTTTCGTTGAAGTAGACAATCGGCGTCGAGATAGCAAACGGCACCGCGTACTGCTTGCCGTTGAAATTGCCGAGTTTCATCATCGTGGGATAGTAGCCGCTGCCGTCCTTCCAGCGCGGATCGTTTTTGACGAACTCCGAAAGATCGTAGGCCGCACCCATTTCAATATATTGGCGAATCTGATTGATGCCCTGGAAGGAGAGCACCGGGGCATTGCCCTGAGCGATGCCGGCCAAAGTGCGCTGCGTGAGCTCTTCATAATCAGGGAACGGCGTCTCAAGCCGCACTTTGACGTTGGGATGAATCTTATTGAATTCCTTAATGATCTTCTGGTGAATCGGGCGGAAGATCTTGCCGTACGGATGGGCGACAGTGATTTCGACGATATCCTCCGCGGCAAAAACATTAGGAGCGGAACCGGCGGCCGCAACGGCGGCGACGGCTAGAGCGAGGCGAAGGAAATGCTTGCGGGAAAGCGAATTCATGGTACTTAATCCTTTCTGAGTGACATATGGTCGTTAGCAGGTGAAAGCACCTTCAGAGCTTGCTCTTCAACTCTGGCTCGAAGGGGAATAAAAGGAATGGGGAACACCGGCTGCGCCGAGATTTCGACAAACTCACAAACGAGCGAATCTTTGGTTAACGTGCCTCGCAGCCACCCTGGCGGGGCGGGCGCCGCATAGATGCTGGCTGCCGCACGGACTGCTCCGCTGCGTTCAAAAGCGGCGAGCGAATGAGCGACCGAAGGTACTGTCCAGCAAGGCAAGCCCTCAACGATGGATGCCATCGGCCGATGGAGGTGTCCGCAAAAAATGCCTGCCGTCACTTCAGATCCCTTTTGTGACGGTGTTTTGCCTGTAGGGCTGACATTGCCGAATGCGGCGAGAAATTCTCTTCGGTTCTCTAGGGCGCAAGCATCTATGCCGATATAGCCCGACCGAAAGGGCGGGTGATGCAGGAAAACCAGCAGCGCCCGCTGGGAGCTGATCGCCTTACGTCTCATATGCCGTATCTGCTGCAGAGCTTCTGGAGAAACTCTCCCGGCAGCTGTGTTTGGGATGGTTGTAGTGAGAAAGACGAGAATGGCTTCGTCGGTTTCCACGGCATCCGTGAAGTAAGCGCCCGGTGAAAAAACACTGACGGCTGGGGCTGCGGGGAAAATCTGCCGCATTTGTACGGGATCGTCATGATTGCCCGGAAGGACATATACAGGCCGCGAGAGTGATTCAAGCCGCTCCTTGATCAGCCGATAGGAGCCTAAATCAGCGCAGTCTGCGAGATCACCCGTAACCACCACTAAATCCGGAGCCTCGCGGTCTATATCCGACAAAACATCGTCGAGCCGTTTTTGTGTGTTCAGGCCATAGAGCAGCCCGTCGATGCGCACATGGAGATCGGAAATCACAGCAAATCGCATGACACCGCCTATTTGAGTCCAGACATCGTTACGCCTTGAATGAACCAGCGGCGAGCAAAAAGGAATATCAAAAGGAGCGGCAGCACGATCATCGTTGCTGAGGCCATCATCGGTCCTACGTCGTTGCCGCCTTCGTCAGAAGCAAAAATGGAAACACCCAAAGGCGGCGTAGCCAGAGACATATCGTTCACCACGAGCAATGGCCAGAGGAAATCGTTCCAATGACTGACGATCGAGAAGACCGCAAAAGCAGCAATGGCAGGTTTGACCTGAGGAACGAGGATTGTCCAAAGAATCGTTGTTTCATTGGCACCGTCAACGCGGGCTGCATCGATCAAATCCTGCGGAACAGCCTTCAGAGACTGCCGGATGAGAAAGATCCCCAGAGCGCTCGTCATAAATGGAATGATGAGTGCGGTGTAGGTATTTAAAAGACCCAGCCTGCCGATCATCAGTACGAGCGGAATGACCACCACCTGAGGAGGCACAATGAGACCCGTCAAAACCAAGCCAAAAGCCAGCCCCTCCAGCCGGAAGCGTTTTCGGGCCAGTACGTAGGCGCAAGGGATCACGGTGAGGAGCTGAATGCACAGAATGGCGCCTGTCACAATGATGCCGTTGCGGATGAAGGTTCCGACTTCGCCAAACTCGAACGCCTCCGCATAATTCGCCCAATCCCATGCATGCGGCAGAAAGTGAATGGTTGGGGTGTAAATCTCATTCTCAGGCTTCACAGAAAGCGAGAGCATCCAAACAAAAGGGAGGAGCACGACGACTGCCCCCAGTGCCAGCAGCACGTTAAGGGCGATTGACCTCCACAGCTTATTCGAAGCCATAGTGAACCCTCCGGCCGATCACGGCATTGTTGGCCCAAGTCAGCAGCAGCATGACAGCGAGATAGATAGCCGCCACTGCCGCAGCTGTTCCCATACGGAAGAACGAAAACCCTTCTTGATACATCGTGTACAAGAGAATTTCACTTGCCTTCTCGGGACCGCCGCGTGTGAGTACCTTGACAATATCAAATACTTGGAACGTCTTGATAATCGTGAGAATGAGGACAAAAAATGACGTTGCACTGAGAAGCGGCCAAGTGATGTTGGCAAAGAGTGACCAAGTACTTTTTGCCCCGTCGACTCTCGCCGCTTCATAGAGATCCTGAGGAATCTGTACGAGTCCGGTCAGAAAGATCACCATGAAGTAGCCCGTCATTTGCCAAACGGTGATGAAGGACAGTGTCCAAAGCACAAAGCGGGCGTCATTTAAGAAATTCACCTTCTGCGTGATGCCGAAATAAGGCAGCACCGCAGCCACAATGCCCACTTCGGGATGCAGAATCCACTGCCAGACCACTGCCATGGCTACGAGCGAAGCGGTTACCGGCAGGAAATAGATGCTTTGCCAAAACTGCGCCAAACGGCCGCTTGCATGAACAGCAAGTGCGAGGAGAAGGGAAAGCACGAAAGAGGTCGGAACAACCAACATCGTCATGAAAAGCGTATTCCCCACGCTTTTTCGAAAGTCATCACTCTCCCAGAGACCGATATAGTTGTCCCAGCCAATGAAGTGAACCGAGTTCGTTCCGCCCAATTCCCAATCCGTAAAGCTCACCACGACGGTAGCGATCATCGGGAAAATGAAGAAAATCAAGAGGCATCCCATCGCCGGAGAGAGCATCAGCGGATTGGCGACCCACGCTTCGCCGGAAAAGAAACTAAGCCAAGCTTTCTTCATAAAGGAGCCTCTTGCAGCAGTGCCGAGAGTGATGACAGGCGTATCCGCCGGCCGTTTTCATCAAAAATAAAAGCCCGGCTCCAGTCTGGCCGCAATGCTTGAATGGCTGTGAAATCCCGTGCATGTTCGCGTGAGAGTCGAACGGCGATCTGCCGATGGGTCTCTCTTTCGCCAGCCCAGAACCACGCAATTGACTCTGCTCCCATTTCTTCGATGAAGTCGGGCTCAACGGGAATCGCCTCCGGATCTTCCGCTGCGGCGGGATGCAGCGCCTCGGGACGCAAGGCTGCCGTAAAATGTCCCGCCCCCAAAAGCGGCATTGCCTTCAGCAGCAAAGCCGATTGGCTTAGCTGGCCGAGGAGCCGAGCTTTTGAATCCGATACTTCCAAAGGAAGCTGATTAATGGTCGGGGTGCCGATGAAAGAAGCGGTGAAAAGATTATCCGGATCGTCATAAAGGGTGAGCGGAGCTCCGACCTGCTCCACCCTGCCCCCATTCAAGAGGACAATCCGACCCGCCATTGTCATCGCTTCAGTCTGATCATGCGTGACATAAATAAAGGTGCGCTTCGTGACCTTGTGGAGTTCCACAATTTCTCGCCGTGTATCCGTTCGGAGTTTTGCATCGAGATTTGAGAGCGGTTCGTCCATCAAAAATAACGACGGATCTCGTACGAGAGCGCGGGCAAGCGCAACACGCTGCTTTTGACCGCCAGAGAGTTCCGAGGGGCGACGTGCGAGAAGTTTTTGAAGCCCGACCATTGCAGCGGCTTGCGGCACTTGTCTGCTCAGTTCTGCGGTCAGTTTCTTGCCGGCGGGCAGAAAGCGTCCGAGAAACGGAATTTTCGTCGAGGCGGGGGCCCGCATTCGCAAAGGAAAGGCGATGTTTTCCCAAACCGTCTTATGCGGATAGAGTGCGTACGACTGGAAAACCATCGCAATATTGCGCTCAGACGGGCTGAGCGCTGTCACCTTATGTCCTCGGATCACGATGTCTCCGTCGGAAGGATCAAGAAGCCCTGCAATGATTCTGAGCAAAGTGGTTTTCCCGCAGCCCGAGGGGCCCAACAGGCAGATGAATTCTCCTTCCTCCACGGTGAGATTGATTTTCTGAAGTACCTGCACCGTATCGTAGGATTTTGTTATGCCTTGGAGTTCAAGCGCTGCAGTCATGCCGCGACCTCCCGCAGTGAGCTGGCAAACCAGAGGGGACGGCGGCTTGTCGCAACAGCCTGAGCTCCGGCTTTAAGAACTTCGTGAATTTCAGCTTCGGTTTTAACCAGTCCGGCGCAAAGCACAGGCAAAGGCAGCTGACTGGAAACCTCCCGGATAATGTGCGGAATCGCGCCGGGCATGATCTCTACGGCGTCGCAGTCGAGCCTGCGGGCGGTCTGAATACCCGTCTCGAAGGCTTGGGTATCGATCATGAAGATTTGGAAAATGGTGATCAAACCGCAGGCGCGAGCCTTCTGCAAAATCTGCTTTTTCGTTGAAACAATCGCGGTGGGACAAGCGTATCCGCAGAGAAAATCAATCGCTGCAGGATCCCGGCCAAGGCCGGCAATAAGTTCGGGATATAGCAGCACGCTTTTGCGAGCGGCACGAACTCGGTCGATCAATGCCGGGAGCGAAGCAAGGTCGCCGGATCGTATTTCGATAGCAGACACTCGGCTCGTGAGCGCCTCGGCAAGCTCCTCCGCGCTACGGACAACCGCTATTACGGGATTCGCAAGCACTTCCGCAAGCTCTTTGTGTACGACTGGGGGCTCTGTCGTACGCGGAGACAATGTTCCAGCTTGGGCACAATGAGTCATTTAAAAGTTCCTTTTGAGCTGATGGACTCGGACTCCGGAGAAAAGCGCTTCTTCGAGCGCTCCGCTCTTAACTTGTCCAGAACCCACGCTCGGAGCTCTCTCTATGACTCTCTTCCGGCGCGTTGATTGGTAGTGTAGGTTGGAAAGATTTCACGACAGCGATATTTTCATGACGTTCATATGACGTAATGGATGTGCTCGCTGCCGTTCAAAAGCCCTGCCTTCTTGTTGGCAGTGCGGTCCGCAGGCGCGTTTCTTCCGGACTGTCTCCAAAACAGTCATGAAAACGTTTTAGTGATCACTTTCCGGCCTGAAGGCCGGAGCTTCTTGATTTGCAGATCCTCGCGGCGTCTGCTTCCTGATTCAAAGCCGCCACGATTCCGAAGGAAGGGGACTCCTGCGGCGGTCCTGTTGATGCCTTCCTCCAAATCAGCCGAGAAGATGCGGTCTTTGTCAACAAACAGCATCTGATGATGGTCTTTATTAAGACTGAAGCCTGCAGTGAGATCGTAAATTTCAACGCCTTGACGGGCATGCAGGAATCCGTGCGCCTCAGGCGCGATGATGACCGCTTCGCCGTTAACGGCAGGATAGGCGGAAGCAAACATGACGGCAAAACCAGCGGTGACTGCAAGAGCATTAAGACGCATTTTGAGATTGTCCGATTGATCCTAACCGCTGCTCGAGGCAATCAAATCAGTCCGCAGGGTGAATCTGTCTCGATCGAGATGAAATTTAATTCTTAACAAAACCGACTGTACGGTTTTTATTGTCACTCCGCTGAGAGTGGTAATAACACTTATATTCTATTTATCTATATATTTTTATTGAATTTTAATTCGTACGATCTTCATTCATTAGGGATACCTATAATGACTAAATCTTCAAAAAACAAACCATATGGTTTGTTTTGCATATAATGCCCCGCAGCTTATTCCCTCAATCCTACATAGCAGGTACAGGATCTATTTCATCATGCAGTTCCAAAAAACCTTGATCACGATTGCTGCCGCCCTTGCTTTTGGCGCCGCTTCGACTACTCTTTTCGCAACCCCTATCACCACTGAAGGCGTCGGCGTGGGCAAACACGGCGACATCCGAGTTGCTGTGACTTTTGACAACGGCAAGATCCAGAAAATTGACATTCTGAAGAATGCCGAAAACCCTGTTCTCTCCAAAAAAGTTTTCACGGATTTAAAGGATCAGGTCGCTGCCGCCAGCTCCGTGCAGGTCGACATCGTCTCGGGCGCAACTTTCACGTCGAAAGGTATGCTCGACGCCATTGAAGATGCCGCCAAGAAGGCCGGTGTAACGCTCGGCAAGGCCGATAAAAATACTTTAAACGTGATAGTCAAGGATCTGCCGAAGAATGCTTCCTATGACGTCGTTGTGATTGGTGCGGGCGGCGCAGGATTCTCTGCTGCCATTGAAGCCAAGAACGCCGGCGCCAATGTGGTGCTGCTCGAAAAGATGCCTCAGGTGGGCGGCAACTCCCTCATTTCCGGCGCGGAAATGAATGTTGCCAGAAACTGGGTGCAGCCTAAGCTCGGCATTACAGACGACTCGCCTGAGCTCCATGCCAAGGATACGTATCTGGGCGGCGATAAAAAGGGCGACATGAATGTTATCAATGTAATGACCCGCAACGCTTTGGCCGGCGCGGAATGGTGCCGCAACTATCTGGGCATTCGTTTTGAACCGGACAATCTCTTTTTCTTCGGCGGTCACAGCCGCAAGCGCGCCCTGATCCCGGTCGGCCACACCGGTACGGAATTCATCACGAAATTTCTGGCGAAGGCCGATGAACTCGGGATTCCCGTCATCACCAACATGAAGGCTGAGGAACTCCTCAAAGATAAGACCGGCCGCGTTGTGGGCGTCAAGGCGACGATGAACGGCACCGAATACACGTTCAATGCCAAGGGCGGCGTAGTGCTGGCCACGGGCGGCTTTGGCGCGAACCCCGCGATGGTGAAAAAGTACAACCCGAAGATTGACGAACGCTTTAAGACCACAGACGCTCCGGGCACAACCGGTGAAGTGCTTTACATGGCTCAACGCGCGGGTGCTGAACTCGTCAACATGCAGTACATCCAGACCTATCCGATCTGCGACCCGATCTCGGGCGTGATTGAACTGATCGCGGATGCCCGCTTTGACGGCGCCATCATGCTGAATCAGGAAGGCAAGCGCTTCGTTGAAGAGCTCGGCCGCCGCGACGTGCTCTCCGAAGCCATTCTCGATCAGACGGGCGGCTACTGCTGGGTGCTTTGGAACGATAAGATCGGCGCAGTATCGAATACTGTCAAAGAACACCCGACGGAATACGATGCCTTCACCAAGCAGGGCATCATGACGACCTGCCCGGATCTGAAGTGCATTGCCGACTTCACGAAGATCCCCTACGACAGTCTGAAGGGCACGGTTGACCGCGTCACTTCGATGGCCGGCAGGGGCAACGACAAAGACTTCCACCACCGTGCGGGTCTCGTCGACATGAGTCAAGGTCAGTACTACGTCATCAAGGCGGTGCCGAGCGTGCACCACACGATGGGCGGTGTGCGCATCAATGAAAAAGCGCAGGCGCTGACGGCTGACGGCAAGGTGATCCCGGGGCTCTGGGCTGCGGGGGAAGTGACAGGCGTCACGCACGGCACAAACCGTCTGGGCGGCAATGCCTACACGGACATCATTGTGTTCGGCCGAATCGCCGGCAAGGCTGCAGCTGAAGCTGCGAAGTAATGGCCCAATCTGCATCGATTCTATCGATGCAGATAAAAATCACTCCGTTCACGACGGCCTGCGACCTTTACTGAGTCGCAGGCCGTCAGCGTTATCCGATACACTCGACAGTCCTACAATGGCTCATTCTATGGATTCCCCTCTGTGCTTTCTTCCCCAAATGGCCAGTGACAAAGCAATAAAAACCAGACAGTCCATCCTCGATGCAGCGAAAGCCATCATCATTGAGGAAGGTATTGGTGCGCTCACAATGGAGCGTGCGGCAACTAAAGCCGGCATCAGCAAAGGCGCCTGCATGTACCACTTCAAGAGCAAGCGGGCACTGCAAGCAGCACTGGTCGAAGAGTACGCGGCACACCTTTCCTCAGAACTCGCTCGGCACGAAGCGCTTTTTGACGGACCTCCTGAGGAAACGCTCGTTCCCGGCTTCATTGAATGGTTCCGCAGCTTTGATCATGACAACCACGGCTGGTCAACAGTCGGGCTCGCTATCCATTCCAATTTCGTGCACGACGAAGAACTCATGCGTCCTGTAAAACTCTGGTACGAGAGACTGCATGCTCGAATTGCGGCCTTACCCGAAGATGTTCGAACACCAGCGCTCGTGGCCATCATGGCTATCGAGGGCTTCTTTTATTCGCATAAATTCGAAGTTGATCTCGTTTCACCTAAGCTGAAAATTCAAGCCTGGCATTTCATACTCGAAAATCTCGTTCACAACCACGCAGCTGCTCAAACCAAACATTGATTGGAATGGGTATTTTTCAGCAAGCTGTATGAGCAGCGCCTTTTTCTTCACCGTCGTGACACAACCAAAAGAATAAGGAAGTACCCTGCGCCGATAATCGACGCCAACGTACCTGCTGGGATCTGTGCGGGAGCAATCAGCACCTGACCGAGCCAATCAGCCCAGGAAACGAGTGCAGCCCCTAAAAGCGCTGCCGTGCAGAGTTCCGTTTTTACCGTTCGTGCACCAATCATGACGGCCATGTGCGGCGCCACAAGTCCCACAAAGGCTACAGGCCCCATGGCAGCAGTAGCTGAGGCACAAAGGAGCGCACAAAGCGTGAGCAGCCCCAGCGCAGAACGCGTGAGCGACAGCCCGCGGGACTGCGCAAAGTCTCGGCTGATGGAGAGCAGCGTCATGCTTCTTGAAGCGGCAAAAGCAATGCTGATAAGTACGAGAACGGCCCCCAAGAGCATTGCGGCCGCAAGAGGGGTAGTGCGGTAGGTTGAGCCTGAAAGCCACTGGAGAATAAAGTAGTTTTCCATGGTTCCGCGCGAAAGCGCGAGCGTGACGGCGGAATCCAGGAAAGCCGAGATCGCAATACCCATCAGGACGACGACGTCAGGCGAAAAACGAGACGATTTTGAGAGTCCAAGCAGCACCAAGAGCACCACAAAACTGCCTCCGGCAGCCGTCAGCGACCCCAGAGATCCCACGGCGCCGCCAAAATAAAGGGCACTCACGACCATCGCGAAAGCTGCGCCGGACGACACTCCAAGAATGTCCGGACTGGCGAGCGGATTGCGAATCAGACGCTGCAAAATGACCCCCGCGGCCGCTAAGCCGGCACCGGCTGCAGCGGCAGTAATAAACCGAGGAATACGCAGAAGCAGTTCAAACTTATCTGCCAGTGCAAATGTCCATATGCCCTCTCGATTAATGAACGTAAAGTTGAGGACGATGAGAAGCAGCATTGCTGCGGCAAGCATGATGAGCCCAGGAATGGACAGTTTCTTAAGCGACGACCGCACCATGCCGGATGCCTGACCGGGCTGCGCACCGCCGCGCGCAAGCGCAGAGAGGCTTTTCCGGGCAATCCAGATGAAGATCGGTGTTCCGATAATGGCTGACACGACGCCGGTGGGCACGATGTTGCCGGTAAGCGAGGTGAGTCCCTGAGCCGCTGCGTCGGTGGCGCAAAGGAGTGCCGCCCCAATCAGCATGCTTGCACAGAGCTGAGTGCGCGGATTGACGAACCCAACTCTTCTCGCGATATTGGGTGCAATGAGTCCCGTGAAATTGATGACGCCGGCCGCTGCAATAAAGGCCGATGAGAGCCAGATGCCCAGAGCCGCCAACACACCGAAGACGGGCACGATAGGCAAGCCTCGAGTCCGAGCACCTTCGTCTCCGAGCGAAATGAGTGCGAGTGCGCGCGGCGCAAAAATCAATAAAAGAATCACCACCGGAACCGTCTGCGGCAAAAGCGCAGTGATGCCGCCCCAGCCGTTTTGCGCGAGGTCGCCGGCCCCCCAGAGGAAGACATTTTCAACAAACTGAGCACGCAGCAGCACAACCGCCGTCGCAATGGCCCCAAAAAGAAGGTTCACAACCATGCCGGCGATAATCAGCGCGACCCCCGTCATGCCGCGCGGACCGGCAATAAGCAGGATGAGTCCGAAGGCAGCGAGCGCCCCAGCAAAAGCCCCCAATGAAAGCCATGCGCCGGCCGCCGCGGGAAAGAAGGCGGAAATCAATACAACTGCAAGCCAGCCGCCCGATGACGTACCCAGCGTCAAGGGAGAAGTCATGGGATTTTGAGTGAGCTGCTGCAGGAGGCTCCCCACCAAACCGAGCAGTGCGCCGCCAATGGCCGCAGCGGCAAATCGCGGAAGCGTTCCAAAAGCAAAGTAGTATGCGTCAAAACTCTCTGCTGACGCCGGATCGAAGATGAGATTGACGCGGTCAGTCCAGGAAAGCGCATTGTCTAACGTAAAGGTGCAGAGAATGGAAAGACCAAGCGCAGCCGCCGCAGCAATGAGTGCACCTATGGAGAAAGTCTTCATTTTGAAGTTCCCTCCTGCTGCGTTCTGCCGGCATAAGAAGGAGCCAGCGTCAAAAGTGCTTCGGTAATGCGTTTTGCAGTGGTCAGAATCGAGGGCGCTCCGCCATGGCTCCAGTAGGGTTCCGCAGGTGCCACATGATGTTTGCGGGCAAATGGTGTGGCACACCATAGGATGGAATTCATCACCTTGGCTTCTTGAGCGAAAGGACGGATGTAGATGACATAGGCATCCGTTAAGTTTTTGAGGTCGCGAATCCTCACCTGCGTGAGGCCATAGGCGCTTGCCGGCCGAGTGAGCGGCTGCGCCATTCCCATGCGCCGAACAACCCAGTCCGCAATAGAGTTAGGCGTATAAACAAAAAGCGTTGTGAGACTAGAAAAGCGGATAACTTGAATTTGAGGAACAAAACCAAAAGCTTTGCGGATGGCGTCGCCATAAGCGTCAATTTGCGCAAACCATTGAGCAATTTCAGCTTCAGCAGCGGCTTCGCGCTGAAAGAGTTTTGCTAATTCCCGGAACTGCTTGAGAGCCGTCTCAGCTTCATTTTCAGGCGCATCGGCGCGGTAGTTGCTAAAGAGCAGCACCGGCGCAATGGTGGCAAGCACCGGCATCAGATCGAGCTGAGTGGGACCGATGAGAATAACGTCGGGTTTAAGTTTGGCAATGCGTTCAAGATTAGGTTCAGCTCGGGTACCGAGATCCTCAATGCCGGCAGGCAGCGCGGGCTCACGCACCCAGGTGTCCCAGCTGGAGATGTCGCAGGCGCCCGCGGGTTTGACGCCAAGACCAACCAAGTTTTCCAACAGATCCCATTGAAGCACGGCAGGACGCTGCGGGATGGTTTGAAAGACGTGCTCGCCCAAGTCATCGCGAATGGTGATGCCCGAGACTGCAACCAACTTTTCATTCGAAGCAAAGTTCGGTAGCGACGCAGCGCCGAGCGAACCGGCCGCGAAGTGCTTCAGCACCTCTCGGCGGCTTAAGCGTATGGAGAATGGAGGAAGAAGGTTCATTCGCACACCACGGCCACATCAAGCGGAAGCTGCTTCTTGCCGCCGGTATAGGCTGCCGGCGGATCCGGATGCAGCATGAGTTTGACCGGCGCCTCAAAAAGTGTTCTGAGATTTTCTTCACTGTGAAGGAGTTCAGCTCCGCCTGAGAAGAGAACCCTCCCCTCCTTCAATGCCACGATATGTGTAGCAAACCGCAGTGCCAGATTGATGTCGTGAATGATCGCAATAACGCCGCGTCCCGTTTCACGATTAAGGCGCTCCAGAAGCGCCAGTGTCCCGTATTGGTGACGAACGTCCAGCGCGGAAGTCGGTTCATCGAGAATCATTACGGGCGAAGCTTGCGCGAGAAGCATCGATATCCACACGCGCTGCCGTTCGCCCCCGGAAAGATCATCAACGTAGCTTTGTGCATACTGCGCCGTGCCGGTAGCCGCGAGTGCCTCGTCAACAGCTGCCTCATCTTCAGCACGCCATCGGCCAAAAAGCCCGCGCCAAGGGAAGCGTCCCAGACGCACGAGTTCGCGGCATGTCAGACCTTCCGAAGCCGGAAGTTTTTGCGGCAGAAAAGCTGCTCTCTGAGCGCGTTCACGCTCTGAAAGCGTAAAGAGGTCGCACCCTTCGAGTTTCGTCGTCCCGGCATCGGGCTTAACCAATCCGGAAATGATCGAAGCTAAGGTCGATTTCCCCGAACCGTTGTGACCCAAAATGAGTGTGAGCTCATGCGTCGGAATTTCGAGATGGTCGATCGAAAGAATCGTTCGATCATTGCGAACCATGCGGATGCCGTTTAATTCGTACATGGCGAGGACGTTTGAAAAATGATGCTTGTGAATGCGTTCAACCGTCCAGTGCCGAATAGGCGGTGCCGGACGGTTGAATGTGATAGATCGTTTGAATGAATATTCAAACGAGAATCAAGGATTTACCAAGCGTAAGTCAAAGTCGCACGAGCAACTCGCCCTTCGCCGTAATAAGCAGTGCCATAGTCGGCAGCCTGAACATATTCCTTGTCAGCGATATTGGTGATCGTGCCTTGAATTCTCCAGTGCTTATCGAAGACATAACTCACAGCAGCATCCCAAAGCGTGACATCAGGCACTTGTTCGTTCACGTAATGACCGACGGAACTGCCGATGTACCGAACCCCAGCACCCAGCGTCAGTCCGGAAAGACCAAGATCGGCAAAGTTGTAGGAGACCCACCCCGATGCCATGTGCTTAGGCGTCATGACAGTGCGGACTTCATCATCACCATCCGTCTTATCCAGATACGTGTAGCTCACGTCAAATGTCAGATGTTTGAAAACGGAGGCACGCGCCTGAACCTCAATACCGTTTGCCTTCTGAACGCTCACCGGCGTCCAGGCTGGTGCTCCGTTCACCAGACTCGGCGTCATGGCGTTGTCCTGCTTGAGATTGAAGAACGCAATGTTCACAAAGCCATCAAGCCAATTCGGCGTCAACTTAAGGCCATACTCGATTTGCTTGGTATTCGTGGGCTCGGTAAGTCCGTAAAGATATTTATTATCAAACCCAGCATATGCCAAAGAAGCATTGGCAAAGAATGCTTCTGAATAATTCACATACGGCGAGATGCCATAGTCATTCAAAAGCATGATCCCGGCATTCCATGAAAAATGCGTATCATCAAGCTGATCCTTGGTGATGATAATACGAGAATCATCCGAACCAGAATCGATGCTGACCTTATCCCAACGTGCGCCGACTTTCAAAAGCAGGAATTCGTTGACAATCGTTTGAGCCTGTCCATAGATGCCAAACTGCCACTTATTGCGCCAATAGTCTGCAAGCTCATAGGCAGAGGCATCCCCCGGCGTGAAAATAGAGGGGTTGAATGGATCAACAGTACCCCAGTCCAGCCCTGATGGCGTGTTGGCCCCCCAAGAATTCTTGAACCATTGATAATCGAAACCCAATTGGAACAGGTTATCAAATAACCCTGATGTATTCGTGTATGTCAGGTTATTGTCGAAAGTTACGGCTTTTTCAATGCCGTCGTTGATCAGCACATTCCTCGACAGCATGGGTTTGGGATCTAAAGTGGGAGTATTCCCGACAAAATAATCCCCCGAACCATAAACGGATGCGACGTTCAGATACATATCCGTATAAGAAAAATTCGCGCTCTGCTTGTACTTCAAGTTGTCGTTGAACTCATGCGAAAGTTCCCAGCCGAAATTCACCTGATCCTTGTCCAGATCATCAGTGGGAAGTGCATAGCTGGTACTCGGAGAAATATATTGACCATTGCGGGCATGAAGAGTACCCATGGTCGGGAAGAAAGCGCTGTTGGGTTTGCCTTTCTCCTTCAGGTAGTTCGCCAAGAACGTCAGACTGGTTCTGTCGCTCACATCAATCGTGAAGCTCGGCGCAAGATAGACGCGGTGCTTATCAACGCCGTCAAGGAACGAATCCTCCCGATTGACCATCGCTACGATGCGATAACGCTTCGTCCCGTCTTCAGTAGCGTTATCTGCAAAATCAAAGCCGCCCTGAACATACTTGTTAGAGCCGCCGGAAATCGAAACGCTGTGCTGCGGCGTCTTGGTTGGTTTCTTGGTCACGAGATTAACGACACCGCCCGGCTGCGAATCACCAAAAAGGGAGGAAGACGGTCCCTGAATAATTTCAACGGATTCCAACCCAAAGGGTTCAACAGAAGTCTGGAAGAAGCCTTCGGAGAACTGACGATGACCATCAATGAGGGTCGTCACACTGAAGCCGCGCATTTTCATCCAGTCGGTGTCATAGTCCGCGCCGTACTGACTGAAAAATCCCGGCGTATAGCGCATAGAGTCATCCAGCTTGCGGATATTCCCTTCTTCAAGCGTCTTACTGCTGATGACCGATACGGACTGCGGCGTTTCCTGCGTAGAGACATCAATCTTCAGCGCCTGAGCCGTCACGCCGACGCCGTCAATCGTTTGATAGTCATCTGCGGCAGCTGCGGTCTGAGACAGCGAGAGCGTCCCCAAGCCGGAAAACACCAGAGACAATGCAATGGCTAAGCGCTTGCGTGCGGGGCGCTTTGTGGAAATGCAAGAGAGTGGTTTGCGAGTATTCATTGCGAATCTTATTGCAAATGCAACTAAAAATGAGAATAGTTCGCAGTATAAGTACTGGTAAAACCACCTAAAATGTATACTTAGATATACAAGCGTATTTGTTGTTTTTTAGTCAAAATCTCAACCGACAAGCTCCCGAAACGGCGTACTGATGGACGCCTCTGGACTTCATAATCGTTTGTCAAATCAGGCAAACGCCCGCATGCTCATAGGCTTATGAGACATCAGAGCCGCCCTATTGGGTCCTCCGGTTAACCATGCTTGGACCGCGGGAGACACACAAAGAATTGCATACCTCCCCGCAGGCCTGTCGTGCGAGAGGCAAACGGAAGCCGCTCACTGATTTCAAGCGCTGGACTTCAGATGCAGCGCCCAAGCTGATGACGCTCAGCTGGTTTTGCTTTTGATGCGGCCAAGCGTGCAGTCGTTAATAGCAGTGAACAAGGCTAACCATGCATCTTTAATGACGGGCGTATTCCGACCTGCAAAAGGACCTGCGGAACTGCCCACTCGTTTTTGTTCAATGGTGCTCGGTTCACCTTGCGGCAAACTGCAGGCGCTTTAGCGCACGATGCGAGGCGGCTTGGCGAGCTTAGCCATGGACGATCCGTCGCCGTAGGGGTCCGCCGACTCCCCGTCGGCAGCCTCATAAGGCGTATCGTCATCGTCGTCCTCCGAAACGATCTTGTCGGCAAGCCGCAGGAATGGCGGCACGAGCGAAGCGGAACCATCGTCCTCCATGCTTTCAAGCTCGGCCTCTGAGGGTTCATGAACATCCAAAACCTTGACGGCAAACTGTAGTCCGACGCCGGCGAGCGGATGATTGGCTTCCAGAACGGCCATGCCGTCGGCCATATCCGTCACGCGCCAGGAGCGGCCGTCGGGCGCTTCGCCGGGCACTTCGTCCACGAGCTCTCCCACTTCCAGACGTTCGGGATGCGCAAAGTTCTCCACGGGTATGCACCGAATCGCATCGGCATCGTATTCGCCAAAAGCTTCTTCAGGTTCGAGATGAATGGTGAAGCCTTCGCCGGCGAAATGTCCTTCGAGCGCTTTTTCCAGACGCGGAAAAATATCGCCTTCGCCATGAAGATAAACCATGCCTTCGGGCGGGGTCTCTTCAAGCGTTCGGCCCGTCATATCAGCCATCACGAGGGAGATCGTTACCAGCATGCCCTTGCGGATTGCATCAGCCATTGCGTTTGTCTCTCAAATAGAAAATATCTAGTGCAGTGCGCTATTTTGCCGCACCTGCCTTCATTGGGGTGGTTATTCGTTCCGGCAGACCGTTTGATGCGTGCCGTGAAAAAGTTCGGCCGCATCATCGGCCCTGGGCCATGCCAGGCCCTCTGGACGCCCCGGCAGGCAGAGGCATGCAAGCAGAAAGAGAATATTGACCCCGGCTGCAGAGAGCAGCAGTGCCCAGGCGCCCGAAAGCCCAAAATCGTGCGCTCTTCTTGCACAAAGCACGGTTACGCCGATGCTCCACAGGCCCGCTGCCCAGCCGTAGATCTTGGCAATCACCAAAATCGCACTGTCGGAAATCCATGCCGCGTCAGCGATCGGATCCATCAAGGCATAAGCGGCAGCGGCCGCAAGCAGCCAGCCGACAAGCCCAATTGCGAATCCCCTGCGGTCAATCCGCACCTGCGGATTAAAGAGCGTCAGAACGACGCTGCCGAGCAATGCCAAGAGGCGCAGCCCCATGCCTGCAGAAGGATCATTCCATGCCGCATTATTCGAGCAATTCGGCTGAATAGACTCTGTCGACATGAGTGCAATTCCCCGAAGCGCCTGATGCGTTAAAGCATCATGATGCGGCGCTTCCAAATTTCAAACTCCTCTTGAGTGAGAAGCGAGCGCTCAACCATCTTTTGGAGTTTGACGACGGTTTGAGCCTTGACCTGTACCTGCAGTGATACCGGCATCACTGCAAGATCTTCAGCAGTACGGCGGTAAAGCACGCCGGCGGGCGAATGATCAAGAGCCGCCGGCGAATTCGGAACCTCCGGCGCTGTCGGCTGAGCGCCGCTTTCGAGTGCACCTTTTCGGCGTGCCGCAACCAATTCGGCCTCCGTATGGAGACCGACGGCATTGAGGCACTTAACGAAAAAGTTCATCTCGAAACCGAATCAGCGAAGCTGCTCCGCCAACAGGCTGAGAATGTTCGGCGCAACGCCGGTCTTGTCTTCGCCGCCTTCAGCATCCTGAACCGTGAGGCGGGTCTTGGCGCCTTCATCACCCAAGTGCAGACGATAGGTGGGGGCTTCAATCGCTTCATCAGAACCGAAGACATTGGCAAAGAAGCCGCGGGATTCCTTCACCTTAGCTTCATAGGCAGGATCCAGATAACGGACGAGATACCAGCCAGCCGTGCGGTCACGGTCGACGAGCTCAAAGCCCATGCGGTCGATCACCAGACCGAGGCGGCGCCAAGCCTGATCAAACCCTTCGTCGAGCACCACTGCGGCAGCCTTGCCGTCGCTGCCGTTTTCAATGGCTGCCTTAGGCGCAACAGGCTTGATTTCCAGATCCTTGGCGATCTGCTGCGCGTTAGCTTCCTGCTCTTGACCGGAAGCCTCAGGATTAAATTCGGCATCAATGCGAAGCGCAAGGCGCTGGAGCATTTCTGCTTCCATCGTCGGGTCCGTAGGACCAGGCTGCCAGACGCTGCTCTCATTGTCGCGGCCGGTCATGACTTCAACCATCGAACGGTGCGAGATATAGATATCGGTCGTATCGTCGTCGTTGCGCTCCAGGCGAACGCGGTACTGATCCTGTTCACCCGTGGAGTATGCAAAGTCAATAATCTTGCCGACCGTGCGGCGAATAATGTCCTGCGGAAGCTTGGCACGGTTCTCCGCCCATTCCGTTTCCATATAGCCCGTCTTCGGATTCTGCTCGCGCACGACGAGACCGACGGAAGGCCAGAAGTCCTGCACGACCGGCCAGAGTTTTTCCGGCGCTGCGTTGACGCGCAGCCAGCGATCCTGACCGTCCTTCATTACCTTAGCCGACACCGTCAGCGGCACAATTCGGCTCGATGCAGCCGAAGGATCCTGACCTGACGCAGCCTGAGCACGCTGAGCTTCGGCATTGGCGCTCACCACACCGTTGCGCGACGGCACGGCAAAGCGATTGTCATTTTGGATCGGCGTCAGATCCGGCGGAACCTCAAGGTTCGCGCGCGAGTTGGAGGACTCGTACTGAACCTTCTCGTCATTGAAATCGATTCCGAGGAAGGTGCAGCCGGAAAGGGAGGCAATCGCCGCGCAGGCGGCAGCGAGTCGAAACGCGCGCAAGGACATTTACTCTATGTTTCCGCAAAGTGAATCGGACCCGACAAGGTGTTGCCTCAGGCGCCCGTCACAATCGGGCGCCGTCGGAAGCTGCTGATGTGTTGAAATCAGACGGCTTCGCCTGCGGGTTGAAAAAAGATCTGCTGATTCTATCAAAGGCCGGCCCGCGCAAACGCTTGCCAAGCATTTGAATGAGTTGACAGCGCCAATGGCATGCTCTCGAAATGTTTCAGACGATTCACCGCGCGCCGAGCCGCAGGCTTGAGCCAAACAATACGCTCCAGTCCAAGCTCATCGGCGTTGAGTCCTTCCTCATAGGCGCAAATGCGCGCTTCCGGGGGCGCAAGGCGCAGGAGCTCACCGGGCTGCAGGACGTGCTCAGGACTGCGCGGGCGTCCCCAAATGGCGGTATTCACGGTCGTGAAGGTTTCCATGAGGAATAAGCCGCCCGGCTTGAGCGAGCGCCAGTAATGGGGAAAATGCGCCCGATAAAGATAGTTGGTCACAATAATGGCGTCGAACGCTTCCTCGGCATAGGGCCAGGGCTCAGCTTCCAAATCTCTGCATTCCAGAGTGAGGCCGGGCGTGCCGACGAGCGGTTCGAGATGCGAAACATCTACGTCCACCGCGGTGACGTCAAAACCGCGCAGGAGGCAGAGACTCGTATGCCGCACTTCTCCGCCGGCCACAGGAATAGCTT
>OBWS01000412.1_pt1 | contig 25075 bp, 20 predicted proteins | sample 1495291 | NCBI WGS metagenome assembly OBWS01 (sample SAMEA2580090, study PRJEB22360) | human gut metagenome | biome: human gut; feature: human-associated habitat; material: faeces | place: Denmark | collected 2008/2010 | reverse complement strand
CGAGTTGCTTGCCGCATAGATTTTGCCGCCGATGAGAATGCCGCTGCCGATTCCCGTTCCCAGCGTGATAGCGATGGCGTTTTTCGCCCCTTTGAGCACGCCGGCACGGTATTCCCCATACGCCGCCGCGTTCGCGTCGTTCTCAACGCGGACGGGCTTGCCCGTCTGCCGCTCCATCAGCTCCCGCAGATTCACGTCCTTAAAATTCAGATTGCTCGAAAACCGCACGATTCCGGTATCTCGCTCTACCGTGCCGGGCGTCCCCACGCCGATCCCGCAGATATCCCGCTCCGAAACGCCCGCCTTTTTCATCGCTTCGCCGGCGGCCTCGGCCATTTGCCGGCAAATCCCTTCCGGGCCGGGCAAAACCTGCGTTTTCCGGCTGGCCTTCGCAATCAGCCGGGCGTCGCCGTCCACAACGCCCGCCGCGATGTTTGTGCCCCCAAGATCGATTCCAAGATAATACATCGCATCCACCTTTTCCACGGGGCAAACGGCGCTTTTCTCCCGGAAAACGCTTTTTCGGTCGCCGCCATTGGCCCCCGCTGTTTATTTATTTAGGGGCGTCGCGCCCCGCTCCCGGCCCCGCCGGGGATAACGCCTATAAAATCTCGTCGAGCAGCCGGTAGGCGGCAAGCGTGCCCGCGCCTACCAGAGTGCCGTCCGAATCGAAATCAGAGGCTTTTAAATCGAAGGAACTCAGCACGTAATCGCTGATCTCCCTTTTGTAGTTTTTCAGAATCAGGTCCCTCAGCATGCCGTACTCTTCAGTGAGCCTTCCGCACAGGATGATGACATCCGGAGCGTATGTGTTTGCCAAAATGCTGATGGCAATGGAAACGTATTCCAGAACGCGGTTCATCAGATTGATCACCCAGGGCTCCCCGTTCGCGTTCGCCTCGAGCAGGCCCTGCATCGTGATGTCTTCGCGCACCGTTCGGGCCTCCCGCAGGATCGCCCAATCGGCAATGTAGGTTTGAAGGCACCCTCTGCGCCCGCATTCGCACATATTTCCCCCGGGGCTGACGCAGATATGCCCGATCTCACCGGCCATGTTCAGCTTGCCGCGGTACAGCTCGTGGCGGAACACGGCCGCCGAACCGACGCCGGAACCGATGCTCAACACAATGCTGCGCTCATAATCCCTTCCGGCCCCGAACAGATCCTCCGCCACCGCGCGGGCTTTGACCTCGTTTTCAATAAAAATATTACGGATTCCGGTCTGCTTTTGCAGCGCCGGAAGAATCTCTACGTTTTTCCATTTCAGCTGCGACGAAAAACGGATCACACCGTCCTCAATCAGCCCCGGGCACGCGATGCCCACAAAAGGCTCCACGGGCAGATCTGCGTTTTCGGCAAGAATGCGGCCGACCAGGGTGCCGATGAGGGCAATCGCATCCCCCGGCGGGCAGGCGCTCAAATCCTTTTGGTGCTGAATCTGCCGCAGAACCCGGCCGTGGAGGTTAATGATGCCGACATTGACGCCGTCTCTGTGCATTTCGACCCCGACGCACAGGAACGCACTGGAAGAAATCCGAAGCCGCTTGGCCCTGCGGCCCGGCCCCGCCTCCGGTTCCCCGCCGTTTTCTTCCGCCACAATCCCGAGCTTTTCCAGCTCCTCTATGATCCGCCCGACCGACATCTGGCTCATGCGGCTCTGCGCCGCAATCTGCTGCCGCGAAACGGAGCCGCCGCGCAGAATAATGGAAAAAACCAGCCGTTGGTTCAGCCGCTTCATGATGAATTTATCCAGCTTACCGTTCGTGTTTGCCATCGATTCGCCTTTCTCCGCATCGAAAACCAGGCCGTTCGTCCCCCAAAGCAGGCACAGGATTCCGCTTTCAATTAGTAACATCATGTGATCCAAAACAAGCAATCAGCAAATTAAATTCCTTTATTAGAAATTTATTTCCGTTTTTTCGATAGAAACATTATGATTTACTTGCAATTTACTATACTTATGTTAATAATTTCGTTATAGCAGATATGGGCGGTAAAGTCAACCAAAAAGTGGAAACGGCACCGTACCACTCGTAAAAAGACGGAAAGGATGGATATTCCATGCCAAAACTGATCGTAGAAGCCTGCTGCGGCTCCGCAGACGACGTAATTGAGGCGCAGAAAGCGGGCGCGAACCGCGTGGAGCTCAACTCCAACCTCTCTTTGGGCGGGCTGACCCCCTCCCTCGGCACGCTGAAGGCTGCGAAGGAGAATACGGATCTTCCCATCATGGCGATGGTTCGCCCGCGGGAGTCCGGGTTTCTCTACACCGCCGCCGAATTCCGCGCCGCGCTGCTGGACGCGGAGGCGCTGCTCGCAAACGGCGCGGACGGGATCGTGTTCGGCTTTCTGAACGCGGACGGCACAATCGACGCGGGCCGCTGTCGGGAGATGCTGCGCCTTGCGGGCGAAAAACAAACCGTATTTCACCGCGCCATCGACGTTGTGCCCGACTGGCGGGCGGCGGTCGATCTGCTCTGCGAGCTCGGAGTAACCCGAATTCTGACCAGCGGACAGCGCGCCTCCGTCTTCGACGGAGCGGCCACGGTGGCCGAGATGCTCCGCTACACGCGCGGCAGAATCGAAATTCTGCCTGGGGGCGGGATTCGCACGCACAACGTACGGGAGATCATCGCAAGAACCGGCTGCACGCAAATCCATATTTCTCCCCATCGGGTTTTCCTTGATCCCTCCGCTTCGGGGAACCCGGAAATCCACTTCGGCCTGCCCGGCTCGCAGGAGGATCGCTGCCAAATTCTTGACGCGGAGGAATTTAGAAAGATGCGCAGCCTTGCCTGCGCGGACTAACCGAATCGGAAGGAAAAGGGGAAAAACGTATGCTGAATCAAGCGGAGCAAGACTGCATCGGGCAGGCGTTCCACCGCGCCGTGGAACGGATGGGAAAGAGAGCGGACGCCTTTTTGGGGCCGACGGAGCACCTGAGCGGAGACGAACTCTTCTGCATGAAGTTTCTGATCGCGTCTCTGCCTGCCAGCGACATGGCGAGCTACGACGGCGCACTGCTGCTGAAATTCGTGCGGCATGCACTGTTCCTGCGGGAAAACACCCCGTGGGGAAGGCAGATTCCGGACGATCTGTTTTTAAATTACATATTGTCTTATCGCGTCAATAACGAGGCGATTGAATGCTGTCGGGAGGAGTTTTACCGCGTGCTGCGGGAGAGAATCGCCGGGAAATCCATGGCCGAGGCCGCGCTGGAAATCAACTGCTGGTGCTTTGAACAGGCGACCTACCGCCCGACGGACGACCGCACGGCCTCGCCGCTGACCGTAGCGCGCAGATGCTTTGGCCGCTGTGGGGAGGAATCGACCCTGGCCGTCACCGCCTTTCGCAGCGCCGGGATTCCCGCGCGGCAATGCTATGTGCCGCGGTGGTCGCACTGCGACGACAACCACGCCTGGGTGGAAATCTGGGTGGACGGGCGCTGGCACTACCTTGGCGCGTGCGAGCCGGAGCCCGTGCTGGACAAGGGCTGGTTCACCTACGCGGCCGGCAGGGCGATGCTGGTTCACTCCCGGGTGTTTTCTCCCCTGCTTTCCGGCGGGGAAATCACCGGGCGCAGCGGCTGCGTGACGGAGATCAATCACCTTGCCTCCTATGCGGAAACAGCACCCTTGACCGTTACGGTACTCGACGAAAACGGTCAGCCCGCCGCGGGCGCACAGGTGCAGTTTCAGGTGCCGAACGGCGCGGAGCTTTTCCCGATCGCGTCCCTTTCCGCCGACGACAGCGGCCGGGTGCTTTTCACAACCGGGAGGGGCTGCCTGATGGTGTTCGCGAGCCGCGGCGGCCTGTTTGGCGCGCAGCGGGCGGATTTGCGCTCCTGCGGCAGCGTGACGGTCACGCTGCGGCCCGCCGAAGATTTGCCGAGAGAATGGGAAGCCGATTTCTTCCCGCCGAAGGGGATGATCCGCCCCGAGCCCGCACTTTCGGAAGAAGCAAGCAGGATTCATCAGGCAAAGCTGAAGCGGGCCACAGCCGCGCGGGAAAGCAGATGCGCGGGCTATTTCATTTGCGAAGAGGCGGAAAAAACAGCGCGGAGGTATCCCCTGTTTCAGAATGAAATCCTCAAATTTCTGCAAAAGGCGCGGGGCAACCGGCAGGAGGTGGAACGCTTTCTGCTCGGCGGAGAGCCGTTGGAACGGAAAGTCCGCATGCTCGAAACACTGAGTGAAAAGGATTTGGCCGACCTGAACGCCGATGTGCTGAACGAACACCTGCGCTATGCGGAGCCGTTTGAGCGGGAAATCGACGCCGGGCTCTTTTGGCGTTATGTACTCTGCCCGCGGATCGAAAACGAACGGATCGTCCCCTACCGGGCGTTCCTCACGGACTTTTTCAGCGCCGAAGCGAAAGAGGAATTCCGCCGCAGCCCCGCGCTGATTCAAAAGGCGATCGACGAGCACATCGCCGACTGCGATTGGGATTACGGCGCGCTTTCCGCCGACCCGCGCGGCCTGCTGCAAATGGGCTTTGGCTCCGAGCGCTCCAAGCGAATCCTGTTTGTCGCCATTTGCCGCACACTCGGCATTCCCGCGCGGCTTGATCCGGTCTTTGGTCAGCCCCAGTTTCACACCGGCTCCGCTTGGGCCGATCCCCGCCGGGGCCAAGCCGAAAACAGCGGTACTGCCGTGCTGCTGCTGAGCAGCGCGGGCGGCGAGCCGCTGCGCTACGGCGAGCACTTCACCGTGGCAAGGCGGTGCGGCGGCGTCTACCAAACGCTCCAATGCGGCGCGAACTGGAACGGCAAAACACTGCGGGTGGAGCTCCCGCCCGGGGAATACCGCATTCTGACCGCGAACCGGCAGATCGACGGCTCCGTTCTGCTGCGAGCGGAAGCAGTTCGGCTTTCGGCAAACGAAACTGCGAAAAAAACCTTGCGCCTGCGCGAAAGCCAGATTGCCTCCCGCCTGCGGCACATGCCGGTCGGGGAGTATCTGCTCACGGCCCCGGACGGCGGACGCGTTCCGCTCAGCGCTCTCGTTGCACAAGCTCCTTCAACAATTCTCGCGGTGCTGCAGCCCGGCGCCGAGCCGACCGAGCACCTGCTCAACGAAATGATCGAGCTTCGCGGCTCCTATCGGGATAAAAACACAATTTTGATCGTTCCTTCCCCCGGCGCACACAACGCAACGCTTCTTCACGCCCTGGAGGCAATCCCTTCGATTCGGCTGTTTACCTGCGACGAGCGGGGATTTGAAGAACGGCTCTGCGCCGATTTGCAGCTCGGCGACCGCAGGCTTCCGCTTGCCGCCGTACTGGAAAAGAGCATGCACGCGAGATTCGCCTTTTCCAATTATAATGTCGGCACAGCGGGACTGCTTCTTCAAATCGCGGATTGTTGACAGCCGCATACAACATATCAGAAAACCGGAAGGCAGTGTCTTCCGGTTTTTTATGCCCCATTTGTAAAATAGTTCAAAGCGGGAAATGGGCAAAATGAAAACAACCGGTACGGCAGAACTGCAGAGAGAGAAGAATTTCAATTCCCAGCGCCTTATTCTGCGCCGGTTCTGTGCGTCTCACCCCATCGCCTGCAAAAATGATAGATCGTCGTGACGCCTGCGCCTGTCGCCCCTTTGGACTGGTATTCCCAGCGCGGCGGATCGGTCCAGGCGGTTCCGGCGATATCCAGGTGTATCCAGGGCAGACCCTCGGCAAACCGGCGGATAAAGAGCCCCGCGGTAATGGTGCCGCACCCGTCCGCACTGACGTTGCTGACATCGGAGAGCTTGCCGTCAATCATCCTTTCGTATTCGGGGAAGATCGGCAGCCGCCAGTACTGTTCGTCCGAAAGCTCCGCCGCCTGCAGGAAATCGCCGCACAGCTCCTCATCGTCGCAGAGCAGGCCGGCGGTGGTAAAGCCGAACATGCCGACGACGGCGCCGGTCAGGGTCGCGATGTCGAGTACGGCGGTGGCGTGCTCCCGGCGAATCGCGTAAGTTACCGCGTCCGCCAGAACAAGGCGGCCCTCCGCGTCGGTGTTGCCGATCTCGATTTTTTTGCCGGACATCGAGCTGATGACGTCCCCGGGCAGAAAGCTGCCGGGAGCGATGCGGTTTTCCGCCGCGGGAATCACCGCCGTGGCGTTTACTCTGGCCCCGCTTTCGGCCAGCGCGCACAAAGCGCAGAACACCGCCGCCGCACCGGCCATATCTCCCTTGATCCCGCCCATTGAGGCGGCGGGCTTCAGGCAGTAGCCGCCGGTGTCGCAGGTGATCCCCTTGCCGACCAACGCGATGCGCCGCGAACTCTGCGGGTCGCCGTCATAGCGGGCGACGATCAGGCGCGGCGGCCGGGCGGCATCCTTCCCGACGGTCAGAAAAGCCTCCATGCCCAACTCCGCCGCCTGCTTTTCATCCAGCACCGCCATGGAAAGCCCGGCCTTTTGGCCAAGGCGCACCATTTTCTCCGCCATGGTCTGCGGGTACAGCAGGTTGGAGGGCGCGTTGACCAGATCGCGCGCGCGGCACACCTGCTCTGCCAGCCGCCGGGCCTCTTCCAACTGTTTCTGTGTGCCCGCGGTCTCTTCTGCCCCCTTGATGAAAAGCACGGTTTCCCGCCGGGCCTTTTCCTCAAGATGCCAGCCGGGCAGGCGGTACAGAGCCAGCAGCGCGCTTTCAGCAACCGCACACAGGCTTCCTTCCCCCAACGCGCTCAGAATGGGAGACACATTGATTTCAATGGAGGAAGCCCCCATCTCCGCAAGCGCGCTTACCCCCTTTGCGGCGGCGCGGCGCGCGCGCTTGCGCTCCAGTTCGGCGCGCTTTCCAAGTCCCATCAGCAAAACCGGGGCTCCGCCGTCAAAGGCAATCCATTTGGTGAGGAATTCGCCCGTAAAGGGAGTGCCTTCCTCTACCTCCTCCCACACAAAGCGAAGCTCGAACTGAGCGGCTTCCCCATTTGAAACACAGATATTCATCAGAACATCCTCCTTTTCAGACAAACGGGAACGCCCCGGCAGACAGCCGGCGGCATTCCCGCGGGATCAGATATGATGACAGGCGACCACATGCCCACCCCCAAGATCCTGCGGCTCCGGAACCTGCCGGCGGCAGATGTCCGTACACAGGGGGCAGCGGGCGTGGAACAAACACCCTTCGGGCAAATGGACGGCGCTTGGAATATCGCCCTGCAGCAGCACGCGCTCCCGCTTGACGGCGGGATCCGGAACCGGGACGGCGGAAAGCAGCGCCTGGGTGTACGGGTGCCGCGGATTGCGGTACAGCTCGGCTTTGGGCGCGATTTCCGCGATGCAGCCAAGGTACATCACCGCGATACGGTCCGAGATCATTTCCACAACGCTCAGGTCGTGCGAAATAAAAAGATAGGTGAGCTGAAACTCCGCCTGAAGGCGCTGCATCAGGTTCAGCACCTGTGCCTGAATGGATACATCGAGCGACGAAACGGGCTCGTCGGCAATGATCAGCTTCGGCCGCACCGTCAGCGCGCGCGCAATGCCGATGCGCTGGCGCTGCCCGCCGGAAAACTCGTGCGGGTAGCGGCGCGCGTGCTTCGCGCTCAGGCCGACGATCTCCAGCAGCTCGCGGGCCTGCCGCAGCCGCTCGTCCGCAGAAAGGCCGGTGTGTACCAGCAAAGGCTCGGCGACCAAATCCTCCACCCGCATTCTCGGGTTTAGGGAGCCGTTCGGGTCCTGAAAGATCATCTGCATATCCGCCCGCAGCGGGCGCATCTGATTTTCATTCATCGCGGAAATCTGTTTGCCGTCGAACCAGATTTCGCCGCTGTCCGGCGTGAGAAGGTGGTTGACCAGACGCGCCGTGGTGGATTTTCCGCACCCGGATTCTCCCACGATGGAAAAGGTCTCGCCCTGCACCATATCGAACGAAATGCGGTTGACCGCATGCACCACGCTCTTTTTCCCGAGCAGCTTCTTCCCCGCGGAGAAGGTTTTGGTCACATTTTTCACCTGCACCAAAGGGCTCATTGCACAGTCGCCTCCTTGTCTTGTACCAGCACGCAGCGGCATTTCCGCCCTCCGCCCAGCTCCGCAAGCGGCGGCTCCTCCTCGCGGCAGCGATCCTGCGCGTAGCGGCACCGCGGCGCGAATTTGCACCCGGGCGGCATCATCGAAAGATCGGGCACGCTGCCGGGGATGGACGGAAGGCTCGTCACCCCCGAACCGAGCTTCGGCACAGAGGCGATCAGCCCTTTGGTGTACGGGTGCATCGGCTCATAAAACAGCATCTGCACCGGCGCTTCCTCCACAATCCGGCCGGCGTACATCACAATTACCCGGGAGCACATTTCCGCCACGACGCCGAGGTCGTGCGTAATCAGCAGAATCCCGGTGTGAATTTCCCGCTGGATTTTCCGCATCAAATCGAGAATCTGCGCCTGAATGGTGACATCCAGCGCGGTCGTCGGCTCATCCGCAATCAGCAGATGCGGGTCGCACGACATCGCCATCGCGATCATCACCCGCTGGCTCATGCCGCCCGAAAGCTGGTGCGGGTAACTGCGGCCCACGCGCGCTGGGTCGGGAATGCCGACCTGCGCCAGCATTTTCAGAGCGTGCTCCTCCGCCTCGCGCCTGGTTTTGTCCATATGCAGGAGGATCGCCTCCACCAGCTGGGCGCTGACGCGCATTGCCGGATTCAGGGACGACATGGCCTCCTGAAAAATCATCGAGACGTTTTCTCCCCGGATTTTCCGCATTTCTTCTTCGGAGCACTCCAGAAGATTCTTGCCCTCCAGGTAAACCTCGCCGCCCGTGATTTTGCCGGGCGTATCTTTCAGAAGGCTCATAATAGAAAGCGCCGTCACGGATTTTCCGCACCCGGATTCCCCCACCAGCCCCAGGATTTCTCCTTTATGGATTTGAAACGAGACGTCGTTCACGGCCACCACCGAGCCCTTTTTCCCCTGTGAAAACTCCGTACGCAGGCGGCGCACGTCGAGGAGCAGTTCCTCTGGCATTTTGACACCCTCCCTTTCGATCGAATTCCGTTTGAGAATTCTGTTGTATGAAAATGAAAGACCAAAACACAGACCGAACCCTACTTGATTTTCGGGTCGAGCGTGTCCCGCAGGCCGTCGCCCAAAAGGTTAAAGGCCAGCACGGTAAGGAAAATCAAAAGCCCCGGGAAGTACACAAGGTGGGACGCTACGCCGATATAGTTGCGCCCGGAAGAGAGCATGGCGCCCCAGTCCGGCTCGGTCACATTGGCGCCGAAGCCGAGAAAGCTCAGCGAAGCCGCCGCCAAAATAGCGGTGCCGACGCGCATGGTAAAGTTGACAATCATGGACTGCACCGTTCCCGGAAAGATGTACCTGCTCAGAATCCGCCCGTTTTTGCACCCGATGGACCGCGCGACCTCCACGTAAAGCGATTCCTTTACGGACAAAGTCGCGCTGCGCATGATGCGCGCGAACGAGGGCACCGTGAAAACAGCCACCGCGATCACAACGTTGATGATGCCGGGGCCGATCATCGCGACAATGGCGATGGCGAGCAGAATATCCGGAAAAGCGAACAGCACATCGGAACCGCGCATCACGAGCGTTTCGAGTATGCCGCCGTAGTAGCCGGCCAGAACGCCCAGAACGGTGCCGATCGCCGCGCCGATGATCACCGAGCTGAGCGAAACGCCGAGCGTCAGGCGGCTGCCGGCCATCAGGCGGCTCAGCACGTCGCGGCCGTACTCGTCGGTGCCGAGCACATGCGCCGGGCTTGGGCCGCTGAGCAGGTTGTCGTAATCGGGCGCGGCCGGGTCATACGGTGCCAGCTGTGGGCCGACGGCTGTGATGATCAGCAAAATCAGCAGAAACACGGCGGCCGCAACCGCGGTTTTTCGCTGCATAAATTTTTTAAAAAATGCCTTTGGTTTGCTCTGCGCCTGAACAACGGGGCCTTCCGCCTCTTCCTCCGGCGCACGCACCGTCTCTTTCCATTCCGGCATATGTAAACTCCACTCCTCTCACTGATAGCGTATTTTGGGGTTCAACACTCCGTAAAGGAGATCGACGATCAAATTGATGACGATGTATTCCAAAGAGAAAAACAGCAGCTCCGCCTGAATCACCTTGTAATCGCGGAACGCAATGGAATCCACCAGCAGCCGACCCATTCCCGGAATGGAAAAGACGGTCTCTACCAGCACGGAGCCCGCCAGCAGGCCGCCGATCTGCAGGCCCGCCACCGTCACCACCTGCACGAGCGAGTTGCGGAACGCGTGCCGCAGCACCACCAGCCATTCCCGCTGCCCCTTCGCGCGGGCCGTCCGCACATAATCCTCCCGCATGGTTTCGAGCATGGAGGAGCGGGAAAAGCGCGCCAGCACCGCCATGATGCTGCACCCGAGCGTCAGCGACGGCAGAATATAGCTCTGCCAGCTGTCCAGCCCGCCGGTGGGCACAAGCCCCAGATTTACCGAAAAAACCTGAATCAGCACAAGCCCAAGCCAGAACCCCGGGATCGAAATGCCTGATATGGCGAGGAACATTCCCACGTAATCGGCGATTTTCCCCCTCCTCACGGCGGACAGAACGCCGATAACAATCCCGAGCAGCACCGACCATATCATCGCGCTGAACATCAGCTGGATGGTCGGTTTGAGCCGCCCCAGCAGCATTTCCGACACCGGCAGGCCTGTTTTGTAAGAGGTGCCGAGATCCCCATGGAACAAATCCTCCATGTAATTTATGTACTGATTGGGCAGCGGGTCGTTCAGGCCAAGCTCCTGCCGAATCTGCACCAGCTCCTGCTCGGTGGCTTCCTTTCCCGCCATCTGCCGCGCGGGGTCGCCGGGAATCATGTGCAGAAACAAAAAAATCAGAATCGAAACGACAAACATCATGGGGATGGTGCCCAGTACCCGCTTTACAAAATAACGGCCCAAAATTTCAGCCTCCTTTGCCGCGAGGAAACAATTTCCCTGTGCCAAAACAGTTTCCACGTGAAGTTCAGAATCCGGATAAAAAGCCGGGATAAAACCGGTTATGATAGCAGGATCCGGCAGCAGCCTGGCTGTTGCCGGATCCGCCTGCACTATTTTCATTCCGCTCCGTTCGGGTGCGGCGGCCCGCCTTTTTCTGCGGGCCGCGCAAGACAAAGCGTCAGGACAGCTTTACCTTCGTCAGGTCAAGCTTGCCGTCCGGGCCAAGGTAGACGCCGCCGACATACGTCTTTTCACCGGCGATCACCTGGTCGCTGCCGAGGAACAGCCACGGGGAATCCTCCCAAACCAGCTTCTGCGCTTTTGCGTAGAGCTCGGTCAGCTTGGCGGTATCGGTTGAGACAAGCGCTTCGTCCAGAGCCTTGTCAAACTCTGGGTTGTTGTAGTACGCGGTATTGGCGGAGGTGGGCGGAATCATGGGGTAAGAAAGAATATTGCGCACTGCTCCGTCCGCGTCGAAGGAGGAAGGAGACCAGTTGACATACCACATGTTGATCTTCGCCTTGTCGGGCTCCACATAGATCATTCCGCTCAACGTGTTGGGCTCCATGGGCACAACCTCAACCTTGATGCCGATCTGCGCCAGCTGCTGCTGAATGAACTGCATGCCCTTCATCTCGTTGGTGGTGTTGTCGCCCCAAAGGGTGAGCTCAAAGCCGTTTTCAAAGCCGGCTTCCTTCATCAGGGACTTCGCCTTTTCCAGATTGAAATCGTAAGGGGTCTGCTCGCTGTAATACTGCACGGTGGGCGGGTAGCAGGAATGCACCTCACTCGCGTAGCCGTTAAAGATCGTTTTGATATAAGCCTTTTTATCGATTGCGTAGTTCATGGCCTGGCGCACCCGCTTGTCTTTGAGCTGGGGCAGGTTGGTGTTCAGGGTCACATACCGCATGATGGCGGAAGGAGCGGTAACTACCTTGATGTCCTTTGTTCCGTCAACGGTGGGGGCCTGTGTGGCCGGCATGGGATAAATGTAGTCGGCTTCGCCGGTCTGCAGCATCGCCACACGCGCGCCGTCCTCCGGCACCGCCTTAAAGGTGATACTGTTGACGGAGGGCTTGCCGTTCCAGTAATCGGCAAAGGGAACAACCGTTACGTGGTCGCCTTCCACTCTCTCTTGAAACTGGTAAGCGCCCGTACCGTCCGGATTCTTTGCCAGAGCGGCGGCACCCTGCTCAAGCGCTTTCGGGCTTACAATGGAAAACAGAGCCAGCTTATTGATAAAGGTGACGTTGGGGGTTTTTAATTTGATGACAACGGTGGAATCGTCCGGCGTTTTTACCGACTCCCATTTGGAAACGGTGCGGTATTGGCGCAGCTTTTCGTCCTTCATGCAGCGGTCGTAATTCGCTTTGAAGGCGGCCGCGTTGAATTCGCTCCCGTCGTGGAATTTGACTCCCTTGCGCAGGGTAAAGGTGTAGGTAAGGTTATCGGGATCGACTTTCCAGCTTTCCGCCAGCATGGGAACGATCTTTTGATTTTCATCAAAGGTCACGAGCTGCTCATACATGGTGCCGAGCACCGACATGGACAGCGTGTCGGAAACCTGATGCGGGTCCAGCGACTGGATATCGAGATTAAAGCCGACCACAAGGTCCTGATCCGGCGCCGCGGTTTTTGTCTGCCCGGATGCCGCGCTTCCCTTCGGCGCGGCAGAGGATGCGGGAGCGTTAAGTCGATCCCCCGCCAGCGACAGGGACATCGCCGCAGCAAGAAACAACGCGATGATTTTCTTTTTCATACGACAAGAATTCCTCCCTTTTCTTTGTGTTGAAACCCGAAAACATAATCAGAGCAAGGTCGGCAGCGGCAAATCCGCTTTGGCGGCAGGTTTGTTCTGCCGCCGAACCTACGTCTGAAATTTAGAATATAGTATAGCATTCGGTTTGTGGGTTGTCAATAAAATTTAATCGATTTTTCAGCGGATATTCCCGGCTTCCCTATTTTTTTGTTGAATTCATCCATCAACCATGCTATGATAAATCAAATAAACAAGCCTCTGCAAGCAGGCTGCAGAGGTGAAAAATACCCGGCGAAATCACAAGGAGGTACAATGCAAAATTGTGGTGCTGATGAGTGGATCCGCGAATCGAACCGGCGGGCGCTGCTGGAAAGAATTCGGCAGGAAAGCCCGGTCTCCCGGGTGCAGCTTGCACAGGAACTGCACCTGAGCAAATCGACGGTAACAGACAACATTACCCCTCTGCTCCGCGAGGGCATTGTGCAGGAGGTTGGGGTGGGCCTTTCGCAGTCATTGGGGGGCAGACCACCGGTACTGCTCAAGCTCAACGGAGCGTACAGCTACATTGTCGCCATTGAGCTTGGCTTTCGCGCGCCGCTTTTTGCGCTGGCGGATCTGGAGGGGCGTATTCTGCACAGGCTGACGCTCTCCGTTTCAGAGCACGCCTCTTACGCCGACCGCCTGAAGGCGGTGTGCGGAAAAATCGACGAGCTTTTGCAGCGCGGCGGAATCGGCCGGGATCGGCTTGCGGTGATCGCGCTGGCCTCGCCGGGCGCCTACAGCAGGCACGAGGGGGGGTATCTTCTGAACCCCGAATTTGAGGATTGGGATTTTTCGCACCTGCGGGAGGATTTGGCCGGGTGCTTTGAGACCGAGGTCATGATGATCAACGACGTAAAGGCCGCAACCCTGGGGGAGCTGCACCAGGGAGCCGCGAAGGGATTCCGCAACATTGTTTATCTCAGCTGCGGGGTCGGCGTGGGCGCAGGAATCGTTCTGAACGGCCGGCTGTATTCGGGAACCTCCGGCAGTGCGGGGGAAATCGCCCGGGTGCCGATTCCGGGGATCAGCAATCCTCTGCGAACCCGAGTGGAAATGAACGCCCTCTTGCAGAAAATACGCACCCAGGCGCCCGAGGAGACCCGGCGCGCGCTCCGCAAACCTGCCGAACGGCTGAATTTTGAGGATGTCGTGCGGCTTTGGAGAGCCGGGGACCCGTTCACCCGCGGCTGCATCCGCGACATTGCGGTCGCGCTGGGCAAAATGGCGGCCGCGCTGGTCTCCGTGCTGAACAGCGAACGGGTCGTATTCGGCGGGGAATATCTGGTTTTTCAGACGCAGATTCTGGACATTCTGCGCGGAATCCTGTTGCAGGAAGCTTTCGATCCCGTCCCCGTCGTCGGCTCCTCTCTGGGAAAGGACGCCGCCCTGCAGGGGCTGCTTTCGCTTTCGTGCGAGGCGATTCTGGATCGCCTCGCGGCCAGCACGTAGGGAATTTTCCGCGACCGGAACGCCGCGTTGTCTGGATACTGAACGAACCCGAAATGAGATCACATCAAAGCACACGGGAACCGCGGCGACGCCGGCGGTTTGCCGCTGTTTATCGTCAACCAGTATTTTAAAAGGCTCACCACGCGAACCGAAGCTTGAAAACCGTCCGCTTTTCAAACGAATGGATGATATCGCTGCTTATTTCTCTATGAAAAACAGGATCTCCCGGCAAAATGAAGTGCACCCCAATTGTTAAACAGTATGATATACTGAATAACGATTGGGGTGTTTTTTATAAAGACACAAGCACTGTAATTGCAGAGGCGTTTACGAGTGCTGGCATGGCCCGATTAACGCAAAAAATCTGTTGTGGGCCACCAAACCTGTTTTGCCGCAGCCGGCGTCCGCTGAAGCCAGCGGACATTTTCGGAAGCAGCGCCAATCCTCTTTTCAATCTTTTTCCTGCGTATCAGGCAAAAGTTTCTCTGTTTAACCCTTTGGGTACTCGTTGCAGAGCAAACGGTAGGGCGGCTCGTCTTCCTCAATGATGGGGAAGCGGCCAACAGGCTTAAGAAAGCGGTTGTCGGTATTGTCGTCGTTACATTGGCTCACCTCGCCCAACAGAACCGGCCCCGTACCTTCCTCCACGGAAAAGTCGTGGTATAAATAGGGCGGTATGGTAATGCTCTCGCCCGGTGTGAGGCGCACCTGCGTCCCCGCGGGAACAACAAGCTCCCGGCCGTCCATATGCACGCGCACCTCCCCGGTCTCGTCCAGCCCCTCGCCGGGGGTGGAGTTGTAGACGCGAATCAGCACATTGCCGCCGCCGCGGTTGATAATATCCTCCATCTTGCTCCAGTGGAAGTGCATGGGAGAATATTGCCCCTCCCGCAGATAGAGCAGCTTTTCGGCGTAGGTTTTGGCATATTTATCCTTTTGGGCAACGTTGCCGTTGCGGAGGGTGATCAGCGAAAAGCCGACCCGATCAAAGTCGCCGAGGCCGTAATCGGTGATATCCCATCCCAGCAAGTTGTCTCGGATTTCGTCGTAATCGCGGCCCTTTGTCCTCCAGTCCTCCGGCGTAAAGTGACAGAACGGCGGCAGGGCAAAGCGGTATTCCCTTACAAACGCCTCCATTTCCATCAGCACCTTGTTTATTTCGCTGCGTTTCATCGTCATCCCTCTTTTCGGCCAAGGAACTCCCTGACCATGTTAATTGTGGGCATTGCCGGTATTCCCCCGCGCTTTTGAACGCACAGCGTGGCGACCGCGTTGGCAAATTCGGTAAAATCCCGCAGCTGCGCTTCGCCAAGCTCGTTGGGGCGAAGCCCGCTTATGGCCAGCCGATAGAGGAACCCGCCCCAGAAAGCATCCCCGGCTCCCGTGGTGTCGACCACCGGAACATCGGGAACGGAAACGAGCGCCGACGCGCCCCGCACTGCGGTATAGGCGCCGTTTCTGCCAAGCGTGACCACCGCGCAGGAGATACCCCTTTGAAAGAGGCGCCCGGCGGCAGCCTCCGGGGAGGATTCGCCTGTGATCAGCCCGACCTCCTCGTCGCTGATTTTGACTATGTCTGCAAACGGGAGGACACTCTGCATGATCTTGGTGGCCTCTTCCTCGCTTTTCCAGAGCGGCGCACGGTAATTCGGGTCGTAAGAGACGATCGCTCCGGCTTTTTTAGCGGCTTTCACCGCTTCGATTGTGGCGGAACGCGAAGGCTCGTCGGTCAGCGAGAGGGAACCGAAGTGGAAAATTCTGCACCCCTCCACCAGCTCGCGCTTCACCTCGCGCGCGCAAAGACAGGTATCCGCACCGGGCCTTCGCGCAAACGAGAATTTGCGCTCGCCCGTTTCAGACAGCTCGACAAACGCGAGCGTGGTGAACACATCCTCCGCGCTGATCAGCCCGCCGGTATCCACACCCTTTTCTTCCAGCACCCTGCGCAGATAATCCCCGTGCATATCCTTGCCCACCTTGCCGATGAACGCGGTGCTTAAACCCAAATTCGAGGCGGCACAAAGCACGTTTGCGGGCGCTCCGCCGGGGTTCTGCTCAAACAGGCGCATCCCGTTTTCGCTTCTGCCGTGGTATGTAAAATCAATCAGCAGCTCACCCAATGCGACTATATCGAACATCCCATCACTCCCAAAAAAATTTGTAGTCGAGCAACCTCAAAAATGACGGCAGTCTCTTTTGAAGTCCGCAGCAGTTTCACACGGAAGCCAACACGCACGGCCCTGCGTGCCCCGGGCAAAACCCGCCGCTTGAAAATGAATGTTCATTTTTCGGTTGTTTGACGAGGCTCTCGGTCTTTGCTCCACATTTGCGTGGCATGGGAACATTTTGTCGCTGGTTTGCCCTGACTTTGTCACGATTTCCATGAATCCTGCAGTTAGAAACACCAATCCTGAAACCAGTTTTCACAGTACGAAACAACCATTTGGGCGATGAATCTTCCGCCGAGCTCTCTGAATCCGAATCGCCAATGAAAATTCCTGTCTTATTTTAGCACAAAAGGAGTGTTGATTTCAATTCTGTACCCGCTGCTTTCTGCGGCGGCTTCGCTGCCGCGTTCCGGGCAGCGTCATTTCATGTCAGCCGCAATTTCATGGGAATGCCCGGTTCGGCAGGAATCCCCGCATTTGCAAAATCGGACGGCAAAGGAATCTCCTCCGCCGTCCCCCTGCAAGAGCTCGGAATCCGTACTTGCATCCTGAAAGAATTTTTCGGCGGTATCGCTCACCTGCTGATACAGGCGCTTCGGATTTCTTATTTCAGGAGCGCCAGGCGGCCGGGATCCTTCGCAAATACCTCTTTCGCATTTTCCTTAGTGACAACGATCGGAGCCAGCTCATAAACGCCGACGTCCTTCTTGCCATTGTTCACGGTTGAGTCGGGTGCCGGCATTCCCTTGCCTGCCTGCAGAGACTTGATGATCTCAATCGTTTTGCCCACCAGAACATCGGTCGGCTTGGCTACGGTAGAATACTGTTTTCCGGACCAGATCCACTCAACTGACTCGTTCTCGGCGTCGAGGCCCGAAACAACGGGGATCTTCTGCCCGGCCTGCTCCGACGCGGTGATGATCGCGCGGGCGATGCCGTCGTTGGGAGAGAGAACGCCGTCGATTTCCTTATTGGAGTAGAAGCCGGAGAGGAGGGAATCCATGCGGGACTGGGCCTTGGAGTTATCCCAGTCCATGGTGGCGCACTGGGTGAAATCGGTCTGGCCGGATACGACAACCAGCGTGCCGTCGTCGATCTTGGGCTGGAGCACCTTCATAGCGCCCTTGAAGAAGTTGGGGGCGTTCGGGTCGGCAGGCCCGCCGCCGAACAGCTCAATGTTATAAGGGCCCTTGCCCTTCTGAGCGGCCAGCCCGTCGAGCAGGGCCTGCCCCTGCAGCTCGCCGGTCTTAATGCTGCCAAACTGTACCACGCCGTCGATGCCGGTGGTGTTTTCAATCAGGCGGTCATAGCCGATGACGCTGATGCCGGCCGCCTTCGCCTCTTCCAGAACCGCTCCGAGCTGAGAGCCGTCCACAGGGCCGACGACGATCACCTTGGCGCCGTTCTGAATCATGGACTCGATTTGTTGCTGCTGTTGGGGAACCTTGTTGTCGGCGTGCTGTACAATCGCCTTGAAGCCCGCGGCCTCCAGCTGGGCCCGGAACATCTCATCCGCTTCTTTCCAGTTCTGGGTGCCCAGCCAGGGCAGCGCAACGCCGATGGTCGCGTCTGCCGAAAATCCGGCGGCGCCGGATGCGGCGGGGGTGGAAGAGGCGGGCGCGGGCGCGGCGGAAGAAGTAGTTTGCTGTGATCCGCCGCAGCCGGTGAGGGCTGTCGTCATGGTAAGTGCCGCTGCGAGTAACAGAGATAGACGCTTTTTCGTTTTCATATTAACCTCCTGTTTTAAGTCCGTCGACTAATATGCAAGACCCGGCCATCAGTCTGTCAGGAATCGCTGCTGGCAGGGGTGCCTTTCTGAGGTTCGCCTTCCCGGGGTTTAGCATCTCTTGAGGGAAACAGCCTTCCCGTAATGGAGGGGCGCCCCTGCTGCTTGTTGAACACATCGAAAGCAACCGCGGCAAGCAGTACCAGGCCCTTGATGACCTGCGTGCGGTCGGCGCCGACGCCCATGAGCATCAGGCCGGAGTTGAGAACGGCCATCACCAGACCACCGACCATTGTGGCGAAAACGGTGCCGACGCCGCCCGAAACCGCCGCGCCGCCGATAAAGACCGAGGCAATGGCGTCCATTTCCCACCCGGTGCCGTCCGACGGGCCGGCTGCGGTGGATCTGCCCACAAACATGATGCCGGCCAACGCCGAGAGCAGCGACATGTTGAGCATGGTGAGAAAATAGGTTTTCTGTACATTGACGCCGGACAGCGCGGCCGAGGTTTTATTGCCGCCCACAGCGTAGATATGCCGGCCGAACCGGGTGCGCTGGGTGATGGTTTGATAGAGGATGATCAGAATCACGAGAATCAGGCCCGGTACGGGGAACGATGTGCCGGGGCGCCCGGTGCCGAAAATCCATGTTAAGTACCCGATGATCACACCCACCAGAACAATCCGAACCACCACCGGCCAAAGCTCCTCTGTTTTTCCGGTCAGTCCGGCAGCCCGGGTGCGCCCGCGCAGCTGTGTGAAGGCAAACGCGGCGATCGCGATGATGCCCAGCAGCAGCGTCGAATTATTGATCCCCGTGTCGGGGCCCCAGTCGGGCAGATACCCCGAACCGAACACCTTGAGCTCTGGAGGTGCCGGCACCGAAATGGATCTTGAAATCCAGATGACGCCGCCGCGGAAAATCATCATGCCGCCGAGTGTTGTGATGAAGCCGGGAATGCCGAATTTGGCAAGCCAAAAGCCCTGCCACGCTCCGGCGGCGGCGCCGATCGCGAGCGCGAGGAGCACCGCGAGCCACCACGGCCACCCCAGATCCCGCGCGGTTAGGGCCATCACCATGCCCGAAAATCCCGCCACCGAGCCGACGGACAGGTCGATCTGCCCGATCACGATGACCATCAGCATTCCAAGGGCCAGAACCAGCACATACGCATTGCCGGAAATCAGATTTTGAAAGTTGGAGGAGGTGATCATTCTCCCTCCCGAAGCGATATTGAAGATGATGGTAAGCGCCACCAGAGCAATCACCATGCTGTACTGCCGCAGGCCGCCGCCAAGCACTTTTTTAAGATACCCCATAAAGCATTTCCGTCCTTTCCGCGTTCGATTCCGATTTGGAGGTGTTCGTCATCATTCGCATGAGCTTTTCCTGGTCGGCATCCTGACGATTCAGCACGCCCGTTATGCTCCCCTCAAAAACCGTGTAGATTCTGTCCGATATACCAAGCAGCTCCGGCAGCTCGGAGGAAATGATGATGACCGCTTTCCCCTGATCCGCAAGCTGCTGGATCAGGCGGTAGATTTCATACTTGGCGCCGACGTCGATTCCGCGGGTGGGTTCGTCAAGGATCAGCACATCGGGCTCCGTGAACATCCACTTGCCCAAAACCACCTTTTGCTGGTTCCCGCCGGAGAGGGTGGACACGCCGCTGTTCACGCTGTTCGTCTTGATATTCAAGGTGTCGCGGTAGTGTTCGGCGACCTGAAATTCCTTATCCAAATCCAGGAGCCTGCCGCGCAGAATGCCGCCAAGGTTTGCCGACACGATGGTGGCGCGGATGCTGTCCAGCAGATTGAGCCCCAGATTCTTGCGGTCCTCCGGCACATAGGCAATGCCCTGACGGATGGCGGAGGCAACCGAGGTGACGCGAATCTCTTTGCCCCGAATTTTGATGGAGCCGCCCAGATAAACACCGTAGTTCCGCCCAAAAATGGAGCGCATCAGCTCGGTTCTGCCCGCGCCCATCAGGCCGGCAAAGCCGACGATCTCCCCCGCTCTGACAAAGAAGCTGGAGTCCTTGCAAATCAGCCGGCCCGGAATATTGGGGTCTTCCACACGCCAGCCGTCCACCTCGAAGATCACCTCGCCGGGATGCGACTCGTGGGCGGGGAACCGGTTTTCAATGGAGCGCCCCACCATGGCGCGGATGATGCGGTCCTCGTCGATCTGCCCCGCCTCCACATAGAATGTTTCGACCGTGCGGCCGTCGCGGATGACGGTGACGGCGTCGGCGATCGCCGCGATCTCGTTGAGCTTGTGCGAGATCATAATGCAGGTGATGTCCCGGTTTTTCAGGCCCCGCATAAGCTCGAGCAGGTTGGCGGAGTCGGTCTCGTTGAGCGCGGAGGTCGGCTCATCGAGAATCAGCAGCCGAACGTTTTTGGAAAGCGCCTTCGCGATTTCCACCAGCTGCTGCTGGCCCACACCCAGGCGTTTGATTGGGGTGTCCGGATCGATCGCCAGCCCTACCCGCCCCAGCAGCTCGACTGTGCGGCGCCGCTGGGCGTCCCAGTCGATCAGCCCGCGATTGACGGTTTCGTTTCCCAAAAAAATGTTTTCGGTAATGGAAAGCTCCGGAATCATCGTCAGCTCCTGGTGAATGATCGCGATGCCGGCCTTCTCCGATTCCTTAATGTCCTTAAAAGCAATTTCACTGCCCCTGTAGATGATCCTGCCCTCATAGGAGCCGTGGGGATACACGCCGGATAGAACCTTCATCAGGGTCGATTTTCCCGCGCCGTTCTCGCCGCAAATTGCGTGGATATCGCCTTCACGCACCTCCAGCGTCACGTTGTCGAGTGCGCGCACACCCGGAAAGACTTTGGTAATGCCCTGCATCTGCAGGATCAAGGGACGTTCCATAACTACACTCCCCCTGCGCTTGCGTGGCCGCAAGCAAAATTTATATGCGCTTTTTTACAAAGCTGAGCTGTTTGAGTCCCGCGAGGACGCCCTCGTGGTCGTTGTCCGCCGTCACATTTTGCGCCTGCCTTTTCACCTCCGGCGGCGCGTTGCCCATCGCAAAGCAGGCGCCGGTGGCGAGCAGCATATCGATATCGTTGAAATTGTCGCCGAAGGATACGGTCGCTTGCAGTGGAATGCCATATAACTTGCAAAGATACCTGACCGCGCCGGATTTTGAGACGGCTCCGTCCATAATTTCAAGGTAGGTGTCTTTCGAGCGGTAAACGGAAAGCCCGGAGAAGCGCTTACCGAGTGCGACGGCAAGGTCTGCGATCGCCTCCGCCTCCCCCATACACAAAAGCTTATGTACCTGCCCCCCTTGCGGGACAAAATCAGAAATCCCGCCCTCTTTCGGTACCGAGGCCGTAATGCTTTGCTCCTGCACGATCCATTTGTCGTGAACATTGCCCGCAATCCAGTCGCGGTTGCAATAGGCGCTGCAGCAAACACCCTTCCATTCCCTGTTTACGAATTCTTCGATCCGAACGGCTTTTTCGCGGTCGATGCCGACCGTTTTGACCGGCTCCCCGTGCTCATCGAGAATCAGCGCGCCGCTGTAGCAGACAACGGGGGCTTTGATTCCCAGCTCGCGCTGCAGGGGAAAAATTGCCGAGGGCATACGCGCCGAAACGAGGATGAAGGGAACGCCGATGCGATCGAGCTCCCGCACTTTTTGTCCGGTTCCCGGGGAAATGCGATTGGTCGAGTCCAGGAGCGTTCCGTCGATATCGCAAAACACCATTTGGTATTGCGTTGGCCCGGGAGCGATCATCTGCCCTACCCCCTTTTGCCCGCTGCCGAAAACTTACTGGGCAGCTGCAGCACCTTATCCGTTGCCGTAGCGGCAGCGCCGTAAAGGGTGGGGTCCACCTTGAGGGCGGATATTTTAATGCGCACCTTGGTGTGCAGCTCGGGAATCACGCGCTGCCTCACCACCTCCTGAACAATCGGCAGCAGCAAATCCCCTCCCCGCGACACGACGTCGCCAAGGATAATGATGTCCGGGTTATAGGCGTTAATCAGCGTAACGCAGCCGTAACCGATATACTCCGCCGTCTCCCGCACCACATCCATCGCCTTTGGATTGCCGGCGCGCGCCGCTTCAAAAACAGCGATGCAGGCGTCGCTGCTCTGCGGATTTTCGCAGGGCAGGCATTCCGGCACGCGCTCCTTCACTTTTTTCAAGATGGCCGGAGCCGAACAGTACATTTCAAGGCAGCCGTAGTTCCCGCATTCACAGCGCGGGCCGTGCACGTCCACGCTGATGTGCCCGGTTTCGCAGGCGGTGCCCTGCACCCCCAGAAACAGGCGGCCGCGCTCAATGATACCGGCGCCCACGCCGTCGCCCACCAGAAAATACGCCAGCGTGTGCAGCGGCTGGGTATGCCCGCCAAACAGCCATTCGGCCAAAGCGCCCGCGTTTGCGTCGTGCTCTATAAAAACCGGCTTATTGAACTCCGCCTTGAATTCCTCAATAAAATTGATCGTGTGCCAGGCGGACATTTGGGTGACGACCGCGATGCGGCCCTCGTCCCTCAGGTACGGCCCCGGAACGGCAAGCCCGATGGAGACGACATTTTCATATTTCTTCAGCATTGTGTGTATCTGCTCCTTCATCGCAGACAACACCTTTCGGGGATCTTCCTCAAACGGATACTTTGTTTCCGTGTGTATGTAAATTTTACCGGAAATATCGAACACACCCACCGCAAACATCTGCCTTGCAAACTTTACCCCGATGATTTGATGCCTGTCGGCATTCAGCCGAAGCCCTATGGAACGACGGTTGTCGCCGTTCATAATAATTCCGGCCTCGGACACAATGCCCATCTCCATCATGGACGCCACTATTTTGGTAATGGCCGCCTGGGTAAGGCCCGTTTGCCTGGCAATGTCCGCACGGGAGCACACCTCCTGCTGCTGCAATATTCTCACAACAGCGGAGCGGTTCATTTCTGTTAAATCACTGTTATTTTTGCCAATCGCACCTGTCATTTTCGCTTGCCGTCCTTTTCCCGCTCTCGTATGAATACACGGCGTTAATTGATTTACTCTGTTAATATATTAATCGAGAAACATCAATATGTCAACTATTGTTTATTGTTTTTGTACTTATATACCATTCAATCTCTTTTTCGGAGGCCCGCCGTAAAATGCCGGCATTTTTTCACGGCTGTTCTCCTACTTTTCTCAAACCGCTGTCTGAACAGAAGAGGAAAATAGTTCCATGTCATAACGAACCGCATTTTTGAATATCCTATTGGGAGGAAGGGGATGACCGCTTGAAATTCAGAGGAAAAACACTGCTGATCTGCATCGCCGTTCCATTGCTTACGGGCGGATTGGCGGGATTCATTTCGAGAGACAGCATGGGCACGTTTGCGGCGCTGAACCAGCCGCCCCTGTCGCCGCCGGGATGGCTGTTCCCCGTGGTGTGGACGATACTCTACCTTTGCATGGGCATTGCGTCCTACCTGATTCTCACATCGGGGGCGCCGCAGGAGAAGATCGGCAAGGCGATCCGGCTCTATGGCTGGCAGCTGCTGTTCAACTTTTTCTGGCCTCTCTGGTTTTTCCGCCTGCAACTGTACTTTTTCGCGTTTTTCTGGCTGATTGCCCTGTGGGGCCTGCTCCTTTCCACAATCCTGTCGTTTTTCCGCATTTCAAAGGCCGCCGCGTACTGGATGCTCCCGTATCTTCTGTGGGTGACCTTCGCCGGGTATCTGAATCTGGGGATTGCGCTGCTGAACTGACCCATTTCATCGCACAGCAAAAGAACCGATGCATCAAAACCTTGATGCATCGGTTCTTTTGCTGTGCCGAGGCCCCCCATAGGGCACGGCGGCGAAACCAAGGTCGGCCGCTGATCGCCGCGGCAATGGGGCTTCAGTCAAACAGCTCTTTCGCGTATTCGCTCGTAAAGAAATCTCCGATTCGGATTTTACCGGCCATATAGATTCCGTGATAATTGCTGCCACCCGTCATAAACAGCCCGTTTTCCGGCTTTCCCTCCATGGACTGGGAATAAATCGGTTCATCGTCTTCGGAAGGAACAGTGTCCTTTTCAAAATACCAATGACGTCGTTTTCAGAAGCCTTGCCGTAATTCAGGTCAATCGCCGCATTTGGGGCAAATACGGGCTGAGCCATGGAAAGCGTCTGGCCGTTTGGCTGCGTGCCGTCACACAGAAAAGAGAGTGTGCCGTTGCCGGCGGTGTCGTTCCAGTTGCCACCGCACCATTCCATCAAGGTGCTTTCGGCATTCTGAACCGACCGGATTTGATTGACCTCCTGCGCAACAACATGTTCCAAAATCGCTCCGCCATACACTTTTATCAGCCGCCCCTGCTTGCCCAGAAAGTCCAAATCCCGCCGTATGGTTTCGATGGAGACGTCAAAGATTTGGGCCAGTTCCGAGACCTTTACGCTTGCTTTATCCAGGAGCATTTCCATAATTATCTCTTGCCGTCCCTGTATCAGCATTTCATATCCTTTTTCTTGATAAAATCCTACTTGCTTTTAGACGCTTTATGCCGCATTTTATTTCAATTTGTGGTGTTCTTAATCATATTGTATCTGTACCGCGTCAAAATGACAATAGATATTGATTACGCCGCTGTTAAGGTTACGCCTTTCAGACGGGGTACATTCAATGTCACATCTCCGGAACTGGTGGTCAGATTGCGCTGGTAATGGCCGCTGCGGTAAGCCTGCCGCTCTTCGCTGCGTTCGTAACGTGCGGCCTGGGTCAGCTTCTGCGCCTCTGCCTCCAGCAGCCCGTTCAGCGTTTCCTCCACGCTCCCACGGACTAATTCCTTGATTTGCCCCTTGATTACTTCCTCATTTAACTGTACAATTTTCTCGGACATAGTTTGCTGTCTCCTTTCAGAATGGTGGTGTGGTAACTTCATTCTATCAAAAACTGCAAACTGTGTCTCTTTTTATCCTTTTTTTAATTTGCGCAACTTATGGCTATGTCAAGAGAAGTTCGCAATTTGGGGACTCCACGAAATGAATTAAGCTGC
>OBWS01000410.1_pt1 | contig 25185 bp, 28 predicted proteins | sample 1495291 | NCBI WGS metagenome assembly OBWS01 (sample SAMEA2580090, study PRJEB22360) | human gut metagenome | biome: human gut; feature: human-associated habitat; material: faeces | place: Denmark | collected 2008/2010 | reverse complement strand
AAAGCGCGGCACGGGAATTGGTTTCCCCCCCCCCTCCCCCGCCGCAGGCGGGAAAAAGGCAGCTGTTTTTTCGTTTTCCATCGCAAACCAGTATTATCCGAAAATCGATTTGATTTTATCCCATATTTTTTCCATGCGTGTTTTTTCCGGCTGAAGGCGGTCCACCGCCTGCTCCGCCAAAAGCGGAACCTCGACGATCCTCTTTCCGTCCAGCCAATAGCCGACAGAGCCCACCATTTCCCCCTCCCTGACGGGAGCGTAAACAAAATGCGGAAGCTCTACCACCCGCGCAAGGCGCGCGATTTCGTCGTCCGTCAGCGAAACGCCGTCCGCCGAGCCGGGGATCACCGAAACCGCATCGGCCGTGCCGCCGACAATGGGAAGCTCGTAGCGCAGGGCAGCGGTGTCCGGTGTAAACAAATGCAGCTTTGCAAAGCCGTAGTCATAGAGCTTGATATGATCGTCCCAGTCGTTTGGCGCGTTGAGCGTAACCGCCACTAGACGGACGCCGTCTCGCCGAGCCGCGCTGACCAGGCACCGCCCCGCCTTTTTGGTAAAGCCGGTTTTGATGCCGATGCTGTCCGGGTACAGGCTGAGCAGGCGATTGTGGTTCCCGTAGCGGATCGTCTGCTCCGGATTGATGAATTTTACGGTCATCTGCTTTTGCGAAACGATCCCCGCAAAGCGGCTGTTGTTCATCGCCTCAATTCCCAAAAGCGCCATGTCATACGCGGTGGAATAGTGCTGCTCCGAATCCAGGCCCGAGGGCGTGACGAAGTGGGTATTCTTCATGCCGATTTCCTGCGCACGGGCGTTCATCAGCTCCGCAAATTTTGTCGCGTTGCCGGCCACGGCGATCGCCGCGGTGTTGGCGGCATCGTTGCCCGATACCATCATCATCCCCACAGCCAAATCGCTCAGGCGAAGCTTGTTCCCGGGCATCAGGCCCATGGAGGAGCCTTCCACCCGAACCATCTCGTCCGTTACGGTCACAACCGGGTCCTTCACTTCGCCTGCCCCAGCGCGAGCAGCGCCGTCATGATTTTTGTTGTGCTGGCCATGGGCAGCCGCAGGGATTCCTGCCTGGCAAACAAAACCTTGCCGTTGTCCGCATCGATCAATACTGCCGCTTTGGCAGAAATCTCAGGCGTGCCGGTTTTCGCCTGTTCCTGCGCAGACACCGCCGAAAACAGCGGGATTATCAGAACTGACGCGGTCAGTGCCGCAAAAAATCTCTTTAACAAACTCATCACCTGCCTGCTAATAGTATGCAGGCAGGCGCCGGTTTAGTAGTTAGATTTGAGGATCGTCCAGCTTGCCGGATTCAGAAGAGGACGCGGATTTTTTCACTTTCTTCTGTGCGATCATGTCGTTGACCTTGTCGAACACCTCGGGCACCATCCCGATCACGCGGTCTACCGAACCGTGGTACGGGTCAACCTGCATCATACGCACATTCCCGCCGCTGATGGTGAGAAACGCCACCGGCTGAATGGTGATGCCCGCCGCGGCGCCGCCGCCGAACATATTCCTCTCCGCCGCGGCCTTTGCCGGCAGATCGGAGCCGCCGGAGCCGAAGCCGTAAGAGATTTTGGAGACCGGGATGATGATTGTGCCGTCCGGCGCCGTGATGGGGTCACCGATAATCGAATTGACGTCCACCATCTGCTTGATTTTTTCCAATGTAGTATTCATCATGCCTTCAATGGGATGTTCGCTCATTTGATTACACCGCTCTTTCTTTTTGTTTCATCAGTTTCTCTGTTGTGATTTTCCCGCAACTTCTCCGGCCATTGCGGCCTGACGTCCTTCTTCCCGCTTTTGCCGCAGAACCATTTTGACATACCGCAGCAGCGCATACAGGCCGGCAGCGAGCAGGAATACCAAACGGGCACTGCCGTCCATCAGCATTTGCGCGAAGAGCTTTTTTCCGTTGAAATCGGGCGTCACCTGCACATCGTAGTGTTTGCACCGAAATGCCGTTACCAACGTGCCGGCAGCCGGGTAAACCACTCCGCTCACCGTACCGTACAGCACGGCGGTTGTGGCGGCGTCCTCCGCCCCAAGAGCAACGCGAATTTTCAGTTCCTTCAATACAAAATGGGAAAGCAGCCGCTTTGCCGCGCCCGCGGCGATGGAAGCAAGCTCAGAAAGGAAGTTCAGGAACCCTGTGAACCCCTTTTCTTTTATTATATCCCGAACAGACTGCTTTTTGTCCGGTTCGCCTTTCTTTTTCTCTTCTTTTTTCTGTTTCGCGGCTTCTTTTTCGGGTTCTTCCTCCGTGGGGAAACGATAACGGAAAAAAAGGTACCGCGCTTCTCCCGAAAAGCCGTCCTCCATATCGAAGGAGAACCGGATTTTTACTCGGGCGGCCAGCGCCAGCGCCAACAAGCCGAGAAAGCCCAGTAAACCCCAAACCCACCAGGTCATTGGCGCGCACCTCCTCCGATGTTATGTTTCGTTTAAAACCTAAAGCGTTTTTTCCGCAGCTTCTTCCTGCGCGTCCTCCGGGCCGCTCTGGGGCAGAGGCGGCAGCTCGTTCAGAGAAGAAAGATTCATGCAGCGCAGAAAATTGGGCGTTGTGCCGTACAGCAGCGGCCGGCCCGGCAGATCGAGCCTGCCCCGTTCCTCCACGAGCCCCTTTTCGCACAGGTTAGAGATGACCCCGGAGCTGTCTACCCCGCGCACCTGCTCCACAAAGGCCTTGGTGACCGGCTGCTGATAGGCGATCACCGCCAGAACCTCCATAGCGGCCTGTGAAAGGGGAGCATTTCTTCTCAAATCCAGTGTGCGCTGTACCGTTTCACCATATTCATCGGCACTGCACATTTGGTACTGATTTTCCAATTGGATGATCCGAATTCCCTTGACCGACTGGTTAAAGGAATCCATCACGCTTTTCATGAGCCTTACCGCCGTAGCGCGGTCCAGCTCCAAAGCCTCTGCAATCCGTTCCAGCGGGACGGCGTCGCCGCTCGAAAACAGAATGGCCTCGATCGCGCCCTGCAACTTTTTTATTTCCATGAGTCTGCACCGCCAGTCAACAGAGTAATCGTCGTTGCGCCTTCCTCCCCGTCCACGCGGACCCGGTGGTTTTTCACCAGCTCCAGCACCGCCAGAAAGGTCGCGACCAGGTCTGATTTCTGCCGGCTTTCCCACAGAAGATCATGGAACGGCATCCGTCTTTGCTTCCACAAACGGCGGAGCACGAAAATAATCCGCGAAGCGACCGAAACCGGCTTGCGGGTAACGATGCCGTCAAAGGACTTTACCGGGGGAGGCAAAAAGCGTTTTCCCCTCCCCGCCGCGCTGAGATACGCCGCGAGCAGCTCGTCCGGATGATGGGAACGGCTGTACACCCGTTCCGGCGGCAAAGGCGCCGGCTGCCGGACAAACGAATCCCACGAAAAAAGCCCGCCCAGAGCCTGCGCCGTCCGCTTCCATTCCCGGTATTCCATCAGCTGCCCGGTCAGCTCCCGGCGCAGCTCCTCCGCTTCCTCATTCTTGGGGAGCAGTGAAACGGTCTTTAAATACACCAGACGCGCGGCCATTTCTAAAAACTCGCTCGAAACCTCCATCTGCTGCTCCTGCATTTTTCCGATCTGCCCCATGTATTGTTCGAGCAGCTCGGAAATCGAGATATCGCAGATTTCCACCTTGTTTTTGGCGATCAGAGCCAGAAGCAGATCGAGAGGACCGTCGAACACGTCCAGATGATACTCCAGCTTTTCCATCTTTCATACACCGAACAAACGGAACGGGAGATCGGCAAGCCACAGGATTCCGGACTGCACCCACGACTGCATCAGGTAAAGCGGCTCATTCAAAAAGCCGAAAATCAGCATCGCAAACAGCACCATCATAATAAACTGTTGGTTCTGGTAGTATCGGTACAGCGCCTTGTCAGACAAAAACGCGCCGATGATCCGGGAGCCGTCCAGCGGCGGCAGCGGGATCAGGTTAAACACGGCGAGCATGACATTGATGCTGATAAAGTACCCAAAGAACACCGCGATTCCAAACTGAATTGCCTGCGGAATGCTCCCCGCGAAGATGGAAATTGCGTTTAGAAGGATCGCGCCCGCCAGCGCGGCCAAAAGATTGGAAACCGGCCCCGCCAGAGCGGTAATCGCCATATCGCGCTTGGGATTTTTAAAATTGCGCGTGTCCACCGGAACGGGCTTGGCCCAGCCAAAGCCAAACAGCAAAATCGCAAGCGCGCCCAGCGGGTCGATACTGGCCAGCGGATTAATCGTCAGGCGGCCCTGATACGCCGCGGTATTGTCCCCCAGCTTTTTCGCCATCCAGCCGTGTGCGTATTCGTGTATAGGCAGTACGCAAAAAATGATGACCAGAACAGCCAGAATCTGCATGAGAACACTGATCATATTGATGGGAACGCCTCTGAAAATAGATTGAATTACCTGATAAAGCATTTTTACCGCCTTTCGCAGAACGGCAGCCATATTACTGTACTTCCGTTTTTTCGCAGGGCCCGTTCCTATCGTTTTTCCGGGGAAAAACAACCGAGCCTTGCACAACAAAGAGCCAGCCGCTGCCTGTACGTAAAAGTGTGTGATTTGTTAGCATTATAATACGTTTTCCAATAAAAGACAAGAGAATGTTCCCCGCGGATCGGGCTCGTCATACAGCGGAACATCCGGATTTTGGCTGATTTTTGCAATTCCTGCGCAAATGAGTGAAAAAAAGCTTGCATTTAGCCTTTAGATTTGCTAGAATATTCTTCGTAGTTTAAAGCCCTTTAAAGGAGGTGCAGACACATGGCGAAGTGTGAGGTTTGTGGCAAGGATATTGCTTTCGGTATAAAAGTTTCTCATTCTCACAGACGTGCGAACAGAACTTGGAAGCCCAATGTAAAACGCGTAAAGGCAGTTGTTAACGGCAGTCCGAAGCGTATTTACGCCTGCACCCGTTGTTTACGTTCCAACAAAGTGACCCGCGCAGTTTGATGACGTAAAACCGGAAAGTTTAGAGGAGCCTGATGCAGGTTCCTTTTTCTTTTTGTCTCAGGTAATCGAATCGTAAGTAGACGCAGGCAGCTCTGAAGTGACCCCAAAAAGCTGAACAGTAGGATATGCTGAAAACAAATGGGTTCCATTCACCTTGCCTGCGTTTCTCATATCTATGGCATAAAAGCCCGCAGGCAAGGCTTTGTCCCCGTCAAAAAGCGCGAAACGCCTCTTTCGACCAAAGTCCGATACCCCAATTCGATACATCGCAAAAAACTCTTCTCCATCGGCAGCGGCGGAGAAGAGTTTTCTTTATGAAGGCAATTAAAATCACTGTGGCGGGGCCTTGCGGGAACGCAGGCTGACTTTCTTTTCCGTCCCGTCCAGAATTCGCTTGATATTTCCCCGGTGCTTGATGATGACAATGCACCCGATGATGAAGGAGGATACCGTGGCGACCATAACATAAGACAGCGGCACCGTGGCGCTGGAGCGGAAATCGTAGAAAAAGGTCAGGAAGAAGGTTGCGAACGGATAGGTGACCGCACCGCATATCGAGCCCAATGATATCATTTTAGAACAGAACACCGCGAGAAAGAAAGCCGCCCAAACGATCAAAGAAACGCGCCAGTCGATAATCATAATCATCGCAATGGAGGTCACCACTCCCTTGCCGCCCCGAAAGCCGAAGTATAAGGGATAAATGTGGCCCAAAATACACACAATTCCGGCAATGTAAGCCCCCGTCTGCTCAATCACCATGGGAGAGATGGCGGGGATTTGAAAAAAGTAACCGAAAATTGCCCGGCCGGCCAGAACGGCCAGAACACATTTTAAAAAATCAAAGATAAAGGTCAGGGCCGCCGGCAGTCTGCCGACAGAACGCAGCACGTTCGTTGCACCGGCATTTCCGCTGCCCATTTGGCGAATATCGGTCTTTTGGCCGAACATTCGGGTAATCAGAATCGAAGAATTGACGCTGCCCAGCAAATATGCAACCAGAGCGGTCAGAACAATTGCCAGAATGATACTTTGTAGATTCTCCAAAGAAAACCCTCCTCCTTATTTGTCCCCGCGCTCCCGAACAATCATCCGGATCGGGGTGCCCTCCAGTCCAAAGGTTTCGCGAATTCGGTTTTCCAGATAACGCTGGTAGGAAAAATGGAACAAATCCGCAGAGTTGACAAAACAAATAAAGGTCGGCGGCTTTACGGATGCCTGCGTCATGTAATAGATCTTCAGGCGCTTGCCCTTATCCGTAGGCGGCTGAACGCGCGCCGTTGCCTGAGCCAGAATATCATTGAGCACGCCGGTGCTAATGCGCAGGGAATTCATGCTGGCTACCTGCCGAATGGTTTCAAAGAGCTTATCTACCCTCTGCCCCGTGTGGGCGGAAATAAAGAGAATGGGCGCATAGGACATAAAAGAAAAATCCTTTTCCAGCTGCTTGCGGTAGTCGTTCATGGTGTGGCCGTCCTTCTCCACCGCATCCCATTTATTGACCGCAATCACGCAGCCCTTGCCCGCCTCGTGGGCGCGGCCCGCCACCTTGGAGTCCTGCTCGGTAAAGCCGACGGTAGCGTCGATCATAATCACGCAGACGTCTGAGCGCTCAATGGCCATTTCGGCGCGAAGGATGCTGTAACGCTCAATGGAATCCTCCACCTTGTTCTGGCGGCGGATTCCGGCTGTATCGATCAGGATAAACGTGCCGGATTCATTTTCAATTTTGGTGTCGATCGCGTCGCGGGTCGTACCGGCCACATCCGAAACAATGCTGCGGTTTTCACCGGCCACATAGTTGATCAGCGAGGATTTGCCCACGTTCGGCTTTCCGATGACGGCGACGCGAATGACTTCTCCCTCGTCCTCCTCGCCGGTTTCCTCCGGGAAGAACTCGACAATGCGGTCCAGCAGATCGCCTGTGCCATGGCCATGAACGGAAGAAACAGCGACAGGCTCCCCAAGGCCCAGATTGTAAAATTCATAAAACTCCGGCGGCGGCTCACCGATTTGGTCGCACTTATTCACGCACAGAATAACCGGACGGCCGCTTTTTTGCAGCATCGCCGCAACCTCCACATCCGTCGCCACCACGCCGGAACGCAGATCCGTCACCATGACGATCACGTCCGCGGAATCAATCGCAAGCTGTGCCTGCGCCCGCATCTGCGACAGAATAATATCCTTCGACTCCGGCTCAATACCGCCGGTATCCACCAGACTGAATTTATGACTTCCCCATTCGCAGTCGCCAAAGATACGGTCTCTGGTAACACCGGGGGTATCTTCTACTATAGAAAGGCGCTGGCCGATCAGCTTGTTGAACAGGGTAGACTTCCCCACGTTCGGCCGGCCGACAACCGCCACAATCGGTTTGATCAAATTGCACTTCCTCCTACTGCTGCGTAACGCAGCTCTTATACTGAAAAACTTCAAAACAACGCCGTTTTCAACCGCGCGGCGAAGCGTGCAGAGCCGGCATTGCAGGCGGTTTGCCTCCATTCACAATCCATCAGCACACCGGGCGCGCCGCAGGAATGCCTCCGCAGTGCGAACACCGGAGGGGTTGCAAGCGAATGGAGCGTGTCGATTTCATGTTTGGGCAACACGGAACGCCAAAACCGCGAATCAAATTCCAGATACGGATAAAACGTCTATCCGCTTTGCCGCTTTTTGCAGCACCGTGCGATAATGCTTTGATATTCTATTTTGCCCAAATAATTCAAGCCATCGCGTTTTAACACGTTTGATTATGGCATTTAATTGGTGATTCGTCAAGTAATTCCACAATAAAAATACAAATGACTCTCCCTGTTTTGTGCAGAAAGATTTTCGCCGCCTTTTCCCCTGCTCCGATGCATTGCCGACACCCCTGCCGCGCGGGGAACTTGCCGAACACGGCGATTTTCAGCCAAGAAAAAACAGAGAAGGATCTCTCCTTCTCTGTTCTGTGCGAAAATGTAAAGAAATCAAGCTTCTTTTTTCAACACTTCTCTGCCGTTATAGTAACCGCAGCTGCCGCAAACCCTGTGAGCCAGTTTGTACTCACCGCATTTCGGACATCTTGCCAGAGCGGGGGCGCTCAGCTTCCAAACATTGGAACGTCTCTTATTCTGTCTTGCGCTGGATAATTTTCTCTTTGGTACCGCCATTATCAGCACCTCCTTATATCTTTAGATTAATCTATCAGTTGTTTCAGAACCGCCAAACGAGGGTCTGTCTGCCGGGAAACACATTGGCACATCCCCTGATTCCGGTTTTGTCCGCATTGCGGGCACAGGCCCTTGCAATCCGGCGAACACAAAAATCTGGTGGGCAGCTCCAACAAAATATCCTCCCGCAGCAGCGCATCCAAATCCAAACGATACTCCTCCGCGACAATGTATAGGTCGCTGTCCCCGTCCGTTAAAGAAGAGACCACAGTGTGTGAAAAGGAAAGATCGTAATGGGTGCGAAATTCGGTCGTGCAGCGATCGCAGGGAATTTCAAAATCAAAGGAAACCCGGGCATCCAGCTTTGCGGAGCCCGCATGACTTTGAACCGTTCCTGTTACCGCAACGGGAGAAACGAACGGATGAAAACCGTTCACAGTGGTAGAGGAGAAAGACATTTCATAAGTAAACGGGAGAACCTCACCGTCGCTCAGCATGATCTTTTTCAGTTCAAGAATCATATCATTTTACCTCGACACTACAATATGCTATTATATCGACTTGCTTCGCTTTTGTCAACAAGAAATCAGGATAAATCTGCTTTTTTTATCAAAATCAGCGGGGTCAGTTCATCCGATTGCCCGGCAGGGTTGTCCTTGATCATCGCGATCAAATCCTGATCCGGCACTGGGGCCAGCGTATCGGATTTTCCGAAAATGACCACGCTCAGATCGTTGGCGTCCACCAGCAGACAGTCGATGCCGAGCTCCCGCTGAATGTCGTTGCAGACCTTGACCGGTTCCTTTGGGTTCAGCAAAGCAAGATCATGGTACAGCTCAAACGAAGAGCCCATGTAGAACCCGTCGATTCCATCGATCCCGTGCCCGGCAATCTTGTAAAACACACCGCGGATTCCAAACAGCTTTGTCACTGCAGAGCAGAAAGCCGCCAAAAGGATTCTGGGCAGGCCCGCCAGGTTGATCGCCAGCTGAAGCTTGTACGGCTCGTCCATGGCGATCCCGTGATTGTTTGAAGAAGCAAATTTGGATAAAAACCGTGCCCAAAAGCCGATTTTTACATCCTTCTTCTCCACCACGTTATTCTGGCACATGGAAATGATCTTCTCGCTCAGGGACAAAATATCCCCGGGCTGGTATAAGGGCTGAACATATTTTTTTACCAGCTCCACATACGACTCGCCGCGCTGTACAAAGTGCGTTTGAATCGCATACCGCTGGTGCTCCTGACCGTTCACCGTTACGGGCTCCCGCAGAAAATAGGTAATCCCGTTTTCCTCGCGCCTGGCTTCCGGCAGATTTCTAAACGACATACAGATGATCTCCTCGCTGTCTTTTTGCACAAAAGCGCTGCCGGCAGTAACAACTGCCAGCAGCCCGCCTTTACAATACTGACGTTCTAAAACTGTGATCGAAAGCAAAACGAATCAGATCTCAGCGATCTCCGCCTTGATGCCTTCGGGAAGCTCGTTCTGGTCCAAAGAAACGGAAAGAAGGATTTTGGTATTGGCCAGTTCAGACAAAGCGTTCGCCTTCTCCACAAGAGAGGACAAAACCGCGGAATCGGAACCGATGATTTTCAGCGTGGAATCAATAAAGAGGTCGGTCACATCATAGTTTCCAGCGCAGATGCCGCTGATGAAGCCGTACAGGCCGTCCATGCCCTGCACTCCATAAGCGTCGATGTCAACCAGTCTGGCCCTGTGGGAGATATCGTAAGTGAGCTTGAGACCCTTTTCGATTACCACCACGTTGCCGTCCGATTTTTTAACAGCGGCATTCGCCATTTCAATCAGCTTTTTTGTCTTTCCGGAACCTTTCTTACCGATGATGAGAGTGACCATATCAAAACTCCTCCTGCTATTTTTTAGTATTTCCGCAAAATGCGGATTTCAATCCTGAAAGCAAAGAATCTATCAATGTTTCAGACGGGCCTCCAAAACAGCCTTTTCGGCCTCGTACCCGGGCTTGCCCAAAAGAGCGAACATATTTTTCTTATAGCTTTCCACGCCGGGCTGGTCAAACGGATTGACCCCCAGTAGATAACCGGAAACCGCGCACGCCTTTTCAAAGAAATAAATCAGGCTGCCGAGCGATTTCTCTGAAAAATCCGGTACCCGCAGCACAATGTTGGGGACACCGCCGTCCACATGAGCCAGAACCGTACCTTCAAAGGCCTTTTCGTTGATATAGGACATCGTTTTCCCCTGAAGGAAGTTCAATCCGTCCACATTCTCCGGGTCGCTGCCAAGCGTAATTTCCTGCTTGGCGTGCTCAAACAGAACCACCGTTTCCAGCAGAATCCGGCGGCCGTCCTGCACATACTGGCCCATGGAATGCAAATCGGTCGAAAAAATAACGGAAGCCGGGAACAGACCTTTTTGATCCTTTCCTTCGCTTTCGCCATAAAGCTGCTTCCACCACTCGCACATCACGGCAAAGCACGGCTCATAGCTGGCCAAGAGTTCAACTGTTTTGCCCTTTCTGTAAAACAGATTGCGAATGGCTGCGTATTGATAACATGAATTTTGTTGTAAATCAGGATTCAAATACTCGTCTCTTGCCTGTAAAGCACCCTGCATCAGTTCGTTGAGATCAGCACCGCTGACCGCAATTGGGAGAAGCCCCACCGCGGTAAGCACAGAATAGCGTCCGCCGACGTCATCCGGCACCACAAAGGTTTCGTAGCCTTCCTGATCCGCCAGCTTTTTCAGGGTTCCGCGCGCACGGTCTGTGGTACAATAGATTCTTTTGCGGGCGCCCTCTTTGCCATACTTTTTCTCCAGCAGCTCACGAAACACACGAAACGCGATGGCCGGCTCGGTCGTCGTGCCGGATTTCGAGATCATGTTGATGGACACGTCTTTCCCCTCACAGATGGAAAGAAGCTCTGCCAGTGCGCTGGAGCTGATGCTGTTGCCGGCAAAATAAATATCCGGCGTGTCTTTTTTCATCGAATTATAGTACGGGGATTTTAAAAATTCAATCGCAGCTCGTGCGCCAAGGTAAGAGCCCCCGATGCCGATGACAACAAAAACATCGGTATCCGAACGGATTTTCGCCGCTGCCGACTGAATGCGTGAAAATTCTTCCTTATCGTACTCGCCGGGCAAATCCAGCCAACCAAGAAAATCGCTGCCGGAGCCGCTTTTGGAATGAAGCAGCTCGTGCGCGAGCTTTATCTGGGGCTCGATCGCTTCCAGTTCGCCTGAATTCATAAAACCGGACAGATGCTGTGCGTCAAGCTTTACAGACATGAATGCTAACCTCCTGTCATTTTCTGAATCCTTTTGTTTATTTTACAATATCTCAGCAGTATTTGCAAGGCGGCGGCCGCAAGATTTTACGAATAATTTCGGTTGAAATTGCCAATCAAAAGCAGACCATCCCCATACAAAGCAGGCGGAATACAGAAAAGAACGTCATTTTTTCCACCGCCGCCTTGGCGCGAATATCGGTTTCGAGAAGCGTTTCGTCCCCCAGCTTATACGTTATTTTGCCAATGATCTGCCCGGGCTCAACGGGCGCCTCCAGCGAATCCGCCACCACGATCTGGCTCACCACCTCCGATTCTTTGCCCTTTGGCACCAGCAGGGCGGGGTTTTCGGTTGTTTCGGGCTCTACCGAGGACTGCATGCCGTTCACTACCGGAACCTTTTGCAGCTCCGGCTTTTCGGGAGTGGCCATCGACCAGTTGGCAAATCCGTAATCCAAAAGCTTTGCCGCCGAAGAGAAGCGGTCGTCGGTTGTGGCACTCCCCAGAATGACCGCAATCAGGCTGATTTGCCCCCTGGTGGCGGAAGCGCTGATGCAGCTGCCGGCTTTGCCCGTGGTACCCGTTTTCAGGCCCGTGATCCCCTTATAGCTTTTGATCAGCTTATTGGTGTTGACCAGCTGCGTCTTGCCGTCGCGCACATGGTCGATCCACGTGAGGGTGTACTCTTTGATCTTCTCGTGCTTGAGCAGCTCCGCGGACATCAGGGCGACGTCGTTTGCCGAGGTCAGGTGACCTTCCTCGTCCAGACCGTTGCAGTTTTTGAACGTGGTGTCGTTCATTCCCAGCGCTTTGGCCTTGTCGTTCATCATGCGCAGAAAGTCATCCTCGGTGCCCGCCACATGCTCCGCAAGGGCCACGGCGGCGTCGTTCGCGCTCATGATCACGGTCGCCTTGATCAGATCGTTGACAGACATGGTTTCCCCCTGCTGGAGCCAAATATCCGACCCGCCCATAGAGGCCGCGTGGGCGCTGGCAGAGACCGTATCGGTGAGGGCAATTTTGCCGGAATCAATTGCCTCCATCACCAGCAGGAGCGTCATGACCTTGGTAATGGAAGCGGCGGGACGCTTTTCATGGGAATTTTTTTCATACAGAACCTTGCCGGTCTTTGCTTCCACCAGAATCGCCGCAGGGGCCTTTACCTCTTCGTCCGAAATCGCCGTTGCAGGAGCCGCGGCGGAAATCAGGACGCAGGCGGACAACAGCACAGAGATTGTTTGTTTTTTCCAATTCACCTTTCCTACACCTCCAGCATAGAAAACCGGTTTCCCGGTTTTTTCAGAAAATAAACCGAATTTGCACCATTCCCCGGCAAACACGGTTTGACCGGTTCGGGCAGAGGAACAGAACTTGGTAATTCTTATGCCGTGTCCGGCAAATCTATCCATAAAGCGGGAAATAATCGGAAAAAGAAGCGGATTTCAGCTCCCTGAAATCCGCTTCGGCGTACCCGCCGATCAGAACCGGACGGGAATCTGTTTTTCTTTGAGATATTCTTTCAGCTCCGGGATGGTAATCTCCCCGAAATGGAACAGCGAAGCCGCCAGAACGGCGTCGGCCTTTCCCGCGGTGAAGGCATCGTAAAAATCCTTCAGGCTCCCGGCCCCGCCAGAGGCGATCACCGGAACACTCACCCGGTCGGAAATGGCGGCGGTCAGCTCCAGGTCATACCCGTCCTTCGTTCCGTCGCAGTCCATGCTCGTCAGCAGAATTTCACCCGCGCCGAGAGAAACCGCACGCTTTGCCCATTCCACGGCGTCTATGCCCGTATCGATGCGGCCGCCGTTGAGGTAAACCGTCCACCCGCCGGAGAGAGCGCGTTTTGCGTCGATGGCGCACACCACGCACTGACTGCCGAATTTTTGGGCCGCTTCGCTAATCAGCGACGGATTGCGCACCGCCGCGGAGTTGACCGAAACCTTATCCGCCCCCGCGCGCAGCAACTGGGTGAAATCCCCCACCGATCGAATGCCGCCGCCCACCGTAAACGGAATGAAAATGCGCTCCGCAACCCGTTGAACCAGCTCAACAATCGTTCCGCGTTCCTGCACGGTTGCGGTAATGTCCAAAAACACCAGCTCGTCCGCGCCCTGCTTGTCATACAGAACCGCGGCGTCCACCGGGTCGCCCGCGTCCCGCAGATTGACAAAATTGGTTCCCTTCACCACGCGTCCGTTGTTGACGTCCAGACACGGGATAATTCGCTTGGCATACATCAGCAGATCTCCTTCCCTTCGCGGCCGGTTTCCGCCAACTGCGCAAAATTTTTCAGCATCTGCAGGCCGGCCTGTCCGCTTTTTTCCGGATGAAACTGGGCACCGAATACGTTCCCGGACTGCACCGAGGCGTCAATCTCCACGCCGTACTGCGTGCGTGAGGAGACAATCTCCCGTTCGGGCGAGTGCAGATAATAAGAATGGACAAAATAAACGTAGGACTGATCCGGTACCTGATAGAACAGACCGTCCGTCTGATTGAGGGTTAAGGAGTTCCAGCCGATATGCGGGATCTTCAGGCCGTCTCCATCGGGGATGCGGCAGATTTTCCCGGGAAATACGGAAAGCCCTTTCACCCCTGGGGATTCCTCGCTCTCTTCAAAGAGCAGCTGCATGCCAAGGCAAATGCCAAAAACCGGCCGGCCGGCCGCGATGAAATCCAGCGCCGGCTGCCAAAGCCCGGATTGCCGCAGGGAAGCCGCGGCGTCCCCGAACGAACCCACGCCCGGCAAAACAGCCGACTGCGCCCGCATCAGCCGGTTCGCGTCGCGGGTGATTTCCACCTGTGCGCCGATAAACCGAAATGCGTTGACCACGCTTTTTAAATTGCCCGCTCCATAGTCCAAAATACTGATCATAAGCTCTTCCCTCTTTGCCCATTACCCGGTTCAAAATTTTATATTGCAAATATAAAATGCCGGAGTAATATCGATTTTTCAGAAAATAATATTGAATGAAAGCCACAGGCTTTGTATTTATTTTATCATGTTTTTACCGTAGTAGCAAACGAAAGCGCGTATTTTTTCAATATGATGTCGCACAATAAATACGGAGGTGTTACGCATGCTGTTTCACAGAAAAGACAAAGAGGAGCTTGGCCGGAGCAACCGGCTGAATTCCGCCGCAAAAGTGACCCGCCCCGGGCCGGAACGGGAGGATACGGATAAATACACGATCCCGATTACCTATCCGGACAGACGATACAGCAAAACAAAGGCAGCCATGCCGTCTGACGATAACGTAAAGGAAGCCAAGGACTGGGTGGACTACAATATCAAATAATGCACAGGGGAAGAACGGAAATTTCTGTTCTTCCCCTGTGTTGTTTTCGTAAAAGTCCTCATAATTCCGGCCGTTCTCCAATATATTCTTTTCAGAAGCAAACTTAAAATCAACACGAAGGGAAGCTGCGTATGGACTACTTCTCCCTTGTGGGAATCGCTGTCGGCCTTTCTATGGATGCGCTGGCAGCCTCCGTCGCAAACGGTACCGCCGTACGAAAGGTAACGCCCGGGTTTGCCCTGAAGGTCGGCCTGACCTTCGGTATTTTTCAGGCGTTTATGCCCTGCCTTGGCTGGGCACTGGGAACGGCGGGCGCCGATCTCTTAATACATATCGAGCACTGGCTCGCTTTGCTGCTGCTGACCTATCTGGGCACACAGATGATTTGGGAATCGTGCTTTGGGGAGCACGCCGCAGAGGCCAGATGCCACACCGTGGGAAAACGCGCCCTGCTGATTCAGGCGGTGGCAACCAGCATAGACGCGCTGGCCACGGGGATTATTCTGCCCTCTTCCGTGGGGATTCAAAGTGTGCCGCAGATGATTTTTTCCGTTTCGCTGATTGGAATCATCACGCTCGTGCTTTGCTTTGCGGGAGTATACCTCGGCAGAAAATTCGGATGCCTGCTTTCAGGGAGCGCCGAAATCGCCGGGGGGATCATCCTGATTCTGATCGGCGTTAAGATTTTCGCCGAGCACCTGCTCAGCTCCGCCTGACGCCACGATTTTGCTTTCAACAAACCGTGGCCTTCCTGCCTGCTGAAAGCGGGCAGGAAGGCCTGTTTTTATTTCGGAGCGAAGATTCCAATCCGTCGTCTTCAGCGGCTGGTCAGAACAGCCGTGCTGCCGGTCACGCTTTTTTGAATCGTAATTTTTTTATCAATTTTTTCCTTTAATTCCGGCACATGAGAAATGATGCCGACCAGGCGGTCGCCGGTCGTGAGCGCCGCCAGCGCGGAGATTGCCTGATCCAGAGATTCCGAATCGAGCGTGCCGAAGCCCTCGTCGATAAACATGGTGTCGATCTGTACCCCGCCTGCATAGCTCTGAATCACGTCGGAGAGTCCCAAAGCCAGCGACAGCGACGCCTTGAAGGATTCCCCGCCCGACAGGGAGCGCACGGAACGCAGCTTGCCGGTATAGTAATCCATCACATTCAGCTCCAGACCGGACTGGCTGCGATTATCGTCGGAGATTTCCTTGCGCAGCAGCTCAAACCGGCCGTTCGTCATCCGGCTCATGCGCCGATTGGCCTCCTGTATCACCTTTTGAAAATACGCGGCCTGCACATACTGTTCAAACGCCAGCTTCTGGCGTTCGGGCAGCTCGCCGTTCGCCGTTTTGGAGAGGGAGGAAAGCATCAGATACCGCTGCTCCAGCTTTTCCTTATGCCGCAGCGCGTCTTGCAGCTGCTGCAAAATCCTCCGGTTCCCGTGATAGCGCTGTGAGGTTTGAGAAACCTGTTCGTCCAATACGGATTTTTCCCGTTTCAGTTCCTCCTGCCGCAAGGCCAGTTGATCAGTATCCACCGGGCTTTTCCCAGCCGTTTCTTCCTTCAGGCGGCGGATCGTCTCCTCAATAAACCGTTGGCTTTCCGCGAAGGCCTGCACCTCGTTCCGCCAGGCTTCCACCCGGCCTTGATCCAACAGCGCGGCGCGGTATTCCTCTTCGCTGAACCGGTTTTCTTCCAGCGCCCTGCGGTACTCCTGTTCGGCTTGCTCCAGCCTTTGATTCTGCTCTGCCAGCTGGTTTGTGTTTTCTCTCAGAACGGCGCGAACGCTCTCCAGCTCGCTGCGGCCTTTGGTAAGCGCGGCTTCGCTTTCCTGAAGCCGCTTTTTCAGCTTCTCCAAACGGGTTTCGGCCTCGGCGATCTGCCGCCGCAGCTCTTCCTCCGACTCACAGGGCAGCTTTCCCTGCACCAGAGCCGCCTCCGCCTGCTTTGCGCTCACCTGAGACGCAAGGCGCGACTGTTCCTCTGTTTCGCGCTGCACGAGCGGTTCGCACTCTTTCAACAGGCGCTGTGCTTCGTCGAGCTCTTTTGCCCAGAGCTCACGGTTGCTGCAAAGCTGCTTGAGCTCGACGCATCTCTGTTCCAGAGCCTTTTTTCGCCCGGTATTTTCGGTACCGAGCGCAATGATCCGGGCTTTGAGTGCGGGGAGTTCTTCCTGCGGGGCAACCTCCGGCAGAATCTGCTTCCACTGCCGGTAGAGCTCCTGCCGAGCGGACTGTACCTCTACCTCTTTTCCATGTGCCTGCGAGCTGGTCTCCCTCCGGCGGGCCTCTGCCTGCTCCCGCTGCCCCCGCAGCTGCTGCAGCTCCTGTTCGTTCGGAGCGCCGCCGATCATCTCCGCCTTGTGAGGATGCTCTTTTGAGCCGCAGACCGGGCACGGCTCCCCTGAACGCAGACGCCCGGCCAGAACGCCGGCCTGCTGGTCGAAATACAAACGCTCCTTTTCCTCGCACAGCCGGTGCATTCTGCCGTACTCCTCATCGGCGGCCAAATAGTCCCGCTGCGCGCGCCTGTGCTCCGCTTCTACAGCTTCCAAGCGCTTCGCCATCTCATGCAGCAAAAGCAGATTGGCGCGCAGCGCTTCGGCGGTATCCTTTTCCTTTTCGCATTTTACCAGAGAAACCGGTGCATCCGCGGACTGCGACAGCAGCGCCTGGCGCTCGTCGCGCTTTTGGGCAAGCGCCTCTCTTCGTTTGGTCACCTGCTCCAAACGGGAGGTATTCTGCGAAAGCGCTCGCTCCAAATCCCTGTGCTGCTGCGTCAACATTTTGTAATGCGCATAGTCCGGCAAAGCAGAGCGCAGGCCCGTTAAGCGCTCCGCAAGCGCCGTTCGCTGCGGCTCGGCTTCCCGCTCTCTGTTCCAGTCGGCTTCCAGCTGTTTCAGCTGTTTTTCCAAAAGAGCCGAGCGCTCACCGGAAGTGCGGATTGCGTTTTCCAGACGGTCTGCGTTTTCCTTTGCGGAACGATAGATTTTCTCATATGGCAGCACACGCTCCGCAGCGGCCGCGGCCCTGCGGGCCCGCAGTTCCGTCTGCCGGATCTGCGGTTCCTGCTTCAACAGCTCTTCGCGGCGAAGCAGAGCCTGCTCCAGCTCGCGGAACATCCGGTTGATCTGCTCCGCGCGAGTCAGCTCGGCAATCAGCTTCGCATCCGCTTCCTGCAGCTTTTCCTGCTGAAGTCTTTGGTCTTTGAGAAGCGCTTCATCCTCCCGCAGCATCCTGTTCCAGAGCGCGGTCATTTCATCCATGCGGTGCAGGTTCTGCTCTGCCGCCCACTCCTGCACCAGAGGCTCGGCGGTTTGCTCCTCACTGTAAAGCAGATTACCTGTGTACTGCACAATTGCTTTACAGGAGTCCTCCCATTCGATTCTGGCCGCCTTTTCCCGCTTTTTCAGTTCCAGCTGCACCGCTTCCAGCGGGGCCGTGCCGAATACGCGGCGGAAAATCTCCGCCCGCTCACGGTGATCTGCCAGCAACAGCTTCAAGAACTCCCCCTGCGCGATCATGGCGATCTGCTTGAACTGCTTATAATCGATCCCCAAAAGCTCGGTGACCGCACCGGTGACCCGCACATTCCCGGTGATCACTTTGCTGTCCGGGAAGGTCAGCGTCGCGTCGGCGGGCTCGTCCGTATCCCCCTCGCCGTTCTTTTTGGGGCGGCGGTATTTCGGGTTTCTCCGCAAAAAATATTCCTGGCCGCGGTGCAGAAAAGACAACTCCACATAGGTTTTCTCCTCCGGGTGCGCAAAATCGCTGCGCAGGCTCTCTACCGGGCGCACGGTACCGCTCGACTCCCCGAACAGCGCGAAGGAGATCGCATCAAACAGCGTGGTTTTTCCCGCGCCGGTATCCCCGGTGATCAAAAACAGCCCCATAGAGCCGAACTGCTCAAACGGAATCTCCACCCTGCCTGCAAAGGGGCCGAACGCGCTCACGGTTAAATGCTTCGGCTTCATTGCGTCTCCTCCCGACTGCCGCAAAAGAGCGATTCCATCACTTGGGTCTGCTCCTGCGTCATTTCCTTCTGATTTTGCATCCGGAAGAAATTCTTAAACAGCTCCATCGGCGATTTTTGAGAAAGATCTTCCCCAGACGCGGCGTTTTTCGTCTGGATTCCCCTGCTGAGACGATTTTCAAAATCCAGGCGCATAATATTCGGGTAAAATCTGCGCAGGCGGCCAATGGGATCCATCAGCTCCTCCGTGTCCGTCAAAGTGACGTGGATGTAGTCCTCCGCGTTCGCGGAACTTACAACTTGCGGGTCGGTCAGCTGATCGATCGGGCCGCGGATTTCGCGCATATCGCGCAGCGGAACAAGGGGAATCTGCCGAACGCGGGTGTTCCCTTTTTCCAACAGCTCGACGATCGTCACGGATTTTTTCTGCCGGCTTTCCGAGAAGGAATATTTGAGAGGGGAACCCGCATATCGAATGGTATCCCGCAGCATTTTCTGCGGGCCGTGAAGATGCCCCAGCGCCACATAATCAAAGGCGTGGAAAACCGCGGCGTCCACCGCGTCCGACCCGCCGACATAGGCGGTTTCAGAATCCGACTGCTGCGGCAGCTCCCCCCGGCCGGTCACGAACTGATGCGCAACCAATACCCTGCGGCAGTCCGGCTGATCGGGCACCGATTCCAGAATGGAACGCACGGCGTCCTCGGTGCTTTCGAGCTCCTGTCCGGGGAAAAAAGGAGCTGCCAGCGCGGGCTTGACAAACGGCAGCAGGTACAATTCCACCGGCCCGTACTCATCTTGCAGCAGAACCGGTTCAAAGGTGCCGTCGTAGGCCGCGGCGATCGTAATGCCCTGGCGGCGAAGAATCCGGCTGCCAAAGCTCAGGCGCTCCGCGGAATCGTGGTTCCCGCAGATCATGAAAACCGGCAGCTTTAAAAACGCCAGACCGGTCAGGAAGTCGTCCAGCACCGAAACCGCCTCCCCGGGCGGAATGGTCTTATCGTAAATATCCCCGGCAATCAGAACGGCGCCGGGCCTCTCCTGCTCCGCAATGTCTAAAATCTGCTTTATTATGGCGCGCTGGTCCTCCAGCATGCTGAATTCGTTGACCCGTTTGCCAATGTGAAGATCCGCCAGATGCAGCAGCTTCATACAATCCTCCCTTTTCTGTAAAGAAAACCGGCGCCGGGGCCGTTTTCAGCCTGCCGCGCCGGATATGCTTTCTTGGATTGGTGAATGACTCACCGGCTCTTTTTCAGGCTGACAATCTGGAGCACGGTCAAAGCGATGCTGATCATTGTCGCCGCAATCCCCAAAACGAAGCTGGCAATCGATAAGCTTTTTTGCATATTGTTTCACCTCATTCTTTCTTTTGGAATATCACACGGCGGCAAACAGAACGGCCCGCCGCCCAAAACACATGGATTTTTCGTGCGGTACGGCACCCCGATACCAATGGCTCCATTATATCATTTTCTATTGTTTTTGCAAAGAATGGAAAAGCTTTCCCGCAAAAAATTCCGTAACATCCGCTTGTACACGGCTGGCAGATGTTGCCGGAGCTGCATAGTATATTCATACCAGCATCTGTGCGGAGGTGGAAACATGGAGATCAGAACCAAGATTTACGACTGCAAAAATCCTGAGCAGAATCCGGTGCCCCGTTGGATGGGGTATTACGGAAAATCGGATCAGAGCAGTGTTGAACTGGATCCTGTCGAGCAATTCAAACAGAATCCGGACAGCTTTTTCCCCGAGTTCACCAAGAAAAAGTGAAAGCGCCGCGCCTGGTAATACACCGGCGCGCGCCGATTTTGCCGCCAGCTGAAACTGCGGCGTTAGAAATGCCCCGGCCCTGCGTACTGCAGGCCGGGGCAAGCTGTTTTTATTTCTTATTGAAGCTGTCTTTGAGCGAAACCGAACGGTTAAAGACCGGGTGCTCCGGTGTGCTGTCAAGATCCGGGCAGAAATAGCCCTGGCGCATGAACTGGAACGAAGCAGGCGCACAGGCTTTCGCCACATCGGGCTCCACTTTGCAGTCTTTCAGAACCGTCAGCGAATCCGGGTTTAAAAGCTCCAAAAACTCGCCGGCTTCCGGATCGGGAACGGTGAACAGGTTGTCGTACAGGCGAACCTCTGCCGAAACAGCGGATGCCGCATTGACCCAGTGAATGGTGCCCTTCACCTTTCTGCCGTCCGGCGTGTTGCCGCCGCGGGTGGCCGGATCGTATTCCGCGTACACCTCCACCACATTGCCGTTTTCATCCTTTTTGCAGCCGGTGCAGCGAACAATGTACGTCGTTTTCAGACGAACCTCGTTCCCGGGGAACAAACGGAAATAGCCCTTCGGCGGCGTTTCGGTAAAATCGTCGCGCTCAATCCAGACTTCCCGCGAAAAATCGACCTTGCGCGTTCCGTCCTCGGGCCGGTTCGGGTTATTCTCCACCTCGAACTCCTCCACCTGATCCTCCGGATAATTGGTGATGACCAGCTTGATCGGGTCGAGCACGCACATCACACGCTGCGCGTTCAGGTTCAGGTCCTCGCGCAGGCAATGCTCCAAAAAGGCATACTCCACCGTGCTGTTCACTTTGGATACGCCCAGGCGCTCAATAAAGTTGCGGATGGAAGCCGGGGTATAGCCGCGGCGGCGCAGGCCGCACAGGGTGGGCATGCGGGGATCATCCCAGCCGGAAACGTATTCTTTTTCCACCAGAAGGCGCAGGCGGCGCTTGCTCATGACCGTGTTGTTGATGCCAAGGCGCGCAAACTCGATCTGGCGGGGCTTGGAGGGCAAATCCACATTCTGAATCACCCAGTCGTACAGCGGGCGGTGATCCTCAAATTCCAGGGAGCACAGCGAATGCGTAATATCCTCCATCGCGTCCTCAATCGGGTGCGCATAGTCGTACATGGGGTAAATGCACCATGCGTCGCCGGTTCTGTGGTGAGCGGTATGGCTGATGCGGTATAAAACAGGGTCGCGCATGTTGAAGTTACCGGAAGCCAGATCGATCTTTGCCCGCAGCGTCATAGCGCCGTCCGGGAATTCCCCGGCGCGCATTCTGCGGAACAGATCGAGGCTTTCTTCCACCGGGCGGTCACGATACGGGCTGACCGCCGGATTTTTCAGGTCGCCGCGGTTTTCCCTCATCTCATCGGGCGTCAGCTGACATACATACGCAAGGCCCTTTTCAATCAATTTTTCCGCAAGCTGATACATGGTTTCAAAATAATCCGAGGCATAATAAAAACGGTCGTCCCAGTCGTAGCCAAGCCAGTGGATATCCTCCTGAATGGCGTCGACATATTCGGTGTCTTCCTTGCTGGGATTCGTGTCGTCCATGCGCAGATTGCAAATGCCTCCGAACTTTTCCGCCGTGCCGAAATCGATGCAGATGGCCTTCGCGTGGCCAATATGAAGATAGCCGTTCGGCTCGGGAGGAAAGCGGGTGTGAACGCGCTTGCCCTCAAAGCGCCCTCCCGGCGCGATATCTTCCGCAACGAATTCATGAATAAAATTGCCGGCAGACTCCGGATTCAACGGTTCTCTTTTTTCTTCGCTCATCGTATTCTCTCCATTACCCTTCACATTTTTTCAGGCCCAGCTCCAACCGACGCAGGGATTCTTCCCGGCCGAGAATGGCCAGAATCTCCATCGCGCCGCCCGGCGTAACCGTCTGGCCGGCCGCCGCAATCCGCACGGGCCAAAGAAGCGTACCGTTTTTTACCTCGAGCCGCTGCGCCAGCTCCAGCAGCGCTTCGTGCAGGCTCGGCACCGTCCAGTCGGGCAGTTCTTTGAGGACGGAAATCGACTCGCGCAGCAGCGGCGCGGAATTTTCCAGCGTCGTTTTGCTCTTCTTATTCACAAAGAAATCGGCAGGATACTCCGGCAGATCTTTCAAAAAGCCGATCATCCCGGGGATTTCGCTCAACTTTGTCACGCGGGGCTGCAGAATCAGCGTCAGTACAGACCAATCCGCCTCGGTATCGCCGAATGCCTGGCGATAATACGGCATCGCATGCTCCGTGAACTGCTCCGGCGTCATGGCACGCAGGTACTCACCGTTGAGCCAGGTCAGCTTGTCGTAGTCAAATATAGCGGGCGACTTGCTGATGCCCTCGATGGAAAAACGCTCGACCAGCCCCTGCATGTCCATTTTTTCCTCGTTGTCTTTGGGGCACCAGCCTAAAAGAGCGATATAGTTGATGATCGCCTCGGGCAAATAGCCCTCCCTGACCAGATCGGCAAAGCCGGTGGAGCCGTGGCGCTTGGAGAGCTTCGACGCCGTACCGTCGGCGTTTCTGCCCTTGATCAGCGGCAGATGCACATACGTGGGAATCTGCCAGCCGTAGGCCTCATACAGCAGATTGTACTTCGGCGTGGAGGAGAGGTATTCGCTGCCGCGCACCACATGGGTAATCTCCATGAGGTGATCATCGATCACGTTAGCAAAGTTATAAGTGGGGAAGCCGTCGGACTTGAGCAGAACCTGATCCTCCAGCTCCTTATTCTCTACGGAGATATCGCCGTAAACGGCATCGTGGAACGTAGTGACACCCTCTGCCGGCATCTTCTGACGGATGACATAGGGCGTGCCCGCCGCGAGCAGACGGTCAATTTCCTCCTGCGGGAGGCTGCGGCAGTGGCGATCGTACCCGCCGAACGTATTTTCCTCATGCAGCGAAGCCAGACGCTCCTTCGTACAGAAGCAGTAATATGCTTTTCCTTCCTGTACAAGCTGCTCGGCATACTTTTTATAAGTATCCATGCGCTCGCTCTGCACATACGGCCCATAAGGCCCGCCGATGTCGGGGCCTTCGTCGTGCTGCAGGCCAACCGTTTTCAGGGTGTTGTAAATCACCTCGACAGCGCCCTCCACCTGACGTTCCTGATCGGTATCTTCAATCCTCAGGACGAAATCCCCGCCCTGATTCTTCGCAATCAGATATTCATACAGCGCTGTGCGCAAATTGCCCACATGCATAAACCCGGTGGGACTGGGAGCAAATCTGGTTCTAACTTTTTTCTCTTGCATAGTAACACCCCTTCAGGATTGAGTTGTTTCCATAGTTGACATCAATCTGTTTCCCCGCTTTCTGCGGCAAAAATTGATTTCTTTGTCTTTCAGACGAAAACAGCCTCTTTCTGTTATTATATCAAAATTTGGAATTTATTCAATTATTTTCTTTGTTTTGTGCCAGGTAATTCACATATTGTGCCAGGTAATTCACATATTCCTCCAGGCACATCCCCAGTTTATTCATTCTTTGCGCATTTTCTTTGCCGACATAGCGGTAATGCCAGGGTTCAAACATGATTTTGGTGACGTTCTCTTTCTCTCTGGGGTAGCGGAGAATAAAGCCGTATTCCGCAGCGTGCTGCGTCATCCACTCATAGCCCTTCTCTTTTTCAAATTCCGGGCGCACCCCGTTGATGTCGATCGCTAGACCGGTATTGTGCTCGCTGTGCCCCGGTTGTGCCACGGCGATAGCGGCCTTTTCTTTGGCTTCTTCCGGGCCCATTCCCTTTTGTTCGTTTTCCCTGATTTCGCGTTCCAGCAGCTCTTTTTGCAGCTCCGGCGCACGGTAGGCGGAAGAAATCCAGAGCGTTACTCCGTCTTTTAAGGCTGCGGCGGCCATCTGCCGGTACGGCTCCACAATGCGCTCGTCCATTTCCATGTCAAACGCTTTGACCAAATTGGGCTTATATGGCTCCGGAAGGCCGAAGTCGCAATTGACAAGGAGCAAATTGCTGTCTTTCTCCCAAACCTCTGCCAGCTGCGCGGCAGAGGCCGAAGACTCCGCCGGCGAAGATTCCAAAGCTGAAGATTCGATTCCCCCGGAGGATGACGCTTGCGAAACACTGGGCGTAAAGGTTTTTATCCAATAGATCATCGGTTCATTTTGCGCAATGAATAAAAACAAAACAGAAGAGGCCAGAATTAAAAGGCAAAGCAGCAAGAGCGCCGCCGTATTTTTCATTTTCGGGTGATTCATGATATTGCTCCTTATTTTCCATTGTTTCCCTTAGAATACCTCATTTTTTTGAAATTATGAAACATTACGGGATATGCGGTTCAAATGCAGTGAAGGCACAACAACGCCGCCAATTTTATCCCGCCTTTGGCGAAAATGAAAATGCCCCGTTATAAAAAGTCGTAAAAAGTCATATTGCTTATAGTACCATTCTCGCCCGATGGAAGCAATCTCAAAATTTACACTTCATAATTCTTTTTCTTTTTCTCATACTAAGGACAGCCTTTGAGTGAAAGGAGGCGAGCTCAGATGATGAATTCCAACGACCGTCCCAATCCGTCGATCGGATGCAGCGTAGACCAGTGTCAGTACCACTGCGGAACACAGGATTTCTGTTCTCTGGAGAAGATTCAGGTTGGTACCCATGAAAAGAATCCTACCATGGATCAGTGCACAGACTGCCAGTCTTTCCGCGTAAAGCAGTAAAGAAGGTTCTGTCAAGGCAGGGGGGGGTGCCGCCCCGCGTTGGGCCACCGGGGCATACTC
>OBWS01000404.1_pt1 | contig 25406 bp, 18 predicted proteins | sample 1495291 | NCBI WGS metagenome assembly OBWS01 (sample SAMEA2580090, study PRJEB22360) | human gut metagenome | biome: human gut; feature: human-associated habitat; material: faeces | place: Denmark | collected 2008/2010 | reverse complement strand
TCCCTTCGCGCCCAAGCCAACCCCGCGCCCGCCGCAATCTCCACCACGTCACAAACCACCTACGCCCACTCCGCAACGTCAACCCAAAACGGCGTCACCTTCACCGTCTCGTGGAACGACGCCCCCGCGGGCACCGCGACGACCTTCCACGTAACCCAAACCAACGGCTCGTCCCAGGCCAAGGCGCGCATGGACGTGCCCACCTACTGGGACGGCGGCAGCCAGGAAAGCGTCTGCGACCCGTCGCGTCCGGCATGGGCCGGCTACTACAGCCTGGGCACCGCGGGCCACGACTTTACCTTCGACTTCACGGCATCGGGCACGTACCGCATCTACTTCTACTTTATGGACAGCGACAGAAACGACCCCCAAAACGACAAGGGGATCTACTACCTGCGCGCCACGGCGGAGGTGACCGTAAACGACGCCTCACGCCCAAGCGTCACGCAGATCGTCAACAACGCCGTGACCCAGTGCAGGCAAGAGACAGACGGCTCGGAATACGACATGGCGCTGTGGCTCCACGACTGGACGCTCGACCAGCTGGAGTACGACCATAGCCTCAACTACTGCTCGGCCGAAAGCGGCCTCACGCGCCACCAGGGCACCTGCGAGAGCTACCAGCGCATCTACTCCAAGCTCCTTGACGCCGCGGGCATCGCCAACGGCCGCATCACCGGCAACGGACACACCTGGAACGCCGTAAAGATCGACGGCAAATGGTGCCAGATGGACCTAACCTGGGACGACACCAGCGACAACTGGTACGGAGACCTGGACCAGTGCCATCTGTACTTTGGCCTGACTGACGAGCTCATGGCAATCGCCCACTCCGACCACACGGCTAACTATCAGAAGGACGACTACACCTACCGCTCGACCGACCTATCCAACAATTACTTCGTGCGAAATGGCAAGGCCGATGAATGGGCCGAGAAGTATGCCGATCGCATTCAGCAGCACCTGGATGCCAAAGAAGAGAGCTTTTCCATCGATGCCGACAACCAGTCCTTCCCGCCGAGCATCTCGGGGATTCAGAACGGGACTGTTGCGTACGCGATGAACCAGAGGGAATGGAAAGTTCAAGGCGCCAAGGCTGAGCTTACTGCGGCATCAAACGTCTCCAAGGAATCGAACAGCAAATGGAGCGCCAGGTACGACCTGGCAGCAAAATACCGAATCGCAACATTAGAGAAAGTTATAGACGACGGCTCCTACCGCCTCGCGGCCGCCCTCGACGCCCGGATGGCCGTGTCGGCCTCCGCATCGGGCTGCTCGCTGTCCTCGGGCGCGGGCGCCCTCTCCCTCGAGCGCGACGGGGCGACGGGCCTCTACAGGGTCTCCTCGGGCGGCCTGATGCTGACCGAGTCGGGCAACCGGGCGGTGCTGGCCGAGGCGGACGGCTCCGCCTCGCAGCTGTGGCGCGTCTCGGCCCTGGGCGGAGGCCGCTACTCATTCACGTCCGCCTCCGGGCTGGCGCTGGACGACCGGGGGCAGCGGACCTCGGAGGGCAACACGGTATGGCTCTACGAGCCCAACGGGGGGCCCGCCCAGGCATGGGTCCTTACCTAGTCTGCAAGATCTTTCAAATACTTTTTGACAATCTCCCGAAATGATTCAGGGAGAAGCCTTCGTGCTATTTTCTTAGTATAAAAAAATATTCCCCGCTCACGCCTTTTATACATACACTCAATGGCATGCCAACCACCTTCGACAAATGCGTCAATATAGAGCTGTCTGTCTTTTGGAAGGGTGCTCGGGCGGCGGAGCTGATCGTTGCCTTTAGCGATATCGTCAAATTCGACAGGGTACAAGTCCAGAGCGTTGCTGGATTCAATAAACTCCCTGCCGCGGTCGTTATTCACCAGCAAGCAGGAGACACCTTTCATCTGATTAAACTTCTCAGCATCTTTCAAAACGTCGGGCCTATTAACGTCGACGCCCCAAAAATCACCGATGGTAAGATCGCCGGCGCGAAATCTCCCTGCATAGGGGCACCTATAGCAGCTATCGCGAAGAGTCTTGAGGTTCAGGAACATGTCGTAGTAGGGGGATTTCGCCGCAGGAATGGTGACCTCTCTTCCGTCCTCAAGAAGAAGAAATAGAAGAAGAGAGTTGTCCCACCCCTCGCGCTTGCACCTAAACCGGAAATCAACCACGGGAGACCCAAGCTGTCTGCCATAGCCCTCAACGCAATCCGCGAACATGCGGCCGGAAGGGACGCCGTGGCAGACCAGGTCAACGGTTGTCAGGTTCTCATAATCGCCTCCGAGAAAGCCCCTAAGGCCGGCGACTTGGCAAGGCGTACCGCAGAAAAGAACCCGCCTCCCCTCGCGAAGGTCCGCCTTCACGTCGGCAAAACAAGCTCCGGCATCACTCTGCACATATTTTGAGTTAAGCAGTGGACGAAGCCCGTCAACGCTCGCCGCGCGACGGTGCCGCACCCGAAGGATGCTCCCCTCGCGCTCATAGGCAGCGCCATATGCGACCCCACCAGAAGCAATAAGCTCACGCGCAAATGCACCAAAAACGCCACCGGAGGCGGACTCCGAGACATCGTCCCTACCGGCGGCGGCAAAGAACGGTCCGGCGGAATTAAAGCCTATCCCTCGGTTAAGACCGCACGCCTTAATGCACGCGCCGCAGCCAATGCAAAGATCACCATCAATTACAGGAAGAACGAACCCATCCTTACCCTCGGACATGGTAACGGCGCCTCTAGGGCAACTAGCGGCACACGCTCCACAACCGCAGCAATGCGATGGCGACTCAAACAGCGTGGGAATTTCTCCCCTTTTCACAGTAGACATGCAGTTACCCCCCCCTATTTATGAACCGAAAGCAACTTGCGCAGAATGTCCGCATTCATATAACCGAAAAAAGCCAACGCAATTGCAAGACAGGCAATAGCGCTCAAAAAGCCAGCACCGTAGGCTGACAGATAATAAAAGGCGAACACTCCAAGAATTGAAACCAAAGTCAGAATCTGCTCAGCCCGGTCTTCGACAAGCTTCGCAAACTTAGCGACTTTAATCCTGCGGTACTCATTCACCACGATCATCGCCAAGAGGGTTGCAAAAGACGCTCCATATAGACCAAAGCGTGGAATCAACAAGACACACAGCAGGGCGCAAAGAGCAGCAGACACCGCAGTAGTGGTTCCCATAATTCCAGTCTCTTTATGTGCGGTGAAGATACCGCCATAAAAACCGGAAATATTGCTGAAGTACGTCGCCAAGAGCAATATCGGTACATACAACATGCCCTCGCCGAATGAACCCTTAATCAGGACGCCATACACAAGAGGCATAAGCGCGGACATAAGCAGAACGACGCTCATCATGAAACGCCTTAGCGCCCGATACACAGAGTTATAGAAAGCCGACTCATCCTCATCAGAGTTTAGGGCTCGAGCTGAACTCTCCTTCCAAGACTGATAGAAAAAGCCATACACCTGATCCATGATACCGGGGAACTTGTACGACACTGCATACACGCCGGCAGCAGAAGGCCCAAGCGTACTCATGATAATGAGCCTGTCCAGCAAGTTATTAATAGTCCAGGAAACCTTATTAGGGATGAGCGGAAATGAATACCGTAGAAGGTTTAAAGCATAGGAGATAGAGAGAGCCGACGGATCGATATAACGCCAGAGCCTCCGCATTACCATGAACACGAGAGCAACACCGCCCTGCGCAATGACCGTTGCAGATAGCATACCCACAACGCCCCAGCGAAGAACGGCGATAAAGAGAACATTGAGCAAAATGGTAAAAGCACTCGCGGCAAAGTTCATGACGGAATATCCCACGGTATCCCCGAAACCACGAAGGACAGCAGAAGCCATCTGCAGAAGCGCGCCAGCAACAACAAGTCCCACGACCCAGCCAAGATTTTCAGGCTCAAAAAGCAACCATACCAGAATCGCCATGACTGCAAAGCATACGCATCCGGCAAGAAGTACAGCGCATGACGCTGTCACGGCTGTAGACCGATCCTCTTCGGTACGGCAGTCAATGAGAAACCGAAACAGCGCTTCATCCATAAGCAGCGAAACCGCAGGAACGCAAAATAAAGCAATAGTATTGATGTAGTCTACGGTGCCGTAATCAGCAGTGGAAAGAACCGATGTATAGAGCGGAAGCAGAAGAAACGACACGAGCTTTGTTGCCATGCCGCCAACTGCGATAATGCCGGTATTTTTGATAAGTCGGCTTGTCTCTCCCATTACGAAAGCGCCTTTCTAAGATAAGCCCACGAATGCTCACGCAGAGAATCAAGAAGAGAGTCCACATCACCCCAGTCACAAGGAGGAACATCGTCGGCACACATAACGTTGGCGCAACGGTCAGACAGCCCGATATTGCCCAGCAAGTCGCGCATACGCGCACCAGACTTATCTGTTGCATATACGCGGAAGGGCTTATGGAAGAGAACAGAGAATACAGTTGCATGAAAGGAATTGGTAACGATGAGGTCTGCGTGTGCGATAAGAGAAACGAACTCTTCAGGGCCAACGCCAAACAGGTTAATTGAATTTGGGATATCTAGATTATTCTCAGATATATAAGCCACCTTCATGCCTGTTGCCTCCGTCATCGCGACGGTGCTCTCGATAAGCTCAGGACATTCACGCAAAAGATACATGAAAATATATTCACCTTGCAAGACATCTTTAGATGCCATGTCGGTATAGTCATCGGATTCCAACAAAAGTGTGGGATCTAAAACAACGTCGATAGGCGTATCGACAAGTGGCTGAAATAGCGGAACCGTCTCCTCCTCGCGAACAGACAAAAAATCAAACCTTGAAAGTAAATCGGATACAAGTTGCTCATCAAAATTCTCCGGTCTAAAGAAAGTATGAGCAAGACTGGGAGCGTAAGCAACTCGTCGACTATCTCCGGCAAATGAAAGGAAATAGGGGCCAACAACACCTTGTGTGCAATCGAGATTCCAAATTTGATCGCTTCCGCAAATAAAACAATCAAACTGCTCAGCGAGTTCGTACATATCACTTTCTTTTTTCCAGAAATACGGTCTCTTTGTAAGCCTGAAATACTTTTTAGAAAATTCCGCGAATGCAGCCTTTCTAGACGACTGCTTACGCCAACAGCGCATTGCGCGCAGCGTCATCTTCGGGTGGCGAGGTTGGAAAAACCTATATTGCTCATAGTCACGAGAACGATAGTCGATTATTCGCACCTCATGCCCCATGCCTTTCAAGACTTCTTGAAGCGCATAAGACTGAAGTGCAGACCCGAAATTTAAAGCACCGTGGAAAGTAATCGTTCCAATCTTCATTATTTATCTGTTCCTGTTCACCCAAATATGAATAGCATCTGAAAGGCTGAGTCCAGTTACCCCATCAGCAGCTAGAGAAAGCGATGCGAGAAGATAGCGGCTGTAATCCGAAGTGCGCAGAGCCTTCTCAATATCCTTCCATCTACCATTCATCGAAGTACTCACCCTGCTGAACTCATCAATTGAATTGAACGTGTCACAACAACAAGCAAATAAAATCTTACGAGCGCAGTTGTCCAGAGCGACAGTTCTCCCAAGCAAGAGCGGTCCGAACAAAGGAAAAATGCGATTGAAGTCTTCCTGACTATAATTAATCCCCAGCTCTGCACGTAAAGAAATCAACTCATCAAGAACCCAATACGAATCAAGCCCTTTAACATTCGTAGGGGTAGACTGCATTATGGATCCAGGACGGATTCGGTAATAATAGCCACTCAAATCATAACAAGGTTCATCGTTAAAGCGACAATCTATCCATACCGGATGAATCAGATCTTCGTACCATGCACCAACGGGAAAACCTAGTCGATTCCAGACTTCACGACGATATAGTCTGCCCCACGGCACCATCCAACTAGCTCTATCGTTCTCTATCTTGCCAAGCAAACCATCATCAGACATATATCTAAAAGTCGATGTAACGAAATCCGCAGATGTTTCATCGAGTCTGCTCCGCATATCCTCAAGATACCCTGGCCCGATCATGTCATCAGAATCCACGAACATGATGTACTTACCGCGAGAAACTCTAAGACCCGCATTACGTGCTGCGGAAAGGCCGCCGTTTATTTGGTGAATTACAAGAACATTAGGCATTAGTCCATACGAATCGGCTATAACGCCAGAATCATCTTTAGACCCGTCATCTACAATAATAACCTCAAACTTGCCAGAAAACTCCTGTGTCACAATGGAATCAAGGCAAGGTTTGAGGTATTTTTCAACGTTGTATACAGGCACAATAATAGAAATGTCGTAAGATATGCCTTCCTTAAAAACAATAGGCATGAACATATTGGATGGTCTCTTGGAAACCATGCTAAGCTTCGCCTTAGACGCATAGGATATAGAATCGGAACGACGACATAACCTAAGTAAGCCATCATAAATAGGGCTAGAAAGTAGAAGTTTTATAGCCTTCTTAATTAAATTAAGAATATGCAACAATTGACTCCTCCCATCTTCAAAGTCGAATAAATATGCGCTTCCATCAATTCGGACATTTAAGTTATGATGCCCCAACATGCAATCAACAAGACCAATCGCAGACGGCACCCCATAGAGGAATAGACTACAAACAATAAATCACAAACGAAAGCGTCTATTGACTCACCCAGACCATGGGGGCGTTGGAGAACTTCTTTGAAAAAACGTGCAAAGACCAGCTTCTAAGCATCGACCGAAATAACTAAAGCCCAAGGAATGAATACACCGCACGACAAGACTGAACCTTTGATATCGGTTCAATCGTAAATTCTTGTCACTTAATTGAAAGCTAAGGACAAGCTAGGTCAGGACTAATAATGCTCCAACTAAATATATTAGAAAAAAGCAATAATGACCTGCATTATACAAATAGACGACGAAGACATTTAAAGCAGCTTAGTAAGTGCCGAGCAGAAAAAGAAACGATACTGCAATTTGACAAAACAAGACTATGAACTAAGTCCGGACAATTGCTGATTCGACTCTGATACTCGCTTTTAATTGTTTTATCAAATTGCCTTTTCACCTCTTTATCCACTTCACAATGCCAAAGAACTTCATCAAGATCACAATAGTGTCGACAGATACCCCTTTTGGCATTTTTTACTGAATCGCTCGACCATTCACTCGCATAACGAATCAACTCGTCGCTTACAAAGCTCCAATCAGTTATCTGATCCTCTTTAAACTGCTTCGTACTATTAGCGCCATGCTGACGATAGTAGTAAAGCGGCTCGTCAATGTGAAATAAACTCTTTGCAATATCGAAAACAGGAAGAAGTTGACAAAGATCCTCACCGTGCATAAGGCCAACTCGTTTCGAGTACCACTCATCACTGGCAAACAAATCTCTCCGAATGACCTTATTCCAAACGCTATTGAAATCGCATCCGCACAACAGGTTTTTAACAGCATCAAAAGATTCGCCCGTATGCATACCAGAACAGATATCAACTTTTAACGAGGGTTTAATAGGCATCAATCCCATGGTAAAGTCAAATGAAATGATATCAGCACCAGTCGAGGCAATTACATCGCATACCTTTTTGATGCAGCCTTCAAGAAGAGCGTCATCGGAGTCGAGCGAAAGAATATAACGCCCACTCGCCTTACGAAGACCGTCTCGACGTGCAGCGAGAAGACCTTCGTTGTCCTTATGAATAACGAAGGCTCTCTCACGCTTATCGCAATAAGCATCGCAAATCTCGGGAGATCCATCGGTGGAACCATCATCCACAAGAATCACCTCAAAAGAGCCGGTCCCTTGAATATCAATAGATTCCAGACAAGCGGGAAGAAAACGCTCGGTGTTATATACCGGTACAACAATACTGATGTCAGGCGTTTCGTCATGCATAAATAACTCCTAATAGCGCCGACGAATACGGAAAAAGATCGCAGCTGCCGCCATATACAAACGTAATGACAAAATAAAACACGAAAAATAAAAAGCCCAGAGTTCCAGTTAGAAACCGCTCTCTACCAAGGTTTTCAGATAAAAAGGGGTAAACCAAACCTGAAATGAAAAGAAAAGGGAAACTGAGTCGAATTAGCTCAGGACTGATGCTCGCAAATTGAGCGAATAAGGAAGAAATTATGCCACAGCTCGTATAAAAATTAAGTGTCCATCGATCAATGCTCGTGGTCAAACCCTTACTACCCAACATCCATATAGCAAGGCAAAATAGAAAATAAATAAGCAATGTGATATTAAATGAGCCCATTCCAGCGTGTTTGATCTGAAAGCTATATGACGACGTAAATAGAGACACGAGTTCCATTACATCCGGTCCAATCATAATCACACAAATAGCAAAAATGATAACGCCAACGCATGCAAGAAGTGCAACGGTCTTGTATGAACGTTCTTGTCTGCGGTTGAAGCATGAAATATAAATAATCCAAATTAAAAGTCCTATGATAGACATTTTGTGAAAGCCAACTGCAAGAGCCAAATAAACAATAGCGGGGACGCGCTTCTCACGGAACAGCTCATAGAGCATCATGACGAGCATACTAGTAGCAAGACATTGCCTAATTATGTTTAACGTATAACCGAACACAACGAAACAAAGAAAGAAACCTACGACAGGATACCCGCGAGGATACAACTTCCTAACAACTAAAATATAGGGAAGGAGAACGATGGCTTCACAAAGAAAAAGAACAGCGTGGAAATCACCAGTCAGTCTCCCCAGGATCCAGAAGAGAATTACGAATAGCGGCTCTTGATCTGAGCAAGCACCCATAGCACCTGTGAGCGAATAATACTGCGAGGCGTAAAAACACCTGAGAGGATATGCCGAGGTATCGGTACCGACAGATGCATCGCGCAGCCCCGCCACCAAACAAAGGGGGAGAACCGCGATAACCGCTAGAAGAAAACTGACGCGCTTATTAGGTATCTTTACCGAAAAATATAGCAATGCAATATGGGACACAAAGGCAATGAAATAGATTGGCATCTCTACACCTGCTTTGCATATCGTTTGTAAACCGTCGATTTACCTCCGGTCGAAACCACGTCGAAAACACCAACACAGCAGTTAAACACATCTTGAAAATAGATGTTATACAAAAAGCTGCCATGGCATTCAGTAACGTTAAACAGATGCGCGCTAATAGAAAAACTCACCTTATCAACCTTTTATCACAGGAGTTACCCGATAGCCTTACCAGAAATTGCAGCATATAACGCATAGAAAGCGTTATGAACCCTAGGAGAGATAGAAAAGAGAGCACAGCGTAACCTCCATTTTGAACAAGCATATGGGTTCCTCGACGCCCTCCAGGCAAGCCCTCGAGCATTCCTCAAATATTTCTGGGCGTCAGCCTTACTATCAAATCCGTCCGGATCAACCCTCATTGCAACGCGAAGCGTACAGAATGATTGAAAACACTCAAACTCGCCCTGAAATTCAGACCCGGCAAATCGTCGAACAGTCTCAATAGTCCTGTCCATGTCTTTAGCATGCTTGGAACCCTGCTTTCTGAGCGTTGTAATGGAACCAGGTCTCGTCACGTATGCATAAAAGCACGCATCAGAGAATGCAACCTTTTGAATTTTGGAACAAATTTTAGCAATTACGCCCATGTCTTCGAAGAGCTGCCCCTCAGGAAAGACAAGGTCGTTAATAAGAGATCGTTCAAAGAGCTTTCCGCACGCAGAGCCACTCTCACCGCTTAATAAAAGTAATTTTCGTAAATGCTCAATTCCAGATTCAACATGGAATTCTACATTCTGCCCCATCTTATAGTTATCAAGAACAGGCGTCTTCGCAAAGGAGCCGATAACGAGCGAAACTTGATACTTGTCAGCCGCTTCGACCATCAACTCAACAGTTCGCGAATCAATCAAATCGTCCCCATCAACATACATGACATAATCGCCGTGGCACCTTTGAGTACCAAAGTTACGAGCAGAAGAAAGACCGCCGTTTTCCTTATGCAAAATCTTAAATCGCGTGTCTGATCCAACGGCATCTTCAATAAGATCAATAGTATTATCAGTACATCCATCATCCACAATAATATATTCGATATTCGAATAAGTCTGACCAAGCAATGAGTTTACGCAAGGAAGCGCGAACATACCCACGTTGTACATGGGGACAATGACACTAACCAGAGGCTTAGCAACATCAGAAGCCATATATCTAAGACCTCCTGAGAACAAAACGATATATCAACGCTCTAACGGAATTTGGCATCAGACAGACGACGGCATGCGGTAAATAAGAACAGATATAATCGCATTTTGTGAAATAGCCACGCTCAACTTGAGCACGCTTAAATGCTTTAGCGTACTTAAGATACTGCGAGCCCCCCCTGCGAGCATAGAAATCCCCACTAACGCGCATCGCAACAAGCGGTTCCTTCAGGTTATCCGCCTTGCAGCCACATGCGAGCATCCTGTTAAAAAGGTCCCAATCCTCAAAGTAGAGAAAATCGGAACTGTAGTTACCAGCCTCCATGACTTTCGACTTTCTAAACGTCATAGGAGGATGACGAAAGGGATTTCGCCTTTTGGAATAAGAACGTATAGCGTCGATGCCCTTGGGAAGATCTGTGGACGCAACAGGTTCATTGGGAGTCGTGACGAATTCGATAACATCGCTTCCGACCATATCGAGACCACTATCAATAGCGGCAAGCTGTTTCTCCATACGATCCGGACGAGCTATATCATCAGTGTCCATGCGTGCAACAATTTCGTTAGAGCAAGCAAGGATGCCTTGGCGCAGTGCATACCCAAGTCCATGGTTTTTTTCATACGAAACAAAATTGAACAGTCCGGGATGCAGGAAGTCATAATCTTGGAGCACGTCTTCAAGCTCATGCGTAAGCGGACCATCCTTGACCATGACGATCTCGGCAGGAGAAACCGTTTGATTCAGCATGCTGTCTAAAGCTTGAATTAAAAAGGCAGGATTTTCTTTTTTGTAAATGCTCATCAACACACTGTAAGAAGAAGAAAAGTTTGTCTGCATCTATCGTCCCGTTCTCTTCTTTCCAAACATGGCACCAAAAGTGCCAGTAAAGCACTTCCAATCCATCGCAAAACAACGGTTTTGGACATAGCGAAGCTCAATCTTCTGGCGCAGGCCGCTCTCGAAGGTTGCCTCATTACGATCGGTTGCCTGCCAAAGACCAGTAATACCGGGCTGAACAGAGAGCAGCTCAGCCTTTTCCTCGTCGGAAAAGTGCTGTTCAAGCTCATCCCTTGTAATGGGACGCGGTCCAATAACGGAAAGATCGCCGTTAAGCACGTTCAGGAACTGAGGCATCTCGTCGATAGAGCACTTACGAATAAACTGACCAATCTTGGTAATACGAGGGTCATCGTCAACCTTGCGTTCGACTTCCCACTGATGTAGCTGCTCGGGACTCAGATACTTCTGTACATCGCCAGCATCGGCGACCATACTACGAAGCTTAAAAATCTTGATAGTCCTTCCGCCTCTGCCGACGCGCTCTTGCGTATACATGGGGCTGCCGGGCGATTCGAGACTAATGAGCACGCACACGATGGCGATAGGAATAAGCAGCAGTACGCTCATCAAAAGACTGAACACCAGATCAAACAGCCTCTTAATAAAGCGGTAACCAAGCGTACCGCTCGGCTTAATCTCTTTAATAGCTAGTGCATCCCCCATTGATGCACAGCTCTCTGTCATTTCCTTAGCAGCCACAGTCAAACTTATGTCCCCGTTCCCCAGGGATCCCCCAATCGGTAAATTCAAAAAAGCGTACGAACAGCCGGTACAACGTCTCCCTTTACGTTTTGCTGGGAACGTCAAGCGGTAGCAGCTCCCTAAAAGCGGAGTCGCCTTCGCCCACGTCCACCAGGCACCAGCGCTTATGACGGTCGATCTTCTTTACACGGGCCTCTTGCCCCACTAAGGGCCCTTGCTCTATGTGCAGCACGCCGTCTTCTATGCGCGCGACGCTGTTGCGCACCACGCCGTCATCGTCCAGTATGCTGCGGTACCAGTCCTGTGCATCGTCCGGCATGGGCATGTACGCCCGCTCCCTACTGCCGGCGATGCGACAGCCAAAGCTCAGCTGGGCCAAAGCCCTATCAAGCGCGGCGGCATCGTGCGTAGCGACGAAGAAATATTCCTTGTACATGGGTTTGGTTTGGAGCGACCAAGCGCCGTCCCGCTTAAACCAGAACTCCTTTTGCATCACAAAAGCGTCCTGCATCAGCTCGTGCGGGATAATGCGGCGGACCTTTTCGCAGGTCTCGCGCTCTTTTCCATTGGGGGTGTGGACCAGATACCAGCGGACGCGGCCGTGCTGGCTGTTGGTGGTGGCACCGTTAAAAGCGCCCGGCAGCTGCTCTTGGCGCCGTGTCGTCTGTTCCATGTTCTCGCCCCCTCTTTTGGCTTTGCGATGCACGCAAATGCAGGGGCGTTTAGAACAGGCTTCTCGCTCGCAGCTTGGCGCAGTCGCAAAAGTACAGGTTTTTGTATCTTTCGACAGATGGCATTATACGAGCAATTAATCAGCGTTTGCCCAGATTACGCAAAATGTACTGTCAGTAGGTGCATCTCCATACCCCTCTACAAAAACCTGTACCTTTTTGTGCAACAAAAAAAGCCGCTCAACCAGCGGCTTTTCTATTTTTGGTAAGAAAAAAGGCGACCGCCCTTTGTGGACGGTCGCCTTTGTTAATTATTGTGCAGCTTGCCTTAAGCGCGAGTCTTGATCTCCTCGGTCACCTTGGCAACAAACTCGTCAACGCTCATCTGAACGGTCTCGTTGGAGCGATCGCGGACGGAAATGTTGCCGGCCTCGACCTCCTTCTCGCCCAAGATGAGCATGTAAGGCACGCGGTCGATGCTGCGGGCCTCGCGGATCTTGTAGCCGATCTTCTCGTCGCGGTCGTCACAGACCACGCGGATGCCGGCCTCCTCCAGCATGGCGCACACCTCGTGGGCGTAGTCGCGGCTCTTCTCGGACACGGGCAGAGCCTTGACCTGCACGGGAGCCAGCCAGGTGGGGAACTTGCCCGCAAAGTGCTCAATCAGAATACCGATGAAGCGCTCGATGGAGCCAAAGCACACGCGATGCAGCATGATGGGGCGCTTCTTGGTACCGTCGGCGTCCACGTACTCCAGATCAAAGTTGAGCGGCATCTGGAAGTCGAGCTGGACGGTGCCGCACTGCCAGGTACGGCCGAGCGAGTCCTCCAGGTGGAAGTCGATCTTGGGGCCGTAGAAGGCGCCATCGCCCTCGTTGACCTCGTAGTCCATGTGCAGCTGCTCCAGAGCGGTGCGCAGGCCCTCCTCGGCGCGCGCCCAATCCTCGTCCGAACCCATGGAGTCCTCGGGGCGGGTGGAAAGCTCAACGTGGTACTTAAAGCCAAACTTCTGGTACACGGAGTCGATGAGATTGACCACGCCCACGATCTCGTCGGTCAGCTGGTCGGGACGCACAAACAGGTGGGCGTCGTCCTGGTTAAAGCAGCGCACGCGGAACAGGCCGTGCAGGGCACCGCGCAGCTCGTGGCGGTGCACCAGGCCAATCTCGCCGGCGCGGATGGGCAGCTCGCGGTAAGAGTGCGGCTTGGAGGCGTACACCAGCACGCCGCCCGGGCAGTTCATGGGCTTAATGCAGTACTCTTCGTCGTCAATGACGGTGGAGTACATATTGTCCTTGTAGTGGTCCCAGTGGCCCGAAGTCTTCCACAGCTGCTTGTTCATGATGAGCGGCGTGGAGATCTCCACGTAGCCGGCCTTGTGGTGGATCTCGCGCCAGTAGTCCAGCAGCGTGTTCTTAAGGATCATGCCGTTAGGCAGGAAGAACGGGAAGCCGGGGGCCTCGTCACGCATCATAAAGAGGTCCATCTCGCGGCCGATCTTGCGGTGGTCGCGCTTCTTGGCCTCCTCCAGCATGTGCATGTGCTCGTCGAGCTCTTCCTTGGTGGCAAAGGCGACGCCGTTGATGCGGGTGAGCATCTTGTTGTCCTTGTCGCCCTTCCAGTAGGCGCCCGAGACGCCGGTGAGCTTAAAGGCCTTGAGGGCCTTGGTGTAGCAGATGTGGGGGCCGACGCACATGTCGATGTAGTCGCCCTGCTGGTAGAAGGTGATGCGGGCGTCGTCGTCCAGGTCGCCGATGTGCTCGACCTTGTACTTCTCGCCGCGCTCCTCCATAAGGGCGATGGCCTCGGCGCGGGGCTTCTCGTACACGGAGAACTTGAGGTTCTCCTTGACGATCTTTTTCATCTCGGCCTCGATCGCAGGGAAGTCGTCCTCGCTGATCTTGACGCCCTCGGGCAGGTCGACGTCGTAGTAGAAGCCGTTGTCGGTCGCGGGGCCGTAGGCAAAGTCGGCCTCGGGGTACAGGCGCTTAATGGCCTGCGCCATGATGTGCGCGGCGGAGTGGCGGATGACGTGCGTGACCTCGTCCTGCGGGAGCTCGGCCACCGAACCGTCATTGTAGAGTGCCTTCATGGGTATGTTTTCTCCTCTCGGATGCCTGATGCAAGTGCGTGCGATGCGCTCGGCGTTTTTGACTTGCATCATTATAGGCAGGTTGCCTTGGTATACAAGCGCCCGCCGCACCTTAATGGCACGGCGGGCGATTTTCTACGCATGCTTCATCGTGTGGACGGGGCGCGGGGTGCGCGTGACTTGCGGCGCGCCCGTGGCTTGCGGCCGGCCCGGCGATGGATGCGTTACTGGATGCGAGTTCGGCAGTAGGGGCAGACCTTCCAGTGCGCATCGAGCGGGCGATGGCAACTGGGGCAGACGTTGCGAACCTGAGTGTCGCACACCGGGCAGACGACGAAATCTTTCTCGATGGGCGCGCCGCACTGCGGGCAGGTGCCGTACTGGGCAAGCTGGCGCTCGCGCAGGGCCATGTCCAGCTCCTGCTCCTCGCGGTCGGACGCGTAGGAGTGCGGACGCAGGACCAGGTAGGCAATGAGGCCCACAAACGGGATGAGGGCGATGATGCCCCATGCCACGTAGGCGCTGGCGCCGCGGCGGCGAGCGTCGATGAACACATAGACGACCGACAGCACATACAGGGCGATGATAAAACCAACGAAGGCATAGACGACGCCCATAAGCTGCGGCGACATGAGCTCGGAGATGTACTTGGACATTACGGGTACCTTTCGGAACATTTACATTCCGGACAAGTTTACCACGGGGTTTGTTTATATGGGACTACGGCTGGGTACGGGGCTGGCGCGGACACAAACATCTCAATCTGTAACAGTTAGGAGCGGAATCCGGGTCTAGATGTTACAGATCGAGACACAGGAGTCCCTCCCCGACTTAAATCTCGATCTGTAACATCTTGGGCCCCAAAACTCCTCTTACTGTTACAGATCGAGACAAACCTCCGGCACCGGGTCAGCAGACAAAGACGTCGACGTTACTGTGTCTCCCCTCGCCTGCCGTTGGCGGGTGTTGCGGGGCTGTTCGCCGCATTGCCGCCGCACTGGGGGTGTGCAGACCGTAGGATAGTCCTATTGACAGCCTGTCAACTTGTCTGGGAGGCACCGTGGCAGAAACGTTTGATATCGCAATTGTGGGCGCGGGCATTACCGGGTGCGCCATCGCACGGCAGCTTGCGCGGTTTGACCTGTCCATTTGTGTGGTCGAGGCAGCCAACGATATCGCGCTGGGCGCTTCGAAGGCCAACGGCGGCCTGGTGCACGCAGGCTACGATCCGGCTCCGGGCACGGTAAAGGCGCAGGTCAACGCCCGCGGTTGCGAGCTATATGGCACGTGGGCCCAGGAGCTGGGATTTTTGTTCCGCCGCACCGGGTCGATGGTGTTGGGCTTTAACGACGAGGACCGCGCACATCTGGAGCAGCTGCGGAGCAATGGCCTTACCAACGGTGTGCCCGAGCTGTCGATCGTTGGACCCGACCGCATCCAGGAATTAGAGCCGCGTGCCAGTGCCGATGCAACGTGCGCGTTGTGGTGCCCCTCGACTGGGTTTGTCGACCCGTTTGAGGTTGCCATCGCCGCGCTGGAAAACGCCGTGGCCAACGGGGTGACGTTTATGCGGTCCGCTCCGGTGGAAGCGATTGAAGTCGCGGGCTCGGGCGACGACGCGCGCTTTACGCTGGCGACCCCCACTGGCAACGTGCGCTGCTGCTACCTGATCAACGCCGCAGGCAACGGAGCCGCGGACATCTCGCACATGGCCGGCGCTGAGGAGTTTCAGATGATCTGGCGTCAGGGCAACATCGTGGTGCTGGACAAGGAGCCGCGCACGCTCATGCCGCTCTACCCCGTTCCGACGCCAGTGTCGAAGGGCGTTATCGTGACGGGCACTGTGCATGGCAACACCGTGATCACCGCCACGGCTGCCGTGCGCGAGCCGGGCGACACGCAGACCTATGCGAGCGATGTGGACGCGCTGCTGACCGGCGCGCGCAAGCTGGTGCCCGATCTGGATACGCGCCGCGTGGTGCGCGCATTTGCCGGCGGGCGTCCGGTCATTCAGGGAACGAACGACTTCTTTATTGGACAGTCGGCCGTGGTGCCGGGGCTTTTCCAGGCGGCGGGCATTCAGTCGCCGGGTGTGGCGAGCGCGCCGGCCATTGCCGAGCGCATGGAGCAGGTACTGCGCGACGCCGGCGTGGCCCTGCGCGAACGTGCCGATTGGGACCCGATCCGCCATGCGCCGGACGACTTTGACCGCGCGCCGCTTGCGCGCAAGGAGGAGCTCATCGAGTCCGATCCCACGTGGGGACAGATTGTCTGCCGCTGCGAGACGGTGCCCGAGGCCGAGATCGTGGCCGCGATTCAACGCCGCCCGGGCGCGGTTTCGGTCGAGGGCGTCAAGCGCCGCTGTCGTGCCGGCATGGGACGGTGTCAAAGTGGCTTTTGCCAGAGCCGCGTGGTTGCGATCCTTGCCCGCGAGCTGGGCTGCGACCCCAGCGACGTGCTGTTGGAGGATGCCGGATCTTGGCTGGTTAAGGGACCACTGAAGGGGGTGCGCTAGGATGGCGGAATTCAAATCGAGCGCGATTGATTGCGGCATCGCAGAAGCCGTACAAACGCAAGTCTTCGACGTGGTCGTTATCGGCGGCGGCCCCGCCGGCATGGCGGCCGCGCTGGCCGCGCATAAGGCAGGCGCACGCGTGGCCATCGTGGAGCGCGAGCAGCACCTGGGCGGCATCCTGCGCCAGTGCATCCACTCCGGCTTTGGCCTGTCGCACTTTAAACAGGAGCTCACCGGTCCCGAGTACGCGCAGCGCTTTATCGACCAGGTGCACGCGACCGACATTGCGCTGTTCTTGGGCAGCATGGTGATTGGGATTGATTCGGGCGAGGGCGCGGATGTGCGCGCGCTGGATGCGGACAAGGCCGCGGGAGCCGCCGCAGTCCATACCGTCACGCTCATGAGCCCTGCCGGCATGCTGCAGCTCACCGGACGCGCGGTCGTCCTTGCTATGGGGTGCCGAGAGCGCACGCGCAGCGAGATCAAGATTCCCGGTAGCCGTCCCGCAGGCGTGTTTACGGCCGGCTTGGCGCAGCGATACATCAATATCGAGAACCTCAAGCCCGGCTCGCGCGCCGTCATTTTGGGCTCGGGCGACATCGGGCTTATCATGGCGCGCCGCTGCACGCTCGAGGGGATTTCCGTCGAGGGCGTGTACGAGCTCATGCCATACGCCAACGGTCTGCGCCGCAACGTCAAGAACTGCCTGGACGACTTTGGAATTCCGCTGCACCTGTCCACCACCGTCACACGCGTGATCGGACACGACCGCGTGGAAGCCGTCGAGGTAAGCCAAGTCGACGAGCGCTTGGCGCCCATTCCGGGGACCGAGCGCATTGTTCCGTGCGACACGCTGCTGCTTTCGGTGGGCTTGATTCCCGAGAACGAGCTTTCGGTTGCCGCAGGCGTTCAACTTGACCCTCGCACGCGCGGCGCTGTGGTGGACCAGAGCCTGCAGACGGGCGTGCCGGGCATCTTTGCCTGCGGCAACGTGCTGCACGTGCACGACCTGGCGGACAACGTAACGACCGAGTCCGAGAGGGCTGGCGCAGCTGCAGCGGCGTACGCGCTGGGGACCGACGCGGGCACCGTTCCGAACTGCGAGCTCGCCGTCTCCCCTGCCGGCATCGCGGGCTACGCGCTGCCGGAACGCATTACGGCTGTGGCGCTCACCAAGCTCAACTTTCGCGTACGCCGACCCGTCGACGCCGCCCGCGTGAGGATCTTGGCCAACGGCGAGGAACTGTTCGCCGGCCAGGTCCGCCCGTTTAAACCGAGCGTAATGGAAAGCTTCCCGCTGCCGGTAAAGGTCATTCAGCGCGCACTCGACCTGGGTGCCAGCGAGATTATCCTGTCCGTTGACCCTGTTGAGGGGGCGTAAAGCCATGAGCACGAACGCAATCGAGACGCTGAAGTTCAACTGCACGACCTGCCCATCCGAATGCCTTCTGACCGTAGAGGTAGAACGCGACGCCAATGGCGCCGTGGTGGGAGTACGCTCGGTGACCGGCAACAGCTGCCCGCGCGGCGATAAGTTCGCACATCAGGAGCTCACCTGCCCCATGCGTGTGCTCACAACCACCGTTGCCGTATCCGGCGGCGACGAGACACTTCTCCCCGTACGCACCGCCGAAGCCATCCCGCTAGAACTCCACGCCCAAGCCATGGACCTCATCCGCGGCGTGATCGTCGAGGCCCCCATCCGCATGGGCGACGTCGTGCTAGAGAACCTCCCAGACACCAACATCAACCTTATCGCCAGCATGGACATCGACCTAGTCTAGCTAATTTGGGACGGGGCTCTTTTAGCTACCCCGCCATCCACCCCGCCCCTCCTCAATTGCGGTGAAATAGTTCCTGATTTCCGCCAAAACCCCGGCATCCAGGAACTATTCCACCGCAACTATCCTTGGAATCGGCATTTAGCTTGTGCCTACTTTAGTGCCATTTCAAAACTATGCCGGATTACGGGGCTGATTCGGAGACCCCCATCCATACCGGCATTTATCTATTTTTTATAAGCCGTCTACCTGCGGTTTTAATTTCATGATTTTTCCCATGGTCAAGTAATACAGGTCCAGCCCCGTAATCCGCCATACTTTTGAACCCAGCCCATTTGTGACGGGCCTCTTTTGACTACTTTAGCCCGAACGTTCGCTCAAATGATTTTTCTGGGACGGGGATTAAATAATCATTCGGCACCCAATGATTATTTAATCCCCGTCCCAGAAAAATCATTCCGCATGTTGGACGTAGCTAAAATAGCCCCGTCCCAAATTGACTACCCCGGCATTGGGGATACCATGGTGGCAGCCCAGCGAAAGGATGTTTCATGGCACATGTCGATGACCAGCGTGTGGCGCGCGTGCTCGATGCGCTCGAGGCTCAGCACCCCGGCGCACAGCTGCTCGTAAACGACCCATGGTCGATCTATTACCTGACCGGCTTTTATGCCGATATGTTCGAGCGTTTTTGCGGTGTGCTGCTCGCGCGCAATGCCGAGCCAGTGATCCTGGTCAACGCACTGCATCAGCTGCCCGAGTACGACAATGCCCGCGTCGCCTACCACACCGATACCGACGTCGTGGCCGACGCCATCGCGAGTGAGATCGATCCGACCAAGCCGCTCGGCATCGATACCGTCATGCGCTCCGGCTTTTTGATGCCGCTCATGGAGCGCCACGCCGCCAGCGAGTTTTTCCTGGGCGACTTTGCCGTCACCGCCGCACGCACCCACAAGGACGAAGCCGAGCAGGAGCTGATGCGCGCGTCCTCGGCCGCTAACGACGACGTGATGGCCGACGCCATCAAACTCGTTCACGAGGGCGTGACGGAGCGCGAAATTGCCGACCGGATGCTCGGTCTGTATCGCAAGCACGGCTGCGAGGGCTTTAGCTTCCCGCCCATCGTGAGCTTTGGCGCCAACGCCGGCGACCCGCATCACGAGCCCGACGACACCGTGCTCAAACGCGGCGACGTGGTGCTGTTCGACATTGGCGGACGCCGCTGCAACTACTGCTCGGACATGACGCGCACGTTCTTTTGGGGCGAGCCGGACGAGGAGACGGCACACATCTACGACATCGTGCGCCGCGCCAACGAGGCCGCCGAGGCGCTCATCGCACCGGGTGTGCGCATGTGTGACCTGGACCGCGCCGCGCGCGACGTGATTGAGGACGCTGGCTACGGCAAGTACTTCACGCATCGCCTGGGCCACTCGATCGGCCTGCAGGACCACGAGCCAGGCGACGTCTCGCTCGTCAACGAGCAGGTCGTTGAACCGGGCATGACGTTCTCCATCGAACCGGGCATCTACCTCCCCGGCCGCACCGGTGTCCGCATCGAGGACCTTGCCCTGGTGACCGAGAACGGCGTCGAGATTCTCAACGCCTACCCCCACGATCCGGTCCGCCTAGACTAGCCAATGTGACAAAGGGACAGTCCCTTTGTCACATCCCACCAACACCGCGCCACAAAAACGGCCTATCTACTACGTTTAACCCGTACAGGTCGACCATAACCGGCTTTTCGCAAAATCCGCAAGCCGTGTACCTGCGGTTATAATTTCGCGATGTTCCGTGTGGTCGAGGGTAGTCAGTAAAACGTAGTAGATAGGCTCATTTCGTGGCAAGCGAGTCAACTCGGGGCACAGGGCAGCCAAAAAGCCCCATCCCAAATTGACTGCTTTTGAGTTGCAGTGATATACGGACTGTTTGAGGCTTCTGGCTTGTTAAACAGTCCGTATTTCACCGCAACTGATGAGGGGATGGGTTAACGCAGCAGGCCGGCTACTTCGCCGGCTAGGGTGATGGTGCCGGCGGCAACGAAAGGCTCGTCTGCGGCATCGAGGGCCGCGAGGGCCTCGGGCACGCTCGCGTACACGCCCGCGAGTTTATCGGCGTCCACAAGGGCGGCGAGCTCCTCCGCCGGCAGGGCGCGATCGGAATCGGTCTGGGTCACAACCACGCGCGGGAAAGCCGGGATCAGCACATCAACGATACCCGCCACGTCCTTGTCGGCCAGCGCAGCGCACAGCAGCGTGGGGCGATTCTCCACGCACGGGTCGATCTCGTCCAGCGCGCTCACAAAGTTCTCGCAGCTCTGAGGGTTATGGCAGGCATCAATCAGCTTGAGCGGGTCGATCCCCAGCACGTCAAAACGGCCCGGCGTGGGGCAGCCCATAAGCGAGGTGTCGAGCGCATCGTGGTCGAGTTCGCGGCCCAGATACCCCTCGCAGAGCATAATCGCGCACGCAGCATTCTGCGGCTGGTAGGCCGGCTTGACCATGCTCGACGTATAAATCGTGCGCGGCGTGGTGCAGCTGAACTCCACCGTGTCGCCCACATGCGCCGGCACCTTGGTCGTGGCGTGGCTCACCACCAGCGGCACCACACCGCACTCACGGCAACGGGCATCCATCACGCGCTGAACGCTCGACTCGTGCGTACCCTCACCCAGCACAACCAGACGTCCGGGCTTGATGACCGCAGCCTTCTCCCCCGCAATGGCCTCGAGCGTGTCGCCCAGGATGTGCGTGTGGTCGAGCCCGATGCCAGTAATGGCAACGGCGACGGGATCGGTCGCACTCGTGGCGTCCCAACGGCCGCCCATGCCAACCTCGAGCACAGCAACGTCCACTGCAGCCTCGGCAAACACCACCAGCGCCGCAGCCGTCAGCAGGTCAAACGGCGTAATGGTGTACGCGCGCTCCCCTACCGCCACACGACGAGCGTTCACGCGATGCCCCGCCTCGACGGCGGCAGAAACGCCACGAGCAAACGCCTCATCGCTCACGACGCGCCCATCGACCTCCATGCGCTCAGGATAGCGCACCAACTGCGGAGACGTATACAGTGCGGTCTTTAACCCCTCACCGCAAAGGATGGCAGCCGAAAAACGCGTGGTCGAAGTCTTGCCATTGGTACCGGCAACCTGAATGCAATCGAAATACTCGTCCGGACGTCCCAGCTCATCGAGCATATCGACAACCGTCTCAAGCAGAGGCCCAGCATCCCCAGAAATCCGCCCCGTATCGGCAGCAAGCCCCACAGCCTCACCAAACGAAAGCAACTCAAACGAGAACGGCACAGAATACGACCCCGAACGCTTAGGCATAAACCAAAGTCCCCTCAACATAAAAAGAGGCCCGTAACAAACAACGAGCCCCTCCCATTCAAAATATCAGCCAAACACCGCTTTGCAGCGAGATTAAGGCCACAACCAAGTGGCCCTACCAGGCAGCGGACGCCCCCGTAACCGCCGTGGGAGCGGTTTGGGGCTTTGCTCGGTACAAGTTCCGCACGAGCCGAAGGCCACTTAATGTGGCCTTCGTGCGAGCAGGACTGTCCGCAGTAGCGAGCAATGCCCCAAACCGCGCCCCCGAGTAAACCTTACGAGAAGTCAGCAACCTGAGCAGTCAGCGCCGCCAGGATCTCCTTGAGCTCAGCTGCACGGTCCCTCTTCTTCTGGACCACGGCAGGCGCGGCCTTAGCCACAAAGCCCTCGTTGGCGAGCGTCTTCTCGCAGCCGGCGAGCTCCTTCTGCGCCGCGGCGATCTCCTTCTCCAGGCGTGCCTTCTCGGCCGAAAGGTCAACCTTGCCCTCAAGCACCACAAAAACCTCAACGCCACTGTCGACAACGGCGATGCTCGCAGCCGGCTTCTCAACGTCGGTGCCCATCACCAGCGAAGCCGTGTTGGCCAGCGGCTCAATGGTCGAGCGCAGGCTCTCGAGCTTCTCGATGTCCTCGGCACCGGCGCGCACGACCACGTCGAGCTCGGCCTTGGGGCTCAAGCGATAACGCGAACGGGTAGCACGGGCGGCGGAAACGACGGTGCGGCACAGCTCAAACGCGCGCTCGGCGGGCTCGTCGACGTACTTGGCGTAGTCGGCGGGCTCGGGCCACTTGGCGATCATGAGCGCCTCGGCGCGGTCCACGTTGCCCTCGGCATCCAGGTCGAGCACGCTCGCCGGCATGTTGTCCCAGATCTCCTCGGTGACAAACGGCATAAGCGGGTGCATCAGGCGAATGGAGGTGTCAAGCACAAAAATCAGGTTGCGCTGCGCCTGCAGACGGCCCTCGCCCTTCAGACGAGCCTTAGTGACCTCGACGTACCAGTCGCAGACCTCGTTCCAGAAGAACTGCTGCACGCCGCGGGCCATGTCGCCAAAGGTGTAGTTCTCGATACCCTCGGTGACCATCTTGACGGCCTTGGCCAGGCGGCTGAACATCCAGGCGTCGGCCGGCGTCTCCACGACGGGCTCGCCGGGCGTGTAGCCCTCCATGTTCATAAGCAGGAAGCGGCTGGCGTTCCAGATCTTGGTCACAAACGACTTGGCCTGCTCGGTGCGCGGGCTGTCGATGAGCTTCTTTGTCTTCTTGTCGATGTTCGCGTCAAACTTGACGTCCTGGTTGTTGGTGCACAGCGTAAGCAGGTTGAAGCGCATGGCGTCGGCACCGTACATACCGATAAGGTCCATGGGGTCAACGCCGTTGCCCTTGGACTTGGACATGCGGCTGCCGTCCTTGGCCAGAATCGTCGGATAGATGACGACATCCTTAAACGGCACCTCGTCCAAGAAATACAGCGAGCTCATGACCATACGGGCGACCCACAGCGCGATGATGTCGCGTGCGGTGACCAGCGCCGTCGTGGGGTGATGGCCCTCGAGCAGCTCCGGCTTTTGCGGCCAGCCCTGCGTGGCAAAGGTCCACAGCTGCGAGCTGAACCAGGTGTCCAGCACGTTCTCGTCCTGGTGCACGTGATGGCCGCCGCACTTGGGGCACACGTCGGTGTCCTCGGTGAGGGCGTCCTCCCAACCGCAGTCCTCGCAGTAGAACACGGGGATGCGGTGGCCCCACCACAGCTGACGGCTGATGCACCAGTCCTTAAGGTTCTCCATCCAGGTGGTGTAGGTCTGCGTCCAGCGCGCGGGGTGGAAGGTGACCTTGCCGGAGTTAACGGCGTCGAGCGCCGGCCCCTTGAGCTTGTCGACGGCCACAAACCACTGCTCGGACAGCCACGGCTCAAGCGCGGCGTCGCAGCGGTAGCAGTGCATGACGGAGTGGTCGTGGTCCTCGACGTGGTCGAGCAGGTCGTGGTCCTCGAACCACTTAATGACGGCCTCGCGGCACTCCTCGCGGGTCATGCCGGTGAACTCGCCGTAGCCCTCGACGACCACCGCGTGCTCGTCGAAAATGTTGATCTGCGGCAAGTCGTGAGCCTGACCCATGGCGTAGTCGTTGGGGTCGTGGGCCGGGGTGACCTTAACGAAGCCGGAACCGAAGTTGGCGTCGACGTGCCAATCCTCAAAAATGGGGATCTCGCGGTCGACGATGGGGAGCTTGACGGTCTTGCCCACGAAGGCGGCCTTCTCGGGATCCTTAGGAGAGACTGCAACGCCCGTGTCGCCGAGCATGGTCTCGGGGCGCGTGGTGGCGACGACGATGTAGTCCTGGCCGTTGACCGGCTCGGTCAGCGGGTAGCGCAGGTGCCACAGGTGGCCCTTCTCGTCCTTGTACTCGGCCTCGTCGTCCGAGATAGCGGTGGTGCAGTTGGGGCACCAGTTGACGATGCGCTTGCCGCGATAGATCAGGCCGTCGTGGTACCAGTCGCAGAAGACCTTGCGCACGGCCTGGGCGTAGTCCTCGTCCATTGTAAAGCGCTCGTTATCGAAGTCTACGGAGCAGCCCATGCGCTTGATCTGCTCGACGATGATGCCGCCGTACTCGTGGGTCCAATCCCAGCAAGCGTCGACAAACTTGTCGCGACCGATCTCCAGGCGGCTAATGCCCTCGCTCTTGAGCTTCTTGTCGACCTTGGTCTGCGTAGCGATACCGGCGTGGTCGGTGCCCAGCACCCAGCGCGTGGACTTGCCGCGCATGCGAGCCATACGGATGATGGCGTCCTGAATGGAGTCGTCGGTGGCGTGACCCATGTGGAGCTTGCCGGTCACATTGGGAGGCGGAATGGTGACGGTGCAGTCGCCCACGCCCTCACGGCGCTTGTAGTAGCCGCCGTCGAGCCACTTCTGCAGGATCGCCGGCTCGTTGGTCGACGGATCGTAGTTCTTGGGCATCTCTTCCATATATCTCTCCCTGTCCCGCCGGCGTGTCCGCCTGCTTGGTTTTCGCTCGGTCAGGTCCTGGCTCGCACGAAGAGCACATTAAGTGCTCTTCGGCTCGTGCGGAATCTACGAAAACCAAGCAGGCGGACACGCCTTAGGTATCGATTACTTCAGTCTGAAGGTACTAACTTGACAATCTCACAGAATAGCACAGGCATACCTGCCGAAAAGGGACAGGTTTATTTTGGTAGGTTTTATCAGGGGAAACGACATTTGCCCATATAAAACCGACCAAAACAAACCTGTCCCTAAATGGCAGGTTTTCCCGGGGGGGGCCCCGGGGGCGGCGAGGACGTT
>OBWS01000389.1_pt1 | contig 25953 bp, 18 predicted proteins | sample 1495291 | NCBI WGS metagenome assembly OBWS01 (sample SAMEA2580090, study PRJEB22360) | human gut metagenome | biome: human gut; feature: human-associated habitat; material: faeces | place: Denmark | collected 2008/2010 | reverse complement strand
TCATTCTTGCTCAGCTATGCCATTTCGTCAGCGAACGGCTCGACGACGACGTACCGCAGCATTGGAGTGCGGGCTCGCCAATCGGCCGCAGCGAATTGCTCGATGCGATTCGTACTGAATTCCCGCAGTCCGATGGTTCAGACACGCAATTCGACTCTGCGATCAGCGTGCTCGATTACTCATATTTCACCGGCCCAAACTGCAATCGTTTCGGCAATCAGCCATTAGTCGAAGCCGCGAACAGCACCGGCACAGAAAACGGTACCGCATATCGATTGAACAGCAGATTCGCCGATATGCTTGCCACGAACAGAACGTTCCGTATCTTCTTTGCGGACACTCTGCGCACCGGTATGGCCAATTGCCGAGATATATTCCGTGAGGCCGCCGCCAGGCAACAGGTCTTTGACCACATGTTCTTGTACGAACGCAAATATTCCATGGCAGACGTCATGCGACTGTGCGGATGGAAGAAGGAGAATACTCCGCAAAACGTGGGTGGTTACCTCCTCGACAAGGAAACCAATACCATGCCCATCTTCGTGAAATACGCGGCAAGTCAATACGAAGATGAATTCCTGAGCACACAGGAAATGAAATACTTCAGCAAGAATGGACGAACTCCGCAGTCTCCCGAATTCCGATGGGCGCTTAACGGCATTGGCCCGAATTGGGGCCAGACGCATTTCGTCCCGTTATTCGTTATGCGCAAGGCGGAAGAGGCCGAGGGTAAGTACTACTACGTTGGCCACGTTGCCGCGTTTGACAACCCTCAGCTCACCACCAAACCTGACGCAAGCGGACAAGGCAGCGTGAAGGTCACGCTGTCGATCCTGCGGTTGGCCCGGCCAATCGATCCGGAGCTCTATCGGCATTTGGTCAGCTGATGCCTCTCAACTCCGCAAGCGTACGGCGGCGGCCATTCCGCCGTCGCCGTAGGTGGGGTGGAGCATGAAGGCTTGGCTGGCGGTGGTGTCACCGCACATCAACGATTCCCACATGGTTAAGCGGCTCATGGAGATGGCTTCAACGCCGAGGATGGCGTTGGCGATGTGCGCGGCATAGAGGTCGCGATGCTTGACGATCAGGAAGCGCATGAGATCGAGGCGCTTGGTCATGCTGGTCACGTTTGAGGAGGCCGGGGCCGTGCGGTATTCGATTAGGGGCTCGGGAACAATGCCGATGTGAGCCGTGCCCTCCTTGGGATTCTTGGTGTTACCGGCATCCCTGACAGCCTCAATGTTCCCGGTATCCTTAGTACCGCCAATATCCACAGCACCGCCTGCACTACCAGCATCCTCGACACCATCGGTATCATCGATACCGCCGGCATCCCCAATACCGTCGATATCATCTTCCGCTTTCGCAGCCAACCCACTCTCCAGCAACGACAAGAAGAAATCCCAATCCTCAAAGCCACTGCGCATCGACTCGTCGTAGCCACCGCAACGCTCCCAAGCCGAGCGCCGAATCATGAATGTGGCCGAGCAGCAGTTATGTGACACGAACGCCCCCGCGTCGCCACCGATCGGTTGGACCACTGAGTCCAGAACCCCGAACGTACGCAGCCAGCCAGAGGCCGCGACCATCGAATCATCAGCAGTAAGCAACGGCAACGTGCGCTCAATGAAGGTCGGCATCAGACGGTCATCGCCATCCAGCACCACCACGAACGGCGTCTCGGCAGCGGCGACACCACGATTGCGCGCAGCGGAAGGACCGGCATTCACCTGCCCGATAAGATCGACGGCGACACCGCCCGTATCCGGCACTCCATGCCGGCAATCGTCGAGAATTGCACTCAACACATTGACGGACGCTTGATCATCAGGCCCATCATCCACGATGATGATGCGTTCCGGGCGAACCGTCTGGGACAATGCCGACTCGACTGCTTCGCGAATCAACGGACCCTGATTGCAACTGGTAATTACCACTGTCACTGCTGCCATGCGGCGAGTCTATCGGGTTCGGGCGTAAGCCACCCACCGGCGCTGCGCGCCACCTCCCGCCAGCGGGAGGTGAGATTTGAACAACACCATCATCAAGGGAATAACAATCCACTTTTCTGCATCATCTATCGTTTTTTCTGCATCATATTGATAGAATATGATGCAGAAAGAGATTCACAATGAAGCACTTCGACTACATCACCGCCGCTAAGGGACTGCTCACCCCACAAACCACAACACTGCTATCCGCCATCCACGAAGCCAAAGGTCGTCAAAGCGTACAGGCTGCAATCAGGCCTGATTTGCTGAACACGCTCATCGCGGTTGCACGCATTCAAAGCACCAACGCATCCAATCGTATTGAAGGTATCTCTACCAGCGACAAGCGACTCAAGGCACTGGTTGCAGAAAAAACCACGCCACGCAATCGTGCCGAGGAGGAAATCGCCGGCTATCGCGACGTACTCGCCACCATCCACGAAAGCCACGACTACATTCCCCCGACCCCAAATACAATCCTCCAACTGCATCGCGATCTGTTCCGATACACTGGCCTCGCTTTCGGCGGACATTTCAAAGACAGCGACAATGTCATCATCGAGCGCGACGCCACCGGAAAACAAATCATTCGTTTCACGCCCCCAAACGCACTCATCACACCGGAGCTCGTCAAGCGCGCCTGCGCCGCCTATACAGAAGCCATCCAAGACGGACATATCGATCCATTGCTCGCCACAGCAATGTTCACCTTCGACTTCACCTGCATCCACCCATTCAATGACGGCAATGGTCGAATGAGCCGGCTGCTGACCTTGCTACTGCTCTACCGCAATGGTTACCAAGTAGGTAAATATATCAGCATTGAACACCTTATCGAACGGACCAAAGACACCTATTACGAGGCACTTGCCGCGAGCACATACGGCTGGAACGACAACGTCAACGACTATGCACCATTTGTGAACTATTTACTCGGCGTCATCCTCACTGCCTGTAAAGAGTTCGACGAACGGATTGGGGAAGTGTCCGGCTGGGGCAGCAATAGAAAACCCACCAAGGAGCAGCGTATCGGCAATCTATTTGATCGCACATTATCGCCGCTCTCAAAAGCGGACATACTTCAACAATTGCCCGATATCAGCGCCAGCACTGTTGAACGTACACTGAAGACACTGCTTGACAACGGCACCATCACCAAACTGGGCGCCGGCCGCGGCACCCGGTACGTTAAGAACCGTTGAGCCGCACCACAACCGACATCCCATCCTTGCTGCAATGATGTTATCGGGCACCGATCACACCTGCGCGCGGCACGGCAGGGCGCTGATGTATGTGCGCGGGCGCGGGCTTGGCACGGACCTTGGTGGTGAAGTAATCGACCTCGATCTTCCACACTGTGACGCTGCGCACCTGCGCGTCGGTGAATTCGACGTGCGGCATGTGCGCCTGCTGCGCCATCAGCGCCTGCAAGCCGTGGCGGCATTCGCCCAAATCCTTGACCAGCGAGGCCTCGCCATTGCCGACAATCGACTTGAACGCCTCGCCCCAATTGCACGTGGTGCGACCCGCCACCACCTCGCAGTCGGCCTGCATGGTGAATGCCACGGGCAGACGCCCGCCGGCTGCGGCACGAATCGCGTCGAGCTTGCGGCCGTGCGGCGCGGAATGGAACCAGAGCGTCAGTTTGCCGGGGCCCCCCCCCTCATCGGCTGCCACGACTCCCGTGCTGCCGACCGTCTCAGCACCGTTCACCAAGGCTGTTGCGGCAACACCATCGGCCTCGTCATACTCATAATCAAATCCGAAATTCAACGGCACGATGGCCAGGCCCTCAGCATCCGCATATGCCACTTCGACGATGTCGCAAGCGGCGATAATCGCAGCGATCTGCTCGGGGTCAGTCACCTCACGGTCCGCGCGACGCATCATACGATGCTCGCCGGCAACCGTCCGCTCATCCTCACGCTTGGCAGGTTTGCGAGCGCCCGCAATGTTCTCCATGCTCATGTTGCTGTCCGGTCCTTTCGGCGCTTATATTCAGCAAAATGCCACATCTCATGCAGCTCGTGCAGTCGCGGCTTACCGTTCGTGAGCTGCCCCAGGCTGATCGGTCTTCCCGACCGGACCGTCAGCTTCCCCATCCACAACCGGAACCCAGTCGCCGTAGCCTTCCTCGGCCATGCGCGAGCGCGGCACGAAACGCAGCGCGGCGGAATTCATGCAGTAGCGCAGGCCGCCGCGATCGGCCGGACCATCGGCGAACACGTGGCCCAGATGAATCTGCGTGTCGGAAGTGCGCACCTCAATACGATCACGCCCCGGAATGCGATGATCCTCGTGCTCAGTCAGCAAGTCACCCTTAATCGGCCGGGAAAACGCGGGCCAGCCACAGCCGGAGTCGAACTTGTCCCGCGAAGAGAATAACGGCTCGCCGCTGACGATATCCACGTAAATGCCGGGCTCGAACTCCTCGTCATACTCGTTGACGAACGGGCGCTCGGTGGCGGCGTTCTGCGTGACCGCGAACTGCTCGAGCGTCAAGTCCCAGATACGCTCCACGTACTTCTGGCGGCGCTTCACGTTCGCAATCGCCGCAATCGGCACATGGCAGTAGCCGCCGGGATTGTTGATCAGATAATCCTGATGATGGGCCTCGGCCGGGTAGAAATTGCGTAGCGGCTCGACCAACACGGCCGGGCGCTGCGGCTGACGGTCGACCAGCTGCTCCAAGGCCGCCACGTACACGTCACGCTGCGTCTCGTCCGTGTAGAACATGCCGGTGCGGTATTGCCGGCCGCGGTCCTCGCCCTGCTGATCCACCGAGAACGGGTCGATGACTTCCAAGAACAGCAATGCCAGTGTCCGCAGGCTTACCCGTGCTGGGTCGAAAGTAACCTGCACGGTTTCGGCTGCATCCGTGCCGCCCGCGCACACCTGCTCGTAGGTCGGCGATTCGACCGTGGATTGCGCGTAGCCAACCGTGGTGTCCGTGACACCGTCGACGTTCTGGAAGTAGCGCTCCAGCCCCCAGAAGCAGCCGCCGGCGAAGCATGCGACCTGCGTGTTGCCGTCATTATGTTCGGTAAGTTCGCTCATACGCCCCACGTTACACCGTTGAGACGGTTCACGGTACGGCTGGAAAATCTCCGCAACGGCAAAAACGCTTTCGAGGGGCTGATTCGGCCTCCGCCGGAGGTCTACTTTCGTTTCAAGGGGCTAGTCATCCACTAGAACGCATGTAGAAACCCATCTGCGCCAACGCCATTCCGCCAGTTTCGGAGCGTGAATACTTCGGCATCAGCCCCTCGAAACGAGAGTAGACCTCCGGAGCAGGCCGAATCAGCCCCTTGAAACGGAGATAGCGACTTCTATGCCCTCCTCGCTGGGGTTTCTCCGTTCAAAGAGGTATATTCGGGCTTCCGCGGAATGCTATCTCCGTCCAAAGGGGTACCGAATATGGGAAATCCCGAGTACAAACGCCGTCATTGCAACGCTCATACTTGGGATTTCAGGGTTCAGGTACCCCTCCGAAGGCAGTTAGCTATCCGCAAGAAGCTGAAGGCACCTCTTTGAAAGCAGATAGCCCCATCTTGGGCTCGAATCGGCCAGTCTCCGGTCCGTACGTAAACGAACAGGCAAACGGCCTAGAGCCTCAACCGCGAACACAATTGTCAGGGTCCGTACGCCCCACACCCTACGACCGCAGCGTGCTGAGCATGCCGGCCACTTCGGCGGGCGTCACGCTGGGCACGTAGGCGCGCACCACGGCCAGCCCGATCTGGGGCAATGCCGCCGGGTCCGGGTAGCACACGTAGACCGGTGCCTCGGTGGGCTGGAACTTGCGCTTGAAGTTGAACAACGAATGGAAGCCGTACGCCGGCTCCATCCAATCGGCCACGATCTGCAGCGCATGCTGGAGCACCTGTGTGCCTTCCCCGGCCGGCGCACCACCTTCGCCGGCATTGTCCCGCTCGGGGTTCATACCGGCCAACGGAGCCGCGGACAAACTCATGAATTCTGCGGCACGCTCCGGATCCGCAGCCCCCTCATCACGCAGACGCTCGGCCATACGCGCAATCAGGAACTCCATGATGCCGTTAGGACTGTCGGTACGATGCCGCATGAAGTCCAGTGTCCAACCGATCACGCGCCCATCACGCCATGTGGGCAGCCAGCTGGTGACGCCCAGCACACGCCCATCCGCATCGACGGCATACAGAAGACGCACGCGCGGGTCACGCAGTTCCTCGACACCGCCCAACGTAAACTTCATCTCCGGCAAAGCCTTGAGCTGTGCCCATTCCTCGGAGATGTCCTCAATCTGCTCACGCACTTCCAGCGGCGATTCCAGGAACGTGGACTGCACATCGGTGATGCCGTCGCGCTTGGCTTTGTTGATGGCGGTACGCACGTCCTGCCATTTCTTGCCGGTGGTCTTCCACACACGCGGGTCCACAACCATTTCACTACCGACCTCAATCGAGTTCCATCCCTCAGCCAGCAGCGCATCACGCTGCTCGCGATGCACACTGTAGAACACCGGCGACCACGACCGTTCCACGCAATACTGCGTGAATCCGGTCAGATCGTCCATCCACTCCGCCGGATCGCCAAATGGCCCAGTGCAGGTCAACGCAATACCGTTGAGTACACGGTATGCCACGGCCGATTTGCCCGTGGGCGACAGCCAATAGTCGTTGCCTTCCCACGTGGTCATGAAGCTCATCGATTCGCCGCCGGCCTCAACCAGCCGTTCGGCACGGGCCTGCGCCCGTTCATTCGACTCACTGACGTCGCTCATCCAACGCATCACCACGGCCAGCACCACGATCCAGAACACCAAGCCAACGCCCTGATACACCACGGACGCCAATGGCGTACGCGGCACGAACGACAACTTCATATGGCTCAGGAACCCGATGGGCAGGAACCGTCCCGGCAGTTCGGCCAACAGCGACGACGCCGTGGCCCGAGGCGCAAACGCGTCCGGCTGGGCGATGCCGTACATAAGGTACACGGCGGCGCAGGCCAGTAAGACCAGCACGATTACACCGACGCCGCCGATCAGCCGGCGCCAGCCGACACGAATCGGGAAATGCTTCAGCATCGCAGCCAAGGCGACGGCAAAAATCAACGGTGGCAGAGCATTCGCCACGCAAGCGGTAATCGCGCCATGCTGCAGCAAGGACGTCATACCGTTCGGCGCAAAGCTCAGCGGCACGACCAGATAATAGGCAATGGCGACGCCCGCAGTGAACAGGTTGATGGCCACAGCGCAGATGGCCGCAAACCGGCGACCGCGATACAGGCCCCATGCCAGCACCAAGGTCACGGCTGTGGGCAGCAGCGAGCGCAGAACCGCGCCAGGCATCGAAGCACGCAACAGGTCGAATTGCAGGAAGCAACCGCTGTGCGTGGCTCCGGCCAAGCATTTGGCCAAGGTGCCGTTGTCGACGGAAGCCGGGCTCATCAGTAGGCCGACCGTGCTCAACGGCCCGGCATGGTTATGCGAGGTGATGGAAATGACCGGCCCCAGCGCCAGCACCACGGCGATGGCGGCGAACACGCGACGTGCTTCGAATGAGGTGCTACGCAGCCAGTGCCAGCCGGTTTCGGCGTGCGCGGGTGGACCGGCCATCACACGGCCGGCGATATGACCGAGCAATGCGGCGGCGAGAATGCAGTAGTCGCCGGGGTTGCCGCTGTAGAGCAGCGCGACCAGAATCGCCACATATCCGATGAGCCGGATACGCCGCCGCCACAGGTGGCCGCAAAAGGCGCTGGCCGCCATCAATGCGCCGACCGGCAGCACCAGCGGGCTCAGGGCAAACCGCATGCGGGAGACGAACTGGGAATCCTGGAACAGCCAACCGGCCGCCGCGCACAGGCCAAGGCCGATAAACGCGCCTGCAGCAGCGCAGGCGAGCGCAGCAGCAACGGTGCGGGTGCGACCCAGCCATGGCTCGGCGATGGAGAACATGACGAGCCACAGCACGGCATCAATGATGAGCTGGATCACGCCGCGCGCCAGGAACAACGAGCACACCAGTTTGCCGAGATCGAACTCGGCCATACTGGTGTCTAGGCGCAATGGGAACGCGAATCCGGCCATGGCGGCCACCAGCCATACCACCAAGTTCAGCACGACCAGCACCGTCGTGGCCACAACGGCCAGCCTATGGCCATCCACCCACTGCCGCGCGTCCTCGACCAGTTCACGCCAGCTGTCCGCAACATGGCCGGATTTCGGCGCATGAGACTTGGACGCATGCGAGGTCTGCGGCTTCCTGCCGCCCTCATGCTGCTGTTCGTCGCTCATTGCAACACCTCCACTTGGTTGTAGTCCTTCAACGGTTGCGGCATCTCACCCAATCCGGTTCGTTCGCCGAACCAGTCAAGCCCGGCCCGCCAGACGGCTTGCACCGCATGCCAGTCATGTCCGGTATCCGGCACGACCAGTTCGGTGACGTCCATGCCGACTTTGCGTGCGGCTTGGGCAATCAGACGCATATTATGTATCGACTCTTTATCCCGTTCGCCCGCGCCGGAGAACAGCGCCTGGTCCGACGAGCCGGTGGCGGCAATCACATTGACCGGCACCTGTGCGTCATAAGCGGACTGGTCACCGGCGAAATACTCCTTGACCATCTTGGCGACCGTACCATTCGCCGGCTTGAGCTCACCGTCCACCGGCAGCATCGCGCCGTACAACTCAGGATGACGCGGGCCGAGCTGCGTGGTGCAGGTGCCACCCTGCGAGAAGCCGCCAATCGCCCACATCTTCGCCGACTTGGCCACAGGCAGATTCCTCTTGGCCCACACGACCACATCCTTGGTGAGATAGGTCTCGGCATTGCCTTGGGTGGTGTCGGCACACAGGCTGTTATGCGACGCCTCACCATTCTGGTCGGGCACAATCACGATTGGTGCCAGACCGTCATGCTTGGCCGCATACGAGTCCATCATTGCCGCGATGTTGCCCGCGTCGATAAGGCGGCTCGGGCTGCCCGGCTGCCCGGCCATCAGTTCCATAACCGGCAACGTCGGAGGCATCTCGCTAAGCGCGGCGGGCGGCAGATAGATCATTGCCGGGCGCGCGGCGAAGTTCGATTTCGTATTGGGAATGGTGGCAGTAAGCACCTTGCCGGTTTGCGGCATGTCGGGCAAATCGTTGCGCTGGGCACGCTTACGCCATTGGTCCACGCTCATCGCGGATTCGTGCACTTTGACCGAGCTCAGCGAAGCATATGGCGAATAGCCGACCAGGTTGCCAATGGTCTGGTATTCGCCATAGATCGAATCCACGCCGAGTGCCGTGGAGACCAGTATCAACGGCACCAGAATGATGGCGACGACGCGACGCAGTCCTTGGACGATCACGGCTGAGGCAATTACGAAGCCGACCGCCGCGATGCCGCCGGCGATGGTAAAGATCACCGGCCAGCCGAGCGAGACCCCGAATGCCATGAACACGTCGGATACCAACCATGCCGCCAACAGGCCTACAGCACCGGCGGCCACGGCGACGATCAATGACACGATTAGCGGGTGCATGCGACGCGCACGGTTCCGCTTGCCCACAACCAATCCGATCAGCAATACGAGTGCCGCCACTGCGGTCACGCCGAATACGGTCTGAGGAACGATTCCCCGAATCAGCGACAGCTCCATCAACGTCTTCCAGACGGAGTTCCTCATACCTTCACCCCCACGCTTCCCAAGAGCTCATGTAAGCCTATCGCGCAATTCAGGGAAGAGTGTCGGATTTCACAGAACATCCCGAGAGTTCTCAACCTTTATTCAGACTTTGTCCGGAACGCATCATCAGACGTCAGGGCATATGCTGGCAGGTATAACGAACGCGAACGAACAACGCCCGACTTCCGCCGGCAAGTCATCCGAGACCGACGTCGCCGCGGCCAAGAACGCTTCCTGGACCCGCGTCTCCAACCTGCATCAGGCGCAACTGACCATTATCGGCACCGTGGTGGTTGTGGCGGTTATCGTGCTGTGCCTCGGATTCTTTGTGAACTGGGGATTGGCCGCCCTGTCCGTGATCATTCTGGTTCCGGGTGCGATTTCTCTGGCCATCCTCGCCAAGCACCCTGAATCCACCGGCGGACGCAGCATGTTCGGCATTTCCAATCCGGACGCCCTGCTTGACCCGATCCGCCGCCCGTCCGAGCGCCGGGGCAAGTGATTTGTGTTGAAACATTATTATGATTTACAATTTAGTCCAGCAGTTGAAACGATTGTAAAAAAGGATAAGAAAAATCCTAAAAGAGTTCTTAGAGATGTAAAGAAACAATTACAGAACAATGGAATTGGGACAAAATCGCAACAAGCTTTAAAATTACAACATGAATTAAAAAAAGAAGAATATAAATCTAATTCCAAACATAAAAAGCAAATGGACGTAGAACAAAAGTTTAAGTTGAAGCAACAAAAGAAAAAAGCAAAACACAGAGGACATTAAATGATGTTGCAATATCATAAACTAAATATTTTATAAGTTCATATCTACACAAAGCAGTTAGTCTTATGATTGACTGCTTTTTTCTTGCCAAAATTTCAGATTGGAGTGATGACATGGTGTCTGTTAGAGCTGTTCAATAAGATTATCGGAGCATAAAATTTTATTGTAGTGCTGATATGAGAATGTTATAATGTGGATATGAAAAAACGATAAACGGTAATTTAAAAAGGGGAAATGAAAAAGTGGCAATTTCAAATATAAATACAATTATTAGTAATGATATTCAAAAAGTTTGGAACATTGTTTTAGCTGTTGATAAATATAACTCATGGCGAAGTGATTTGAGCAAAACAGAAATAATAAATGACAAACAATTTATTGAATACACAAAAAATGGATATGCTACTACATTTACCGTTACCGTTGTAGAACCATATAAACGCTGGGAATTTGATATGGATAATAGCAACATGAAAGGTCACTGGATTGGTATTTTTACAGACAAAGGGAATGAAACACAAATAGACTTTACAGAAAATGTGATACCTAAAAAGTGGTTTATGAAACCTTTTGTAAAAACCTATTTGAAAAAACAACAAAAGCAATTTGTTCTGGACTTAAAGAAAGCATTGGAATAATAAAATTCAAGATTGGAGATTTAGAAATGGCTTCAAGTAAAGATTATTTACAATTTGTTTTAGAACAATTATCAGAATTACAAGAAATAACATATCGTGCAATGATGGGAGAATTTATTATCTATTATCGTGGAAAAATCGTTGGCGGTATATATGATGATAGGTTACTGGTAAAACCAACAAAGTCTGCAATTTCTTATATGCCAACAGTTACTTATGAAATTCCATACGAAAACGCCAAAGAAATGTTATTGGTGGAAGAAGTTGATAATAAAGATTTTCTGACGGGGTTATTTGATGTGATGTATGATGAACTACCAACGCCAAAACCTAAAAAGAAAAAATAAACAGCTTCTAGTTTACAATTTCATATCCATATACACAAAGCAGTTAGTTTTAGGATTGACTGCTTTTTAAAAAGACACCATTTAGGTGTAATGATGTCTTTTGGGTGTTATTTTATAGGTCATATCAAGGCTCATTCAATCGTGGTAAATTCGTGGTAAAATGAGTTTTTTCTATACTTCAAAATACTTGAAAGTATAGTGTTTATGCGGATAATCGAAAATTAGATATAAAATTTATGGTTAATTCCACTACGCGGTGAACCTCCCACCGCGTAGTAAAAAGCCCATCACGCGGTGAGCGGGATTTGATGATTCGCGGAATTAAGCCGTTTTGAGACGCCTCGTGGTGGGCAATTCACATCGTGGTGGAGATTTCACTACGTGGTGGGGTCTGAGCGACGCGCGCTGACCAGATAGTTCAGCACCGAACCAGCGGCCACCAGCAGCGCACCGCACCAGAACGGCAACGATAACGCCAATCCCAATAGCACCGCACTGGCCCCAGTGGAGAGCACCGGCGTGGCATAGGAGGCGATGGCCAGCCGCTCCATCGAGCCGTGCAGAATGCCGTAGCCCCAGCAGGCATAGCCACCGCCGATTGCGGCAGCCGCAATGAAGACGAACAGCCATGCGACCAGACTTGGCGGCTCTGCAGGCCAGCCCTGCCCGGAAGCAAAATGGATAATCCACAATGCCACGGCTACACACGGGAAGAACACCGAAGTGCCATCCACTCCATGTGACCAGGCCGGCGTGAACACCGCATACACCGACCATGCGAGCGCGCCCGCAAAAGCCAACACATACGGCAGCGGATTATCAGCTATGTGTCCAGCGGCTGCCTGCCAGTCAAGCCCGGAATTACCACCAACCGCCAGCGCGACGCCAACCGTGGCCACGATCGCGCCCGGCAGCACCTTCCACACCGCATGCCTGCGACGGGATACGCCCGCCGCCAGAAGCACCATCATCGTGGGCCATAGGTAGTTGACCAGACTCACTTCCACCGACGAAGCGGCCGTAGAGGCCAAACCGAGCGAAAGCGAAATCGACGATTCATAAAACACAAACAGCAGGCCGCCGATAATCAGATACTTCTTGGGGAACTCACGGATTGGCGCCGGGCGGCGGAACACCAGCAGCAGAACACCGCCGACCGTATATATCAGGGCCGATCCGAGCGTGGCGCCGAAGCTTTCGGCGACGATGCGCACCGTTCCGGTCATGAAACTCCACAGCACAATTGCCATCAGGCCGACCGCAGTGGCACGGGAGGAAACAACATGTCCGCCGGAATGGCCGGCATGACTTGCCGTCGGTGCCGGTGTGCCGCTTGCGTTGCGCGCGTCGTCTGCCATATGCATGTCCTCTCTTGCCTCGTTTCGAAGTCACTCTACCCATCGGATATGTACAGTGGCAGAACGGCACACGACCGGAATAAGAACATGGCAAAACAGGGTGCTCAAAACAGCAAAATGCCGGGCAGAGCATACACCCTATCCGGCATTCGTATTGGCTATGTTTCCCGCCGTCTGTCACAATAGTCGGCGCTGAAAGCGTAGGACAGACAGCACAGGGAACAGAGTCTAGCTTGCAATCGATTGCGCTAATCTCTCCCCCAGTCAGCTTCGCTGACAGCCTCCTCGTCAGAGGGGGCGAGCCCGATGCTGGACACCGGGCAAGCACACTACGAAGCTAAGCTTCAAGAGAGACTGAGCGCAACAATCTCAATCAGCCCTCAATTGCGATCCGATGCTTGGCCTCAACCTGCGGCTGAGCCTGCATCTTCGGCACCTGGACGCACAGCGTGCCGTTCTGGTAGCTGGCGTGGATGTCGGATTCCTTCACGTCATCGCCGACATAGAAGCTACGAGAGCACGAACCCATGTAGCGTTCGCGGCGCAGCCACTTGCCGGAATCGGACGCGCAAGCGCACTGCTCATCCGAGTCCTTACCTTCAGCAGCCGGATCCTTGTCTTCATGCTCGCTGCTGCGAGACGCAGACACGGTCAGATAGCCGTTGTTCAACTCAAGGTTGATGTCGTCCTTCTTGAAACCAGGCATATCGATGTCGACGTCGTAGCCCTTATCGGTCTCGCGCACATCGGTGGTCATCATGTTGGCAGGCATCGCAGCGCTCATCGCGTTGTCCGTGTTGCGCCAGCCCTCAAAGAACGGGTCATCGAACAGATCCGAGAACATAGTGTCATTCATCAAAGCCGGAAACATTGCCATAATCGGTACTCCTCGATTAGGAGAGAATCGGCTTGGCTACCAGCCGCCAACCCGTATCACGGGCTGGCAACGGTTATCGTGGCCGGTTCCGGAACCCTCCCGGGCTCTCAACCTTTGACCTTCACTTCACCCAATTCCAGAGCGCGGCAATCATTCCGGAGTTTTACCCACAGTGAAATTCTGATATATTCCACTCAATCAGTACGTGGCGCTGGCAATCATCGGATCGTCGTAGAAGCTCAGGATTCTCTCGAGGTACGGCTTGTAGATGGCGTTCGGCATCGAGAAAATCTCATGCAGCGATTCAGGGTAACGCACCATGTCCGCCTCGCCGCCGCCGTCCTTGACCAGTTGGACGAAACGGTTCTGCGGATTGTTGAGCACCCAGATATCGCGCCCGGACTGGAACAGCAGCACTGGCGTCTCCACTTCGGCGCAGGCGGTGGGGCTGAGCACAGCCCGGTTCATCTTCAGCGCCTGCCGCACCCATTCGAAGGCCGCACAATAGGTCTGATACTCACGGTTCTCGCAACGCAGTTTGAAATACCAGCGTTCACGCGCCGCGGAGGCGCCCTCGTTGCCTTCCATGGAGAATTCCGGGGTGAAGTCGGACTGTCCGAACACGCGCTTTTTGCCGAACCCCAGACCGCACAGCGCGCCGACCAGCACACGGGCCACGCCCAACGGCATACCAGTGGCGGGGGCGATCATCGGGGCGGAGAGCACCGCCTTGTCGAACAAGGTCGGATACTGCTCAAGCACCAGTGCGCCGATGCCGCCGCCCATCGAGTGGCAGAACAGGTTCAGCGGCATGCCGGCCGCGTACTGCTGTCCGATGGTTTCGGCGAAGCCGGCCAAATCGGCCACATATCGGCGCCAATCATCGATCCACACCATGCATGGGTTCTCGACGTCGCGGGAAGATTTGCCGTGCCCACGATGCTCGAGCACACATACCGAATAGCCGGCAAGCAGGAAGTACCAGACCAGCTCGTCATATTTTTCCGCGAACTCGGTGAACCCGTGGCTGATGACGATGGCCCCGCGGAAGGTGGCGGTGGCGCCTTGCTCGCGAATTGCGTCGAACTTGGCCGAGTCGTAGCACAAGTAGTGCAGTTGACCAGAGCGTCCGCCTGTATCCATAATGCCGGAAAGCGGCTCAATACCAGCCGATCGCTCGGCAGCGGACGGGTCGTACCAGCCTTCATCTCGGCATTGCTCGAGGGCGGGCAGCACCACGTCCGTCATCGTTTCGGCGTACTTGTTTTCGTCGATCATCGTCACCTGCATGTCCACTATCTTACGGCCAGCAAGCCTGCCGGAGCGGATTCTTATCGCCCACCACCTGTTGCGGGGGGGCAAAACCTCGGACCAGTCGATGATTTGCCTCACTGAGAGGCCGTTAGTGAGGTAAAACCTCGAGCTAGTCGACAAAATGCCTCACTGAGGAGCCGCCAGCAAGGCAAAACCTCGGACCAGTCGACAAAATGCCTCACTGAGGAGCCGCCAGCAAGGCAAAATTGTGAACGAACCGATGTATTGCTTCGTTGCCGGCAGCAACTCCCCCTGACCGTACAAGCGCGTAGGTTGGAAGCATGAGCGAAACCAATGATGTTACCGATGCAATCGCCAATCTGCCTCGTCGCAGGGCACGTACGCTGCGCTTCACCTGCGGAGCCCCGCGTTCCGCGCAAACCATAGGCAACGGTTCGCGAGCGCTGTTCCTGCGCTCCGACGGCCCCGAGGATCTCGTCACCGCATTGTGGCTGAGTTGGTTTGATGACTCGAGCGAGCATCACGAAACCAAGCTGGCCGATCCGCGTGAGCTACTGGGCGCTACCGCTGATAGCGAAAATGTGCCGGCCGAGGAGAAAGCACGCCGCGAACGTGCCCGTGAAGGCGGCGCTGGCATCGTGAGCTATTCCGTTGACGCCGATGGTGATCGCGTGGTGTTTACCATCAATGGTCGGCTGTTTCTGACGGAGATTGGCAACGATGCTGCAACTGGCGCGCCGACCAGTCGCACCCGCGAGCTGGCCGGCGAATGGCTGGACGAGGATCCGGCAATGTATACGCCGGTGCTCAACCCGCGCATCGCCCCAGACGGCGAGCATGTGCTGTACACCACCGGCACCTACTTGATGCTGGTCGACATTGGCGATTGGCCGGCTGAGGGCGAACCGTTCGAAGTGCCCGAAGGTGAGCTGGACAACGGCGTTGAAGTAGAGGCAGATGCCGAGGAATCCGCGCTGAGTGAGGGCCTGTACGGCGATGAGGAGGACGGCGACCAGCCGCTCACCGACCGTATCACCGCCATCTACGGCGTAAGTGTGGAGGACGAGGACGGCAACCCAGCTGACAACACCTGGAAGATTGGTTTGGCCGAGTTTGTGGCCGGCGAAGAGATGGATCGCTATGACGGTTTCTGGTGGTCGCCGGATTCGCAACATGTGCTATTCGAGTCCTTTGATACCGCCGATGAACCGACCTGGTACATCAGCGATCCCAATCCCGAGACCGCTGCCACCGGTCGCCGCTACCCGCGCGCGCTGACCCGCAATGCCGATGTGTGTCTGACCGTAATCAGCCTTGCGTTCGATGAGAACTACCGATACGCCGGCATCACCGGCAATGCTGATGTGGCATGGGATCGCGAAGCCTACGAATATGTGGCTGCCGTGAATTGGCAGCTCGGCCATGATCCTCTGGTGCTGGTGCAGAACCGCCGCCAGACCCGCGATCAGGTGCTCGAGGTGGCGGTTGAGACCGCCGAAGAGCCGGAGGCGCTGAGCGATGACGTTGCCGCCACTTGGGCTCAGGCAGCCAGTGCCGATCAGAGCGAGAGGATTGTGGAAACTGATGTCGTGGAGTTCGGCGGCGACAACGAAATCGGCGAGACCTCTTCATTTGCATCGTCCGCCCCGACGCTCGGCGCCACCCGCGTACTTGAGGAGCATGCGAATGAGCAATGGATCGATCTGATTCAGGGCACGCCCGCCTACACGACAGATGGCCGTCTGGTGTGCTCGTTGAACGACATGGACACCGACACCAACCGTCTGACCGTGGATGGCCGGCCGTTCACGCCCGCCGGCTGGAATGTGCGCACTGTGCTCGATGTGACTGATACCGACGTGCTGGCTGTAGTGCAGCGCGCGCCGGAGATCGCCCCCGAGGTGCCGTCCGCATGGGCCGAGTCCAGCGATGACGACGGCACCACCAACGGTGCTGGCGCATCCGACGAGTCCATCGCGTCCATGATTGGTGGGCATGATGCTCGAAGCTTCGACGTGGTGAGCATCGATTACAGCGGCGATATCACACCCGTGACCACTGTGCCTGGCCAGTGGACCGCCTCGCGCGCCGAGCACGGCATGGTCGTTTCCGGTCGCGACATGACCCATGCCAATGCTCAGATGTTCCACATCCTTGGCTCCCCTCTCCGAGGGGAGCTGGCCGCGAAGCGGACTGAGGGGAGCACACCGGTGACGACCGAGACTCCGCTCAATCTCCCTACGGCCGACAGTTCCTCCCAGGGAGAAGGACCAGCAGAAACCACTATCGCCAGCACCGCTGCCGAACCCGGATTCACGCCGAACGTCACCTTTACACGCCTCGGCGAGCACCAGATGTACACGGCGATTATCGCGCCAAGCCCCGAAAGCCCTTACGCGCACGCCGATAAGCTGCCGGTACTGATGAAACCGTACGGCGGCCCAGGATTCCAGCAGGTCATCGCCTCGCAGTCGTTCTACTGGGAAAGCCAGTGGTGGGCCGATCAAGGCTTCCTGGTGGTTACCGCAGACAATCGCGGCACCACCGGTCGCGGCCCGGCTTGGGATCGCGAAATCTTCGAAGACATGAAGGACGTGACGTTGGCCGATCAGGTCGAGGCCGTCAACGCTCTGCCCGAGGCCATCGCCAAGCTGAACGCCGACCGGGGACTCTCGACGCAGTTGACCGAGGGCGATTTAGCCAAGGCTGAGAACCGTCCATCGGCGCCTTGCGCCACCTCCCGCAAGCGGGAGGCAATTCCTATGCCCGACCTCGATAAGGTGTGCATGATCGGCTGGTCCTACGGAGGATTCCTCTCCGCGTTGGCCGTGCTGGACGCACCCGACGTGTTCAAGGCCGCCTGCGCCGGTGCCCCGCCCACCGACTGGACGCTGTACGACACGCACTACACCGAGCGTTATCTGGGCCTCGACCCGGACGTGTATTACCGCAACGGCATCGTTCAGGACGCGCCGAAGCTCACACGCCCACTGATGCTCATCCACGGCTTTGCCGACGACAACGTCACCATCGCCCACAGCCTGCGTCTCTCGCAAGCCTTGATGGCAGCAGGCCGTCCGCATACCTTCCTGCCGCTGACGGGCATCACCCATATGACCAACGACGAAACGGTGGCCGAGAATCTGCTCACACTCCAGCGCGACTTCCTACGCGAGGCGCTGTCCTAATCCCCTCCAGTGGGGCAAAACCGCCATGAACTGGCTGTTCCGCCCCACTGAAACATACTCAGTGAGGCGATTCTGCCAGTACATGGCAAGTTGGCCCCACCAGCAAGCCCTCAGTGGAGACGTCTTACCAGATACTGGAAGATTTGCCCCACTGAGACGCTTTCAGCGAAGCCAATACACCACGAACTGGTGGTTTTGCCCCACTGGCAGCTCCCCAGCAGGGCAAAACCGCCAGCATCTGGATATTTTGCACCGCTGAGAGGCCAGTAGTGGGGCGCACCCGCCACAAACTGGCTGTTCCACCCCACTGAGATGTGCCAAACGACACATCACGCCCTCTTTTCCTGTCTATTTTTTGGAAATTTTGCACTCATCGCCGGCAAACGGGCCTGTTTTTACCCCCCATATTCCTACAGCCGCGTAGGATAGGTGAAGATTAGAAAGGGAGGACTATGAGCGTTCTCGACCGTTTTGAAAAAAGCGTGGAGGGTGCAGTCAACGGAGTATTCGCCAAATTCGGCTCCAAAGACCTGCAGCCTGTCGACCTCTCCAGTGCGCTGGAGCGTGAAATTGATGCCGAAGCCATGCCTGTGGGCCGTGACCGCACGGTGGCCCCGAATGAATACCGTTTTAAGCTGAGCACTCCGGACTTCGACCGCATCGAAGCATGGGGCAGCGAAACTTTGGCCAACGAGCTTGCCGACAACCTCACCGAGTACGCCAAGAGCCAGCATTATGCCTTCGTGGGCCCGGTCGTAGTGATCTTTGAAGAAGACCTGGATCTGTCCAAGGGCAATTTCAACCTCGCCTCCGAATCCGTGCAGGGCAACGCCGTGCCTGTCACCACAGACACCCAGACCGAAGACAGCCCCGTGCTCGAGGTCAACGGCAACCAGTACCTGCTCACCAAAGACAAGACGATGATCGGCCGCGGCTCCGGCTGCGACATCGTCATCGATGATCCGGGCATCTCCCGCAAGCATCTGGAAATCGACATCACGGACAACGGCGTAATCGCGCGCGATCTTGGTTCCACCAACGGCACATACGTGGAAGGCCATCAGGTTCCCGCCGCCACGCTGCTCGACGGCAACACCATCACCATCGGCCGCACGCGCATCCTGTACTGGGCCTCCGCGCAAGCGCAGGAGTAGTCGAGCGCCCCGCCCGAAAGTCATCTATCTATGACCGAACTGACATTCGCCCTGCTCAAGTATGGATTCCTCATCCTACTGTGGGTTTTCATATGGCTGGCGGTACGTTCGTTGCACAAAGACATCGAGACGTTCAGCCCGCGCCCGTCTCGTTCTCGCCGTCGCCGCGAACGAGAGATGCACAAGGAGAAGGCCGAGGCGCCGCAAGCACCGGTCTCCCGTGCCACTTCGTCCAGCGCGCCGGTTGCCTCCGGAAACGTCAACCCCACTTTGCTGGTGATTATTGATGGCCCGCTGGCCGGCAGTTCCGTGCCACTCACCGGAGCCGAAATCGGCTTGGGCCGCGCCGCGTCAAATACCGTGGTCTTAGACGACGAATTCGTGTCTTCCCACCACGCCCGCGTCTATCGCGATCCCAGTTCCGGCCAGTGGGCTATTGAAGATCTGAACTCCACCAACGGCACCGTGGTCAATCAGCAGCGCATCAGCCAGCCCACCATTCTGCCCGCTCGCGTCCCCGTGCGCATCGGCGCCACAACCTTTGAACTGAGGTAGCCGCATGCCTAATTCCGCCGCTTCACAACCGCTGTTCCTGTATTCCACCACTGTGTCCGACGTGGGCACCGTGCGTGCGAACAATCAGGATTCCTCCTTCGCCGGCGAGCATCTGATCGCCATTTGCGATGGCATGGGCGGTCATGCCGGCGGCGACACGGCATCTTCCATCGCCATCCGGTCTCTGGCTCATATTGAGCAGGACGATACCGGCGGTGATGTCGAGGTCATCTCCCGCATGATGGAAACCTCCGTTATGGCCGCGCATGACGCCATCGTCGGCAAAGCCAAGCGCGAACGCAAGCTCGCCGGCATGGGCACCACCGTCACTGCAGTGGCATTGGTCGCCGGCTACTGGGTAGTGGCGCATATCGGCGATTCCCGCGCATACCTGCTGCGCGACGGCCACCTGAGCCGCATTACCTGCGATCACAGCTATGTTCAGCACCTGATCGACACCGGCCGCATCACACCTGCGGAGGCCAAGAACCATCCGCAACGCAATGTCGTTATGCGCGTGCTCGGTGATTTCGACATCGACCCGCACCCGGACATCTCCATTCGCAAGGCCCACCCCGCGGATCGCTGGCTGCTGTGCTCCGACGGCCTGTGCGGCGTACTGGAAGACTCCACCATCAAAGAGACGATGACCGCATTGGCCGATCAAGGCGAATGCGCGCAACGCTTGGTGCAGATGGCCCTACGCGCCGGCAGCACCGACAACGTCACCGCCGTGATTGCGGACGCCACGCTGGCTTTGGATGCCGACGCCTTCGATCTGCCACATCAGACCCCGCTGGTGGGCGGCGCAGCCAGCCGCAACCTGGAGCCGATTGCCGATATCGTCAACGAACCGGTGGCCACTGCCCCCGCGCTGAGGGACGATCATTCGCCCGCCAAACGCGCTGCGGCACTGATGCAGCCAGCGGACACGCAACATAACGATGCAGCGCCAGCCAGCGCCGAGCCATCCACCACCCGTGTGGTGCAGCCCTCCGCCGTCCGCGAGGAGACCGGCGAGCGCGATAACCCGGATACTGGCGAAATTCCGGTAGTGCAGAAGCCTGACGGCCGTCTTTCCGCGGACCCGAACGATCCCGAGGTGGCCAAGGCCATCAGGGACGAGCATGTGGAGCAGAAGAAAGCCACACGTGCCAAGCATCAGCGGAACCGATTGGCCATAGTCATCACCATTCTTCTGGCTGTGGCGGGGCTGTTCGGTGCCGGCACCGGCACGTACATGTGGAGCCAGACCCGGTATTACGTCGGCAACAGCAACGGCAAAGTGGCTATTTACCAAGGCGTGCCTACTAATCTGTTCGGCTTGGCGCTGTCTCATGAGGTTTCCAGCACCTCGATTACCGTGTCGAATCTGCCGCAGACTTGGCGCGATCAGCTCAATCGGGGTATTTCGGTGGGCTCCTTGGACGAGGCCCAATCGCATGTGGGCATTATTCGTAGCGAAATGAACAAGTTCAAGAAGCAGCAGGAGAGCGAGCAGGCCAAGAAGTCCACATCCAGCAACTCGTCAGGCTCATCCAACTCGTCCACTTCCGGCAATACCAACAAGTCCGAGTCCGGCATTGGGGCAGCCGACGACGCCACCACGGGAGGATCGCAATGATCGCTACCCGTTTCCGCCAAATTGCGCTGCTCCTGCTTGCCGTGGCTATCAGCGCGCTGGCGTTCATCCAGATGTTCCAGCGCACCACCGGCGCATTCCCCGTGCAATACGCCATCATGTTGTGCGCGGCGGCCGCACTGTTCCTCGTGTTCTGTGGGCTGACCGCCCGCTTCCAGCCGTATGCCAGCCAATCCATCATGCCGTGCGTACTGCTGCTCACCGCCACCGGCATCACGATGATCGCCCGCATCGACCAGAGCGAGGGATGGGATATCGCCAAGCGCCAGATCATATGGCTGTACGTTGCTTTGGTGCTTTCGACGCTGATCATCGTCTTCCTGCGAGATTACCGCGTTCTCAGGCGCTTTTCCTACGTGTCGATGGTGGTGGGTCTGATACTGCTGCTTTCCCCCATGCTGCCGGTTATCGGCACAGAGATCAACGGCGCTCGTATCTGGGTGCGCATTCCAGGCCTCGGCAGCTTCCAGCCCGGTGAATTCGCCAAACTTTTTCTCGCGTTCTTTTTTGCCGCCTATCTCTTCGATCATCGCGATCAGCTGGCTGTCGGCGGCAAAAAGGTGCTGGGATTGCAGCTGCCCCGCATCAAGGACTTAGGCCCTATCATCGTGGTGTGGATCGCCTCGATGGGAGTGCTCGTCGTGCAACACGATCTGGGTACCTCGCTCATGTTCTTCGCCATGTTCGTGGCCATGCTGTACACGTCCACAGGCCGCAAAAGCTGGATCGTCATCGGTCTGATCACCTTTGCCGCAGGTGCGATGCTGGCCGCAAGCATGTTCAGCCATGTGGGTTCGAGAGTCGATGCATGGCTGCACCCGTTCAGCAACGAACAGTACACCAAGTCCCCCGGCGGCTCTTGGCAGCTGGTCACCGGCATTTTCGGCCTGGCATCCGGCGGCATGATCGGTACCGGTCTGGGCCAGGGACATCCATCTCTGGTCACCTTCGCCAACTCCGATTTCATCTACGCCTCTCTCGGCGAGGAGCTCGGCCTGGTGGGCGTCATGGCTATTCTGATGCTCTACCTGATCATCATCGCTTCCGGCTTCATCGTCGCTATGAAAATCAAGGACGGTTTCGGCAAGCTGCTTGCTTCCGGACTGGTGTTCACCATGGCTTTCCAGGTATTCACCGTGGTCGGCGGCATCACGCTCGTCATTCCGCTTACCGGCCTGACCCTGCCATATATGGCAGCCGGCGGTTCCAGTCTTATCGCCAACTACATTCTTGCGGCGTTGCTTATCGTCATTTCCAATTCGGCGAACCAGCCGGAGCCTGAGCTGACTTCAGATACCTTCCAGCATGAAGCGCTTGCGGCGTTGCGCAACAAGGAGCTTAAGGCCCGCGCACGCGCCACCGAGCCCATTGTCCGCCCGCGTGTAGCCTCGGCCACGCCGCACGACGTGTCTGAGGAAGCAAACGACCCGCAGATTCCAAACACCGCTGAGGAACCCGAGTACACGGTCCGTACCGGGGTCCTTCCCTCGGTGCCCCAGGTGCCATCCATGCCTCCTGCCCCACCGGTGCCGCAGATCCAGACGAACTTCCCCATCGACACATCCAACGGAGGTGAACGCGCATGAACAAATACCTGCGCCAGCTGTTTACCGCCGTCATCGCTCTGTTCGTGGTACTCGGCCTGTCATCTACCATCATCATGGCCATCAGCTCCAGCACGCTGAACAACGACTCTCGCAACGCCCGTGCCCTCTACCATCAGCTTGGCGCTTATCGTGGTGCCATCTTGGCCTCCGACGGCACGGTAATGGCTCAATCGGAGCCGGTAAATGACGCATTCAAGTACCAGCGCACCTATTCGAATGGACCGCTGTACGCACCGGTCACCGGATTCTTCTCCATCAACCAGACTGCGGATCGCGGCCTGGAAGCCTCGCGCAGCATGTTGCTTAGCGGCGAGGCCGACTCGCTGATCTGGCAGCGCGCCAAGGCCATGCTGACCGGCAGCGCCAATCAAGGCGCGTCCATCGAGACGTCAATCAACCCCAAGATCCAGCAGGTCGCGTACGACCAGCTCGGCACCAGGGACGGCGCCGCCGTGGCCATCGAGGTGAAAACCGGCCGCATCCTTGCCATGGTGAGCACCCCCAGCTACGATCCGAACCAGCTGGCCACCCATGATTCCGCTGCCGCCGCCAAGACGTACAACGAGCTTGCGGCAGGCGGCGATAGCCCCCTGATCAACCGCGCCACCTCACAGCTGTACCCGCCCGGCTCCCCGTTCAAGACCATCGTGGCATCCGCCGCTCTGGAAACCGGCGATTACCAGACGGATACGCAGATTCCCGCAGGTAGCTCGTACACGCTTCCTGGCACCAATACCCAGTTGCCGAACGCCGTGTACCAAGCCAACGGCACTGACGGAAAGATTTCGCTGCAGGACGCGATTACCTGGTCCTCGAACACCGCTTTCGCCCAGCTTGGCGTGGCTCTGGGACAAGACAAGGTCAGCGATATGGCCACCAAGCTTGGCTTCGGCAGCACCATTACCATTGACGGCACCGAGAACACCGGCACCCCGATGACAGCCACCGCATCGACGTTCCCGTCCAGCTCCACCGCCGACAAACTGGCATTGGCCTCCATCGGCCAGGGCGACACCACGGCCACGCCGTTGCAGATGGCAATGGTCGCCCAGGCCATCGCCAATGACGGTAAGCTGATGCGTCCCACCCTGGTGGATCGCGTACGCGCCTCCGATCTGACCGTGCTTTCCGAAACCAAGTCGCAGGTCATGGCCGAGGCGTTTAGCAAGGATACTGCAGACAAGCTCACCACCATGATGGAAAGCGTGGTTACCAAGGCCAACCCGACGCTTGCCATCAATGGCATATCTGTGGCCGCAAAAACCGGTACTGCACAAATCGGCACCGATAACAGCAGCATCGACGGCTGGGTTATCGGCTTCGCGCCGGCAGACGATCCGCAGATTGCCGTCGCAGTGCTGGTGCATAACACAGATCTGTACGGTTCGTTCGCCGCAGGCCCGATTATGCGCGCGATGATTCAGGAGGCGCTGCAGCAATGAAACTCATCGAAGGACAGCTCATTCACCGCCGATACCGCCTTGACGCGCGCCTTGCGCAGGGCGGCATGGGCGAGGTCTGGAAAGGCTACGACATCCAGCTCGGACGCGAGGTGGCCATCAAGGCTTTGCGTTCGGACATGACCAATGCCGAGGCCAAGCTTCGCCGTCTGCGTGCCGAGGCCCACAACTCCGCCAATCTGGCGCATCCGAACATCGCCGCCTTGTTCGAATACTATGAGCATGATGGCATCGGATTCCTCATTATGGAATACGTGCCCTCGAAGTCGTTGGCCGATTTGTTCCGCGAGAAGGGCACGATGGATCCCATCGAACTGCTGCCCATTCTCATCCAGACCGCGCGCGGCCTGTTCATCGCACACTCGCACGGCGTGATTCACCGCGATGTCAAGCCGGCCAACATCATGGTCTCCGATAGCGGCGAGGTGAAAATCACCGATTTCGGCGTCAGCTATTCCACCGGCCAGGGTCAGATCACCCAAGACGGCATGGTGGTGGGCACCGCGCAGTACATTTCGCCTGAGCAGGCGCAGGGCCAGCAGGCCACGCCGCAATCCGACATCTATTCTCTGGGCGTGGTGGCCTACGAAGGGCTCGCCGGCCACCGTCCGTTCACCGGTGCCACTCCGGTGGATATCGCTGCCGCACACGTGAACAATACCGTGCCTCCGCTGTCCGATTCTGTGGATATCCAGCTGCGTGAATTCGTGATGTCCATGCTGGCCAAAGATCCGCTGGACCGTCCTAAGGACGCTCTGGTGGTGTCCCGCACACTGGCCCGCATCGAACGTCGTCTGCTTGACCAGCAGACCGAAATGACCGACAGCACCATGATCACGTCCGGTAGCCGTCTGCCCCGTAGGGTGTCGAGCACACCGCGCATCGTTATGGAGGCTCCGGCCTCATTATTGGGAGGGAATAAGCAATGAGCAGCAATATGCCTACTGCACTGGCCGATGGCCGATACCAGCTCGGCCAGCTCATTGGCCGCGGCGGCATGGCTGAAGTCCATGTCGCTCTCGACACCCGCTTGGGGCGCACCGTCGCCATCAAGATCATGCGCGCGGATCTGGCCAACGACGACATATTCCTGGCCCGCTTCCGCCGTGAGGCGCACGCGGTCGCGCAGATGAACAACCCGAACATCGTGAACATCTACGATTCCGGCGAGGAGACGGTCACCACCGATAACGGCGACGTGGAGCATCTGCCGTACATCGTGATGGAGTACGTCAAGGGCCAGACCCTGCGCGACATCATCAAGGTGAACGGCGCCTTGAGCCAGCGCGACTGCGAGCAGGTAATGCTCGGCGTGCTAAACGCCCTCGACTACTCGCATCGTATGGGCATCATCCACCGCGACATCAAACCCGGCAACATCATGATTTCCGAGCAGGGCGTGGTCAAGGTCATGGACTTCGGCA
>OBWS01000383.1_pt1 | contig 26171 bp, 29 predicted proteins | sample 1495291 | NCBI WGS metagenome assembly OBWS01 (sample SAMEA2580090, study PRJEB22360) | human gut metagenome | biome: human gut; feature: human-associated habitat; material: faeces | place: Denmark | collected 2008/2010 | reverse complement strand
CTGTACAACCTTCACCTTGAACTCACTTGAATATTTAGTCATAAAAATACCCCACAATCATTAGAGTATCTGTCTAACAATTATGGGGCACTTCAAGGCTGCGGGGGTTTTGTGTATCGTTTTGTACTAGCCTTTTAATTGTTCTAGAACTTTAACGTTTCTCCAGTTTACCGACAATGGCTACCCAACTTAAAAGAGACAAATTTGATTCCTCTAGTACGTACCTATCTTATAAAAAGCCCTAACCGCGATGGGCATCCAAAATCTCCGGACCATGCGTTGTTCCGACAACCACCGTTTTAACCAGATCAAGGAACAAGCCGTGTTCGACAATCCCAACCTGCTTATTGAGCCATTCCGCCAACAAATGCGGGTGTTCGATCCGGCCAAGATGCAGATCGATAATGTAATTCTTAGAATCCGTCAAAGCTTTGCTGCCATCCTCATTCAAACGATAAGCTGGTTTCAGGCCTTCATCCGCCAACCGCTGTAACAGCTTGCCACTACCAAACGGAATCACTTCTAGCGGCAACGGAAACTTTCCAAGTGTGTCCACCAGTTTGGTTTCGTCCACGATCCAAATATTACGTGCCGAATTAATCGCGACAATCTTTTCGATTAAGTGAGAACGGCCACCGCCTTTAATGCCTTGAAAGTGCTTGTCGACTTCATCGGCACCGTCAATGGTCAGATCAATTTTATCCACATCGTCCAGTGCTTTCATCGGAATTTCCAACGATTCTGCCTGTTTTTGCGTCCGGACACTGGTGGCAACGCCGGTTAAACTAAGATGCTCTTCTTTAATCCGCTGAGCGATGGCTTCAACAAGATAAAAGACTGTGGAACCCGTTCCCAAGCCAATTGTCATCCCGTCTTCAACAAACTCCGCTGCCTTTTGAGCGGCTTCTTGTTTCAACTTATCTTGGTCCATAGCTAACCATCCTTTTCGCTTTGTTGTCTTCATTATAATATGAAACGAACGGCAAATGGTGGTTTGTGAAGAAAATGACAAATTGACATTTTGCATGTTTAACCGTAATCTGCATTAGTTAATGCTTTTTCACAAACACTACTCGACAACCTATAAGTAAAAGTTCAAAGCAAAAAGGGCATTTAGGTCAATAATAGGCCTGATCAAAAGCAACTCCGTCAAGGGGATGCAAAAAAGACTTACCTTATCAAACCGGGTATAGCTTTTATATAGCCTGTTTTTGCTCAGTGGTTAGCGTATTCAGAATATGATTGACCCGTTGCTCGCGTAGTTGATAAAGCCCGCAATGCTCCCTACAAAAAGCTGTCCGGTCTTTCTTAATTTCGGCTAAAATCTGATCCACGATATCATTCGTCTGTTGGTTTGCCTGACGTAAAGCCCTTATCTTAGCATTACAGTCATTTCGTTTTTTAGCCATTGATAAGACTTTTAGAATCGTCTGTGCCTTATATTCACGAATCGGATGGCATTCTTCAAGCTGGTGTTTTATCAATAAATCTTTCATCAATCAAGTCTCCCTCGCATTTGTTACTTTTTCGATGGGGCCAACGAAAAAGTAAGCAACTACACTGATCGGTTGAGTGTTGACGCATTCTGCAACCACTGATTAAAAGGCGTTGACTCACATCCTTCAGACTAAAATTCGTAAATCGTAATCATTACGATTTACGAATTTTAGATTATTCCCAAAGCCTTGTTTTGTCAATATAAGCAGGGTTTTAAATGGCAAAAAACTAATACCGTCAAACCCTTAGTTAAGGGAATGGGTATTAGTTTTTGTTTTGAGACTACTTATCAGGTAATTATTAAGCTTCACTCATCATACTTTCACTCATCAAATGGACCTCATGATCAGCATGCCGCAATTCAGGCCAGTACTCTCGATTCGCCACAATCAGATCGTCCAGCACTTCTTTTGCCACTTGCGCACTAGGCAACGTCTTCGATAGCGTAAGTGCCTGCCAGAGTTCCTGATAATCATGATGAATCCAAGCGTCCACTACCAGCTTCTCTACCATCGCCTGATTAAGGATCATCCCGCGCTGAAACAGTGGAATTTTCCCTTGCGTTAACGGTTCGGCACCATCTTTTCCGACGATACAAGGCACTTCCACCATGATGTCGTCATCAATATTGGCGATTGCGCCATTATTTTCCACAATGAGCAACATGCGTTCATGTGTATTAAAGGCAATTGCACAGGCAAGATCCACGATAAATGAGGCGTGACTGTCGATTGGAAACGCGCCGACCTCACTCGTACCCGCGTCAATGATCTTTTGTGCTGCCGTGAAAACTCGTTTTTCTCGACCGTCCTCAACCTCATTAGCGCGTGTGTATTCAGGATCAGAATGGGCAACAACATAATCTGGGTATAAATAATACTTGAGGTACGTATTTGGCAGATAGTTAGGATCCACTGCAAGCAGATCCTGAGCTTTTTTGTGGGTCGCCTGCCAACTCGCATCCATGTGCTGCGTGTCCACTTCTACTTGGGTCAGATAACCGTGATGCGCTACATAGTCTCGAATCTGTGGTAAATATTCATGGCCGGCTTTATCCTTGACACTCGTCCACCAGCCAAAATGATTCATGCCAAAATAGCGCACCTCTAAATCTTCTGGTTGTAAGCCAACAATTTGTGACATCCGCCGCTGAGTTCCAACCGGCATATCACAAATATTCAAAATTTTGGCATTTGGCCGCAGCCGGCGACATGCTTCGGCCACAATCGATGCTGGATTGGAATAATTTAGCATCCAACAATCCGGTGAATACCGTTCCATAAAGTCAATGAGTTCAATGATGTCGCCGATACTGCGCATCCCATAGGCAATTCCGCCTGGGCCACAGGTTTCTTGTCCGACAACGTGATGCTTCAATGGAATCTTTTCATCCTGTTCCCGCATCTTGTAGCCACCAGAGCGAATGTGTGCAAAACAGAAGTCAACATCGGTAAAGGCGGTTTGGGGATCAGTCGTCCAAGTAAACTCGATATTAGGTGCTTTTTCCTTTAATTCAATGGCGATCGCCTTTGCAATTATCGCTTGGCGGGCTTCGTCAATGTCGTACAGTTTCAAAGCCCGTAACGGAAAACGATCCGCATTTTCCAGCAGCATCATGACAATACCTGCTGTATAAGTACTGCCTCCGCCTGCAATCACAATAGAAAACTTCTTAGTCTTAGTCATCATAAACTCTCCTATTCAACTTCTGCTTTGTCGAACCCTAATGCTGCATCCACCGCGGTCCGTACTTTAGTGACTGCTAATCCGTAGACAACATGGACATTGTTGCCTTTTTTGATCACCCCACTGGCGCCGGTAACATTCTTTAATGTCGCTTCATCAACCAGATCAGGATCTTTTAAAACCGTTCGCAAGCGGGTATAACAATTCGTCACACTTTCAAAGTTGTCCGCTCCACCAAGTGCTTCAATAATGGTCGCGACTGGCACATCTTGGGAACCTTTGGGAATTTGTACAGGTGGCGTTTGCTTCTTCGCCTGATAATCGGCTTTACTATAAAGTTTGGTTTCTTCGGTATCTTGCTCACGCCCAATGGTTTTCAAATTGAATCGTCCAATCAAAAACCTGAACGTAAAGTAATAGATGAAGAAGAAGGCAATCCCGACGAGTATATACATCGGCCAGTGAGTTTTTCCGATACCCAGTGGCAGGTTATACAGTAGAAAATCAAGGAAGCCATTTGGTCCAATTGCCCGAACGTTAAGGAGGTTCAAGACGACCATGCTCAAACCGCTCAGCCCAGCATGAACGACAAACAGTAACGGGGCAATGAACATGAACGAAAACTCGATTGGTTCGGTGACACCAGCTAAGAAAGAAGTCACAACTGCAGGAATTAGGATTGCCTTGACTTTATTCTTGTTTTCCGGTTTCGCCATTTGATACATCGCTAAACATGCGCCGATCAAGCCAAACATTTTCGAAATACCACGTGCATCCCAGATAACCGAGCGCGATAGTAGGTGAATACCAGGATCGGCCATCTCCGCGTAATAAATATTTCTGGCACCTTCAAAAATGTGACCACCGATTTCTTCAACCCCACCAAGCGAGGTATAAAGAAACGGCGTGTAAATGAGGTGGTGTAAGCCGGTCGGAATCAGCAATCGTTCCAGTGACCCATAAAGGAATAACCCAAAGTTACCGGTCTGATTAATTACGTGGCCCAAACCGGAAATACCCATTTGGATGAATGGCCACACATAGGTCAGTGCGACTGCCAATAAAACCGTCACCGGAATCAGTACAATAAAGACAAAACGACTGCCACCATAAATCTGAAATGCACTGTGGAATTCAGTATCAACAAATTTGTTATGGATATAACCAAACGTAATACCGAGAATAATGCCCAGAAAAACGCCCATATCCAGAATCTGAACCCCAAGCACCGCTGCCTGGCCGGTTCCTTGAAGATTCTCAGCTTTGGAAAGAATTCCCCGCAGCTCCATAAACTTATTCATGGCATTGATGAAAACTAAGAAAGTCAGCAAAGCCGTGAATCCGGCCTCTGCTTTTTTCTTCTTCGCCAAACCAACCGCTAACCCCACACAGAAAATCACCCCAAGATTGGTCAGAATTGACACCAATGACCCCGACAAAATCAAACCAAAGCCCTTGGTCACTGGATTATTCATAAATGGGACAACTTCAAGCAATTTTTGATTCGTAAAGATATTGCCGATCGCGATCAAAATACCCGCAATCGGTAGAATTAGCACCGGCACAAACATTGCCTTTGAAAATCGCTGTAAGCCATCCATGACCTTTTGCTTCATCCCTTTTCACCTCTCCGATAGGCATATTTAGTAACCTGATATCGTTGCTGGTTTAAACTTAACAAAGTATCGGTGGTATGAAAACCCTTTCAAAGTCATTGGGAACGCGTTACGCTCGCTTGGAACAGGTTCCATTCAGCTCATGAAAGCCAAATAAAAAGCCATACGTTTTTCACGTACAGCCTTTCTCTACACTATAATTGTTCGATATCCACTTAAAGCTTTTTGTCTTTCAAGCGCCCGATATAAAACGTCAAACCTGAAACCAATCCTGCAATGACTGGACATAACAGCAATAGCCACACTGATTCAATGCCAAAAATTTCAGCAAAATAACCAAACAGACCAACGACGACAGATACAACAATACTGGCAGTGACAACGCGCTTCTGATCTTGGGAACTGGCCACTCGCACTCACCCCTTCAAAACTTTATTTCAGGGTATGCCATTGTTTCTGTTCATGCAAGACTTGTTGCAATGATGGTGCAGCTAATTCAGTTTCTCCACCTCGCCGATCTCCAGCTCAAACAAGGCCAGCATCTGCGGGTAAAACAGCGATGCCCGTTGATTTAACTCATCCAGTGGAAAATCATCCGCGACTTTAAGCGTCCAGTCAGCCATTTTAGCCAATGTACTGTCTGCGTTACCAGTGAAGGCAACAACGGGAACCGGCAAACTGCTGACTAAAGCCGCTTTATCAATCACACTCTGCGTCTCGCCAGACTTTGAAACAACGATAAACAATCCCAAATCCTCTAAATAATTCTCCAACAACGCAGCCGAATCACCTGGGGTTGAGAAAAAACACCGCTTACCTAGAATCTGAAATTTTTTAAACATATACTGCCCAATTACGCCTGAAAAACCAGCCGCATACAGGTACAAATATTGACTTTCAACCGCCGCGATTTGTTGAGCCACTGCGCGAATGGTCGTCGCATCATTTTGATCAAGCACCGCTGATTGCAACGGATCCTCAGTAGCGTCAACGGGTTGCATGCCGGCCTCGCCATGACGCAACATTGTCATCAACTTATACTGCATCTCTACGAAACCGCGATAACCCATTTTGTGTGCTAACCGCATGACGGTCGTGGCCGATGTGTAATTCGCTTTCGCCACGCCGCGTACGCCCAGATCTAACACACGGTCAATGTTGGCCACCAGATACCGCAAAACCGTGAACTCAGTCTCCGTCAAATTCTTCCCCGCAACCAGCTTTTCTAGTTTCACAATTGTCAGCGATCTTTTCATTGTTCGTCATGCTGATTTAACAACCAATCCTGCGCAAGTGAAAATGTTCAATCGGCATACGTCAATGTCGTAACCTGATCGCCATGCGCAACCGGCCCCGCTTTAATCGCATCGAACGCTTTCACCTTATCCATATTTGTAAACACAACCACCACAGCCGGGTCACGATTTGAGGCTTTAATCGCGGCAATATCGACTTGCGACAAAACATCACCCGCCTGAACTTCATCCCCCGCCGCAATCTTAGTCTCAAACGGTTCCCCGTCCATCTCAACCGTATCCAATCCCATGTGGACTAACACTTCAAGTCCTGCTACGGATGTAATTCCAATGGCATGTTTCGTCGGGAAAACCGAGCTGATGACGCCTGAAATTGGCGCATAAACTAGCCCTTCTTCGGGCGCAACTGCATACCCATCGCCCATCATCTTTTCCGAAAAAACGCCATCTTTGAGCGCCTCCAACGGCATTAACTCGCCTGTCACCGGTGCAGTGAAAACGTCACGCTTTTCTTTTTTGAACAACCCGAACATTAATCGCCATCCCCTTCTGAATTTAACTGAAACCCTGCAAGTTCACGGGCGTTATTTTTTATTGTACAGGAAAAAGGAGAAATATGTAAACGGTTTCTCAGCTGGGAAATACGCCAAGCAAAAACATTGCGATGACTATTTGAAGCATGCTATCATTATTTCAGTCAAAAGATTATGGACGGTCTTTTTGATTGTCTACTATTACTATTTCCAAAAGCTCCATGCTCGAAAGGGAGTATAGGCGTCCACCAATACTCCCCTGACAAGACCGTTCAAGACGGTTGACATTAAGTTGAACAATCAAAGGATCGTCGCCTTCGTCAAAAGGTTATCGACGGTCTTTTTGATTGTCTAGGATTGCTACCTTCAATGGCACCATGCTATAATAAAACGCGAAAACCGTTCAAGACGGTTGACATAAGATTTGCAATCAAAAGACCGTCATCTTCTCCAAAAGATTAGCGACGGTCTTTTTGATTGTCTAGGATTGCTACCTCCAATGGCACCATGCTATAATAAAACACGAAAGGGAGCATCGGTGGCTGCCGATACTCCCCTGACAAGACCGTTCAAGACGGTTGGCATTAAGTTGACTAATCAAAAGACCGTCATCTTCTCCAAAAGATTAGCGACGGTCTTTTTGATTGTCTTGTATTATCAGCATAATGGTGATGATCAGCGCAATCAACGATAATACGAAATCACCGAAGACCGGCATCAGCATCAACGCATCAGCAACAGACAACTAGGCACCTCCTTCCGTATAGATTTTGATCATCGCGCATAGGCGACCACCTCACAATACGTTGGATTTGCCAACCGTCATTCACTTTCTTGTCTTGTTCATTATGCCATACAAAACGTCAAAACGCCTGCTATCTCAATGATTTCAGGCGTTTTTTAATATTTGGATTGTACTTTCTGATATATCAAACAGCGTTAGCCCTGGAGCCTCACAGCCAAGAGTTAAACCTCAGTCACTAATCCGCCGCAACCAGCTCACTCGCATCCACCAGTCGCTTGGTCATCTCCCACAGCTTGGCCACGTCTTCCGGTCGCGTCAGGCCAGTTGCCTTGTCAATGATCGAACTGTAAACATGCGGGATCACCTGTTTAACGCCGGCATCCAAGGCAATTTGGAGAATCGCTTCGTAATTATCCAAGTCAATGCCGCCAGTAGGTTCGAGGTTAAAACCTTCCGCGGCACAAGCTTTAGCCACTGCGCGGAATTCGGCTTCATGCTTCAAGCCGCCCATGGGGAAGAATTTGAAGCTGGTGCCGCCCATGTCTTGCAATAGGGCAATGGCGGTTTCAACCGGAACTTCTGCGGCCGGCTTTTGGCTGCTCTTCGGTCCAGTGGCAAGATTAACGATGCCGACTTTGCCAGTTGGTGAGACCAAGCCATTAATGACGGTCTCATTTTGGCCTAAAAGTGCGCGACTGGTACCAACGCCGGTGAAAACTTGATTAACGTGTTGGGGTTGCAAGACTTGCGAAACCCGACTCACCATGGCGCTTTGATTCGGGTCGCCTGCGCCTAAGCCAACCGATAACCCATTAGCGGTCACGGCTTGATATTTTTTCATATCTTCAATCGCCGCTTCATCGGTTGCGTAGTTCTTGGTCAAAACGCCGACCACCACATGGCCTTCCGCAGCTTCATAGATGTCTTTGGCATTGTCGACGGAACCAGCGAGCACATTTAGAGCGACACGATTTTTATAATAGTTTGGGGTTAAGTTCATGGAAGACAACCTTTCTATGCGAGAATTTCTTTGAGACGATTGACGATCAGGTCCATTTCCGCTTGATCAACGGCACGAATATCGAATTCGATGATCCCTTCATTAGCCCGATATTCGCGCGTGTAGATAGCCGGATCCCCTACCTTTAGTTCGGCTGTAACCTGCTTGGCATTCTTGGGACTGGAGGCTTCTACCGTCACCGCGGCCCGGAAAATCGGGCGTCCGGCGCCATCTTGGACTTCCTTCACGTTCAGGTGTGACACCTCATTCAAAGCGGCCACGAATGGGTGTAGCCGCTTCTTCATCGCGTCACCGGACTCTGGACCGTGATCCAGATATTGGCTAAGTGCGGTGGTAAACCCGAGCAGATTTTCCTTGCCGATTTTCATGGCCCGGCCAATCCCAAGTCCTTGCAGTTTCGTCCAACCGATATACGGCTCCTTGCCGAAAACCAAGCCTGACGCTGGGCCTTCAATCGCCTTGGCCCCAGAAAACAGCACCACGTCAACGCCCATTTCGACATACTTGTGCAAATCCTCTTCCGCCGCAGCATCGAGAATCAACGGAAGATCGTGGCGATGAGCAATCTCCAAGGCTTCCTGAATTGTCAGCATGCTTTTTTGCACCGCGTGATGACTTTTCACATAGAAAATTGCTGCAGTGTTGGCTGTGATCATCATCTCCACATGTTCCGGCGTGCACATATTGGCATACCCGGCCTCAACTACCTGACCGCCGCCGAGTTCAATCATGACTTCTTCCGGCGTGCCATAATCAACATTCTGTCCCTTAGGCAAAATGATTTCACGCTTGGTATACCGCGAAGAAAACGGATGATAAACATGATACTTACTACCTTCACCGATAATTCCGGCAACAGCTTCAGCAATCCCGGCCGACGCTGAGTTCACCACCACAGCGCCTTCAGTTCCCAGTTTTTTGGCAATGTACGCGCCAGTTTTATCAACCAGATCCTTCATTTCAAAAAAGTGGGTATCCCCAAACTGCTGCGCCTGAATCGCGGCCTCCGGGACTTTGGAAACGCCCAGAATGGTCATTTTACCGCTAGCGTTGATCACGTGCTTCAAATCGTAAGTGCTGTAATAATCTGTCATGCGTGTTGTTCCTCCAAATCGTAAACCGCCCCGCCAACAACTGTGTAAATTGGCGCGATGAGTTGCTGGCCGGTTTTTGTGTTGCCATTAGAATCCGTTAATACCTTATCACCTTTTGTTAGGTTAAAAATGGTCACGTCCGCATCTTTTCCTGGTCGCAACCGGCCTTTATTCAAAAGATGGAAGGTGTCCGCCGGTGCAAAAGTCACCATCCGAATAACTTCTGGTAAGGTATAGCCGAGCAGCAACATCTTTTCCATCGTCGTCGCCATGTCATAAACGGGACCATTTTCACGATTGCGGTGGTAAATATCCGTGCTCAAGGATTTAGGATCAAGGCCATGATCGCGGGCAATCTGCATGGTTTTAAAATTAAACGAATCTGTCCCATGGCCCACATCGAAAACAACCCCACGGTCATATGCATCATAGACGAATTCCTTGATCTCACCGTTTTCATCAATCATCCCATTTGGCTTGCCGTTATAAGCATGCGTCAGAACATCCCCCGTGCCCATCGCCTGCAAAATATCTTTGAGTTCAGGCGGATTGGCCCCGACATGCACCATAATCGGCAGATGTCCGAGCAAAGCCGCATATGATCTTGCCGCCAATAGTGGCTTGATGCCATTATCAATCACCACCGAATGGCTTTCACGGGCCTTGATGCCGACGATAAAATCAGGTAAGTCCGCAACCACATCAAACAACGCCTGCTTGTTGACTTTATCTAGGTCTCCGAGCTCATCCTGCGCTAAAATACCGGTGCGACCGATATTGATCAGTGCGTAAACATTGGTCTTTTTAGCGCGTGTAATGTCGTAAAAACTCCGAATATTGTCCGCACCGGTTGATCCCGCATCGATCACGGTTGTTACGCCGGCCTTGTACCCATCTTCATCGGGATCGTCATAGTACAAAGATAGCTTTTCATAGCAATGCACGTGATCGTCAATCCACCCAGCCGTGACGTAGGATTGCTGGTGTAAGTCAATTTCCTGATGACCGCCTGCTCCTTCCAGTTTTGGTGCTACCGCAGCGATCCGGCCGCCATTAATGCCGACCTCGATCGGCTGTTCACGTTCTGTTTTACCGTTCTTAATTAAGACATCAAACACAAGTGATTACCTGCCTTTCGATTTGATTGTAGCCATTTTTGGATGCAACGCTTGGAGAAGTTTGAAGTGCGTCAACAAGTGGGGAATCTGAACATGAAAATGGTTACTCCAGTGTGCTAGGCTCTCCAAAATCTTGCTCTTCTGCCACTCTCCGAAACGCGCAAACTGGCACAGAAACCTGTACATAAGGACCTTAGACCGCCAATGACCAAAGACCAGTCATTGGCGGTCTAAGGCCACTTATGCTCCGGTTTCTAAGCGCGCCAGTTTACGCTCTTAAAGTTTCACCGGGAAGAAGAATCCCATAATCATCGCGCCAATAATCGCACCGCCTGGGATTGGTTTTTTCCAAGCGTAGAACAACGCTGCGCCGACCGTGCTGCCAATGCCAATCGGAATGCTGGCAGTCACGGCACTGAGAATAATCAGCGGCCCAAGGAAGCGGCCCGTTTGGTTACCGGCTCCCATCATAACGTCGGCACCAAATGTCGCATTGCTTTGGTTAATCGTGAACTTCCGCACCAGGAAAATGATCATCCCGATGATTAAGCCCAAAATCGCCCCAGTTAACAACGCCAAGGCAAAGTTTGACACCAGCGACTTGGCGCCAACCGACAGTAAGATCGCCGGAATCCCGATCCCGACCCCTGTCAAAATCGAACCGCCAAGATCCAGAATGCCGACAAGTGACCCTTCCAGAATCCGGGCAAACAGGAAACTTGCCCCAAACGCCGCCGCTGCGCCATATGAGCCACCGGTCATGCCGGCTTTCAACATGGCCACAATCGCCACTTCATTGAAGGCCCCAACGCCATAATTAAAATACATGGATGTTCCGGCAAAAACGCCTGCCGACATCATTGCAACAATCGCGACAAAACCCCAATCCGCATGCCAGAAATCACGATCTGCGGCTTCTCTCAATTCTTCTTCAATTGGTGCTTGATTTGCTACAGCTTGTTTATCCGCCATCAGTCAATCCACCTCTACTTTCCGCTTAACGTGTTATGAATATTCGACAACCAGTCAGGTGCATTTAAGTTAAAGGACTTCAGCAAGTTGAGATCGAATCCGCGGAAGAACCCTGATAAGACGAAGAGCAAAATGGCCGCAACCAAAATTGATTTCGTAATTCGAGTCCATCCTAGTTCATCAACACCTTTACCGACAAGAATGCCTAAAACCACCCCTGGTACCGCATTACCCATAATCATGGCCGACAAACCACCAAACACGGTTCCAAACAGGCCTGACCGTCGACCGGCATCAATTGCCGCCAACCAGAATAAGATTGGCATGACAAGGTTAATCAACTGATTCGCCGCCGGAACAAGCACTTTAACCGCCGTCACTTGCAGCGATTCGGGAATCGAACTGGACGTGACATTCAAGAAAGCAACGACCACGATACCGGCAATCGCCCCGGCAATCCCCATTTTCTTAGGATTATGCATGGTTTGTTCAACGTTACGATTTTTAACCAGTAACCCAGCAGCCGCCCAGTTCGGAATGACACGGTGCGTAATATCCTGCGTAAAGGCGCCGGCCCCAACCGTTGACGCCCAGGCATTGAAGAAGAAGCCCAACCCGAAACTAAAATGCGAAGCCGGATCGCCTTCTGCCGCGTTCATTTCGCCCAGTGTTCGAAACGCGCCCAAAGCTTGTGTCTTTGGCGCGGTGAACATCCGTGCTGCCCCAACCCCTGCCGCAAAACCAACCAATCCGCCAATAATGATGGACTGGAATAAAATTGTGAGAATTGGCAATTCATTTCACACCCTTCAAAATATTCTTTAGATTCGGCAATGACATGGCATCCGGCGATGGTGCCGCGACGTCTTCAAAAACCAAAGCGTCAAGGTCAATCGCCGTAACTGCAACTGTCACTGCCAGTGTCACTGCATAAGTGGTACGCGTGCGTTTAAAAAAGAAAAACAGAAACTTTTCCGTATAACTCGACTTAACCAGTTTCAGCGGCTCGACTTTTTCGGGAACGATCCGCAAAATCGCAGTTTCGGTATCACCAATCAGCTGTTTTTGGATATTGCTAAAAGCGGCTGCAAAGGCTTGCTGCTTGGTTTCGCCTTTGCCAGATACCGTGACGACTTGATGCTTGGTTTCATTGACGACTGTCATTTATAACCGCACTCCTTACGCTTCGGGATACTTCTTGTTCCACGCTTCGACCAGTGCCTTACCCAACGCTTCTTGATCCATAAAACCAAAGCCGAGAACCTTGGTGCCTTCCTCGATGGCAGTTACGCCTTCTTGAATCGAGCGCATGCCATGACGTTCCGGCCACCCATATTGCGTATGCGCAGTAATCGCGCCGGCACCGCCAGAACCACAGAAGCTAATGCCCATATCGGCTTTTTCTTTATCCATCACCTGACCCAAACGCATATCCGCCCCCATACCAGGCACCACAACGGCAGTACCACCAGCGGCTTCAACCCCTTTAGCAACGTTTTGACCCTTACCCATCCGATCTGCGATAACTACTTTAACCATGATATCTTCCTCCTGAGCGTGAACTGGCGCGGTTAGAATCTTCGCCAGTTAACACGAGATAATTGCAATCGTAAAATATCTCCACTTCAAATCTTGTTCTGCGCCGCTTCAAAGTGAATCGATAACACATACTTCTCCGCATCCGCCAAATGACCGATGCGTCGAACCACTTGATCGGCTAAATCCAGCGACTTTTTCGAGACTTCCGCAAACATTTGGGGATCGACTGCCGGCAACTGTTCGCCTGACTTTGAGCGGTTGATCATTTCAATCAGATGATTCGTCAACACTTGCAACTGAACCGCGGTAAAATGAATCTCCGCTTGTTCGGCTAACTGAATCACGTCACTGACAATCACTTGAACCGCCTGTGGATCTTGGCTTTGGGCAATCATTTTTTGCACTTCAACAGGTAGCTTAATTTCGGCTTCCAGTGGTGACATCCCCCTTCTGAGACACAGCATGACCTAAATTCAAATATTCAAGAATCGCATGGACTTCCGCGCGATTGATGGCAAGGCCATGATCGGTAAAAATTCGTTCCACGGTGCCAGCTAATTTGGCATCGTCATGATTAGGTTTTCCTTGGTACTGCTTGCCAAACATAATGCGCTGGGCAGCTAAAAAGACGTGCATCATGAACGCATCGGCATAATACGGGTCAATCTTGGTTGGCAACTGGCGCTTGAGTTCTGAATAAAGACTGAACATGGTCAGAATGGTTTGTTGCGTCTGCTTTTCCAGATCAGGCTTAGGCTTAATCGGGACTACCGGCGGCTCTGCTTTGAGTTGTTCAAGTGACACCTGCAAGCGTTTGGCCACCGCACGTCGGATAGCGGCAATATCAGTCGCGTTTGGCAACGGTTGGACTTCAATGACTTGCACATCCAGATGCTTCAGTGGGAAAACGCTAATCACCAGCTCAGGATGCTCGCGGGCAATCAGCGCCCGTGCATCATCAATGGAGGCAAATCCGACCAATTCAATGTTGGGTATCGCCGAAGCCACGCGCTGTTGAATCAGATTGGTGATCCCAATACCGGTGGCACAAATATAAGCGACCCGCACCGTTTTCAGTTGGCTGTCCCGATTGAGCGATACCATGAAATGCAAGGCGATAAAGGCCACAAATGCATCGTTCAAAATCGGGCGATAGGCGGCCAGCTCCTTATGCACCGTCTTTTCAATTGCTGCAAACAACTGCGGATATTCGTGCTTGATGTCCTGCGTAAACGGACTGTATTGAAGCAGTTGATTCTCCTTGCCAAGCGACTGGCTGAGGTGCAGGTAGAGATTTTCCTGAAGTTGACTGTCGTGACTGAAATCGTGATCAACCAGCGCCCCAACTGCCAGGATAATTCGGTGCGTCATAGCCACAAAGTTGTCGTTCTGTGCCACCGTTAACTTCTGACCATCTGCTCCAAGGTAATAAGCAAAGTCGTCGGCCCAAACTGGCAAGTTGTAAAACGCCAGTGCTTTGAGAATCAACTGCCCGGTAAACGTGGTGCTGTCGCCTTGCTCCACAATCCGATGATAACTATTCACCGGCTGATTAATCCCTTGGCGCACAATGCCGATTGCAAGCCGAATCATGGTCGTGATCAAAGCGCTGGGATCAGGCATTTTCTGATCCTGTTTTCCCAGTTGAATCGCCGCTTTCAGGATCGTATTAAACGCATGATCAAAGGTCGGCTCACTCGTCAAAACGAGCGCCCGTTTCGGTTCAACCAAGGCATTGAGGCAATCCACCAGCTCCGCCATCAACGTCTTACGATTCAACTGCTGAGCGATAATGCGTTCCAGCAACCGGCGAATATCCAGCTCCGTCCCCGTGAGTTTGTAGCCATAATAATTCTTACTCGTGAGCTTCACATTCACTTGATGCAAAAAGGCTGCCAGTTTCTTTAAATCGTTATTCACCGTTGTTTGACTGACATTCACCCGCGCTTGAAGCTGCTGTTGCGTCGTATAGTCACCTGTTTGCGCCAAAATCAGAATCATGCGGATAATCCGTTCATTCGGGGCCAAATAGTTATCCGCCAACTGCTCATCGATTTTCTCGCGCAGTGCCATGCGATCTTCAACGCTTGCTTCAATCCAGACGCCTTTTCGTGGTGCGCTTTCGAGTTTGGAATGGTGCAACGCAAGCCATTCACGAATATCTGCCAAGTCATACTTCACGGTGCGAATACTGACCGCCACGGCTTCTGCCAACTGCTTAGATGTCACCACCCCTTCAGCATTCAATAACTGCAACACAATTTGCCGCTGCCGAGTACTCAATTGCAACGTGTTCACCCCCTCGTAAAACCACTTGCCACAACGATGCCAGACGCCTGCCAGAACGCCATTCACACCGTCCATTTCCAACCTCCACCGTCACTTTAAAGCGCTTTCTAAAAAGAAACAATACGCAATCATTGCACGATTAATCGTGCAATCGCATGTGATCGGGCAAACAATGGCAAAATGGTCTGTTCCAATTATAACGAAGACTGTATTCATGCCGCTAACTTTCACCCTTATAAAAATGCTTATGTATAGGGATTAAAATGATAAGTAAACGCTGACTATGCCTGTATTGATATGGAACAATCGCCCAGACAGGTTCAGACACTTTTCACATTATTAAGAACTTAATCATGCAAAAATATGTTTCTCACACCCTCAAATACAACTGTTATCTGATTTTGAATTTATAAACCACATCAAGTTTTTGAATGCTTCACATAAAATAATAAATAGTTAGGTGGCACATCCACAAAACCCCATAACTTACCTCATCGTCACTAATCGCAGCGGCTTGCGTTCATCAAAAAAGCCTCCTGTTGCTCAACTTTCGGCAACAAGAGGCATCTTTATTTTGCTAGTGCTTTTTCTCTTAAACTCCCGCGGTCCTATCAAGCTGGCGTCCTTCTTCATTGAACACCCGAATCGCATCGTTAGCAGCTGCGTTTGTCATTAGCTGTTTAAAGATATCATAACTGATCGTCACATTAGCAGCGCCGGCTTTGATCGCGGCCATGACTTGTGAGGCGTTTTTGAAACTTGCCCCCATGATCTTAATATGCGTATCGGTACTTTGATAAAAGCTGTGGGTCTCGGCGATCATTTTATATGGATCAATGTCGAGCTGCTCCATGCGATTCACGTATGGCGCGATATAGTCGCAATCCACAACGCAAGCCATGAAGCCTTGGCGCGTTGAATATACGGCCGTTCCCAGCAGACATTCATCGGGCTTTTTATCCCTAATTGCAGAGATTGCCTGATAGCCCGGTTCAAACAGCGGCACTTTAAACGCCATTCGGGTATCATCCGTGTCCGGAAAACGGCGGCGCAATTCATGATAATCAGCCAACAGTTCGTCCTTGGTATCACCCACCAGCTGAACGAATAAAACGCCGGGCTTTAAGGCGCGAATCTTAGTCAGCTGTTCAAAACGCGGCTGGCCTTCCTTAAGCAACAACTTAGGATTAGTCGTAACGCCTTCAAACTGGTTAAACTGCAACATTTCCTTAATCTGGCTGAGATTAGCAGTATCAATGAACATCGCTTATTCCCCCTTCATAACCTTAATGACGGTGCCGACATCCAAATCCGGATAGGGCTTTTTCTCCAAGTACAGTGATCCGGCCAGTTCCGGTGTGGTCGCACCGTCAAAAACAATCGCGGTGTGGCCTAAATTGCCTAAGTTCGTATTGACTTCGTTGCCCACCGCCGTAATGGCATAAGTCTGATCACCAAACATCATCACATCGCCGGGCTTAATCGGCTCAAGAATTTGATTCACTTTGATAATGAAGCAGGATGATCGCAACGCGTCAGGCGCCTCATCTCCAAAAAGAATCGCCATGTTAATATCCTTAAACCCGCGCGCTTCGGAACCAACTTCAAGAATGGTGGTTTCATATTTCACTGTTGCTACTGACGACACCGCACTCACCTCTCTAAAAATCCTGCTTTATTTTGCATACAAACCAAAACTTGCCAACCAAGCGACTACGACTCGGGGTACCCCGTTTAAGAACCGCGAATACAACACTGAAACCACGCCGACTTCAACGGTTTTTGAGTCTGCTTCTTCAAGCCCTAAACCAACAGGAATGAAGTCAGCCGCATTTTGCGTATTAATGGCAAACAGTGCCGGTAATGCATATTGCGGTTGAATGTTACCACGGCCGATTTCAACCCCGATCAGCGTCCCGATGACTTGGGCAATAACCGCGCCTGGACCGAGAATTGGGGATAAGAATGGCAAGGAACAGATAAAACCAATCGCAATTAAGCCAAAAACATTCCCAGCCAGTGGCGTCATGAGTTTGGCAAACCAACTGCCTAAACCTGAGCCCTGAATAATCCCGATTAGCAACGCGACAAAGGCCATAAACGGAATTACGGTGTTAAGCATGGTCTGGACAGAATCTTTTGCCGCTTGGTTAAAAGTCGCAATTACCTTCCCGGCACCAATTCCGATTCGAGCAATAAAGTTAGGCTTTTTCATTTGGGCAGTGATCGTTTTGTTCGTGTCAAACTTGGCTTCGCGAGCTTCAGCAGCTTGCTCGTCGGCTGCTGCTGTTTGCTTTTCTGTGGTCGTTGTTGCCGCCGACCCTGCTTCTGCCAAGGCAGCATGCTGCTTGCCGGCTTCACCGCGCTGGTCAAATGGAACGCCATTTAACGCCTGATCCGGAACAGCATCATCCGGCAATGCGGTAATCTGATTCACATCAACATTGGAAACATACAATTTAGGCACAATATATTTTGCCAGTGGTCCGGATTTTCCGGTGGGCAACACATTGATGGTTAAGATATTTTTCTTCGGATAAATCCCACAGCGCAGCGTTCCGCCACAGTCAATGATCGCCAATGCCGTTTCGTCTTCAGGAATGGATGTTTTAAATCCATCGACGGCTTCCATTCCGGTCAATTCCGCAATTTTGTCCACGATGGCCGGCCGGTTACCGCCTGTCACGTAGATAAACTTATGCTTCTGTTCGGTCGGTGTAATTGTCAACGGCCCGCCATAGCCGCCTGATCCTTTAACGACTTGAATGCTATGCCATTTTTTCTCAGCCATGATCCTAATCTCCTCATTTTAAAATCACTTCAACTTCACGCTATGACCGCTGCTAAACTTCTTGGCCGTTACGTGCAGACAGATCAACGGTTTTGCTCAGAGTAATGCCAGTTTGCTTGGAAACATAAGCAGTTGTGAAGTCGGTAATCCAGCCACCGATAAAGTTCATGACAATCCCGACTAACATATAGCGAATAGCCAGATCCATTTGATTCAGTCCGAGTTTTTGCACCCCTTGCGCAATCCCCAACCAGACAAACAGTTCACCTGGATTGATATGCGGGAAGACGCCATTACTCGTATGACAAAACTGGGCTTGAGCGGCATAATAACTAGGCTTGTAGTATTCAGGCAGGAACCGAGCCAACGTGAAACACATTGGATTGCCCAGCATGAACGCCGCAAGAAAAGGTAAAACCAGATAACGCATTAACACATTACGACTTGCTTTTTGGGCAAACCGTTCGATGCGTTCTTCCCCGATAAAGGCAATAATCGTATTCATCAGTACCAACAACAGCAGCACAACCGGCACAATGTTGGTCATCCAGCTAATAAACGTCTTGCCGCCAGTTTGAAACAGCTTCATAAAGCCAGCGGCAAAGTCAGAAATGTATTGCATGATGGCATCCCCTTAGATCGTATTTTTTCTAAAAACATGCGCCAATGCATCAGGCAATGCTTTGATGCGCTGACCGATCTCATTAAAAATCGGCAGTGCAAACATGCTGACGCGGCTCGTATCAAAATCTTCGAAACTAAGATTATTCGTTTTATAATTCACATAATTACGGTAAGCATTCAGAAAACACTCACGCTCGGTCCGACTCAGCTTCTGCAGGGCCGTATAATCAGCGCCGACTTCAGCGACTAACTCACCATCAAATTGAGCAACTTCGCGAAACCGGCTAAAAACGCTCAACCCTTTCATCACCCGAATTTCCTGAATCCGATCATCGTGATCCAACCCAATCAACATCAGACTGCCTTGCCGAAAACGCCGCGGATTCTTACCGATTAAGACGCGGCCTTCCTGACGAACTGCATGATAATTGCGGGCAAAATTACGAATTTGAAAATAGCCCATTAACGCCTGCAATAAAAAGGCGGCAGCCACAAAAATACCTAGTATCAAAATGTTCATTCATAATCCCTCCGTTACAATGGTTAACGGATCGCGACTGTCTGTAATTTTCTGAAGATTAGCCATCGCCGTTTCATTCACCGCCAGCAAAAACAGCAAATCATACAACATGGATAAGTCCTCCAACGCTTTTTTGCCTAAGGTCCGCGGAATCCCGATGACAAAAATATAACTAACGGACTTGCCGCCAATCGTGATGGCATGTGTCAACACACTCAGATGCAGAAACAAGCGATTCTGATCAATATCGGCAATCGCATGGGGAATCGCCGCGCCATTATCAAGCACAAACTTGGTGGTGGCTTCATGTTGAATGAGCCGCTCGATAAAACCGGCATCGACCAATCCTGCCTGGCAATCTGCCTGAAGCGTCGCGCGCAAAACAGCTTCATACGATTGCCCCGGGTGATTGTCATAGATTTGCGCCCGCCAGATAATGCGGCCAGCATCAATTTCATGTTGCACAGCCGAGGCGCGCACCTTCGTCTCAAGCACCCGATCCCGAAAAATGTCGCCAATCATGACCACGGGAACTTTCAATCTGAATGCCAATGGCCGGTCTGTAAAAACCATGATGAGTTGATCCTGATGGGCAAGAATATCGGTCTCATCCTGAAAAGTCCGAATGCTGACTTGCGATTCAAACATGGTGTTCAATTGACTTTGCAAATATTGCAACACGCTTTGCCCCATGCTTGAAAAGAATCCAACTTGCGGCTGATCCAGCGACGCCCGATCCGCATGTTGCAGCGCCATTTCGAAGTAAACGGTCAAATAATTAATCTCAACATCCGCAATGTGAATCCCTAAAATTTCTTCCAGCTTATCAATCATCACCATCGCCATATCGGCCGCTAACTGAAACCGCTGAAGCATCTTATCGGTTAAATAATCCGATGGCGAAATATGAAAAATGCCGCGATTGATCAGAAAAATCAAATGATACTTCGTCGTTTGATAAAACTGATCATAATCAATTTTGGCATCAACCAAGGTCCGAATGTCAGCCGCAATTCGATCGAAAATGACTTTGTTTGCCTGTACCTTTTGGGCTAACTTTTCTGCTGATAATAATTTATTTGCATACAGGTTAAACGGAAACGCCAAAAAGTTATATTCTTCCTGATTGAACTTGACCCGACACCGATCCTCAATGTCCGCAATGATGTTAATGAACAAAGGTGAATCTTCCATTAAGTTCGTGTAATACTTGCTGATGCCGTTAAGTTCATAGTGATGACGCTTCAGGAAAACGACAATTTGCATCACCTTTTGGAAGATCTGGGTGGTACTCGTTTTGATCTTGGCCGCATTGAGTCGGCTAATCACCGCCGCGACTAAAGTCTTATCGTCAAAAAGCCTTGCCTGTACATAGTCGAATAAGTGGTTATAAATCAGCATCGTTAAATCGACCGTTGAGCCCACCTGCAGCTTAATGCCGCGACTCGTTGCACTTTCAATGCCAAGATCGTAATTTTTTAACCAGTGCCGACACGCGTCTAAATCTTTTAGAAGTGTGCCACGACTCACGGTCAGCTGGTCGGCAATCTCGTCCATGGGTACAAATTTCCGTTCTTTGATCAACCGAAACAGAATCTCCGCCTGCCGTTTTTGCTTGTCGTTATTATCAATGTTTTGCTTGAACACGCCTGACTGAATCAGTGAAAATTTTCGATAATTCAGAATATGCAGGAAGTACCCGCTTTTGTTAATGCGAATTTCGGCTGCATCCCCCAACGACTCGCCTAGTTCATGGATATATTTTTGCATCGTGCGTGTCGAAACATTCTCGCTTTCAGCCAATTTGTCCAGGCTGGAGGTACCATTTGCCAAAAGATAACGCAAAAGCCGATAATCCAAACTATTCAATCAGGTGACCTCCTCCAAATTACCGATTAGCCGCGCGATTTGCCTCCTGCCACATTTGTTGTAACGCCCGTGATATAACTTGCTCGATTCGATAAGAAGTAGTTCACCAAATCCGCTACTTCACTGAGTTTCCCACTGCGACCCAATGGCGTAGTCGAAGTCGAACGATAACCGGCGCGAATGGCGTCAACCGTGGTATCGCGCGTATATGCCAAGGCTTCTTCATAGCTCGGTGTCCGCAAGCCGGTTGCTTCCATAATCCCCGGGGCAACCCCGACCACGCGAATGTTGTATTTACCCAACTCTTTAGCCCATGAACGCGTAAACCCATTAATCGCGCCTTTACTTGCCGAATAAACACTTTGACCAACAGAGCCTTCCAAACCGGCTTCAGAAGACATATTGACCACGACACCGTGGCCTTGCTTCACCATTCGCCGCACCACTGCCTGAGAAACCAAGAACACGCTTTTGACATTAACACTGAAAATCTGCTCAAACGTTGGCACGTTCAGTTCATACTTGCCATGCGGATCTTTGGGGTCAACCAAAATCCGCGGTTTATTGATGCCTGCATTGTTGACAACGCCCCAGATTTCACCGTTTATTTTTTCGGCCGTAGCAGCTAGATTTTCAACCGCTTCCGGATCCGTGACATCGGTATGAACGTAAGTCAGCTTCGGATCTTTCAAGTCGCCTTCCTTCAGATCGCCGTTAACTACATTGGCACCGTTATGAATAAGTTCTTTAACAATCGCGGCCCCAATTCCTGATGAGCCACCCGTTACAACAATCGTCTTACCATCTAAGCCTAACCAATCAGACATATGCTATCGCTCCTTTTCATCTTTCGTTTCTATGGTAGCGTTTTCCTCGGCTAGGCTTAATCCAGTGATTTTCCATGGGCATTGAAAATTCGTGAACCATGTTGTTTAGTTTCAGGATTGTAAAAAAGCAGATGGATCTTTCGTAACTTACGAAAGATCCATCTGCTGTTATTTTTTGGTGCTAGTTATGGTTTAAGCATTGGAGCAACTTGAACCCAACACCAGCCGCGTCGTTAGTGTAAAGTTTCTCTCGGAGCATGTGGGTGTCAAACACGAGCACATTAGTTTACACGATTCCCGTAGCAGTGCAAAGCGGCACCTTGTTCGAATATCAGGATAGAAAGCAAGAGCTGGCGGAGCGGTGGCGGGCTCAGTGGTGAAATTGGTCTTAAGCGGAGTGGGCTTCTCCGCTTTAGACCAAGGCCGAGCTTCGAAACCGCGGTCTTTGCGGGTTCGAAGTCGTGCCCACCACGTTCCAGCCCAGCCACCGCGGAGCCAGCTCGGAGCATCGGAAATCACTTAATTAGAGTAGAACCGAGAAAAAGTTGACACTTGCCGCCGCGTCCCAATCGTTGCTCATACGTACAATATGTTGTACAATATTTTCGAAAGGTAAGGTGCCGTTATGGAAGCAACGAATTATAGTGATTTCCGCCGCAACCTTAAGCATTATATGAGTCAAGTCAACGAAGACGCCGAACCGCTACTGGTTACCGCTAAAGATGATGATGACAATGTGGTGGTTATGAGCAAGCACGATTTTGACGCCATCGAAGAAACCCTGTATTTACTCAGCAATCCCAAGCTGATGGCCAAAATCAAACGTGGTGATGCCCAAATTGCCGCTGGAAAGGCTAAACAGCACGAGTTGTTAACGGACTTCGATCATGATTAAAACCTGGACCGATGATGCTTGGGCGGACTACATGTATTGGCATGATCAAAACGACAAGCGGACAATCAAACGAATTAATCAACTCATTCAAGCCATTGACCGTGACCCTTATAAAGGCATCGGAAAACCTGAGCCACTTAGATATGCGCTAACCGGAAAATGGTCACGTCGGATTGATCAGGAAAATCGCATCATCTACAGCATTGAAAAGAACCACATTAATATTTTCGCCTGCCGCACTCACTACAGTTAACAATCATATTGAAGTTTGCGGCTCATTCACAATCTTTGAGTGCCAACCATCGTTATTTCGGTCCACCATCCAATATCTCTGATTCATAGCCAGCAAAAAATGGATTCACCACTTTTAACGGTTGCGAATCCATTTTTTGTGTCGTTCAGGGTCTACCATCTATATATTTGGTTATCAGAATAATATAACAAAATTGCCTTCACCCAACACTCACGCTTTTGTCGCATGGCTCATCGACTTTGCTCCGTCCTGACCGTAATACGCATTGGCCCCATGCTTCCGATAATAATGTTTATCCAATAAATACTGCGGCAAGTGCACATCCTGATGCGTCAAAGTCAATGCATGATAATCCATTTCGGCGATCACTTCCAAAACTTTGGCATTATAAACCGCCTTCGCAGGAGTCGCGCCCCAGCTGAATGGCCCATGCTGGCTGACTAAAACAGCGGGGACTGCGTTGTGATCAATGCCACGATCCTTGAAAGTTTTGACGATAACCTTGCCTGTATTTTCCTCGTAAGCTTCTTCAATCTCTTGTTGGGTCAAGGCTTCCGAAATGGGAACATCACCATAAAACGTATCCGCCGCAGTGGTATTCAAATTCGGAATATCCATGTGCGCCGAAGCAAATGCAACGGCCCACGGTGAATGGGTATGGACAATTCCGCCAATGTCAGGAAAGGCATTGTACAAAACGGTGTGGGTTGGCGTGTCGCTTGAAGGATTCAACTGGCCTTCGACAACTTCGCCTTGGAGATTCACCACCACCATGTCATCAGGCGTTAAGTCCTCGTAATCGACCCCGGAAGGCTTGATGACAAACAGGCCTTGCTCGCGGTCAATTCCTGAGACGTTCCCCCAAGTAAAGGTAACCAGATCCAACTTTGGTAACTGCATATTAGCGTCATAAACTTCTTGCTTCAATTTTTCTAACATTGTTAAAACACCCCTTCTCAATTCATCAACCGCGTTACTGTGATACAGCGCGGTCCGATTTAACATGTCGCTTTAGGCACCACCGCTTAAAAGTAACGATAGGTTTTCATTTGCAAAATCTATGAAAGCGGTTTTAAAGGCAAAAACTCTGATATAATGGGACATAACCACGTAAAGTCGGAAAGGAAGTTTACTTATGCTCAAAGCCATTGCACTTGATATGGACAACACGTTACTGAACAGCAATAAAGAAATCAGTGTCACCAATCGCGACGTGCTTCGTTACCTGAATCGCAAAGGCATTCGCATTATTCTTTGTTCGGGGCGCCCTTTTGCCACGCTGAAGCCCTTCTTGGACGAATTGCATGTGACCAAAAATGATGATGTGTGCGTCTGCTTCAACGGCGGTTTGGTTCGCCTAGTTCGTGATCACACCGTCATTAAGGCAAACACCTTGAGCAAGGAACAGATCAAGCCGGTGTATGACCTCGTTAAGGAAAACGGGTTTAAGCTCGATATTGTTGCCGAAGATGAAGTGTATTCACTCACCGAATTTGGTAAATCAAGCTATCAGACGATGATTCCTAAGCAGATGCCGTTTATCGATACCACGTTCAGTAAAGTGCCGGCCAAGCTTCCGATTTTCAAAGTCGTGGTTGCAGGCGAGCCTGCTATGATCGATGCCGCATCAGACGCTGCCCAGTCACTCAAGCAGCTGACCGTCACGCGATCCCGGCGCACACTGCTTGAAATCCTGCCGCCAAATGTCAATAAGATGAACGGTTTAAAAGCCGCACTCAACTTTTACCGCATCCCGCGCGAACAACTGGCCGCATTTGGCGATGAGGAAAATGACAAAGACATGCTGGAGTATGCCGGCATCGGGGTGGCCATGGGTAACGCGATTCCTGAAATCAAACAAATTGCGGACATTACCGTGGGCTCAAATGATGATGACGGGGTTGCTAACTATTTAATCGATTACTTCCAGATCAGCCCCACTGCCATTCGCCTATAGTTAAATGAATCGTCTAAAGCCGGCAAGCAATTGGCGACTTTTTTCGTGTGCAGGTCAGCAGGCGCTTCATGATGGGACATTGGTTTTTGCCACTGGCTCCTGAACAAAACCGGCCTGCACAAACAGCGGATCGAAAAAGTCCTTGGCCTGCTTCACTTCTTGGATTGGATCAGCGGCCTTTTCCGTCCACATCTCGATCGTAAAGGCACCGCTGTAGTCAAGGCGTTTGAGCGTACGCAGGCAGCCGGAAAAGTCCACCACGCCAGCGCCAAACGGGACATCGCGGAATTGCCCTTTGCTTTTTACCGTCACCGCTTGGGTATCCTTCAAATGAACCGAGACGATGTTTGCAATTCCCAGTTCAAGCTCGCGACCGACATTGTTTTCCGGCCAGGCTGACAAGTTGCCCAGATCCGGATATGCTTGCAACCACGGACTCGGAATCTCATCTTTAATCGTCTTGATCTTGGAAAGTGAATTCAAAAACGGATCGTCCATCGTCTCAATTGCCAGCATCACTTCTTTAGCCGCAGCATAGGCCACACCGCGCTTCAAATTCTCGATGAAATATTCTCGTGAAGCTAAGGTTTTCGGCTCATAGTAAACGTCATAACCGGCTAGTTGAACATTGCGAACGCCCAGATCACTAGCCAAATCAATCGCCTTACATAACATCGTCAGACTTTTTTCACGGATCGCCGGGTCTGCCGAGCCTAATGGAAACCGACGATGGCCGCTTAACATCAATGTATGGATCCGCACCCCTGTTTGCCAACAAGCATCACGCACCTTCGCCCGTTTCGCTGCCGTCCAATCCAACCGGGCCAACCGTTCGTCACTTTCATCAACCGATAACTCCAAAAAGTTGAAACCCAAATCCCGAACCATTTTCAACCGTTCAACCCAAGATTCGGTCCTGGGCAGTGCTTTTTCGTAAATTCCTAGTGAAATCAAATTTAATCCTCCTCGTGAGCGCGAGCCGGCGCGGTTAGCATCAAACTGCCTATATCGCCTACTCATCCCCTATTTTTGGCAACAAAAAGCTGGCGGGCGCCTTTTGTCCATGACC